>MDTC01207779.1_pt1 | contig 46784 bp, 44 predicted proteins | sample 811181 | NCBI WGS metagenome assembly MDTC01 (sample SAMN05326644, study PRJNA326480) | marine metagenome | isolation source: seawater | place: Pacific Ocean: North | collected 2011 | reverse complement strand
GAACTGGGCCTGCTTGCCCAGCGGGCCGATGTTACCGGTACCCTTTATCGTCAAAGGGACAGAATCCGAACGAAGTTCAAGATCAATGTCGGTGACGTGGGTATCTCCAGGCCTACCGCTGACTCGGGCCCCGGCAGAGCCGTGGCCCGTATACGGCAGCACCAGACCATAAGATCTGAGAAAGTCGCCAAGCTCTTTGGTGGAAGTCTGGGCAAAGAAATCCACCCAGGGCCCACCGGGACTGCCCAGTTTTGTCAGATATCCCGTCGCCTGCAGATTCCCATGCTCCCCCGTGGCATCGATCGTGACATCATCGATCCGGAAGTTTCCAAGAGAGCCCGTGAGCGTACCCTGCGCCTGCGCCATGGCAGCAAACGGCACGCGACCCCGGTACAAGCTGACCAGATCACCCAAATGCCCCGTCTCGATAAGCACCTGGAAACGGCTGGAGGCAGGGGAGTCCCGCCGGCCTGGGCGCACCAGACTGAGCGAGCCCGAAGCTGTCAGACGAAGCAATGCCGATGCTGCTGTGATGTCAACGTGTTCCAGGCGGAGGTCACGATCCGGCCGACCGCGTAACGTGGCGCTCAGGGTTGCATCACCATCGAGCAGTTGCGCATTTCGCGAAGACAATCCCGGCACAAACATCTGCACCGTGTGCTTCAGGTCAGGGGTTTTGAGCTGCAATGACAGGTCAGCCTCACCCCCGCTCATCAGGTTTGCGATACCGCCGCGAGCCGTACCCACCAGCGCACCCAGCGAAAGATCCAGGACAGCTTCCAGATCATCTTTGCCGGCGAGCCGCAAGGACCCCTGCAAATCCAGTGGTGTGCCGTTGAGCGCGCCCGACAGCGCCACCGAACTGTCACGGGCCCCCTCCGGCAGTACCAGGGTCAGCTGGGCTAACTGCAGGTCCTGGTGAAGTCTTGCATCGCGCCCGGCAAACGCAACCTGCCCATCGCGGATCAGCGCATCACGTACCACCACCGGCCACATGGCCCCGAAGAGCTCATCAGTTGGCCTGTTCTGGTCAAAATGCCAGTTAGCCTGGCCTTGGGGGCTGACGGTCAGATGTACCGTTGGCCTATCCAGTTCCAGGCGGTCGATCACCACTGTCCCGGAAAGAAGCGGCCACACTGAGAATTCCACTGCTGCACTTTCGAGACTCAGCAGATCAGAATCAAAATCATCCCCTGGGCTGGCCAGGCGCAGCCCGGCTACTTGGAGTCGGGTTACCGGCCACAGCTGAAAGTCCAGCGGACCCGCTATTGTCACCTGCCGGTTAAGGGCAGACCCAAGCCAGTGTGCCAGCGCATCACGATGGGTATCCCAGTTCAGATACTGCAATGCCAGCACCGGCAAAGCCAGCACGGCCACCAGTAACGTGACAACCGATAGAATAAGCCGCCTGCGCAGATTCATGGTCTGAGATGCGAGCAGGGGTCGCTCATGAAGTCGGGGCGAGACGAAGGCGGTTCATGGTGGCTAAGATACCCCAAGATGAGCCTCAAAGCAGGCCACATAGCGGCTTAAGGCCCCAATGATACCGGCCATCAGTAAACAGGCCTGGAATGACATGAAAAAACCAATTGACGATAACAAGCTGAGCAAACGACTGCGGCGTGAAACCGGCCGGGCGATCGAAGATTTCCAGATGATTGGCGAGGGTGAGCGGATCATGGTTTGCGTCTCTGGAGGCAAAGACTCTTTCACTCTGCTCGATATCCTTGAGCGATTGCGCCACCGGGCCCCGGTTTCTTTCACACTGAGGGCGGTGCACCTGGATCAGAATCAGCCCGGCTTCCCGGTCGACACCCTGAGGGAATATCTCGAAACAACCGGGATACCTTACGATGTAATTGATGAAGATACCTACAGTATAGTCAAACGCGTTATTCCCCAAGGAAAGACGATGTGCGGCTTGTGCTCGCGGCTGCGCCGGGGGATTCTCTACCGCTATGCCCGTGAACAGGGCATGACCCGGATTGCACTGGGACACCACCGCGATGACATGATCGAGACTTTGTTCCTGAACATGTTTTACGGGGGTCAACTCAAATCCATGCCGCCCAAACTGCTGAGCGATGACCGCCATAACGTGGTCATCCGGCCCCTGGCTTATTGCCGAGAGACAGACATCACCCGCTACGCCCAGATGCGCGGGTATCCCATCATCCCCTGCAACCTGTGCGGTTCACAGGATCACCTGCAACGCCAGGCGATCAAGACGATGCTCGCGGGCTGGGAGAAAACACACCCGGGGCGTATGGCCAGCATCTTTCGCAGCCTGACCCAGGTAGCGCCCAGCCAACTGGCCGATCGCGATCTGTTTGATTTCACGGCACTCGACACCCCCGCAAAGCCGCACCACTGGCTCCCGGAAGGGCGCAATGTGCAATGGGGCAACGATACCGGCAGCCCAACCCTGGAGCAGATACTGTGAACCCCGAAAACTTCAATCTGGATCTGCTGGAATACCTCGATCATTCACCCAGCCCATTCCACGCCGTTGCCAATATGATCGAGCGACTGCAGCAGCAGGGCTTTTCCAAGCTGGATTCATCGGCAAACTGGTCTATCTCGGGTGGGGACAAAGCCCTGGTGACCCGCAACGACTCCTCGCTCATTGCATGGCGCATGGGCAGTGCCCCAATCAGCGAAACTGGAATCCGCATGATTGGCGCCCATACCGATAGCCCCTGCCTACGGATCAAGCCCCAGCCTGACATTCAACGCGAAGGCTTCATACAACTGGGAGTCGAAATTTACGGTGGCGTACTGCTGGCCCCGTGGTTCGATCGAGACCTGTCGCTGGCTGGACGGATCAGTTGCAGAACAAGCCAGGGCAAGCACCTGTCGCTGCTGATCGATTTTAAAAGAGCGGTCGCGACCATTCCCAGCCTGGCCATTCATCTGGACCGTACCATCAACCAGGACCGCACTATCAACCCGCAGCGCGAACTGGTGCCGATATTGTGTGACTTGGCCGAGGGGGTGGAACCGGGATTCCGCCAGAACCTGGCCGATCAAGCCCGCCACCAATACCCCAGTGCCCATATCGAGACCGTGACTGATTTCGAGATCAGTTGCTATGACGTGCAGCCGGGGCAACGCCTGGGTATCAATGGGGATTACCTTGTCAGCGCGCGCCTGGACAACCTGCTGAGCTGTTATGTCGGATTACGCAGCCTGCTTGATGCCGATACCGAACAGACAGTACTACTGGTATGCAATGATCACGAAGAAGTCGGGAGTACCTCGGCCGCAGGCGCCCAAGGGCCTTTTCTGCGCTCGATATTGGAGCGTCTCAGCGGTGACGGGGAATCCATGGCCCGTGCCCTATCCCGTTCACTGCTGGTGTCGACCGACAATGCCCACGCAGTACACCCTAACTACAAAGACAAACATGATCCGCAACACCGGCCACGACTGAATGCAGGCCCGGTAATCAAGTTCAATGCCAACCAACGTTATGCCACCAGCAGCACCAGCGCGGCCATCTTTCGTGATCTGTGCGCGCAGGCCCAGGTACCGGTTCAATCTATTGCGATGCGCTCCGATATGGCCTGTGGCAGCACGATCGGTCCCATTACCGCCGCTGCAGTGGGAGTCGATGCGGTAGACGTGGGCGCGCCACAACTGGGTATGCACTCACCGCGTGAGACCACAGGCTGGCATGACCCGGCCTGGCTTTATCTCGCACTCAAGACTTTCTTCGAATCCCCTGCCCTGACCAGCCAGTGAGCCGGGTCAGCACACCGCAAGGCTGCGCACAACTTCAGGGGCTGATTTTTGATTTTGACGGCACGCTGGTCGACAGCGAGTTAGAACTGCACCTGCCCGCATTCAACCAGGCCTTTGCTGATGCAGGCCTGCCCTGGCACTGGGACGTGCCCCGTTATCTGCAGTTGCTCGCGGTACCTGGCGGGCGACAACGTATTCGCGCCTGGATTGAAACACAATGCCCGGACATGGACACGAAAGGGCGGGATACACTGGCCACTGAATTACATGCTGCCAAAAATGCTCGAATACAGCAACGGCTTGAGCAGCACCCGTTGACCCTGAGGCCCGGTGTGCGCACCCTGCTGACTGACGCGCAGCACAACGGGCTGTGCCTGGGAATTGCCAGCACCGCCCATTCCAAAACTATTGAATCCACCATGACGCAGGCGCTCGAGGTTGACGTGTGGACAATATTTGACTGCATTGTCGGCGGCAATCAGGTTGAACGGGTGAAACCCGCCCCAGATGTGTATCTAAAAGCTTTGCAACAACTCCAGCTGGATGAATCCAGAGTGATTGCCATCGAGGATTCTCAAACTGGTCTCGCTGCGGCACGTGCGGCCGGCCTGGTCACAGTAATCAGTCGCAACACATTGACCCGGGACGAGGATTTCACCGGGGCCGCTCTGGTGCTCAATGAAATCGCACCCACAGGTGATGAAGCCACACCTGATGCCTCAGAGAAGATCCCCGCAGGCCGGGCGCTCACGCTCGAACACCTTTGCGCTCTTTTGTCGCCGGGCCACACCCGGTTCTGACTCGACGCTCCAACACCCTCATAAAAAACCGGACCGTCGGGTCCGGTTTTCACGGCTTTTGCTGATCAGGTGCGCCGTGCGCCTGATCTGTGATCGTTGACTTTACTGGGACTGTTCAACCATGTAGTCCACCGCCAGCTTTACATCATCATCACTGATATGGGCGAAACCACCCTTGGGAGGCATATAACCCGTCTTCCCCTGAAAGCCGGCGATCGCGTGCTCGTACAGCAACTCCGGCCCCTGGGCAATCCGCTCGACCCAGCCTGCCTGGTCGCCCAGTTTGGGCGCGCCGGCTACGCCAGCTGCGTGACAAGCCATACAGCCACTGTTGTAGACAGCCGCGCCGTCCGCCTGTGCCGCCAGTGGCGTCAGGCCCAACATGGCGATGCTGATAAATGCGATGTGCTTTTTCACAAATTTACTCCTTGGAATGAGATTGAGGGATGAGAAAATTAGACTCTTTTGGTTCTACCGTCACTTACCAGAATGTTTATGGATCGCGAGTCTAGAACTTGAACTGAGGCAGGTAAACCACGACACCTCAGGATTCATAACAAAGACACCTCCGATGCGCTGAGCCAGGTACAACTGGTGAGTTCAACTTGGTCTGACCCACTTAGGGTGAACATGCGTGGCCCGGACAAGTGGCCACTCCCCAAAGGCGAGCGCCCCCACTGGGACAGTCTGGTGGCGATCGCGTGGTACACAGCACCCTCCACTTTTAAGGCCAATGAGGATTGACCTGCCCGGTGCAAAAAGCAACGGAGCAAGGCGCCCGGTGGGTTGCGGCCAAGGTACTATATTATACTGAATAATATAATATTAGAATGTTCTTTAGTTTAAAAATTACCGCTAAAGCTCCCGGGTCGCGTGAAAACGGATCTGCGGCCACCGCTCCTGTGTCAAACGCAGATTGGCGGTGTTGGGGGCCAGGTAGGTTAATGCCCCAGAGGCATCCAAAGCGAGATTTTGTGGCGATTTACGCTTAATTTCGTCTATTTGTTTCGAATCCCCACTATCAACCCACCTTACGGTGTTGACGGGAACTCCCTCGAAGGCACACTCAACCCCATATTCATGCTTCAGTCGATGGGCCACAACGTCAAACTGCAGTATGCCGACCGCGCCGAGCACCAGATCATTGCTCAGCAACGGGCGGAAAACCTGCGTGGCCCCCTCTTCGCTCAGTTGATTAAGGCCCTTGTTCAATGCTTTGGCCCGTAAAGGGTCTGCCAGACGCACGCGGCGGAAAAGCTCCGGCGCGAAACTGGGAATTCCGGAGAACTTGAGATCCTCCCCGGAGGTAAAGGCATCACCGATTTGGATCGTGCCATGATTATGCAAGCCGATGATATCGCCGGCGACGGCGGTACTCGCTGATTCCCGACGAGATGCCATGAAGGTGATGGCGTTGTGCAACTGAAGCTCGCGCTGGGCCCGGACATGTCGTACCCGCAGGCCCTTTTCAAAGGCGCCTGAAGTAATACGCACGAATGCAATCCGGTCGTGATGGGCCGGATCCATGTTCGCCTGGATTTTGAAAACAAACCCGGTGAAGCCGGACTCATCGCTGTCGACCACGCGGGTCTGGGCGGCCCGGGGTTGCGGCGCTGGGGCATGATCAACAAAAGCATCGATCAATTCGTCTGTTCCGTCATGGGTCAGCGCCGATCCGAAAAACACCGGCGTCAACTTTCCCCGCAGATACGCATCACGATCAAAGGGATGTGATGCCCCCTGCAGCAACTCGACCTCCTCGCGCAGCCGCTGGGCATCCTCTGGAGCGATCAGGTCGAGTTCTGGATTTCCCAGGCCCTGGATGATCCTCGCTGGAGAGCCACCTGAAGCCGATCGGTCGAACAGCGACACGGTGTCCTCGTGGAATCGATATACCCCGATGAAATGCCGGCCTGAGCCTAGAGGCCAAGTTATCGGCGCGCAATCAATACGCAGCACCGACTCGACTTCGTCCAGCAATTCAACCGGATCCCGGCCCTCACGATCCATCTTGTTGACAAAGGTCATGATTGGGGTATCGCGCAGCCGACATACATCCATCAGTTTGATGGTGCGCTCCTCGACCCCTTTTGCGGCGTCGATCACCATCAGTGCCGAGTCCACCGCAGTCAACGTACGGTAGGTATCCTCAGAGAAATCAGCATGGCCCGGAGTATCCAGCAGGTTAATGATGAAGCCCCGGTATTCAAACTGCATCACCGACGAAGTGACTGAAATTCCCCGCTCTTTCTCCAGTTTCATCCAGTCGGAGGTTGCATAGCGGCCACTCTTACGGGCGCGCACCGTTCCCGCCTCCTGGATAGCGCCGCCGTAATGCAGGAATTTTTCCGTCAGCGTGGTCTTGCCCGCATCAGGATGAGAGATGATGGCGAACGTGCGTCGCCGATGCACCTCGTCGAGGTGATCTGACATGGAACCGTGGTGGATGATGCAAAAAAGAGGGTGGATTATAACCGGCGTCGGCTGGGCATTTCAGGCAAAACGGTATAGCGCCCAGGCGTTAAAGATAAACACAGCGATGGCATCACCGTAACGCGACAACTACACCCCGGCGATGCCGATCACCCCCAGGCAAAGCCCCAACTACAGCCAGATCGTGATCGTCACGCCCGGGAACTTTGCCAGCGTGAACTCAGCGCTCTTGCCGTGAATCGCGCGGATCCGTTTCAAACCCTGTCGGGCGAAACGATAGGGCAAAAGGCAAGGGCATCTGTGGGTTGTACTTGGCAAAATCAACCGACCGACGCCGGCGCAGACGAATGATCCGCTGGTGGGTTTTCCATCGGCGAGGATTCATGGGCACAAGATTCTCAGGGCTGGGAGCACAGCCCCATTCTAATCGTGATTGCTCACAAACCCATGCACCTGGATCAACGTATGCCTTCCCGGGAGGCAGCAAAGGTTAGGGGCACGCCTCCAGCGCCTGCATACGGCATAATCTCTCACAGTTCGCGAGAACCCGTACTCCCCATGCAATCTCCTCCTGCCGACTTTCTGACAACCCGCGAAGTGGCGCAACTGCTGCGCATCAAAGAGCGGAAAGTCTACGATCTGGTCGCCACAGACCGTATTCCCTGCACCCGAGCCACCGGTAAACTTCTTTTCTCCCGGGCGGCCATCGACGCCTGGCTCGAATCAAACCAGACCGGTCCGGAAGGTATAGATGATCCGGGCCCACCTCCAGACGTGATCCTGGGAAGTCACGACCCCTTGCTGGAGTGGGCCTTGAACGAGTCGGACTGCGGGATTGCCAGCAATTTTGGCGGCAGCCTCGATGGGCTGCAGCGGTTCGCTGACGCCAAGGGAATCGCCAGCGCGTTGCATCTGTTTGAGCCAGAAGATGCCGGGTGGAATGTCAGCACTGTCCGAACGCGTTTTAACCAGCGCACCGTGACGTTGATCGAGTTCTGCTGGCGTGAGCGGGGGCTGATCCTGCATCCCGACGAAGTGCACCCAATTACCCGCACTGCAGACCTGATCGGCCGGCGCATGGTGGGGCGCCAGCCGGGTACCGGCAGCCAGATTCTACTGAGCCACCTGCTCGAGCAAGAGGGAATCGATGCGGCAAAGATCCAGTTCTCGACCGTGGCACACAATGAAACCGAAGCCGCATCGGCTGTTCTGGAAGGCCTGGCAGATGCGGCGCTGGGCCTGCGTGCGCTGGCGGAGCGCTACCAGCTGGAATTTATCCCCCTCATGCGAGAACGCTTCGACCTGTTGATCGATCGACGGGCCTGGTTCGAAATGCCCCTGCAGACCCTTGCACAATTTTGCCGCTCACCGGCATTTTCTGATAAAGCCGCCAGCCTGCCAGGCTATGAAACCCGGGGCTTTGGTACCGTGCATTTCAACGGTTGAGACCATCTGATCCGGATAAAATCCGGGCACTAACGTACGGCGTTGGGGAAAAACAATTGCTGCCCGTTACGACGGTAGGCTGCTATCTGTGCTTGCCCTTCATCACTGATCATCCAGTTAATAAATTTTTGACCGGCCTGGGCCTTTACATGAGCGTGCCTGGCAGGATTCACCAGAATGATGCCGTACTGGTTAAACAGCGACGGGTCACCCTCGAATAAAACCCGAAACCCGCCTTTATTCTTAAAGCTGACCCAGGTGGCTCGGTCACTCAGGGTATAGGCCCCCATACCAACTGCCGCATTCAGTGTCGCGCCCATTCCTGAGCCCGTCTCTCGATACCAGGTGCCACTCGCCGCTGCCGGATCAATTTTTGCACGCCGCCACAGAGATAACTCGGCCTGATGCGTTCCCGAGTCATCCCCCCGGGAGGCAAAAAGCACACCGCTCGCTGTGATTCGCGACAGGGCTTGGGTCACGCCGTGGGCGCCCAAAACCCGCGCCGGATCGGCCGACGGGCCCACCAGCACAAAATCGTTATACATCAGGTCGAAACGCGTAACGCCATAGCCCTGCTGAATAAATCGCTCCTCAGCGGCCTTGGCATGGACCAACAACACGTCTGCATCACCTCTCATGGCATTGCGTATTGCCTGGCCAGTCCCGACCGGGACTACATGCACCACGATGGCGTGTTCTTTCTCAAACCGGGGCAACAGGTGATCGTACAGACCGGAATTCGCGGTTGATGTCGTTGACTGCACGATGATGCTGACCTGATCTGCTAGCGCGGTCGTTGGCCATCCCAGTATCAAGATCAGGGGAAAGGCATAGCAGACACTGCGGCTCATAAACTTCAAATTAAGGGCCCACCAGCCGTTAAAGCTTGGTTGCCTGAAGCTGAAGATCAGCGCACACCATAGGCCACTCACCGTACAGTCACGGCACTCGCGCCGGGAGAATCTGCTGGTCGGATCAGGGCAATCACAGCGTTAACGCTCAGCGCCAGCAGCATCAGTACAATGCCCAGCGCCAGTGCTAACTCGAGATCTCCTTTGGATGTCTCGAGTGCGATCGCTGTGGTCATCACCCGGGTCAGATGGTCGATATTCCCACCGACCACCATCACAGCGCCGACTTCAGCAATAGCTCGTCCAAAACCGGCGAGGCAGACGGTAACCAGGCTGAAACGACCCTCCCACAATAAAGTCCCGACACGGCGGGGGTGGCTGAGCACCAAAGAGGCAAAGTACTCCGCGTACTCGCCGTGCAGTTGTTCTATGATCTCTCGGGTCAGTGCCACAACGATTGGCGTAATAAGTACCACCTGGGCAATGATCATCGCCCAGGGCGTGTAGAGCAAACCCAGCACACCCAACGGGCCTGATCGGGAGAGTGCCAGATAAACGAGCAGGCCGACCACAACCGGGGGCAATCCCATCAGGGCATTACTCACCACAATCAGACTCAGCCTGCCTTTGAAATTGCCCATGGCAATTGCCGCGCCGAGTGGCAATCCCAGGACTAACGCCACCCCGACTGCCGACAGACTGACCCGCAATGAGAGACTGACGATCTCGACCAAATCGGGGTCAAGGCTACCGATCAATGAAATTGCGAGACTGAATGAACTTCCTATTTCCAGCATATTTATGTTTTTTTTACGGATCAGTGCCAGAGAATGGAATAATTTCAGTTTTTAGTCAACTAAACGATCATTACCCTCTAATGGAGCCAGGATCCACAATGGGGCCCTGCCTTAAGTTTTGGGATGATGGCTTAACGGGGGCGTTGACAGATCGGGCGCCTGACCGGGGTGATCACCCACACCGGGCTTGCGCGCCAGCTCATATCCGGATCATCCACATTCGCACACTCTGCGCACTATCTGGTTTCAGCCGGGCCGCGCAGATAACGACCATATGTTCCAAGAGACTGGCAGGAGCGCGATGCGGTCAGGGCTCAAACTCAAGTAGCGTCGCCGTCAGGTCGTAAGCATCACAACCGGTTATTTCCACGCTTAACCGATCACCCACTGCGACACCCTCGGTGGCGGGTAATCGCACCACACCGTCGACATCAGGCGACTCTCCTGCGCTACGAGCCACTATCTCGGCCCCGTTCACTTCGTCGACCAACACCGTGCATCGGCTGCCGATCCGACGGGCCAATCTGGCATGGGAGATATCCGCCTGGAGCGCCATCAATTCGTCCCGGCGCGCGTGAGCCAGTTCCGGATCAACCGGGTCGGGCAAGCTGTTGGCACGGGCCTGAGAAACGGGCGAGTAAACAAAACAACCCACCCGTTCTAACTGCGCTTGACGTAGAAAGTCCAGCAGTTCGGCAAAGTCATCCTCTGTTTCACCGGGGAAACCCACAATGAAAGTGCTGCGTATTGCAAGAGACGGGCACTTTTTACGCCAGGACTGAACCCGGGCCAGGTTACCCTCACCGCTCGCCGGGCGTTTCATCAGGCGCAATATTCTCGAACTGGCATGTTGAAACGGCACATCCAAGTAGGGCAGGATCAAACCCGATGCCATAAGATCAACCAGTTCATCGACATGGGGATAAGGGTATACGTAGTGCAGCCGAACCCAGACTCCCAACTCACCCAGACCCCGGGCAAGATCGGTAATATGCGGGCGAAGCGCCTTACCCGTTGCCAGATCTGTCTGGCCCCTCTGGTCCACCCCGTAGGCGCTGGTATCCTGGGATACCACCAGCAACTCACGCACCCCGGCCTCAACCAGGCTTTGTGCCTCACCTAAAATATCACTGGGCATTCGGCTGACCAAGCGGCCGCGCATCGTCGGGATAATGCAAAACGTGCACTTGTGATTACAGCCCTCGGCAATCTTAAGGTAAGCATAATGGCGCGGCGTCAATTTGACGCCACCAGGGGGCAACAGGTGATAAAACGGCTCATGCCGGGGCGGCACTTCAGCATGCACTGCTGCCATGACGGCTTCGCAATCCTGAGGCCCGGTGATTGCCAGCAGGTTCGGGAATTTCTCTTTAAGCAGTTCGGTTTTGGCCCCAAGACAGCCGGTAACGATGACCCGACCATTGGCGCCCAACGCGTCGGCAATAACCTCAAGAGATTCGTCCACGGCGGATTCAATGAAACCGCAGGTGTTGACCACCACCACATCGGCCTGCTCGTAACGCTCTGAAAACCCGTAACCCTCAGCCTTTAACTGCGTCAGAATCCGCTCGGAGTCTACCGTTGCCTTGGCGCAGCCCAGACTGACAAAACCAACCTTCGGTACCGTCATCTGCAAGCAATCCGGAGCGGATCAACCGAGAAGTTCACGCCGGATTCCTGTCTGTTGTAGCAGGATCGTTGCGATCTCCTCCACTGAGATTCCCGAGGTATCAGACATTGGAATACGATAGTGACGGTAGAGCCCTTCGGCGCGTCGCACCTCTGACTGGCACCGCGCCAAATCTGCGTACGGGCTATCCGGACGTCGCTTCTGGCGGATCTCATGCAGCCGTCGTGCATCGATGGTCAGACCAAGCAATCTGCCCCGATAAGGGCGTAACACTTCAGGCAGTTTGTCATCAATGAAATCATCATCTGTGAGGGGGTAGTTGGCACAGTACAGCCCGAAATGCATCGCCAGATACACGCACGTAGGCGTTTTCCCACTTCTGGAAACCCCCATCAGGATGACATCTGCCTGATCGTAAGCATCCGTATTGACACCATCATCGCAATCCATCGCGAAATGCACCGCATCAATCCGGGAGTTATATCGGGCGTTGTCAGTAACGCCGTGACTGTGGCCCGCCTGCCAGCTTGGCGTCGTGTTGAGCTCACGCGAGAGCACGCCCATGAACGAACTGAATACATCAATAACCAGGGCTCTGGCCTGGTCAATACGCTTGCGATACTCGGCGTTGACAAATGTCACAAAGACGATGGGCCTTGACTCATCGGTCTCACTCGCGAGATTTATTTGGCTGACGACCTCGCTCAATTTATCATCCGAATCAATAAACGGGAGCACGGTTGTCATAAAATGGAGGCCTGGAAACTGGGTCAGCAGGCTACGACAAAGTTCCTCGGCTGTCAGGCCGGTGCGGTCAGAAACCACAAAAACAGATTTTTTAGGTAACCCCATGATCAAACTCCGCTGGCTATATTCCAGCACCGCTCAGCAAATGTACGGCACTATTCTCACCGAATGCCGATGCCAGTGAAAGAGCCTTATATCCGCTGGTTCACCGGGTTAGGGATGGATGATGTCCCAGTCGTCGGTGGCAAGAATGCCTCGTTGGGCGAAATGATCAGCCAACTGGATGATGCCGGGATCGACGTACCAGACGGATTTGCCACCACTGCACAGGCTTTCTGGGACTTCCTTGAGACGGATAACCTGGCACAGCGGATCAATGGCCTTCTGCAAGACCTCGACGTGGATGACGTATCCAGTCTGGCAGCTACCGGAAAATGCATTCGCGACTGGATACTGCAGGCCCCCCTGCCCGAGGCCCTTGAACAGCAGATCCGGGAACATTATGCCCAACTGGGTCAGGACAGCCCGGTAGCGGTGCGTTCTTCAGCTACTGCCGAGGATCTTCCGGAAGCTTCCTTTGCTGGGCAACAAGAGAGTTTCCTCAATGTCAGCGGTATCAACAACGTGCTCACTGCGGTACACGAGGTATTCGCCTCACTATTTAATGATCGCGCGATAGCCTACCGGGTCCATCAGGGCTTTGACCACGCTCAGGTGGCACTTTCAGCCGGTATTCAACGCATGGTGCGAAGTGAGACCGGCGCGAGCGGTGTCATGTTTACGCTAGACACCGAATCCGGGTTTACCGACGCGGTCTTTATTACTGCCAGTGTCGGGCTGGGTGAATGTGTCGTCCAGGGCTCCGTTAATCCCGATGAGTTTTATGTGCACAAACCCACACTGGCAAGCGGGCGGCCTGCGATCGTCCGACGACACCTGGGCAGCAAATTAATCAAGATGGTGTATGCCGATCCGGGCGACTCACCGCCGGTTAAAACCGTAGAGACCACCACCCAGGAACGAAATCGCTTCTCCCTCAACGACGACCAGGTTGAGGCGCTAGCCACAATGGCCATGACGATCGAAAAACACTATGGGCGGCCTATGGATATCGAGTGGGGGCTGGATGGGGGATCAGCCGAATTATTCATACTGCAGGCGCGACCGGAGACTGTTCAAAGCCGTAACCCCCAGCAGGTACTGGAACGTTATCAAATGAAAGAAACGGGTCCGGTACTTTGCAAAGGTCGCAGTATCGGCAACCGGATCGGTTCGGGAATGGTCAGGGTCGTGCCCTCAGTAAAAGATCTGGGCAAAGTTCAGGATGGCGACATCCTGGTCACCGACATGACTGACCCAGACTGGGAGCCCGTGATGAAACGGGCCGGAGCTATCGTGACCAACCGCGGCGGACGCACCTGTCATGCGGCCATTATTGCCCGTGAACTGGGCATCCCTGCCGTAGTCGGCTGCGGTAAAGCCACTTCTGCCCTGTCAGAGGGCGTGCCGGTCACAGTCTCCTGTGCCGAAGGGGATACCGGCTATGTATACCAGGGGCAACTGGAGTTCGAAATCGAACGGATAGACCTGGCGCACATGCCCAAACTCCCCTTCAAGATCACGATGAACATCGGCAACCCTGAGCGGGCATTTGATTTTCAGAACCTGCCCAATGCCGGAGTCGGGCTGGCACGGCTCGAATTCATTATCAACAACACCATCGGTGTTCACCCCAAGGCACTGCTGAATTACCATCAGCTTACCGACGCCGTGCGGGCCCGCGTTGATGAAGCCATAGCGGGCTACCGTGATCCGATCGATTTCTATGTCAAGAAACTGGCCGAGGGTATCTCACACATCGGCGCCGCATTCAGCCCAAAGCAGGTGATCGTCCGGCTATCCGATTTCAAATCCAACGAATATGCCAACATGATCGGCGGGCGGGACTATGAGCCAGCCGAGGATAATCCCATGCTGGGATTCCGGGGTGCATCGCGCTATATCGACCAAAGTTTTCGCGAGTGTTTTGAGCTCGAGTGCCAAGCGCTAAAGTTTGTCCGCGATGAAATGGGTCTCACCAACATCTGGCTCATGGTCCCTTTTGTCCGCACCCTGGCGGAGGCCCGTGAAGTTATTGCACTGCTGGCGGCTAACGGCCTGGTCCGTGGCCAAAATGACCTGAAAATCATTATGATGTGTGAGATTCCCTCTAACGCTCTGCTGGCCGAGGCGTTCCTGGAATACTTTGACGGCTTCTCCATTGGCTCCAACGATCTGACGCAGCTAACGCTGGGCCTGGATCGAGATTCAGGAGACATTGCCCACCTGTTTGATGAACGCGATGATGCGGTTAAGGTGCTGCTACACCAGGCTATCTCAGCCTGCCGTAAAGCAGGAAAATACGTTGGCATTTGCGGTCAGGGGCCATCGGATCACCCCGACCTCGCACACTGGCTTATGGATGAGGGGATCGAGAGCGTCTCACTGAATCCGGATAGTGTCGTACCGACCTGGCTCTATCTAGCCGGAGAAGAGGTCTGAGCCTCTGGCGTTGAACCCCTTTCAGAGCTAAGCCGCGCGGCTGGCACGCTTTCTTTCGTGCTCACGCAGCCATTTCTTGCGGATCCGGATTGATTTGGGTGTGACCTCGACCAGTTCATCTTCGTTTATGAACTCCAGCGCATATTCAAGGGTGGTCACCACTGGCGGGGGCAGCAAAAGATTCTCATCAGTACCCGCAGCACGGATATTGGTTAACTGCTTGGCCTTCAACGGGTTCACCACCAGGTCGTTGGATCGTGAATGAATGCCGATCACCATACCTTCGTAGACTTCGGCGCCATGGCCGATGAACAAGCGTCCCCGCTCCTGCAGATTGAACAACGCATAAGCCAGTGCCTTACCGGCCGACATGGACACCAGAACGCCATTGTTACGCTCAGCCAGATTTCCCTCGATCCTACAGGCGTAATGATCAAAGGCGTGATACATCAATCCGGTGCCTGAACTGATCGTCAGAAACTCGGAGCGAAACCCGATCAACCCTCGACTGGGCACAAAATAATCGATCCGAACCCGGCCACGACCGTCAGGTACGATATCGCGCAACTCAGCGCAGCGCTCCCCGAGACGCTCCATGACGCGGCCCTGGTAATCTTCCTCCACGTCCACTGTGAGGGTTTCAAAGGGCTCGTGTACTTCGCCCCCGTCCTCACGCATGATGACCTCAGGGCGGGAAATCGCCAGCTCGTATCCTTCCCGGCGCATGTTCTCAATCAGAATTGACAGGTGTAATTCGCCCCGGCCGGAGACTCGAAACTTGTCGAGATCCTCCATGGGTTCTACCTGTAAGGCGACGTTGTGAATCAACTCACGTTCAAGGCGCTCCTTGAGGTTACGGCTGGTCACAAATTTTCCCTCGCGGCCAGCGAAGGGGGAGTTATTGACCTGGAAAGTCATGCTCAGTGTAGGCTGATCCACACTGAGGGGAGGCAACGGCTCGACTACATCGGGATCGCACAGCGTGTCAGAGATACCCAGCATATCAAGCCCGGTTAGCGCAATAATATCTCCAGCGAGAGCGGTTTCTGATTCAACCCGCTCGAGCCCCTGGAACCCCAGAATCTGCAATACGCGGCCCTTGCGAATCTTCCCATCGGGTGCGGCCACCGCCACGGTATCGTTACGTGAGATCTGACCGCGTTGAATGCGGCCAATGCCGATCACCCCTACATAAGAAGAATAATCCAGAGCGCTGATCTGCATCTGGAACGGGCCATCAGGGTTAACAGGCGGCACTGGGGCGTGTGCCACGATTGCCTCGAACAGTACCTGCATATCATCGGCCGCGCCCGGATCAGCCCCCTTAGCCGACCAACCCAGTAGCGCTGAGGCATAAATCACTGGAAAATCGAGCTGCTCGTCTGAGGCGCCTAAGCGGTCGAACAGGTCAAACGTCTGGTCTACCACCCAGTCAGGACGACTGCCGGGACGGTCTACCTTATTGATCACTACGATCGGGCGAAGCCCATGGCTCAGGGCTTTTTGCGTCACAAAACGCGTCTGTGGCATCGGCCCCTCTACTGCATCGACCAACAGCAATACCGAATCGACCATCGATAATACCCGCTCGACTTCACCCCCAAAGTCAGCATGCCCTGGTGTATCCACGATATTGATCCGCCATTTCTGCCATCGGATAGCAGTATTTTTCGATAGGATGGTGATACCGCGCTCGCGCTCGAGATCATTTGAATCCATGACCCGATCGGTCATCTCACCGTGTGAGACTAACGTTCCAGATTGCCGAAGCAGCTGATCCACCAACGTAGTCTTGCCATGATCGACATGGGCAATGATTGCAACGTTGCGCAAATTGGCAATAGCGGGATGCATCCTGAGTATCCTGGAGGGGTAGGCACCAAAAGGCGCGGTGGCGCATTATAGAGGGGCAATAACTCCCTGTCGCTATCAAAAGATTGGATTTGCGACTTAGAATCTGGCGTTGACAAGGCCCTCAGAAGCCACTCCCAAACTGAGGCCACAGCTTTTCGCCGGCAGGCAACCCAGAAATGATCCTAGCTAGCCGGGGCAGGCTCAGCTGCACTGTCGGGACTGTAAGTTTCCTCCCTATAGAAAAGGCCACTATCCGGGCTGTCGATCAAGTCCCGGCCCGTGCTTTTTACATAGGATAGCGCGGCCACAATCCAGCGGGAGTGATGAGAAATCTCAGCAACGATGAGAGTGGGTAGCTTGAGGCCCTGTGCTATTGTCCGCTCGCCAAAATGGCTGGTGTGAGTGATGATATCGCCAAGACCTTTGAACTCGACCAGGTCTGGCCTCAGACAAAGCCATTAACAATTTCATCATTGCCGTTTATTTTCTCCTGAAAGATGTCAATCTCTGCCTACCAAAAACTCTTTCGCACCAATAGTCGACTGGTGATCTTCAGTTTTCTGATGGCGTTGTACTCCAGTTTTGGCCAGACCTACTTCATTGGTGTATTCGGCCCCCAAATCCAAGCTGAATTTGGTCTCAGCCACACGCTTTGGGGCAGCATCTACATGGCAGGAACCCTGGCAAGCGCTTTGGTGATGCCTTTCACAGGCGGGTTAATTGACCGATTTCGCCTGCCGCGCTACGCCCTGGCTGTGTGTGTATTCCTGGTCGGTGCCTGTACCTACATGGCTATAGTCCCCGGACCCGTAGCCCTGGTGCTGGGCATATTCCTGCTACGCCATTCGGGCCAGGGGCTGGCCTCTCATATCGCCATCACCAGTATGGCGCGCTACTTTGACCGGGACCGGGGCCGGGCTATTGCCATTGCCTCGCTGGGCTATACCGTTGGCGAGGCGGCACTCCCCTTTCTGGCGGTTCTATTCATTGCGATGCTAGGGTGGCGCTGGACCTATACCGGTGCCGCGCTGCTCGTGAGTATCACGCTGATACCGGCAGCGCTGTGGCTGTTAAGCGGCCATGATCGCTTCCACCAGCAGCATCTGAAAAACCTTTCGGAGAATGCTGATTCGACCGGGCGAGGAAAGGCCTCCTGGACTCGTGCCGAAGTACTGCGTGACCCCCGGTTTTACGTCATGAGCCCAGGAATCCTGTCCTCTTCCCTGATTGGGACCGCCTTCTTCTTTCATCATCTGAATGTGGCACAGGCCAAAGGCTGGTCAGGCGAGTGGATTACGGGTACCTACGCAATCTACGCGCTGGCCTGTATTGTCACCATGCTCTTCGCAGGGCCACTGGTTGACCGTTTTCGTGCAGTCAAGGTTGTGCAGATTATGCTGGTCCCGTTGGCGGCGGGCTGTTTTATCCTGGCCGTCGCAGACCATCCCCTGGCAGCAATCCCCTACATGCTGATGCTGGGAATCCACACGGGATTTTCACATACATCGGTTTCTGCGCTGTGGGCAGAACTCTATGGCGTTGAACACCTGGGAGCAATCAAGAGCCTGTACATGGCCATTTCGGTACTTGCCTCGGCGCTGGGGCCTGTGAGTATGGGAATTTTGATGGACATGGGGTTTCCCATACACTGGGTCTGTGCCCTGTTTGGCGCCTACGCAGTAGTGGGCAACCTGCTCATCATGGGTGCTATGCGGATGACCCCCTCCAGGGTACCCGGATGACACGCCGCCTGAAATCGATATGAACGACCTCGTTAACAACGACTACCAGAAACTGGGCCCTGACCAGGTGCTGGCCGCGGTAGACAGCCAGGGCTATCGTAGCGACGGTCGATTACTGGTGATGAACAGTTATGAGAATCGGGTCTACCAGGTTGGACTGGAAGATGGCAGTGCAGTGGTTGCCAAATTTTACCGACCCGGTCGATGGAGCGATGCCGCCATTCTCGAGGAGCATGACTTTTCCCTGAAACTTGCGGCTCGTGAGATCGCCCTGGTGCCACCACTGGCCAATGCGTCGGGCAACACCCTGTTACAACATGGCAACTATCGCTTTGCCCTTTTCGAACGCCGCGGTGGCCGAGCGCCCGATTTTGAAAGCCCCGATCAACTGCGCCAACTGGGTCGTTTTATCGGGCGCATGCATGCGTTGGGCTCTGAGACAAGTTACCAGCATCGTCCAACACTGGATGTCACGACCTTCGGCTCCCATTGTGCCAAGTTTCTTCTCGAGAACGACTTTATTCCCGTTGAACTGGTACCCGCCTACGAATCGTTAAGCCAGGATCTGATTCAACGGGTGCAATGGTGTTACCAACGTTGCCCCAACATAAAACTTATCCGGGTCCACGGTGACTGTCACAGCGGCAACATTCTCTGGACCGACGATGGCCCGCACCTGGTGGACCTGGACGATTCTCGCATGGCCCCCGCGGTACAGGATCTGTGGATGTTCCTGTCGGGCGAGCGAAATGAGCGTGAACTCAGTCTGGCCATTCTGCTGGAGGGCTATACCGCATTTGCTGACATCGACCCGGCTGAGCTGAATCTGATTGAGGCACTTCGTACACTGCGCCTGATGCATTACTACGCCTGGCTTGCCCGGCGCTGGGAGGACCCCGCCTTCCCCAGGGCTTTCCCATGGTTTAATACGCCTCGCTGCTGGGAGCAGCATATTCTGGATCTGCGCGAACAGGCCGCCTTGATGGACGAACCGGCGCTGACATGGCAACCCGTGGGATGAGCCCGGGCGTAATGCGGGATTAACCCGGCCCCTGCACCTCATCGTACGCCACTTAACACCACTTTACTGTTTATGAATCAAGCCGGGCGTTCTCATTCGCTGAGAACTTTTTTTACGCTGCTGCCATACCTGTGGCCGAGCCGACGCCATGACCTGCAGGCGCGGGTGATCGTTGCCTTATTGAGCCTGGTATTGGCCAAAGCGGCTAATGTCTATGTTCCTTTAGTGCTGGGTGATGCCGTCGATCAGCTGGGCAATCTGGACCAACAGCAAGGGCTTTGGCTGGGCATTCCGCTCGCGGTGATCCTCGCCTACGGCGCGTTCAAGCTCTCGTCACTGGTGCTGAACCAGTTACGCGACGCCCTGTTTGCTCGGGTTGCCCAGAATGCAGTGCGCACTCTAGCGCTACGAGTCTTCCGGCATCTGCATGCCCTGTCCGTGCGCTTTCATCTGTCGCGCAAGACCGGTGCGCTCAACCGGTTTATTGACCGGGGCACCAACAGCATCCAGTTCCTGCTGTCTTTCGTTGCTTTTAATATCGCCCCCACCCTGATCGAAGTGCTGCTCGTTGGCGGCATACTCTGGGCGCTTTTCGGTTTTGTCTATACCGCGGTCACCATCGTGACCATCGCTGTTTACGTGTGGCTGACCTTTGTGATTACTGCCTGGCGTACACGGATTCGCCGACAGATGAACGATGCCGACAACGACATCAGCACCCGTACTGTTGACTCTCTGCTGAACTTCGAAACCGTGCGCTACTTCAACAACGAGGCCCACGAAGTTAACCGCCTCGACAGCGCTCTGGCAGATTATGAAAAAGCCGCCGTGCGCACCCGAGAAAGCCTATCTTTGCTGAACGTGGCCCAGGCGGCAGTAATTACCGTCGGCGTGACCCTGATGCTGGTATTGGCCGCGCTCGATATCCGCGATGGAGACATGACTGTCGGTGACTTCGTGGTGGTCAATACCTACCTGATGCAATTGGCGATCCCACTGAATATGCTGGGAACCGTGTACCGGGAGATTCGCCAGGCCATGGTGGACATGGAAAATCTTTTTTCATTGATGGATGAAAGCACCGACGTGGCCGATGCTGCCGACGCCCGCCCCCTCAAACACAACGGCGGTGCCATAGAGTTTCGCAATGTGGATTTTAACTATGAAACGGAGCGGCGTATTCTGCACAATGTCAGTTTTACCGTTGACCCCGGCACCACCACAGCAATTGTGGGACCTACCGGGGCCGGTAAATCTACCATCAGCCGGTTGCTGCTGCGCTTCTACGACCCCCAAGCAGGCCAAGTCCTTATCGATGGCCAGGATATTCGCAGCATCACCCAGCACTCTTTGCGCCGGGCGATCGGCGTTGTACCGCAGGATACGGTATTGTTCAATGATACCCTCTACTACAACATAGCCTACGGTGACCCCCAGGCAGACAGGGACCGCATACTGGCTGCCGCCCGCGCCGCACACCTGCACGATTTTATAGAGAACCTGCCAGCCGGCTATGAAACGCTGGTTGGGGAACGAGGTCTGAAATTGTCCGGAGGAGAAAAACAGCGTGTTGCTATCGCTCGGGCACTACTGCGCAATCCTGAGATTTTCTTCTTTGACGAAGCGACTTCGTCTCTCGACAGTGCTACAGAGAATGAAATTCAGAACAACCTGGCCCGTATTTCTCAGGGAAGAACATCACTGGTGATCGCGCACCGACTATCCACCGTGGTTAATGCCGACCAGATCCTGGTGCTGGAAGATGGGCAGATTACTGAACAGGGCACGCACCCGCAGTTGCTCACCCAAAACGGGCTTTATGCACAACTGTGGCGTCAGCAGAAAAAGGAGGAACTGGAAAAATCATCCGCGTCTGACTGAACGGTACAACAGCTGTATCCACAGCGGGCAGGATTGCTAATGATTTTGCCCTGAATCTTACACCCACGGCAATTTCTGATATGGGTAGACTTGGATTCAGAATCCAGGCTGCCGAGGGGCACCTTAAGAGAGGTATCACCTCAGCGCCATAAGACGATGATCCGTTCAGTATGAGCAAAGAAACCATAAACCTCGTCCGGCTGGAGCAGTACCTGAACTCAGCAGCACCTGGCATGGGTACTTTGACATCGATAGAGAAATTCATAGGCGGCCAATCCAACCCCACCTTCCTTCTGCAAAGTGTTAATGGAAGCTATGTGCTGCGCAGCAAACCCACCGGGGTGTTACTGAAATCCGCCCACGCCGTAGAACGCGAGTTCCGGGTAATGCAGGCACTTGAGGGTTCGGCAGTACCGGTACCCCACGTCCTGTGCCTATGTGAAGATCCAGGCGTGATTGGATCGATCTTTTTCATCATGAGTTACGAAGAAGGTCAGATTTTCTGGGACCCGGCATTGCCAGAATTACCCGAAGCGAAGCGATCAGAGATTTATGATCACGAAATAGCTGTCCTGGCGCAGCTCCACTCACTGCAACCGGCCTCTATCGGACTAACTGATTTTGGACGGCCGGGTAACTATTTTGAGCGCCAACTCCGACGCTGGACTGATCAATACCGGGCAAGCGAGACTGTTCATTTTGAGGCCATGGAGTCACTGATAACCTGGCTGAAACACAACACACCCGAAGACGATGGCCAGAGTGCATTGATCCATGGGGATTACCGCCTGGATAATCTCATCATGACACCCGGTTGCAACCGGATCCAGGCGGTCATCGACTGGGAACTGTCGACACTAGGGCACCCTTTTGCTGATCTGGCCTACTTTTGCATGTGTCTGCGCATGCCTCACACCGGACAGATTCAGGGTCTGGCGGGGCGCAACCGGGGTGATCTGGGTATTCCCACTGAACATCAGATCATCACCCAATACTGTGCCTTGCGTGGTATTGGCCCGATCACCCATTGGACTTTTTATCTTGCCTTCAGTTTTTTCCGGCTCGCGGCGATCTGTCAGGGGGTCATGAAGCGCGCTTTGGCAGGTAACGCATCGAGCCAGAAAGCCATCCAGGTGGGGGAACTGGCTCCGAAGCTGGCACAGATGGGAATGGAAATAATCAATAAGGAGGAGCCATGATGGATGCCATGGTCTGCGAGCAGTATGGCCCGGTTAAGAATCTGAAACATCGCCAGCTGACCAAGCCAACGCCAGGTCCGGGTGAAATTCGCGTACGGGTCAGCGCAGTAGGGGTCAATTTTCCCGATGCCCTGTTGGTGCAGGGACTGTACCAGGTAAAGCCGGAGCTGCCGTTTATTCCTGGCATTGAATGCGCCGGTACGGTGGATGCGGTCGGTGAGCGGGTATCGGATTTTTCCCCTGGAGATCGGGTCGCAGCAATGAGCCCGCGGTTTGGCACCTATGCTGCAGCAGTGACAGTGCCCGCGAGTCATGCCTATCCTTTACCACCAACCCTTGAGTTTGCCCAAGCGGGGGCTTTGTTATGTGCACATGGCACAGCCTACCACGCGCTGGTGCAACGGGGAGCATTACAGACTGGTGAAACCCTGCTGGTGACCGGCGCCGCTGGCGGTACCGGCCTTGCCGCGGTACAGATCGGCCACGCCCTGGGTGCGCGTGTGATCGCAGCCTGCTCTACCCAGGAAAAAATGGATACTGCCAGGCAACACGGCGCGGATGTCGCGATCAATACCAGCGAAGATGATATACGCGAGGCCGTCAAGTCACTCACCGGTGGCGCAGGTGCAGACGTCATCTTTGATCCCGTCGGCGGAACACTCGCAGGCAGCTTGAGCCGCTCGCTCGGCTGGAACGGCCGGTGGCTGATCATTGGTTTTGCCGACGGTGAGATACCACAGCTACCGCTGAACCTGCCCCTGGTGAAGGGTTACAGCGTCGTGGGCGTATTCTGGGGCAGTTTTTGTGAGAATGAACCAGCACAGGCGCAAGCCAACCATCAGCAGCTCTTTAACATGGCGGCTGTGGGCACTGTGCAACCCCGGCTTCATGCGGTAATGCCTCTTACCCAGGCTGCAAACGCACTTGAAACGATTCAACAGCGCCTGGTACAGGGCAAAATTGTACTGGAACCCTGAACAGGCCCCACCGCCCGCTGGCGTGAAACGACCCCAAACTGTTGGAATGCCAGATCCATCCTTGTTAGCATCGGGACCCAAGCCCAGGAGATAAGTCTTATGGATTTCGCCTATTCCGCCAAAATTGAAGGTCTGCGCACCCAGGTTCAGGATTTTGCTGACGCCCACATTGTGCCGCGGATTGGCCAGTGGAAAAAAGAAGTGGAAAGCGGAATTTTCCCGGTCTCGTTCATCGAAGACCTCAAAGCACTGGCTCGCCAACAGGGATTGTGGAATCTCTTCCTACCAGGACTTAAGACTGATGAACCTGGCACCCAGTTAACAAACCTGGAGTATGCCCCGCTGGCAGAGATCATGGGGCGGATCAGCTGGTCTTCAGAAGTCTTTAACTGCAGTGCTCCCGATACGGGCAACATGGAACTGCTCCACCTGTTCGCCACGCCCGATCAGGCTGAGCAATGGCTTACACCGCTGTTAAACGGAGAGATCCGGTCCGCTTTTGCCATGACAGAACCGGACACCGCATCCTCGGATGCCTCTAACATCCAGACTTCTATCACTCCAGATGGCAATGATTACGTGATCAACGGCCGAAAATGGTGGATCACCAACGCGGCGCATCCTAACTGCCAGTTACTCATCGTCATGGGAAAAACCAATCCGGAGGCTGACACCTACCGCCAGCAGAGCATGGTGCTGGTGCCCTTGGATACCCCCGGCGTAACGGTGGTGCGAAACCTGACCGTCATGAATCACCATCATCCCGAGGGCCACTGCGAGATCACTTTTGAAAACGTGCGGGTTCCGGCGAGCAATCTGCTGGGGGAGGAAGGATCCGGTTTCGCCCTGGCGCAGGCCCGGCTGGGGCCGGGGCGTATTCATCACTGCATGCGCTCCATCGGTGCGGCAGAATTGGCGCTAGAACTGATGACGCGTCGGGCACAGGAGCGAAAGACCTTCGGCCGGTACCTGCATGAGCACGGCAGTGTGGCCGAATGGATCTCCCGTTCCCGTATCGAAATCGAACAGGCCCGACTCCTGGTGCTGAAAACGGCATGGCTTATTGATGAACACGGCGCCAAAGCCGCACGCAAAGAAATCTCGATGATCAAGGCGCTGGTGCCGATGCTGCACACGACGGTGCTGGACCGGGCAATGCAGGCATTTGGTGCCATGGGCGTCAGCCCGGATACCCCGCTGGCAGATCACTGGACCTGGGGTCGCGCACTACGCTATGCCGATGGACCCGATGAGGTGCATCATCGAGCCATTGCCCGGATCGAGATCAAGGAAAGCGCTGAAAATCTCTCTATACTGGATGCTTACCTGACACCGTTTGAGCCGGATTGAACTCGCTCAGCCACTTTGCCAACACCCCGTATTCATTGTTCCTCAAAGCATCCTTTTTCCCTCAGCACTCACGCTTTTTTCCTGGGCAGCGCTGGGTCAACATCAGCCTGCGCGCCCTGCACCTGGCCGGGATCATCATGCTTGGGGTATCGCTGCTAACAGTTGAAGGCTTGTACCTGCGACAGAACGCCGCCATCGCTGTGCTGGTAACGGGGCTGGGCCTGGCCGGGCTGTACACCTTTTCAAATGGCGCCTGGTTGATCCAGTTGTGCGGTCAGGCCGTCATCGCCAAACTGGCTTTAGTTGCGGCAATGACAATATGGCCCGACAGCGCGACAGCACTGTTTTTTGTGCTGCTCGCCCTATCAACCGCTATCGCTCACGCTCCCGCTTCGGTTCGCCATTACTCAATCTACCATCGCCGGCGCCTGGATCACCTGCGCTGAAGGATAAGGCCCAGATGAGATCCGTTTAACCGGATTCGGAGCCTCGGGCAAACGCCACCAGGTGATCTACTTCCAGGCGGACAGACACTTCATCCCCGATATCAAAATTGGCGTGACTGGGAAACAACGCCAGCAGGGTGATGTGATTGGCAGTGCGCAACGTATACATGATCTCGGCACCTTTAAAGGCCCGGCGCATTACCCTGGCCTGAATCGATCCTTGTGGGTCATGAACCACATCATCGGGTCGGATCAGCACCTCGACCGGCGAACCCTGTGTCCAGTCGAGAACGGTATCACTATCCAGATCGCCCAGCGCGGTTGTCACACGTCTGTCCGAAGCCAGATTCCCGGCAAGGAATATCCCGTTGCCGATAAAGTCAGCTACGAAGTGATCCCGGGGCCGGTGATAAAGATTGTAGGGCGTATCCCATTGCACGATGGCACCATCGGCCATGACCCCGACCATATCGCCCAGCGCGAAGGCATCATTCTGATCATGAGTGACCATCACACAGGTAATATCGCTCTCCTTGAGCATGTCGGAAACTTCCTGACCCATGCGCTCACGCAACTCCTGATCCAGGCTGGAAAAAGGCTCATCCATCAATAAAAGTAACGGCTTTGGTGCCAACGCCCGTGCCAGTGCCACACGCTGTTGTTGGCCACCCGAAAGCTCATGAGGATAACGGTCGGCATGGTAGACCAGGCCCATGCGCTCGAGCAGTTCGCCAACCGCCTGGGTACTTTCCCGTTCGGAAAACTGGCGTAATCCCGAGGCAATATTCTGTCGGACAGATAGGTGAGGGAAGAGCGCGTGATCCTGAAACACCATGCCCACGCGTCGCGCCTCCGGCGGCACCATCGCACCTACCGCTGAGACCTGCTGATCATTGATAAAGATGCCACCGGTCAGCACCGGGTGAAAACCGGCGATGGCACGCAGCACAGTGGTTTTGCCGCAGCCACTGGGCCCGAGCAGACAGACCTGCTCACCCCGATTCACTGTCAGACTCAGATCAAAGACCGCCCGCTCCAACTCGTAGTTGCATGAGATGGTCCGGACCTCTAACAGTGGCCGTGCAGCCACTGGTGATCGGTCGCCCTCCTGGGATTGCGTTGGATTCATATACCGCTACCCTGCGGGATCACCCAGAATAAGCCGGGAACGAGATATCATTCTACTCAACAACACGACCGGTATCAGCCCCACCAAAACAATAGTCAACGAGCCCAGAGCAGCCTCCCCCAGCATCTCGTCAGAAGCAAACTGGTAGACGTGCGTTGCCAGAGTTTCAAAATTAAATGGGCGCAACAGCAGTGTCGCGGGAAGTTCCTTCATGCAATCAACAAATACGATCATCACCGCTGTCAGCATTCCACCGCGGATCAGGGGAAGATGATAGCGCACCAGGGTCTGTCCCGCGCGGTAACCCAGTGTGCGGGCAGCCATATCCATAGAGGGCGATACCTTCTCCAGACTGGATTCCACCTGACCCAGCGCCACGGCCAGAAACCGGACAATATACGCAAACAATACTGCCGCCACAGTACCACTCAACAGTAATCCCGAAGAGACTCCTGCATATTCTCGCAATAAGGCATCCAACGCGTTATCAAAGGCGGCAAAAGGCACCAGGATACCAACAGCCAAAACCGCTCCCGGCACCGCATAACCCAGCGATGCAATGCGCGTGGCCAGTGCCAGCACCCGACCACCATGAAGGCGCCGGCTGTAGGCAATAAACAACGCGACTAACAGGGCCAGTAGTGCCGCCGATGCTGAAAGCGCGAAGCTATTGAACGCATATGCCTGAAAAGCCGGTGTCCAGGATTCCTCAAAATACACGATTGCCAGCCTGCCCAGGACCAGTACCGGAATAACAAACCCGGCGAATACCGGCAACGCACATACCGTGACTGCCAGACCTGCGCGAGGTCCTCTCAGGGTATAAGCCGGCAGTGGCCGGAAACGACTGCTTGGCTGCTGGTAGACCTTCTGGTGGCGCCGACTGATCCGCTCGAGCGTAATCAGCAGGATGACAAACACCAGCATCGTCGTTGCAATCTGAGCGCCGCCAGCGAGACTGCCCATACCCAGCCAGACATCCACGAGGCCCGCGGTCATGGTGTAAACCGCAAAAAAATCAACCGTGCCGTAATCGTTGAGCGTTTCCATCAAAGCTAACGACACCCCCACCACGATCGCCGGGCGTGCTGCTGGCAAGGAAACTGTACTGAAAGTGCGCCATGGCCCTCTGCCGAGAACCCGGCTGACCTCCAACACATTGACCGACTGCTCGAGAAAGGCAGAGCGTGCCAGCAGATAAACATAGGGATATAGAACGAGCCCCATAAATATCATTGCGCCACCCAGACTGCGAATTTCCGGGAAAAAATAATCCCGCGCGCTCTGCCACCCGAACAGGGTACGCAACAGCCCCTGCACGGGCCCAGCGTACTCCAGAAAGTCTGTATAGGCATAAGCAATCACATATGCCGGAATCGCCAACGGAAACAGCAGCAGCCACTCAAAGATGCGCCTGCCGGGAAAACGGCACATCGTCACCAGCCACGCGGTAGAGACGCCGGTAAGAAACACACTGACTCCTACCCCCAACAACAGCCACAGCGTATTGCTGATGTAGCCAAACAAAGAGGTGCGGACCAGATGGTCCCAGATGTCTCCACTGGAGTCGAACGCGAAAAACACCACTGCCCCCACCGGCATCAATGCCAGTAGCGCCAATACAACAGAGCCCAATGTCCACCCGCTCACCTGGACGGGGCGGGACAGGCCCAGGCTGGGAATGAATTTCAGAGCAGAAGATGCGCTAGAGGTCATCAGCCTGAGGATTCTATGCTACTTCTGGGTAGCGCTTGAGACAAAAATAATGACACAAGCCGGAAGTAACCCACGCCCCGTCCGACTAAACCGCAATGGTCAACAATCCTTAGAAGTGTCGCTACTGAGGCGGGTTGTCGAAACTACTCAATGCCGCCAGGGAAAGGACAAAGCCCCCCTATTGCACTCTTGTATTCCCCAGTGCCATTAGCTAACAGTTCAAAAGTCCATTTGCAGGAAAACAATACCGGAATTCTCGCTTCCTGTGCCGTTCCATTCTGCAACAACGAAGGCAAATTCACTTAATTCTAGGGCGTAGGTCGCCGTCACGCTGTCGACTCCAACACCATCCTGATCATATTCCACTGTCAAGCCCGCAACGCTGGTATTAATTGCCCAGGCGTTGTCGCTGCCCATTTCGTTATAACCGCCCGCAAAATCTATACCACTCAAGTTTATCGCAGCGCCGACACCGGAATAATCGTCAGACCCGTCATTATTCTGGTATGCCACTCCGATAGCGACCTCACCAATCTCGAACAACCCACCTATCGTGGCGCTGTCGATATCTTCTCCATTTGAATTCATCTGCAGGTCGCCCATAACCTCAATTTGTCCCACTTGCATAGCCATGAATGCTGAATTCATCATTGACCCCTGCCCCAGGAAGGCTGATCCGCTATAGCGCTCACCGACGTCCATAAATCCTCCGACCACACTATTCAGCGTGCTGTCCTGGGTGCCCAAACTCAACAGACCCCAATCGCCCGTCAGACCTACAACCGTCACTCCTTCGTCTTCTCCACTTAAGATAGATCCTTTGGCTGAATCAACGTTAAATTCAAGAAGAGCAAAGACGGTCTGGTCCTCTCCCATATTATGATCAACCTCAAATGCCAGCGCTGACCCGTTATCGACAATGGCCCACTTATTATCCTCATAAGCGACGCCAGTTTTCATCGAGCCCGATACCACAACATCTCCGAATGCGACCGGGACAGTCAGGGGTGAGGCCAGCACGGCTGAGATCGCCGCTACAATGCCGTGTTTCTTCATTGCTGTTTTCCTCTTAAGTGTGTTGCCTGAAACGTTAGAACCAAGTACAGGTTAATATTATAAACGCAAATACGAATGATTCGTATTTGGTAATATTCATTTTAAACCATCATTAGAAAAAACGTTGTGAAAAAACAACAAACCAAACTTTCCTTCCCAAAAAAAATCCCGGAGACGCCCTCCGGGATTGGTAGTGCACCCACTTTTGCTATCGCGTCAGTTGTTATAACCCACCTGATCGGCCATTCGAATCGCAGTGGCACGATTGTCCGCGATCACGGCTAGGCTAAGATTGTCTTCCTTGAATTTCCCCCACGACTTTTGCAGATCGTTCCATGGAATTCCAGCCTTGACCGGATACTCCCCATTTTTCTTGACATACATCTTCTGCCCCTGGTCGCTGGCAAGAAATTCCATTAACTTGATCGCATCGGCCTTATTTGGTGCATGCTTGGTCAGCGCCATACCACTCACGTTCATATGGGTACCCCGGCCGCTTTGATTCGGAAAAATAACATTGACGGATTGCGCCCAAGGCACCTGTTCTGGATCTTTCAACATCTTCGCCATGTAGTAGTGATTAATGACTGCCACGTCACACTCACCCTCCTTAATGGCTTTCACCTGGGCCCGGTCGTTACCCTGAGGCTTACGGGCGAGGTTATTTTTAAGCCCCGCTAACCATGTCTTTGCCCCAGCCTCTCCATGATGGGCGATCATGCTGGCGGTCAGCGCCACCATGTAAGGATGTTTCCCAGAACGCGTGCAAATCCGCCCTTTCCACTTGGGATCTGCAAGATCCTCATAGCTCATAATCTCCCCGGGCTTCACCCTTTCTGTTGATGCCACAATAATCCGTGCCCGAGTCGTCAAGCCGAACCAGTGGCCTTTCGGGTCCCGGTAATGATCGGGAATATCATTAGAGAATCGTTTAGAACTGATCGACTGAGTAAGCCCAGCATTTTTGATATCCGACAGACGGCCAATGTCGACGGTAAACACCAGGTCCGCCGGACTATTGACTCCCTCGCTTTGTAAACGCTCTATCATGCCTTTTTTGGCAAATACCGAATTGACCTTGATGCCCGTCTGTTTTGTGAACTCGGCGAACATGGGGTCGATCAGTTTAGGCTTACGGTAACTATAAACGTTGACCTCATCGGCACTGGCCAACAGTGGCGTTAGGCCCATCACACCTGAGATCACAATTGCCCCAAGTAGGGAATAACTCTGATTCACTTTCATTTCTATTTTACACTCCTTGCTTCTTTGGTTTGATTTGTGTGACAGGGCCAACTTTCCATTCAACGGATAATCCCACCCTGCATCTCATGCACAGCTAGAGTCCGACAGGACTACGAATCTCCTGCGTCCTGACCATATCTATCTGTCGCTTGAAACTAATCTCATCAGTCTCGCGCTTGACTCTTCGAACGACAGCAAAAATCGATGAGGCCTTTCTCCAGCCACGCCAAATACACCAGCGCTTCAGTGCACGCCACATCGTTCGCTGGGATACCGCACCGGTGGGGCCTATTGGGCACTTTTTTTCAAGATATTTACTGGAATTTCCCATAGTCATTGACAGTTCTGATGATTATTCGGATACGGACTCGCGTGCAGCATCGATCGCTACACAAGAACAACACACTCCATACATGTTTAGACTGTGATCGGTCAGCTCAAAACCCAGGTTTTTTGCGATCGTCAGCTGCCTTTCTTCAATTTTCTTATCAACAAAGTGAGAGACCGATCCACAGGTGATGCAGATCATGTGATCGTGGTGAACCTTATTGTTCAGTTCAAACACGCTTGCCGAGCGCTCTGCATCAAAAATATGCCGTTGGACTATCCCCGCGCTCTCAAACTGCCCAAGCACCCGGTAAACTGTGCTCATCGGGAGCGGAATATTCTTCTTGAGCAAACGTCGATAGATCGCCTCCGCACTGACATGCTTTCCTTTTCCAAGTTCCAGAATTTTTAAGATAGCCAGCCGCGGTGTCGTTTCCATCAACCCGTGCTTTTTGAGATTAATCTTTTTGCTCAATGGAGTTCTCTCGCCCAAAACTGTCATCTCATGAGGCCGCTCATGCACCACCAGACGACGGTCCGGCCCCAAGACAAGCTGCAACGGAGCCTGCTTTTGTACCAATCACCGGGTTACCAGGGCTTTGGGGCAATTCGCTGCTACCCCAACGTACTTGCCATACTCGGGTTCAAGGGAGAGACAGGTTCGAGTTTCGTGAATCGGCTTGGCTCCGGCGCCTGCAGCTTGACAGATACGCATCCGGGGTACTCTGAGACTAGGCAGCCCTCAGTATATTGCGAATACGAATGATTCGCAAGCCTATTTACAAACAAAATACAAAAGCCGTTGATCAGGCACCCACAAAGTGGTTATCAAATGTCCATCTCGTGTCCATAAGTGCTTCCGGACGACCGATCATGCCCTCACCTGAACTAATCCAGAGTCGGCCCTTGCGCACCGAAACGCCACAAACATCGACCTGCTCAAATCGCCTCGCGAAATTTGTGCTGGGATTGATTACCCAGTACTGATTCCCCCGTGGAGCCGTAGCAATAATATTTTCACCCCACCAGGCAACAGAACCCAGATAAGCATTTACCGATACCGCTGAAACACCGTCTGGTGGGCCTAGTGGCATAAGTCTGGACCCCTTAAGCCACCAGAGTAACGGTGGACTCTGCTGGGGAACCCCGGACCACTGACAGGCCCCCGCCAGACCATGGCGTGACACTGCGAGGTGTCGCAATGAGAGATTATCTGGCAAGGGGATTACATCTTGCAGTTTACCGTCCCCGATTCGCACTCGTGATAGGTTGCTGACCAACGTATTCGGATTCAGAACGACCCGCGGAAGATCCGGATCGGTGATTCTCCCGCCATTTGCAACGAAGATCCCCTTATCATCGATAACGAGTTCATGCGGCTCTACACCACCACTGGGAAAGATCGCCTCAACCCCGCCAACGTGATCTATCTTCAGGATATATCCCATTGAACCCTGGTTCGCCTGGCATCCCAGGAAACACAACGAGTGATGACAGACAACATGCCCGGTGAATGTCATCCCGTCAGGGGGGGGAATCACACTGCGTAATTCACCGCTGGCTCTATCTAGAATCAAGGCCCAGTCTGAGGGTCTGCGCCCCACCACAATGGCCATGTCATCGCGTACAGCGAGTCCGTGCCCACGGCCTGGCAAGAGGAAGGTCCATTCACAACGGCCATCATCGTTTAGCGCGACCACCAGATGATCCTTGCCATTTTTTGCGCAAGATAATATCGCCGGGTAGCGCATGCCTGCCCAGGACTGCGTTGTGGATAGCAGCGAGGAAACAATAAAGGTTCGGCGGCTAATCCCCATCACGACTGTTAAATCCTACAAACTGGTCTGCCGTGATCTGCTCTGACCAGATTGCGCCGAGCCGTTGCAATTGCCGCTGTGCCTTCTCGACCTGCTGGGCATCAAGAGCCGTGGCTTTAGCCCCCATAAGCGCTACCGTTTTAGTGATAAACCTGAGCTCCTCCCCGACCACAGGCCACAGATCATCCACTTTATCTTCCCAGTAAAGTGCGTACTGGGAGGATATCCCCGTCAGGCACCCAGCCAGAAATACGGCTGACATATCGGTGGCATCAAACGGGCCCCGCGGTGCCTCAGCTGATTTGACCGCCGGAATAAGCGACTCTTGGAGCCAGGCAATCATTGCCGACATCGATCGGTGTTGTGCTCGCTCAAAGGCATCCTGAGTTTCGTAGTACTGATCTATGCTTGTGTCAGCCGCTAACTCAGATCGTTTTACCAGATCGTCGATGATTAAATTGGCAAGTTCACAAAACCGGGGGGTGTCGAGCTGCTTAGCGATAATTTTGTCTAGCGCTGTGAGCCCCCTGATCGCAATACTCTGCTGATCAAACGCGATCGTGGGGTCCGGGCTATAACGTTTTACTGCTCGAGTAACAAAACCTTTTCGATCTGGCCAGAGCATGATACCCACGCTGTACTCGGGCGTCTCTACTGGCCCGAGTTGATGGACATAGATCTCGCCCCACTTAAATACCAGGTCACGCCAGGCCTGCTCATCGATCTTGCAATGAATCACACCCACTTTAATAAGTTCAAGCCGCTCTTTAAGTGACAGGAACTGCTCTTGCCAAGCAAAATCGCTGAGCATTAACTCGGTATCGGCCGATTTTCCTTGTGGCGCATAAGCAGTCAGAAGCACCACCAGGAATACGGCCAGCAATGACTTCACAAGGATTCGAGAAACCGGATCAGTGCAGCCCGTTGTTGCACTGGCGCCAAGGTGAAGCGCTGTTTGGCATCTTCCGCCTCACCGGCGTGCCAGAGGATGGCCTCTTCGAGATCCCGCGCTCTTCCATCATGCAAAAAGGTCGCCAGAGGGTTGACGATTTTGCTATAACCAATGCCCCAAAGAGGTGGTGTGCGCCACTCACTACTGCCAACGCCATCTGCCAAATCAGACCCCATGTCGTGAAGTAAGAAGTCTGAATACGGCCAGATCAGCTGATAGCGCAATGCCTTTTTTGGATAGTCTGCCCGAGTGACAAATTTTGGGTGATGGCAACTGTGGCATTTAAATTCGTAGAAGCGGCTCTTCCCGTAAAGCACCTTTGGGTCTGACACATCCCGCCTTTTTGGCGGCGCGAGGGAAAGCAGGTACGACTCCACTAAATCCATCATCAGCTGGGTGACTTCCACACCTTCCTTAGGATCTGCGCCATCAACACCAGCCCGGCAACTTAGCTGTGATGGCGTACAGTCACCATAATGCGCCGGAAAAGCCGCGCTCGACAAGCCCATATCATGGCTGAATGCGTCACCGGACTGCTGGCGCAAAGAGGTATTTTGCAGTTTCCAGGCATATCTTCCCGGGCCTGCACCAGTCCATGGCAAAACACCCGATATCCCATCGGCGTTAGCATCGTGCTCATCGGATAACCTCACCCGATCTGCTATGTGGATGGCGTCAACCAACCCCAGCCCGAATACGGCGGGTGCCATTCTTGGGGAGACTCCCATTGTGACGGGCTCTCCATTTTCATCATAAACCACATATTCGGGGTGGCGTAATTCCTTGATCGCCCCATCCGGGTAGGTGAATTCCCGCTGATGATAGAAGGTCTGGTAGCGACCTTCCGCTGAGAGCCCTGTCACGGCGGCAGTTTGCAACTGTGCACCCAGAGTACGATGTGCAATAGGAAACTTCAGCAGAAAAGTGGGATCAAAACCGCCTTCTAGCGGAACCGTACCCCGTCCGTCCTTGATATGGCACCCCTGACAACTGCGCGCATTGAAAACCGGTCCTAAGCCGTCTGAAGAATGAGTGCTGGCCGGAGCGGCTACCCAGGATTTTCGAAATAATGCATTACCCAGCGCCGCCAACTGCTCATCGGCAGAATTAAGATTGGAAAGAAAGCGCGAATACGCCTGCCTCCCCAGATTGGTCTCACGACGCGTCGTCGCGCCGCCCGTCATTGCCTCAAAAGACTCCGCCTGTGAGAAGGTCTTGGGTAGCGTGAGGACTTTTTCTACAGCTGCCTGCTGCTTGGGATCAAGATCGTCACGAATGGCATTACCCGCTGCCGCTGGTATTGTGGCCAGCGGCAGCAGAACGGTAAAAAGAAAATAACTTCTATGGATCAATTGAATACGGCCGATGGGTTATCGAGGCTGTCTGAGCCCTCAATTACAACTCCGCTGATTCCCAGATCAGCAACGGTCTTTTCGATACTGCGCGCATGCCCCACCAGCGCATCGACTAATTCTTGTACCGTTTCGTTCCCGGGTTCATTACCTGCACCGATCATCTGGTCGTAGGACTCCACCGACTGTGCACGAATTACGACTCCATGTGCGGCCGTCAGCGCGACCCGCAGGCTGACAGACAGGCTGTCGGCGAGCGCCGGATCTTTTGTGATGATCAAATCCATCAAGCCCGGGCCCGTCATCAAGTCGCCATTGACACGCCGATAAGCTCCGTTCCACAGATTATTGATGCCGACGACATCGTAGTAATGCGACCAATGGGTATTGTCGGAGAAGCAGTCATGCTCCTCTTCCGGGTCATGCAGCATTAAACCAAGCTTAGTGCGCTCACCAGCCAGTTCACCATAGGATAGCGATCCAAGCCCGGTCAGTAACGCGGCAAGACCTCCATCCTGCATCGCCTGCCTGCCATCGCCCTGCGGGGCAAACGCTACGACCATCGTTTGCAGATCCTGGATAAGTAGATCGGTCGCAGCGATGAGGTAGTCTCCCCGCCGGTCACAATTTCCATTTGTGCAAAGAACCGTATTAAAGTCGGTGGCTTTGCGCATGCCTCCGCCGGCGTCATTCCCATAAAGGTCCTGACCCCACAATAGAAACTCAATCGCGTGGTACCCCGTAGCCACGTTGGCTTCAATTCCCCCTGCTTCATGCAACGACTCCAGCAATACCTGATCGATCTTACTGGCATCGACTTTCTCACCCTTGATCCTGATCTCAGGATTGGCGATCACATTTGCCAGGACGGCAGGGTTCTCAGAACCCTCGAATAGTGAGGGATCAGCAACATAGTCGATCAATCCCTCGTCAAGAGGCCAGGCATTTACTTTTCCCTCGAAGGCATCAACAACAGAATTTCCAAAACGTAGCGCTTCTGTTTGCTGGTAGGGCATCCGACTTTGCCGCCACAGTGCGCGGGCATTACTCAGATTCTGTTCCGTTGGTTCGGCGATCAGGCGAAGATTGGCCTCCTTCAGCGCTGTCGCAGTCGCAACAGAGTCCTCGTACATCATCTGCGCAATATCGGAAAGATTCTCGATGACTTCAGACTGGGTCACCGCTAAGGCATTTGATGAGAAGGCAAAAAGGGACGCACCCACGAGTGCGGTACCTCTTAACCTGATTGTTTTTAAAGATTGCATTTTCAAGCTCCATTCATTGCGTGAATTAATACTTCTACCCCTGGAATATTGGCTGGATTGCTCAGCCTATATAATAAACCGGACTCATTCGTATTCGCATTGATGTGAATCAAAGTTTCGATATGAAATACAGGCAAACGGGCCCAGCACCCATCGAGTCAGGCAGGGGCTGGTGATCGAACAACGATATGCTTGGCGTGAACTACGCGAATTCTCAGCGACTGAGGGCCCTTTCGTGCTCTGACAAAAATACTGTAGCGATCCCGGCTGATGACGACGAGATCGGTGGTCTGTGCGATGCCACCATATAGCAATGTTCGCAATACCGGGCGCAGTGAAGTACCAACGACATTGAAGCTTTCCCCAACCTCGAGGCAATCCAATGACACGGGGAATATCCCACGCGCAGGAAACGCTTTAGTTAAAGATAAGCCGTGCAATTGCATCATTGATACAAACCCAACAAAGCGTCCGGTTTGATAACATTTCTTCTCTAACGAGATCGACCCCTGGCAGATTTATATCTCTCTTTGCAAATGACATCTGTGAAGTCCCGCGCTGTTTCAATTTACCGCCACAGCCGTCGCAGACTACCGTTCTGCAGTTAGATGGGGTGAGGGTTTTAGGCATTCTCGACCAGCTCTTTAATACACGCTGCACACTTTAGAGCGTTGCAGAGGAGTCCTTCAGGAAGTGGGCCACACCCTCTGGCGTATTGACCATTCCCTCATCCCCTGCCTTCCACCCTGCGGGACAGACCCGGCCGTTTTCCTCAAAGAACTGTAGGGCCTGAACCATCCTGAGAAGTTCATCCATATCCCGCCCCAGCGGTTCATCATTCACCACCATGTGTCTGATGACTCGGTTGCGATCTATCAGAAACGTGGCTCGCATGGATACACCTGCTGGATAGTAACTGCGCCCCTCACCTGCCAGAATCCCATACCTTTGTGAAATCGCCCTATCAAGATCCGATACGAGGGTGAAATTGATATCCCCAATCCCCCCCTGATCTTGAGGGGTATGCCGCCAAGCGTTGTGCGTCCACTTCGAATCGACACTGACCCCGATGGCCGCGCAATCCAGACCCTCTAACGCAGCAGTCCTGCTGGATAGCGCGAGAATCTCTGACGGACACACAAACGTGAAGTCCATCGGGTAGAAAAATAAAACAGCATATCGTCGGCTGATCTGGTCGTGCAGGTTGAAATGTTCTACCAATTCACCCGTTGCGGTACAGGCCTGGGCCGTAAAGTCTGGCGCTTCTTCGCCAATGAGTAATCCCATGCATTGCTCCTTGCTTCGAACGCTTGCTCTTTGGATAAAAGGTGGACCCAAAGTTCATGGGTTGACAGTTCCTATGAGTATTATCATAATACGAATCGTTCTCATTTGCAATACCACTCTACGTATAAACCACAAATCTGAAGAGATGTCGAGTGCGAAATCGACCGAATGCCCATAACAAAGTACAGATGACACACAAAACCATTTCAACCGCTGAAGGTTCACAAAACGATTCGGTAGAGGCTCTGTGCGCGGCACTGCTCTACATGATGTCTTATTACCCCCGATCTAACGACCCACAGTTGGCGACTGAAATCGCCAAGCATCTGACATGGCTGGAACAAGTCGCAAAATCCAAAGGCTGTAAGGCCTTGGGGGAGACTGCCCACCGGCTCCTCGCATTGCACTGGAGTCCGGGACAGACCGTGCACTGAGGCTCACTGCATGTGCCTAGAAAGTAGCTCAAGATTCTCGACCTTCGTGGCAGATTCTCTCCCCCCGGCACAAGGCCTGGGTGGCCCTGCATTGAATCGGGCGCAAGCGACCCCACCGGCATCGGCTGGGGGTCACAACAACACGACCCGGACCCGGGTACATTTATGGAATCTCGAGGCCAAGTACCTGTGTGCGATCGTCGGGACGTGCACAACAATCTCCGAGATGCGAAAACTGGCCATCAAGTCTCAGATCGACAGCCCGGGACAATATTCAGACTACCAACTACACAATATTTTCGTGAATGCGGCGCATGATGGCAGTCGTCCTGGCAGGTTGCTGGAAAAACTACTTCAACAGAAATTTCGAACTACCATCGCGCGCTACCGGGTGACCCCTGAGTCGGAATTCGGCGCTCTCTGGGAAAATGCCTTAAAAGGCGGGGATGTCGCCGGGTCCTACTATACCCTGCTGACCAACTCGCGAACTCCAGCCGTGGTTCAAGAGAAGGCGGTAGGCGATATTCACATGCTGTCCCATATATCAGGGGCATCTTGTCGCATAGATCTCAAACAGCTTCCTGAATTGAAGAAGAAGAATCGTGAGTTAACTGCCCACGTTAATAGGCTCAACCTCAACCACCGCAAAGCGATTCAAGGTTGGGAGAAAAAACAGGTCATATTGCAAAAAAACTGCGCCGAACTGAAATCTCACCTGGCCCGCCAGAGAGTACCCGATATAGATTTATCCACAGAACAACGCGAACTCACCAGGCTGCGAAAAAAGAACAGCGTACTTAGCAACCTGGTCGATAGGCTACGCCAAGAAAAAAATCAGTTTGCACGACAAGTCTCCGATCTGCAGCGGCACGCCCTGGTGCCGCAAAATGGCGCCCAGGGTGCAGACCCTGCAGTGTTTGCAAACAAACCCGTCGACCCCATACCCCGGGAATCGGGTGCATCAGACATAGGGCACGCCTCGGGGTCGCGACCGGAACTCAACCTGAACGGAAAAAAGGTTCTTTACGTAGGAGGACGGTATCGACAGGCGCCTCACTTCAGGGAGTTAGTAGAACGACGCAATGGGTGTCTTTTCTACCATGATGGTGGCCGTGAGGACGGTGACAAAAGACTTGCCGCGATACTGTCAAGAGCGGATCTGGTCGTCTGCCCTATAGACTGCATCAGTCACAGCGCCATCGAATGCGTCAAACGTGAATGCCAGAAACTAAATAAACACTTCATCCCGCTTCGCCGGTCCAGCTTGTCTGCCTTTGTGCAGGCATTAGATAAGGTAGGCCCTTAACGATATGTCCTACCTGGGGGAGATGAGGGTTTTTCCTGTGCCAACACGAACCAGGCCATCTGCTCATGTCCGGCAAAACAACACCTCACAGGTGCGCATCAAGGTTGAAATTGCGCCTGAGAAACTTCTGGAACTGATTCGAAACAGGGTGTTGAGCGCTTCGGACCTACGGTGCCTGGATTACAAAAGCAAAAATGCCCTACGAGAGTTGTGCCTGTGGGCCTGTCTGGAATAAGTCAAAGCACAGGCCCCAAGTCAGCTGGAGTTTCTGGTTTTCAGCAGGCTGCTGATAATGCGTGATTGACTGATTGTGCCGCCATCATGGTACGACTCGTGATTGGATTCGATCTCTTTCAACCTGTAACGGTAATTCACCATCAGACCCGCCGAGCGCTGTTGCCCGGCACGACTGACATCCCCAGGGAAATTAACCCGCTCCACACTGGCGCCGTTTGAAAGATGAAAGTTCGCCACCCGGTCGCGCGCACCGTTACCGCGTTTTTCACGCAAAAGATAGTGCGCAGCAAGGATAGTTAAAGGCTGTCGGGCCTGCTCCAGCGCGGCGCGATCGCGTAGCCAACTGCGATCTGAGAACATCCGCTCCAGCGCTCCGGCGTCGCGTAGCGTCTGCAGGGCCTTTTGTACTCTGGGATGCACCTGGCCATGATCACTGGCCTGATCGAGTCGCTCTTTTATCCAGCGTTGAAACCCGGGTATCGGCGAAAGCGTGGCAAAATGCTTGAGTTGTTTGTGATCTCGGTTCAGGCGATCGACCACCCGCTTAATCAGGAAACTGCCAAAACCCACCCCATCTAAGCCCGGCTGAGTCGCAGAGATCGAATAAAAAACCGCCGTATCAGCCTTGTCGGGGTCCAATTCCCGATGATCTACCGCGAGCAAGTCATCGATGCGCTCAGATATGCCATCGGTGAGCGCCACCCAGACAAAAATCAGGGGATCATTGGGCATCTGCGGATGAATAAAGGCAAAACAACGCCTGTCAGATGCGGCCAGGCGGTGTTTAATATCCTGCCACGAGCGAATGGCGTGCACGGCCTCATGCTCGGCCAGGGTTTCCAGCAATGCGGCCGGCGCATCCCAGGTAATGCGACGCAGTTTTAGAAAGCCCACATCAAACCATGATGCAAGCAGATCGCGAAACTCCCGATCAAAAGCACGCAGATGGATGTCGTCACCTTGGATCTTGAGCAACTGAGCCCGCATATCTGCCAGAAACTTCACTCCCTCAGGCAAATCATTGAACTGGGTTAGCAGGCTCACCCTTGGTGATATGAGGGTGCGACGCAAACGGGCCTGTGCCTCAAGCAACGCTCGTGTATCTGCCGACGAAAGTCTGGCATCAAGCTCCAGCCATTCGCGTGCACATTGGCGCAAGGTATCATCTTTAACACCGTATTCCTGGGCCAATAATTTGAGAAAATTCTCCCGGCCGGATGAATTGAGATCAAGATAGACACCACCCAACCGCGCGGCCCGTGCCCGAGCCGATGCTGCGCCTCCCACTTCAGACAGACATTCATCCATCTGTCGGCGAATCAGGTGCAGATCTTCTGGCGGTAGCGCAGGGCGCACCTTGCCGGTGATACGACTGAGCGCCCCCTCCTCGACCTCAACCCAGGCCCGTCGCAGTTGTTTGAGGCTTTTTAATCCCAGGCTCTTTGGTAGATCCATAACGAATATCTTGACCAGCGTATTACAGGAAACGCCCTAGCGTACAAAAACCCTGCCTCAGGCAGATCCCAGTATTACCACCAGGCGGCTGCATTGACCTGAATATCTTCCATCGTGATGCCCCTGGCTTCTTCCCGACACAAAAATGCGATCAGCGCACCTATCTCGTGTGGCTGCACCAGGCGTTGCTGGGGAGACTGACTAATCAGTGCGGCGATTTCCTGCTCAAAAGTGGTGCCCTGCTTTTGCGCCTTAGCCATGAAGCTGGCGTTTAGCATGTCTGTCTGAACCCAGGTCGGACTCACCACCGTAGCCGTGATGCCATGGGCTGCCCCTTCCAGTGCGACTGCACGGTTTAGACCCAACAGACCTGATTTGGATGCGCAGTAAGCTGCATATCCCGGCACGGCCGTGCGCGCCGCAGTCGAGCCGACACTGACAATCCGACCCCAGCCCCGTGCCATCATGCCGGGCAGGCACGCGCGCATCATCCGAAAACATCCGGTGAGGTTAGTATCAATCACGTTGAGCCAGTCACTCTCATCATGCTCGGCTACGCTCTGCGAAGTACCAATACCCGCAGAGTTCACCAGAATGTCCGCCGCTCCGAGATTTTGCTCAACCTGCGAGAAAAAATGTGCCGCGCTGGCACTATCGCGCACATCGAGCACGCCCCCGTGCACAGGTTGCCCGTAATCGCGCACCTGCTGCAGCGATTGGTCGATCACAGTTCGCGCGCCCAGTGCAACCGAGACGCCCTGGCGCGCCAACGCGCAGGCTGCGGATAGCCCGATTCCTGAGAATCCGCCGGTAACGATTGCGACTCTACCCTTTAGTGACACAGTTTCATCTGACATAGATTTAATCTCCAGGCTTAGCTATTGGGAGGCTTGATCAAGCGCCTGCAGGATATCTGCCGAAAGATCTTCTATGTTTTCCAGGCCCACAGAAATTCTTGCCAGACCCAGGCTGATGCCATGGGCCTCGCGTTCCTCATCGGTGTAGTTATTGTGGGTCATACTCGCAGGATGCTGCACCAACGTCTCGGCATCGCCCAGGCTGACGGCTCGCTGTGCCAGTTGCACCGCATCCATGAACCGTACGCCCGCCTCGTAACCCCCTGAAAGCTCCAGCGCGATCATACCCCCGAAGGCACTCATCTGTTCGCAGGCAAGGGCATACTGCGGATGAGATGCAAGCCCCGGATAAAGGACTGATTCCACGCCCGGGTACGATTCAATCTGGCGGGCCAACGCCAGAGCACTTTCACAATGGCGCGTCATGCGCAACTCCAGTGTTTTTATTCCGCGTAGCAGCAAGAAGGAGTCAAATGCCGAAAGCACTGCCCCGGTCATATCCTTAAGACCCACAGTTCGCACATTTAACATATCGTCAGCACTACCAATAATAGCGCCCGCTATCAGATCACCATGACCGCTTAAATACTTCGTCATGGAGTGCACCACGAAATCTGCACCCCGCTCCAAAGGCCGCTGTAAATACGGGGTGCCGTAAGTGTTGTCAACAATCACCCTTGCGTTATGTGCATGGGCAAGACGACAGATCTGGTCAATATCGATTAACCGCATATTCGGGTTGGTGGGTGTTTCAAAAAAAACGAAACGTGTCGCCGGAGTCATCACCGCTTCAAGGGTATCCGGCTGGGTCAGATCAATAAAATGAACCTTTACCCCAAAGCGCGAAAGACCATGACCCATAAAGGCAAAGGTACAGCCATAGAGCGTTTTATCGGCAATGATCTCGTCACCTGACTCGAGAAACGACCAGAGCAACGCGGTAATCGCGCCTATACCCGACGCCACTGCGACCGCGGCCTCCCCACCTTCGAGACTGGCGAGACGACTTTCCAGCACCGACTGGGTCGGGTTGCCGACTCGTGCATAGACATAGCCCGGCACTTCACCAGCAAAGCGCTGCTGACCCTGCGCGATAGACTCAAACGAATAGGTTGCGTTGAGGTACACCGGCGGATTGAGAGAACCGTGATGGCTGGCCGGATCGTAACCCTCATGGATAGCCCTTGTGCTGAATCCTGCTGGACGATTCAAACCATTCTTTTTCATAACGACAGTCTAATCACTCGAGCATGCACTGTGGCATCAGTCAAAACTTGAGGGCAGATGCCCAACCTGGCCCAAGATCGAGACAGCAAGATTACGACCAACAACCGTCAGTCGATCGAGACGCCCAGTCAGTTCGCTGTCCAGCGATGAAATCGAGCTGTGGCGGCATCTGTCACCCACGTCAATACACCGCCCAAAGCCCGTAGAAGAGCGCCCTGCCTGCATGCCCATCACCACACCGATCTAACGTGACGATTTTCCGTCGGGCGAAGTAGGTGCCCATTTGCCAATTTCCTTAAGGGTCATTCCATCGATCCCATCAAGATTAGCCTCCAGCAGGGTATCCAGAATCTCCTGCACGGTGACCCCTTTAGCCGCGGCGAGATGACGCAGCATCTGGTGATGGCTCACCCGCACAGCCACATTTACCCGCTTTCTTCTGTCTTTTTCGGCCATTCGATCAGATCCGATGATGGAGTCATTGCCCTTGCTTTTGCCTATTTACTGGCATCGATTGGTCAAAGGTGTCCCAGGTGTTGGATCACATTGCACCTACAGCGGCTTCCTTTGCCAATCAACATTATAGTGCTTTCATTTACGCTACAGATTGCCTTTTTCAGATATATCGTGTCGCTCTGAGAAAGGGCCTTTCAGGCCGGTTTATCCAGACTCATCACTTAGGAATGGGATTGATCACGCCCAGAAGGATTACTCTGTGAAACCGATTACGACTTCGGAGTTGGCGCAAGATTACACCCGCGATGGATTTATCAGTGGTATTGGTGTGCTTTCAGCCGAAGAGGTCACTACCCACAGAGCACAACTGGAAAAAGTAGAATCGCAGATTGGCCCGCTGCACTACCACAACAAGGTGCATACCGTGCTGCGCTCGCCTTATGAGCTTGCAACCCACCCCACCCTGGTCGATCTAGTCGAAAAGATTCTGGGCCCTGACATCCTCCTCTATAACGTAACCTACATCATAAAAGAGCCGGCGACACCGAGTTTTGTGAGCTGGCATCAGGACCTGACCTACTGGGGCTTTGATGGTGACGAACAGGTTACAGCCTGGCTGGCACTGTCACCGGCATCAGCCCATAGTGGTTGCATGCGAATGATCCCGGGGAGCCATCAAAGGGGGATCCGTGAACAGGTCACAGGCGATGATCCTGATAATGTACTTTTGCAATCGCAGACCATAGAAAATATCCGTGACGACGATGCGGTACTGTGCCCATTGATGCCCGGGCAAGCCTCCCTGCATCATGGGTGGACGATTCATGCCTCAAACCCCAACACCGGTGATGACCGACGAATTGGCCTCAACATACAATACATCAGCCCAAAGATGCGTCAGATAAAAGCCGCGTCTGACTCGGCAATGCTGATCCGGGGAGAGGACCGATACGGTCATTATGAAACCGACCAACCCGCTACCCAATGGCTGTCTCAAGATGCCGCCGCACGTCTGCGAGTGTCAACCCAGAAATACCAGGCTGTTTCAGGAGTGCCTAACAACCCGTAAGCCCGAGTCAAACGGCTAGAGAAATCTCAACCTTCGCTTGTTCGGTTGAAATCATCCTCAAGGCGTTCGATATCGTCCTCACCAAGATAATCGCCAGACTGTACCTCGATGATCTCCAGTGGTGAATCTTCACTATTCTCCAATCGGTGTACAGCACCCCGAGGTATGTAGGCCGACTGGTTCTCCTCCAGAATAAATACATCATCACCTACGGTCACCTGGGCGCGACCATGCACCACGACCCAGTGCTCTGCCCGATGTTGATGACGTTGCAGGGAAAGCTTCTTGCCTGGATCCACCACAATACGTTTAACCTGAAAACGCGCACCCTGGTCTATGGAATCAAAACTGCCCCAGGGACGATAGACTCGCCGGTGTTGGTGCGCCTCACTTCGACCCTGCGCAGATAGCTCTGCCACCAACTGTTTAAGCCCCTCGGTCTCGCTCCGATTTGCCACTAGCAGAACATCGGGCGTATCGACAATGGCCAGATTGCTCACTCCCATCATAGCAACCAGAGCGCGTTCGGAGATCACCAGGCTGTTATCGGTATCGCGAAAAACGACATCACCCTGGCTCGCATTGCCGCACTCGTCCCGATCAAGAGACTCCCACAAGGCATTCCATGAGCCGATATCACCCCAACCCGCATCCAGTGAAACCATCATCGCCGATGGCACTTTCTCCATAATCGCGTAATCAATGGAATCATTTGGAGCGGATTCAAAATCGGGCTTGTGCAAACGCAGGAAAGGCCCATCGGGCTGTGCTACGTTAACCGCACCGGTGCAGGCGGTCAGCGTTTCGGGTGCATGCTCAGCAAACGCCGTGATCAGTGCTGACGAGCGAAAAACAAACATGCCGCCGTTCCAGAAGTACCCTCCCTGCTGCAGGTAAGACTTCGCAGTATCGACATCGGGCTTTTCAACAAACTCGGACACCTCCGCGGAGCCATTCTCCAAATCACCGTTGACATGAAGATAACCGTAACCTGTATGGGCGCTACTCGGTTTGATGCCAAAAGTCACAAGATGGCCATCTTGTGCCAGCGCAACCGCCCGATCCAGCGCTACCTTGAATGCATCCTGATCGGCGATAACTTGATCCGCCGGAAAAATTGCCATCACCGCATCACCATGCTGTTCCTCAACCACACGGGCTACTGCAGCGATAGCCGGAGCTGTACCCCGGGCAACCGGCTCAAGGATAATGCTCGCAGGACTGATGCCAACCTCGTCTAACTGGCCGGCCACCATAAAACGGTGCGCTTCGTTACATAAGACCAGTGGTGGGCTAGCATAGCCGGCCTCTCTCAGTCTCAATGCGGTCTGTTGGATAAGCGTTCTATGCCCTGCCAGCGCGTGAAACTGCTTCGGGCGCAATGATCGTGATAGCGGCCACAGGCGCGTACCGGAACCACCGGAGAGAATAATGGGAATCATGTCAGGTTAAGGATCATTAGTATTCGCATAATAATACACTCGCACAATCAAGGAATTATACCCGGGATACATTGTTCACCAGGCTCTCAACAGAAGGCTACTACATCAAGCAGGGCTCCCTTTCACACTGCCTTGGGCACCAATGTATGCTAGCCTCACCGCCGGCAAAAGTTTCACTACGACAAGGGCTTTAACTGTAACGAAAAACCATGGCGAAACTGGCTTACTTTCTTAGCGGGATTTCCCTTGGGATCATTGTTTTCCAAAGTGCCGTGGTTGCCCCTTTGGTGTTTACACAGTTGAAAAATGGTGCCAGTGGCCGTTTTTTGCGCGCCCTGTTCCCACGGTTCTTTCTGATTCTGGCCGGTCTGAGCCTGGCGACGGCTCTGAACAGTTACTTTGGAGATTTCAGCCGGGGTGCGGCTCTGGGATGTGTTGCCCTGGTATTGGCATTAGTGGCCTATGTGCTGATTCCCGGTACCAACCGCGCGCGGGATGAAGGCAGGACAACCACATTCAAGCGTCTGCATCTTGCAAGCGTCCTGTTGACGCTTGGGATCGGCGTCAGCAACCTGCTGATACTTTTTACTTAGCAGGTGGCGGGCGCACATTGCATGCGTCACGAGAATGCAACCTTAGAACTGCTGGCTATGCTTGCTGTCAGTTACAGGACTTTATATAGACTTCATCTATGGG
>MDTC01129235.1_pt1 | contig 46840 bp, 38 predicted proteins | sample 811181 | NCBI WGS metagenome assembly MDTC01 (sample SAMN05326644, study PRJNA326480) | marine metagenome | isolation source: seawater | place: Pacific Ocean: North | collected 2011 | reverse complement strand
CTTTACTTCTTTCTGAAGTTTTTTTAGTTTTGTCTCAGCTCTTTTCAAAGATGGTGATTTTTTAATAGCCATTTTAGTTCCCTGTAATTCAATTAATTGGCAATACTAATTCTAAAAGAATATTTTGTCCATGAGTTAACGTTCATCACGTAGCACTTCCATGTGCCGATAGTAATCCGTTAATTCATACTACCATCAATGACGCATTTTTTTCTAATAAGACGATGGATTTCCGGATTATTTGACGCACATTCAATGACAGATACTCCATCATTATCTCTATTGAAAATTGATCCGCCAAATTCTAGAAGATATTTAAAAATACCAGCTGTGGATTGGCATGCAAAATGCATGATTGAATACTTTAATCTGATTTAATACAAAAAAAGCTGATTGCGCGAACAATCAGCTTTTAGTATGTAACATAATGATATTATCAGTATCTGAGTAAGTGTCCTAGGATTTTACAAACGATGACAACATCTCAATGGGTAATGGAAAGACAATGGTAGAAGAATTATCACCGGACATATCCATTAAGGTTTGTAAATAACGCAGCTGTATGGCGCGAGGCTCTACGGACAAGATGGCTGCAGCCTCTTGCAGCTTATTAGCTGACTGCAACTCACCATCAGCATTAATGATCTTAGCACGACGCTCACGCTCTGCTTCAGCTTGCCTTGCGATAGCGCGGATCATACTTTCGTCTAAATCAATGTGTTTAATTTCCACTTGCGAGACTTTAATACCCCAGGCATCCGAGGCTTCATCTAGAATATGCTGAATCTCTTGACTCAACTTATCACGCTCTGACAGCATTTCATCCAACTCATGCTGACCCAAAACAGCACGCAAAGTAGTTTGTGCTAATTGACTGGTCGCCTCGAAGTAATCTTCGACTTGAATCACACAACGCTCAGGGTCAACCACTCTGAAATACAACACCGCATTCACGCGAACAGAAACGTTATCACGTGAAATCACATCTTGAGAGGGCACATCCATAACCACTGTCCTTAGTGCAATCCTATCCATTTGTTGCAAAAAGGGGATGATGATAATAAGTCCTGGACCTTTAACACCTGTAAAACGCCCTAGAGTGAATACGACGGCTCGTTCGTATTCTTTTAAGATATTCACTGCACTAAATAATATTAATGCAACAACAAAGACTACAAAGATAAACGCTATGTTAAACATGAAAATCTCCCTATTTTTTGGTTAATGTTTTTTATCGATTTTTTTAACGGTTAAGATTAAATCATTGATGGCTATTACTTTCACATGATCGCCCTCAGACAAACTGCACTCCGATTCAACATGCCACCACTCACCAGACACTTTTATCCACGCCACTCCATCTCGTGTAACAACCGTGCCGACTTGATCCACAACACCACTACCACTCATAACAGCAGGTCGGCGATGAGAAGACCACGCCATCCTTGCAATCAACACACACACTAATGCACCAGAAGCTGCAATACCCAACAATGTACCGATGGGGACAGCGTATCCCAATGCGGATTGGTCAAATAACATCACCCCACCTAATACAAAACTAATGGTACCGCCAATGGCAAGCACACCAAAACCACCCAATATGACCTCGACACACCATAACACCATACCAAGAATCAATAGACCCAACCCGATATAGTTGATAGGAAGAATATGCAAGGCATATCCTGCTAACAATAGGGCAATCACACCGAAGACGCCTGGTAAAATCAGCCCCGGTTGACTGAACTCGATATAGAGACCCACTAAACCTGCTACTAATAAAATCAGAGCAACACTAGGATGAGTGATGGTTGATAGTAGCTTTTGTCGCCAAGTTGGCTCAATGACTTGAATCTCATTGGGCTTTAAAGAAAGTGTAAGTCGTTGGTCGGGCATCTGCACAGATTTACCATTTAACTGTTGAAGTAAATCATCTAAAGTGGGCGCCAGATAGTCAACCACACCTAATTGTAGCGCCTCGCTAGCCGATAAACTTTTAGCATCGACTACCGCTTGCTCGGCCCACTCGGCATTTCTTCCTCTTAACTGTGCTAATGATCGAATGTAAGCCGTCGAATCACTTAAGATTTTTTTCTCCATGGCAGAGGGTTCACCGTCAGCCTTTTTTTCAGGTGATGCGCCACCTAAGGCAACCGGGGTTGCTGCACCAATGTGCGTGCCTGGGGCCATAGCCGCGAAATGACTGGCGTACATAATGAAGGTGCCCGCACTTGTTGCTCTTGCCCCACTGGGTGACACATAGGTCACAACCGGTACTCTAGAGGTAGTGATAGATTCAATGAGTGCACGTGTAGAAGTTAATAAACCACCCGGCGTATTCAACTCAAGCACAACCAAGTCTGCCTTCACATCTTCTGCCTCATCGATACCATCAGTGATATATTCCGCTGTTGCAGGACCAATCGGACCATTGATTGACAGCTGAACAATGGAAGGAGTTGCCCATACGGATAGAGTGATACAACTCAAGAACAAAAAGCATAATAACCTGATAAAATTATTCACGTGAGCACCCTCCTTGTCAGCTCATTCTTATCAAAACTTTATGACATTCGCCACTGCGTCCCCTCTGCAGTATCTTCTAATACAACACCAATGTCATCTAATTGTTGACGTAACGCATCCGCTTGCTGCCAATCTTTTTGCGCGCGTGCTATATCACGGGCATGCACAAGCTGATCTATTGCCTCACTGTCCAATGACTTTGAGCCCGATTGCAAAAATGACTCAGCATTATCTTGTAAGATACCGAGTAAGGCACCACAAGATCGCAAGATGCTCACCAAACGCTTAGCTTGTGTTATATCTTCCTTCTGTCGCAAACGGTTGATATCGCGCGCTACGTCGAATAACACTGCGAATGCCTGCGGTGTATTAAAGTCATCTGACATAGCAACTAAAAAAGCTTGATAACTTGGGTGTTGAATATCTACTTGAATATCGCTTTCCAGACCACGTATTGCTGTATACAAACGCTCTAATGCTTGTTGGCTGTTTGTAATGGCTGACTCAGTATAATTAATCGGACTGCGATAATGGCTACCTAGCATAAAATGACGCAGGACCTCAGGATGATGATTCGATAAGAAATGACTGATTGTGATAGAATTCCCTAAAGACTTCGACATTTTCTCGTCATTGATAGTCAGCAAACCCACATGCATCCAATAGTTCGCTAACGTACAACCATGAGCTGCTTGCGACTGCGCGATTTCATTTTCGTGATGGGGAAATTTAAGATCCATACCACCACCATGAATGTCAATCGTCTCACCCAATAATTCAGCCGCCATGGCAGAGCACTCAATGTGCCACCCTGGTCGACCATCACCCCAGGGTGAAGCCCACGAGGGCTCATCCGGTTTCGCATGCTTCCACAGAGCAAAATCCAAAGGGTTATGTTTATCGTCATTTGCATCAATACGAACACCACTCATCAAAGCATCCACATCACGCCGTGATAGCTGACCATAATCGTGATAAGACTTCACTGAAAAATACACATCACCGTTGTTAGCGACGTATGCCATTTCTTTATCAATCAGACGCTGTATTAAAGCAATCATTTGTGGCACGTAGTCTGTTGCTCGAGGCTCGTGATCGGGTGGCATCACACCAATAGCTTGCTCGTCCTGATGCATGCTGTTAATCACACGCTCAGTCAAGGCTTCAGTGGTTTCATTGTTTTGTAATGCTCGCTGAATGATTTTATCATCGATGTCAGTGATATTACGCACCCACGTCAGGCGGTAATTCAACGCTCGAAAGGTGCGAGCTACCATATCAAAAATAACAGCCGCACGTGCATGGCCTATGTGACAATCATCGTAAACCGTATTCCCACAAACATATAAGGTCACCTCGCCGGGTACCAAAGGAACAAAATCACGCTTTTCTTGATGTAAACTATCGTATATCTTCACTCACACAACTCCAAATCACCCTGGACCATGGATTAATCCAGGTGTTTTTTTAAAAAAGTATGCTACACTGCACAGCCATGACACGCCATACTTATTTCATATCAGACCTTCACTTATGCGAATCACACCCTGAAATTACGCAGGCTTTTTTAGATTTTGTAGAAAAAAAAGCCATTCACGCTGATGCTCTTTATATACTGGGAGATTTTTTTGAAGTCTGGATTGGTGATGACGACGACACGCCATTAATACAACGTGCTTGTCATGCATTGCAAAATCTCCGTCAGTATAATACGGCACTTTATCTCATGCATGGCAACCGAGACTTTCTAATCGGCCAAGCATACACACAACGTGTTCATGCAACACTTCTGCAAGATCCTTGCGTTGTTGATTGCTATGGAAAAAAGATTCTTCTGTCACATGGTGATGCATTATGCACTGATGATACCGCCCACCAACGCTTTCGTCGTATTGTTCATCAGCGCTGGTTACAACGACTATTTCTGTCATTACCACTTGCATGGCGCCAACAAATAGCCAGTAAAATTCGTATAGCCAGCCAAAATAGGCCATGCGATAACATAAACGATCAACGCTATGATGTCACTCTAGAGGCAACCACTCGACTCATGCAATCTCACGATGCGGATTGCCTTATTCACGGTCACACCCATAAACCAGAGCACCACCTCGTTAGTATCGATTCAAGGTCTGCCTCACGCTATGTCCTGGGAGCCTGGGAAGATACCGCACAAATATTACGTCTTGATGGTTATCGACACATATCGTTTGAAACACTCAATATTGCAAACTAGCCCCCATGTCTTACAACCCCTTTAATATTCCCTAAGGATTCGATATGATCATCAACGCTCAATCAGTACTCATTCGATAAACAAAGGACAACTATGATTTCACAAGCAACTTACATTTGGATTGATGGTACAGCACCGACCAAGCGACTACGCTCAAAAACACGCATGCTACGCTTATCAAAAGGCGAAGCCCAACTTAGCGACTTCCCTGAGTGGGGCTTTGATGGCTCCTCCACACAACAAGCACAAGGCCATGACTCAGACCTGATATTAAGAGCCTGTGCTTTCTATCCAGATCCGCTCACAGGGCAAGGAAACTATTTAGTTTTGTGTGAAGTTTATATCGACGATAACACGCCTCACCCAAGCAATACGCGAGCAACACTTCGCCAACAAATGGAAATTTGTCGTAACACTCAAGATCCGTGGATTGGCTTTGAGCAAGAATACACACTCTTTAACGGTTTAACTCCTCTAGGTTGGCCTGAAGGTGGTTATCCTGCACCTCAAGGACCATTCTACTGCGGCGTGGGTGCTGATGAAGCCTTTGGTCGTGACTTTGTACAAGACCATACAGATGCATGCCTATATGCCGGCATCATGCTATTTGGAACCAATGCTGAAGTCATGCCAGGACAATGGGAATTTCAAGTCGGATATCGTGACATTGATGGCGAGAGTGCAGACCCTCTCACAGTTAGCGACCACCTGTGGATTGCTCGCTGGCTACTTTACCGTATCGGTGAAGAATATGGCATTACTGCAACTCTAGAGCCCAAGCCGGTTAAAGGCAGCTGGAATGGGGCGGGAAAGCACACCAACTTCTCCACCAAAGCCATGCGCGATAAAAATACTGGATGGAAAACCATTGAGTCAGCTATCCATCGTCTTGAAATCAATCACTTCAAACATATCCCATTATACGGTGCTAGATTAAATGAACGTCTAGTTGGAGACTATGAAACGTCTGACATCAACACATTTTCAGCAGGTGTTGGAGATCGTAATGCATCCGTTAGAATACCCAAAGCGGTAAAAGTTAAAGGTTATGGTTACATTGAAGATAGACGACCAGGTGCAAACGCTGATCCTTATGAAGTATCCAGCATACTGGTAGAAACCATTTGTGAAGTGCCACAAAATACAAATCATATAGAAAAAGAAACCGCCTAATCCTCACATTACTTCCACCGTTGTCACTGGACCTCCACCCAGTGACAACACCAAAAACGCTCTACTTAATGAAACCCGACAGAGGCAATCCCATCGAGATTATTCGTTTTAAATTTTCTAGTATTATTTATCAATCCCTCCAACTATCACCAACTGATCAGTACTTGAACTTTCGTCGTACACTTGTCGATATCCAACAATCTATTATGCCGTATTATTTACTCCTTGAATGATCATATTAAATGAGTGAATTAATTCCGTTGTTGTTTTTTTTTGTAAATCTTTATAAGATTCTGATTAAATTGTAAATAATTAAATTAGTCAGTAATAGCAATAGTTAAACTATCAACTTTACATACATGGAGGTTTTTCAATGTCTGAGCTAATGTTTGCTTTAAACACTGTCTACATTCTATTTTCAGCAGCATTAGTCATGTGGATGGCTGCCGGATTCACTATGCTGGAAGCAGGTTCCATCAGAAAAAAAGACGTTGCTGAGGTCGTTACAAAAAATCTTGGCCTCTACTCAATTGCTTGTTTTATGTACCTCCTTTGTGGATTTTCTTTAATGTATCCTGGAGATAATATTATCTCTTCATTTCTACCTAAAATTGGCTCAAGCTGGGGATTAAACTCTCACATGCTTACATTTAACAAAGAACTCGGCTTCTCAGAAGCTGCGAACTTTTTCTTTCAAGCGGTTTTTGTTGCAACCACCATGTCCATTATATCTGGAGCTGTTGCGGGAAGGATGAACTTAATTCCATTCTTCATACTGTCCGTTGTTGTCACAGGATTCATCTATCCTATAGAGGGATTCTGGAAATGGGGAGGAGGCTTTCTTGACAAACTTGGCTACAAAGACTTTGCAGGTTCTGGAATCGTCCATGTTTGTGGGGCCTCAGCTGCTCTTGCAACTATCCTATTCCTAGGCCCACGTCACGGTAAGTATTGCGATAAATTCGGTAACGCAACACCTATGCCGCCGTCTAGCATACCGCTTGTTGCTTTGGGTGGATTTATACTTTGGCTAGGTTGGTTTGGTTTTAATGGTGGATCTCAACTAGCCATCAGTACAGTGAAAGATGCAAGTACGGTATCGCAAGTCTTCATGAATACAAATGCAGCTGCAGTAGCAGGAGTAATAGGTGCTCTGCTTTGTTGCAAACTCAACACAGGTAAAATCGATGTCACCATGGTAGTTAATGGTGCGATTGCTGGACTTGTAGCTATCACCGCCTCTCCAGATACACCCTCTGCTGGAACTGCTTCTATTATAGGATTCATCGCCAGCATCCTTGTGTACTATTCCATTTTATTTTTCGAGCGAGTAGCAAAAGTTGATGACCCTGTAGGTGCTATTTCATCTCATGGAACAGCCGGTATCTTTGGAGTTATGGTTGTTCCGTTCACCAATGATGCCGCTAGCTATGGAATACAAGCACTTGGGTTTGTTTGTATCTTCCTATGGACTTTCATCACAGTCTCGATTGTAGTATTTCTAATAAAATTTTCTATAGGTCTACGACCAACAAAAGAAGAAGAGCTCTTAGGGTTAGATGCACTCGAATGCGGCATGAAAGCCTACCCTGAGTTTGGAAAATAGCTATACGATTCTTGCAAGATCATGTTTTATCAAAAAAGCAAAACTTACTGAGCAACCAACAACCGAATACATAAAAAAGGAGGCAAGCGTGCCATCGATACCGAAGCAGTTAATATTCTCAAGTGTTTTATTGGCGTTATCAGTCAGTCAAGTTACTCTATCTGAAGAACAACCATCTGATTTCACCTACAGTGCAAACGTCGGATTTTATTCGGATTATATCTTTCGTGGATATACGCAAACAGACTCTAAGCCTGCTGTTCAAGGTGGATTTGATCTTAATCACAAAAGTGGAGCTTATGTTGGAACTTGGTCATCCAATGTAGACTGGACAGTCCAAGGAGATTACATGTCTCAAAGCTCTGCTGAATTTGACTTTTATGGTGGTCTAGCAAGAACCCTCGGACCCGTTGATTATGATATCGGGGTACTGCAGTTTTATTATCCTGGTGATAACATATCATCAACTGCTGAAACGAATGCTACTGAGGCCTATATCGGTTTCTCAAAAGACTTTGAGATCTTTAACGCAAGCTTCTACTTTTATAATGTTTTATCGGATGATGCCTGGGGATTTGCCGATGCACAAGGAAGTCAGTACTATAGTCTTGATATCGATGTACCCATTGGAAAAACACCAGTGACTGGAACCTTTCATGTCGGTAATACCCAATTCGAAGGCGATGGTAATGCGCAATACGACTACAGCGATTGGAAAATCAGCTTAGATTACACCATCAATCAAACCTTCAATGTTGGTGCATTTTATACAGACACAGACCAAGAAGAGAGCATATGGACTGTTGACGGAAACTTCTTAGGTGATTACCAATTTGGAGGTTATTTATCAGCAAGTTTTTAAAAATAAGCTAGATTAATAATAGCTACTTTTATAAAAGAAACACTCATTGAAAAGCCACTATGAATAACAAACATAGTGGCTTTTTTATTATGTGTTAGAAGCTTTACAGGCAATCCGACCAGAATTATTAGCTTTTAATTTTTCTAATAATTTTTTTCCAATTCCTTTAACTGCTATTAACTGATCAACACCTGAAAATTCACCATGAGCTTGTCGATATTCAACAATAGCTTGTGCTTTTTTTTCAGCTAAGCCATGCAATGTCATTAAGACTTTTATTGAGGCCTGGTTAATATCAACCACAGGTTCTTTTAATGGCATATAAGCCACTTGAGCATTGGACGAATGATCCAACGATGCTGGTTCATTACTCGCTAATGCAACACACGACACCAAACAACTGCAAAAAATCGCAGTAATAATCGGTTTTGACATACATTCTCCTTGATTAAATAAAACACAACTATTTTAGATATAATGAGCGCTATTTAAATATGGTAACTATGACGGTACTGCCATCGATTGAAAAAATAATTACTACTCAAATATCACCCATTGAATATATCTCACAGAATACTGATCGACAGACAAGTCTATAAAAAAGATTATTGACAATAAAACGAATACAACAAGCATTGTGATAAAGATAAGAAAATGACACTACACAACAGCTCTCATCTCACGATAAATATGTTAGGATCTAACATACATTTAATACAATGAATGGCGTCTTATGATGAACAACCCTATCTGGACAGGTCAACAACCCCAAGCGACTCTAAATATTGAGTATATAAAAGAGGTACTCTCATTAGAGGAAAAAGTACCTGGAGATAATGAACTCTTAGAATCGCTCCAAAATTACCAGACACTCACTGATGAAGAAAAACAAACGATCAGAGAAAAACTGGCGCAGCGCTTTGACCAACAAGCCGACACGCTTGAAGTCATCAACTTAATAGAGTCTATCACTGGACAATCCATTGATGATCAGTTGGAAGCCATTAAACAATCCATAGATAAATCCGAAGAAGGTAGTCATAAACATCAGCTACTCACTGATCACTTGGAAAAATTAATTGAGAAACACCAATCATGCATTCAACATGCCAACGAGTTTAATCAAAGCATCGAAGGCGAGCTTACGGAAAAAGAAAAAATTCCCAATTGGCTACCAACTCAAGATGACGATATTGCTTTTAATGATTATCATACAAAGCAACTCGATAAACTTAAAAGCAATCTTCAAGATCAGGGCATGGAACTAGAAACAACATCTGATCAAACAAACATCCAAGAAGGCTCTACCACTCATACAAAAGAAAGCTGGCTTGAAGAAAAGAGAAAAAAACTTGGCGAAAATTTCAAAAAAATGAAAGATCAAATTAACGAAAACTTTACTAAAAAACTTAACGACGTGTATACATCACTTAAAACAAAGGTGTCGAACACATTTAAGAGTTTATTCAAAAAGACTAATCGTGATGATGCTAAAACAATCTTTTTGAAAAACGCTCTCCCCTCGCAGGAAACAAAAGCACCCACTGAAACCACTCAATCGTCCCCACCAACCCACAATTAAAAACCGATCTTTAGAACTGATTTTTTTTACCCAATAGCGTCACACGCACAATCTCATTGAGTATATTTTGAATACAGCGCAATGATTGCTGATCTTGGTCTCTGTCGGGACAGTACTCGACAAGATCAGCACCAATCATCTGAAAATCATCCCCTAGTCGAGCAATAAGATCGACAATCTGAGGAAGCAGCAAACCGTCATCTTCTGGCACAGTCACAGCAGAGGCAACAGTGGGGTCGAGTGCGTCAATATCGATACTCATACCGATTTTATAAATACCTTGAGCGGATAAATGTTGGCTGATCTCTTCAATGACAGAATCAATACCTCTAGCGTGAACAGCAGGCATGTCATATACATGGCAACCCAATGACTCGACAAGTTGTTTCTCTTCAGCTTCAAAGCTTCTCACACCCACATAAAATATCTGTTCTGGCTGTAAAGCTGCCGACGAGAGATTCACCATATCCATCAATGCACGATCTTGACCTAGCAAGCCAGCGACTGGCATACCATGTATATTTTTTGTATGGCTTGTTTCAAAAGTATGAATATCTAAATGCGCATCAATCCAAATAAGAGCCCATGGCTCACCCTGCTCCCGAAGACTCTTCGAAACACCGGACCAGGAAGCCAACGCTACTGAATGGTCTCCGCCTATTGTAATAAAACGTCGATCTACACTAACACAATTGTATACGTCGGTAGCTAACTGTCTGAAGACGGGGGTCAACTGATTAATCACAGGCTCAGCCACTAAAGCTGGATTTAGATGCAATATATTGCTCCACATGAGCGAATCACTGGGAGCAAGATGACGACAGAGGTACGCCGGGGCTTCTGCTGTACCAGGAATATTTCCAGCAAGGTCGCTGGCAACACTAAAAACAGCTATGGTGTTTTCATTCATAAAATCCCCTTAAATATTGTATCAAAGAAAAAAAGATATCGTCACGGAGACTCGTGTAACACTTATTGACGCATTGTATAATCGATCTTTAATTAGAATAAGTGATAAAGACCATAACAAATATCTTTTAAAAATGATATAGAGATCTAATGTCTTACCTGGTGACCTATAGTAACGAGACCTTGAGTCAGTCGGTCAATCGCTGTATTAGCAAACACAGAGGAGGACGGCAAATAGTCTGACTGATAAAATTGCTTGGATAACATCGCGTGATGAACCTTGAGCTGTCCATGCGCAAAACAAGCTGCTATAAAGTGCTTCATTGACATAATTAAACGCACACCGATACGAAACCATTCAGGGTGACGATGGATACGCAAACATTGGTCTGCTTCCTCAATCACATGCCCCATTTTTGCTTGAAAAACCATGGTTGTTCCTATCTCGGCGACATGATGACGTGGCTTACTCACATCTTTTAATACCTTTTGCGAGTAATCAAATGCATGAGAGCGAAGTATATTAGCATAAGGCTTAACCATGGATCGCTTACCATCCGACAAATCATCAATCACCCGATCAAAATCATCAATACTCTCCAATAAATTTGAATAGGCATTCACAAAAATTGATTGCTCATAAACGACATACTCTAAACGAGTAATTAAATCTTGTAAGGGTATAAAAACGCTGAGACGACAATCAATAATACGCTCATCTTGAAGACGCGATATCTTTGACAGCATCTCATGAGCCATGGATATTTGAGCAACCTGAAACTCTTGGAATGAGCGACCACAAATTGACCTTGGGCAACAAAAAATATCAAAAAAATCCGAGAGATCTTTAAATAAACCACGCACTAATATTAATTGATCAGGAATACTCGATTTAGACAGTGTATTTTCTGATAGTAGTCCGTGTATGTGATCATCATAATTACTTAAGCAGTCGGTCAGCGTCCCTACCTTATTGAGTAAAAACAGGATCAAGGGGTTATCATTGTTATCTAAGCAAGCTGAAAGTTTTTCTCTTAAAGCGTGATAATTCGATTCTCTTAATTCATGAGACATGCCGTTATATAGCGGTGAAAACACCTCATTTAAAACACTGACTTCTGATGGGTCCTGAATGGTACTCGCTGGCATATATTCATCTAAGGTGTTGAACTCACTGATAACTGATTGCCATTCATCATTAATGACCTGTGATACCTTTGTAATACTTTCAATAATGGCTGGCTCAGCAGACGAATGATGATCGGATGATAATTTGTCATGAACTGAGTGTGATAAAATTTGAAGCTTTTCCATCAGTAAATTATATTCATAGCGCAACGATGAGTATTGAAATTGCTCATCAAAACACTCCCTTGAATATTTTCTTGCCAGTCGATCAATAGCAAAAACAATTTCCTCACGGAATCGCCAAAGACACTTAATGAGTTTAGAACGACCGAAGTGTTTGGAGGATAGACTTCGTATTTCTGTTTCAAAATTACTGACTATACTCATCAAAGATAGCATCTTTTCTGTCATAAACATTAATTCCGGATGATTATGCTCTGCGCACCAATATACTGTCAGTATCTGTAGAGCACTTAATGATTTCTGTCGATAGAACTCCATGGTTGTTTCTGGCAATCCCGTTTGCGAGTGCAGCGCTATTTGAAAAACGTTTATGTTGTCAATGATAGCCTCTGCCTTAACATATTGAGCGAACTTCAAAAAACAATTGAATATCACAGATGACTGAACATCATCAGCATCGGGAGTTGGATATCGATCAATCACCTGACTTTTTTGATCATCTGATTGATCAATGAGATCATTAAAATGACCGGTAATCTGAAAATCTTTGATGGTTATTTCGACAATGCCTGTCGTTTCATAGAGAAGCGACTGACAAGAGTCAATTGATGGTTTTTCTAAAAAATCATTCAGTGCTGTTTTTAACGGGATATTTTCCATGATGTTCTCACTTTTAAATATTTTTTTATTGGATGTTAATCATGTCACAACCAGTTGCCATCAGAGATTGATCCACATCACGATTAAGCATTCTTGAGTCGCTAACACCCCGACAATTGATCAGCATCAAGAAGAACTCAATAAGCGCCGCATTTAATCTAATTTTAAGGAACTAATGATAATCATTATCGATTCAGAGTCCTTTTTTTATCTACGAATAATCGGTAAGATAATGACAATTTTTAACAAGGCTTAAAGTGATGGGATCAACACTAACACCAAACCCCAATCATCAAGCTAGAAATAGCCTGAAGAAAATTAAATGGGATCAGGCTAGGAAAATCCTTCAAGATATCAACCCAGCGATAACTCAAATTATCGACCAACTCAATCCCTCTGATAACATGTACTTATACCAAGTCCATTATGACTACGGTGAAATCATTGATAACGGTATTCAATTTCACTTTCCAGACAAGACGTCACTTAATTGTTTATCGCACCACAGCGACAGACAGCTGGCGACTGATTTTGAATATGCTGGTAACTACATACCCATTGGAATAACCACCGAAAAAAGCATGGAACTCTTCATAGATACAGGTAGCTGCATCATTCCATCACAAATTTTCACTCCCGGTGATATTTTTGCTCTTTCACTGCATTTAGAAAAAAATAAAAGCGTACATCCGACACCGGTAACACAAATGTCATCCGGATCAAGATCATGTTTTGCACTGCCCAATATTAACGACTCAGTGCATTACATGCAGCTCAAACGAAAATTACAAATCAAGTCACCTCATCCTTCTTCGCTGTATGAGCAGGGAACTTTCTTTAAGCACATTGTTAAGGCAAAATCACATGAAAGCACTTGGCAGTCAAGTGCCATTCTTTTTCCCCAATCATGGGTAAATCGAATAAAAAACGACCTCTCATGGCAACCCTTATACTGCCACCTTATTGAGTCTGCTTGGCTCAAATCATCCTATCAACGAAATAAGATTTTCTATGATTACTCATTTAACTTAGTGACTACAGAGCGAAATCTAAGACCTAATCCTTATTTGGCAGAAACATTCAAATATATACTAGCCATGGCTCTAGGCCAGTTTCCTGGGTTACGAGTCGCCATCGATGAATCTGCTATGCCTCTTTCGATTATCCAAGACTGCTTACTAAACGATTACGCGTTGAAACACTATATACCAACAATTATTCATGCTGATTGCTTTGATTTTCAACAATCCAATTTTACTACTTATTACTCATTCCAATACCCTACCGTGTTAGCTTCACTGAATCGTGCAAAACGTCTCACAACCACACTCCATGACTTAAGAGAACTTAAACATATCTATTCTCATTACCGTGATGCCGTACAACAAGAAACAACAGGCATGCATAACACCGTCATAGGAGAAATGCTTGAGTCAGTCAACCTGCATTTTCTCCACTCTAAAAAAGATATTCATAATGAAGTTGATCTCTCTAACACCATCGATGCATTTGATCCCAATTTTTTTCACTGCGAGATAAGCACCAGCAACGATAAGTTAGCCTATTCCGGTGCCTTTCTCAGAGGATGCGTCGGCATTAACAATCCATCTTCTGCAAATTGATGCCCAGCAAATTATAGGCGATAGGAGTAACAATCATCGTAACTTGCTCTTTTTATAAGAGACTCAGTATACATCTGAATATCTAAATATTAAGGAATCATTAATTAGTCTATTTCCCCTGGGATTAATTGCAAAGCTCAAAAAAACGTTCTATAAATTGATTACGTTTAAGTCAATAAGTGAACCGCCAATACAATCATCATCAACCCTACACAAGGAGTCGAGGGAATGGAAATAAAACCAAAACACCATCATCAAGACCTGCATTTTTCTTCTAATCACGATATGCAAGCTCATTCTGCTGTGATCCTCCCCTTCACAAACCCTGGCGAGCTTTTTTAACTAAGTATCCCTGATCCCCTTGTCCACGGATGGACAAGGGCCCCCCTGGGGTCTATCAATCATCAAAAACCAAGGACGTTAACATGACTGATTCATCACTCAAATTGCACACTAATATACATCCATCCTCAAACCAACCGATAGCTCATCCGCAAAATTCGCTATCTTTTCGCGAGAAAAATATCAATGACACGCTGCGATACCTAAACAGCATACTTGAGCGCTCGCACATCACTAGAGTCAGTAACATCACAGGCTTAGACGATATCGGTATTCCGGTATGGCAAGCTATACGACCTCTGTCGAACTACCTATGCGTGGCCCAAGGTAAAGGGGCAAGCGCAGCCCAAGCTCAAGTATCGGCCATCATGGAAAGTCTCGAGCTTTATCACCTGGAGTCTATTGACATACTTTCTCACATTTCGAGTTACAACAATCGCTCAAAAGCTAATGACTATCTAGATCCAAAAACCATTCATCATGGCTGCTTTATCCACCCCGATATTCACTCACAAACGCTTGAATGGGTAAAATCAGTCAATCTCTCAGACATGTCTCGTATTTGGGTACCCAAAGAAGCGTTATCACTGGACATGAGAACAAATAAACAACATGCTCATTATTTCAGGCAAACCTCTACAGGTATTGCCGGAGGAAACTCGATTCTTGAAGCTTCATGCAAAGCTTTGCTCGAAGTCATTGAACGATACACGCTCCAATATTGGAAAAAAGAAAATCCAACTTGCATTCAACACGTCGCATTACCCATTACAAACCCTTCTATTAACCAACTTGTCAAAAAGATTACGATGAATCAAAAGCAGATACGCTTACACCTGATCAATAATCAATGGAGTATTCCTGTGTATTTTTGCGAAATCATCGACCAGAACACCCATAGAAACCTTGGGACGTGTGTTGGAACCGGTTGTCACCTCGACCACTCTCATGCGATTGAGGCCGCGATTCTAGAAGCTGTACAAACGCGACTGACTATCGTTGCTGGGTCACGAGACGATAATTACGCCACACAGTATAATAATCGACACATTAATCAACCCCTGCCAATTACTCAAGGTCAATTCATTCAGCTGACTGAAAAACAACTGACCAATAAATACATTAAATCAGAAAATATTCGAAAAGAACTCATGAGACGATTTCACAACAGTGGAACTACCGACATTCTCATGGTTAATCACACTAAAAAGCACCTCAAGGTACCGATGACACAGATACTGATACCGTCGCTCGGAGCCATATGACCACACCAAACACGCATATTTTTACGGGCCCGACTCTGTCTCATTCAGAGGGGTTATCGTTAGTACCGTCAGCGTATTTTCACTCTCCTATTCAATGTGGTGATATCATTCGTTTGCTACCTCTTAGGCCGGATATTATTATCATTATTGATGGCATCTATGAAAACACACCCAGTATATGGCATAAAGAAATTCTCATCGCCATACAGCTGGGAGTTATTGTGATTGGATGCTCGAGCATGGGCGCTCTTCGTGCATCTGAACTCAACTCAGTCGGTATGATCGGCTATGGTAGGATATATCAGGATTATGTGAATAGTACTTTAGTTGACGACGATGAAGTGGCAGTTGCTCATTATGATCATACATTAGATTATTCGCCATACAGCGAGGCCATGATCAATATTCGCTACACTGTAGCACTCGCTGTTCAAACAAACATCATCACCCATGACGAGGCACAATTAGTACTCACAACCGCTAAAAACACCTTCTATTGGAACAGAAATATTGAATTGATTTTAGAAAACTCCAGTTTATCTCACCCATGCAAACAAGCACTCAAGGATTGGTGGCCCCAAAATAACATCGATCAAAAAAAACAGGATGCCAAGGAAACATTATCACACTTAACGACAATTATTAGAGAGAAACCACCATTACCAGCGATCAATCAAACTATTCAAACCCTTAATCTTTTTAAACAACACGCCGTGCTAGAAAAACCACATTCTTTGTCTTACCTATTTGAAAAACAAATAACCTATTGCTTGATGACCATACAATATGTACCACCAACCATCAAACCACATGCGTTATTACAACCATACTTAACGTGGCTGACAGCACCAAACCAGGAACCACCTACTGTTATTTTGGAAAACCTTTTGGATAATCGCGACATCTATTTAGAAAAGTCCAATATTATTCTTCAGCTTTATCATTTTCCAAAATCGATCAACACTGAAATAAATGATCCAATGATTCAAGTATCACAGTGTATAAGACAGCAATTATGGGAAGTTGTTTTAGAGAGTTATTCCATTGCTCAACAAACATTACATCGTGAGTATGTAGATCAATACATTAGTCAATACCGACAAATGAAAGAACTACAAACTGCCAATGCTCTTGACCAGTGCCTTGAGAGACTCACGCTCACTACAAACGACTGGCAGCAGACCATGAGTGATCTAGCGCGTTATAAATACTTAATAACAGATTCTCGTCTCTGTTATTTTGAGCTGACGAAAGAACATTTTCAGACAAACTGGAGCCAGCTTACGCAATCTTTACTTCAAACCGTAGTGAACATCATCGAACAACAAGCCGTCTGACTACGCACTTAACAGTAGGAAGATAACGAAGAATAAGTCATATTTACAATGACTTATGATTTACACTTAAAGTTATATAAAATGTGTTGTTTTCAGTATGAAATTGGTGCACTATCACACCCATTCACGCACGGTCGTGTCACGAATATCCTTAAATACAGCTTATGGATAGTTAACCATATGCCTTGAAAATAACATTCAGTCTAAATCATAGGCACCCACCCCAACGAGGCAAATCTTATGTCGTCAGATGCGTATCAACTTCTAAAAACGGATGATAACAATCATTCTCAAAATGCACTCGACTGGTTTAACTTCTCATTAAACACTCGGTATGCAATCACATCTGTTCTTTTTAACATTGCCGCAGTGCTGATGGTGCAAACTTCTGAAAGCCATAACGGCCTATCAAGTACAATGACTAATCAGGAAATATCTAGCACACGGATCATAATTCTAGTGGCAACTATGTGGCCACTGTATCATGCCACTCATGGTTGGAAATTAGTTCCAGCTAATGATTACGCGGCGACTTCTAGAAGAGACGATCACAACATTGACCAAACAACATTGTATCGACACAAACACCCTATGGCTTGGTGTATTCTTAGCTATAGCTGCTCTTTTATGAATCTTTACAACCACCTCATTCTTAACTCTATTGATGATAACCACGATGCGAAAACAGCTTTATTTTGGATACTCCTTAATCTCGACTTTGGCACAACGCTTGCCTCAGACATTTATCTGCGACAAATGTCTCAATCACTGAATGAGGGAATAATCAAACACTTTGTTAATGACCCAACCATCCTACTAAGGCTTTGGAAATCATGCAGCGGGGCTCTTAAGCAAGCTTTTTTTGGAAATGGCAACGACAGTAAAGCCATTATACTGTGGGCTACGATCGTTGATTCCATTGGCTTTTCCTTTACCTATTATTTGTTTAATTCATTAGCTTCAAAACAGGGTAAATCTGCAATTAAACCACCCACCTTGCCTAACGCTGCTCCTCTGATATTCTTAGTTACCTCAGTGAGTTATGTGATAATGATGCTCCCAGACAAAGATACTGCAATGAGCAGCCATGCTCTTGCCATAACGGCACTTATGGCATTAGTCATAGAGTCAGTAACCGTGTCTTGTATGCATCCAGATACTGCCCAGCACAAAGATTCAGATCGAAAATCCCAGAGTTTTTTTACTATCACTTCGACAGACGAGTGTAATTCTGATAATAGAAACCCACATAACAACGATCTAACATTGTCTAATAGCTCGTCGGATGTCTAGGGGGGGGCACTTGCCAAAATAGTGTCATTGAAATGGCGTATATTCCCTTCAAGATTCGACGTGTAATCCTCTAAAATTGCATAAACCCGACTGTTTTCCGGGCGAGGAAAGTAAAATATTTGCGGGCTAAAACGATACCCCCTGGTGATCTCTTTCTTGGTGCTTTCAACCTGGATTCTAATATTTTCTACTATTCCTGAGTACATATCGATAGTTTGTTCATTGATAGAGGTATGCTGTAATAAGGAATACAAATTATCTAGTAATGTCAAAATATCATTAACATGTCGAATTCTTGCCCTATTTGTTTTTATCCAAGACCCTGTATTTTCAGTTTTATAAAGGGACAACTTATCGTCAAGACCTGCTAAGCAATCATTATGGAAAGAATTTTTACCTTTAGGACTAGGGCCATTTCCCCATAAAACTAAGCATAATCTATGCCATTTAACACGAAATGAAGCATTATTATCTTGATGAAGCTGTACATTAACTGCCGATATTGATCTCTGATCGTCCACAAGTATAGCAATGGGATCTACCCCTTTCATAAAACCTCCACATTTGTCGAACTGACAACTATTTGAAAATATTATGCCCATATTGCCACATAAAAATTAAATAAATATTAAATTTAAAACTATTTATTTTTTTGAAATGTTCTCTATAAAGGAAAACCATACAAACGGCGAGTAAAATATCCACACCATTTGTTAAATCTCAGGCATTATTAAGGAATAAATATGAGTAACAATCAGAAAGTTACCCACTAACCTATTGAGAACTATATTTAATTTTATCTTAATGTTAATTGCGATGATTATTATGATGCAAATGCTGAATTTCTGATAAAGTCTAGGAGTTTACATATAACTCAGTGAGCGAAGAACCTACCGTGAAATCTCCTATCACTTCGATTAACCAACACCAACAACCAGCCTACGATCATCGCTACTCAGCCATTGATGCATTATCACTCACCGTGTTTGAACTAGACATGGAGCTTTGCTGCAGACACATCGAATCCATCAATGACCAACTCTTCTCACAAGACAATTTAGCATTAGACGCATGGCAACATTGCTTAACCAGCAGCTCTTCCTATAACTACCTCAGCACACTGCGCTCATGGTTAGTAAAGGACACCTCCCCTAATACCTTTCAACAAGTGATTTCAATTCATTCCACTAGCAACAAAACTGTTCAATTAAACAGTACCGCTACACGTATTAAAGAACATAGCGCCATACAAATTATCTGGCAGGAAGCAACTCCACAGCAAACACTTACAATCGAAGACACTGAGAACGGTTTACTAGATGATATTAGCTTTATTATTGACAACCTTGAGCGCGGTGAGTTTAATTTTAAACATGATTCATTTTACCGCTATCACCCTATCATCAAGCGCTGCTATGGCCTTACTAACACACTTCAGACGGTTAATGAGGAACTCATCCGATTATCACAGGAAGTAGGACAAGAAGGAAAACTCGGAGGAAGAGCTTACGGTTACGGAATCGCCGGCGGCTGGAAAAAACTGCTTCGCCACGTTAATAGCATGGCTGATAATTTAACCTTACAAGTGAGGGAAGTGAGCGCTGTGGCTCTCGCCGTTGCCGAAGGTGATTTGAGTCAAAAAATGCATGGCGATGTTAAAGGTGAGGTACTTTCTCTCAAAGAAACTCTTAACACCATGGTAGATCAACTAAATCTGTTTTATGAAGAAGTGAATCGAGTCGCTTTTGAGGTTGGAACAGAGGGGACCTTAGGTGGCCAAGCCGATGTTCCTGGAGTTAAAGGTAAATGGAAACAACTGACTTCAGCTGTCAACGTTATGGCGGGCAACTTAACAACACAGGTGCGCGATATGATCACCGTGTCAAACGCGGTTGCCAATGGAGACCTTAGTCAAAAAATCACCGTGGATGCTCAAGGTGAGGTACTGCAATTTAAAACCATTGTAAACAACATGGTCGATAACTTACGCCACTTTTCTCAGCAAGTGATGACAGTGGCACGCGCCATTGGTGAGGAAGGATTACTCGGACAAAATGCACACGTACCTCGCGTTAATGGTTGCTGGTCTGAAATCACGCAACACGTCAATGCTGCGTCCGACCAGCTCACCCAACAAGTGCGTTCTATCACCTATTTCGCACAACAACTCTCAGACGGCATGCTGGATGCCTCTCTGGAATTTGACAGCCCTGGTGAAATTAATGATCTGGTGAACTCATTACTGAAAATGCAGCACACATTACAATCCACTGCCGAGCAAGCCAATGCGATTACGCAAGGTGATTACAACGACTTCACACCACAAAGTGCACATGACGAATTGGGTCAAATGCTCGTCACCATGACACAAACACTCGAAGCAAAAACCTCTCGCTTACAATCCAGTGAACAAATTCTTAACGAGTTTATTCAATACAGTGAGGACATGTTTTTCAGGTTAGACGAACAATTTCACATACTTTTTATCTCCGACTCTTTTGAAAAGCTCATGCAAGAGAGCAGATCCAACTGGATCGGAAAGTGCCTACATCAATGGAGTCCCTCTTTAACGCATGATTTCATCGAAGAGCTCCTAAAATCCAAGCAAACACAAGCACATCCAGAAGTTTATATACAAGACGCTTTTAGACTCAGCAGCTCACTGAATGAAAGTCACTTTAATCAAGTAATTCATAAAAAGACACCACATGGCATCCTGTCATTTGATATCGCACTCTGGCCTGTACTCAATGATTCAAATTCCATTAAAGAATACCACTTGATGGCAAGGAATATTACACAAAACTATCAAGTCTTTCACAGAAATCAATTTTTATTTCATATCCAAAACGAATCACCGGTTTTACACCTTGTTATCGATATTGATACTCAAACGGTGGCATATAGCAACAAAGCGTTTCAAAAGAGAACTGGAGCACTATCAAAACAAAACACCATTCATATTCAGGAATTACACTCAGAGGAAGAGCTAACTTTTGTTACCAAGATTTTTGTACCAGAAGTACTGAAAAATGGAAAATGGGAAGGCTATAAGTCTATGTCATTACCAAATACGCAAGAAGAAATTCTAAAAACCTACTCGTATTCCACACGTATTGACAGCCAAGACGGAAAAACTTACATCTCGTGTGCCATGCTTGATATCACACAGCAAATCAAAAACGAAAAAAGACTTAACGAGCAAGAAACCCTGATCGCCTCTTTGGAAAAAATACAAGATAGTTCACCCTGCCTATACTTTATAACTGATGCAGACACATCAAAGATCATCTATCGAAATCAGGCAGCGAAAAACCTACTTAACCATAAATCCAATCATTCCTCTAAAGATTGTTATATCTCAGATTATCATAACGATGAAGAGATGCGCTTTGTCGCCTCAGAAATGATACCCATCATAAAGGAGACCGGCAGCTGGAGTGGGCGTATCAATATGACCATCTGTGATAATAAGACTCTTGCCACAGAAGCTACTGTTTATTCATTCATCGAACCAAAATCCAAGAAAACCTACTATTCTGCATCCTTTAGGGATATTACCGGTGATTTACTGGTCGAGAAAAACGAACAACTCCATCAAGAACAACTGGATCGTGTGTTACGATTGTCACTGGCCTCTGAAGTCGGATCAGGTATCGCGCACCAGGTGAACCAACCATTAGCGTGCTTATCCTCAACACTACAACACTGGCAATCTCAAGCAAAAGGTAACACTGATTTTTTACAGAAAGAAATAAAAAACACGCTACCTAAACTAATTGAATTAACCGAGGAAATGGGTAGAACCATTCATCGCGTGAAAGACTTATTAACCGACAACACGAGCTCTGAACCGACAAAATTTAACATCCATCATGTCCTAAGCTCACTGTGCTATGAATATAAACAATCACACACAAAAGTCGCATTCACAACCAGTAATAACCCACACAATGATAAATATACCATCAAGACCAGCAGAACGTTTTTTGAGCTTGCCCTTAGAAACATTATCAATAACGCCATAGAAGCCATGCATGACGCACAAACACAAAATCCAGAGGTCACTTTTTTTATCACACAAACGAGTGATCAATATTGCGTTTACGTCTGTGACAATGGACCGGGTATTGAGCCATCTCTGTATAGTAAGATCTTTCAACCCTTTTTCTCGACAAAAACCGATGGAACAGGAACCGGTTTAAGCTTAATTGCACGACTCTGTGAATCTCACAATGAACTCAGTATTAAAATTGACGAAGCATTCAAAGAAAAAAATAACATCAAAGGCGCATGCTTTTGTTTATCTGTAACAAAAGTTATGTCATAAGAGAAGAAGTCTGAAATTAACCTCTGTAACATTGCCGAATACCCCATCACTTCCGCCTAATGACAATAGTCAACACCGAGCAGTTCTGTTGTAGAAGAACATAGAAAGATTTCAATTTAATGCAGTTAATCGCTTCAGTGGCAATTAGCGGACTAGCCTCTCTCTACTGAGTACGCTAGAATGCATGCACAAAGATACCAGGGAGGTTCACATGACGTCATTATCTAACAAAACCATTTTCATCACAGGATCAACGCGTGGCATTGGTCGGGAAATTGCGCTCAAATGCGCTGTTGATGGTGCTAATGTTGTTATCACCGGTAAAACTTCCAAGCCGCATCCTTCTTTACCGGGCACACTGGATTCGGTTGCTCAAGAAGTGATCGATGCTGGTGGTCAGGCGCTACCTCTGCAACTGGATGTTAGGGATGATAAAGCTATCCAACAAGCCATAGAAGAAGCAGCCAAACATTTTGGTGGTCTGGATATCCTAGTTAATAATGCCAGTGCGATTAGCCTCACCAATACCCTCAACACGCCAATGAGACGCTTTGATCTCATGATGGGCGTCAATGCACGAGCGACCTTTGCCTGTTCACAAGCAGCTATTCCATTCTTAAAACAAGCCGATAATCCACATATCTTGAATCTGGCACCACCACTCAAAATGGAATCCAAATGGTTTAAAGATTTTGTCGCATACACCTACAGTAAGTTTGGCATGAGTGTATGCACGCTCGGCATGTCAGCAGAACTTAAAGGGGACGGTATCGCGGTCAATTCCCTATGGCCAAAAACCACTATCGATACTGCTGCGGTACGCGTGCACTTTCCACCAGAGATACTCCGTGCTAGCCGCCACCCTGCCATCGTTGCTGATGCAGCTTATGCTATCCTTACCTCTAATAGTCGTGATAATACCGGTCACTTCTATATTGATGAGGAGGTATTACGAAACACAGGCGTTACTGACTTCACTCACTATAGCGTCGATGCCTCGGTAGAACCATTTTGTGATCTCTACGTCGAATAATGCCTACACGTTGTGCCTGGGTAACCGATGACCCAATTTATATCGATTACCACGATAATGAATGGGGTGTTCCTGTCTATAACAGCCAACAGCTCTTTACGATGCTGTTACTCGAAGGCATGCAGGCAGGTTTGAATTGGTTAACCATACTAAAAAAGCGCCCTGCCCTGTTAGTGGCCTTTGACCAATTTGATCCACAGATTATCGCGCACTATGACAATAAAAAAATACAGCAACTGATGGGAAACACTGCCATTATCCGTAATCGACTTAAGATACAAGCATGCATCACCAATGCTAAGGCTTATTTAAACCACTGCAGGCAGCATGATTTTAGTCAGTGGATCTGGGAATTTGTCGATCATCAACCCATCATTAATCATTGGCAGACGCATGAGGATGTACCTGCACATACCTCATTGTCTCAGAACTTGTCACACGCACTTAAGCAGATTGGATTCACTTTTGTTGGGCCAACGATTTGCTACGCCTTCATGCAAGCAGTCGGCATGATAAACGACCATACGTCAGATTGTTTTTGTTATGATCGCCGCTCCAGTAGTTATTCATCGTCGAATACATAAATTAGACGAACAGGATGCATTTACATTTGAATGAGGCTGATGAGACACTGCCGAGCGTCCGATATCTTCAATCACAGCACGAAGGTTATCTAGAGGATACTTTCCTCCGAACATGGAGTAACTTCGTGGATAGACAGACAGCTTAGTTTCCACAGCAACGGTATAGCTATCATCACTGATATCTGCAATAAAGTTTTTGAACGAAAGAGGTGGGATGTGTCTGATTTTTTCAATGAATGATTTATCGAAAACTGTCAGTGACTGAATAGTGTGGGTGCTTGAGGTCATCAACTTATCGATATGATCAATAATCCGAATAAACTTTGGGTTTTGATGAATATTATCAGATAAATACTGTCGATAAGATGAGATAACATGAGAAAAAACAATTTTACGATCATTATCTTGAGCGAACTTCATATGTTTCAATAACGCATTTTTTTGATCATCTTTTAAATTGGAGAATATCAAACCATTTTTTTTAAAAAATGCTTCAGCCTCTTTACGAATCGCATCCCGATGCTCAGAGGTACAATGAAGCGGGCCCTGAACAACGACAGCAGCAAGCATACTGATGAGATTATTCAGTAAAACATACCGATCTTTCATACCAGCGTATGTTTTTACTATTGCCAGATGAGCAGCCTTAACATGACGGAAAACAAATTTGGATTGCGTTCTCGCCTCTTGCTCAGACATCGGAAGAATAACAAGGTCGCCTTGAGAATTAACTTGAAGCACCTGCTGACGATGACTACCATAAGAAATCTTACTAGCCAAGGCATACAAACTCCTTGAGTGATAGCGATCAAAAGAACTCTGCTTAATAAAAATTTCAATCGCTTTTGCTATAAACTCAAGTAGTCGCATCACATTGCCCTGGAAAAAACTCTATAATAATCCGCTATTTCAACATGTAAATGCCATCCATCAGATTAATTGAGTGTTAAGAAAACTTTTCTTGAGTTTCCTTAAAAAAGCATTATACACCCTCATATAAACGCTCAAAGTAAAATAAGTATCGCCTAAACTTCACGAGCTATTGGTAGATTATACGACGCCTTTGCAACCCTTCTAGGGCTTAGGAGCGTTCTTTTGATGACCATCTTCATCATCATCGCTAGAGTCACCGCCGTTATCATCGATGTGTTGGTGAGTGTGTGAATGAGACTGTGGCACTGATAAAGCTTGAAATAAAGGATTGATGAAATCAAGATTCTGAGGTGGCACTTGTGCAGTAGACGGAGGATGATTATGAGTCGCGCTATCTGTTTCTTTATCGTCCATTGCTCTATCCTAATAAAATATATGATGAATCCGCAGATATTATGCCAGCAACTGTCCGTGATTTAGAATAGTTTTTTAAAGGCACTACCTCTCACGACAGCATAATGATAGCTTGGTAAAAAGAATTCACGTGAAATACATGAACTCAACCACCTGATAAGGTGTTCTAAAATCAACCAAAGATGTATCAATAAATCTTTTTTAGAGGTAGCCAACACCGCACAACCCTCGACATCTTACAAAGTGCTTGGTTTAATGGCACATTATTCAGCAAGAGGAATACAACGCTCATGCAGTTCATCACCTGTAGCTTTTGGATGCTAGCCTGTTGGCAGCTGTTAGCCCGACACTCAGCTACTAAAATACCCATGCCACATAAACCAAGCTTTAAATGGCCGCCGGTTTTTTCTGCGGGTAATGACAGTTGTAACGCTGATGATTTTCATCTAATTGAAGGCATGTGGCTGGTGACTACCCAAGCGAAAGAAATCCAAAGTATTATTAAGCTCACCATCGAAAACGGATCAGATTCAAAAAAAGCCACACTGCACGGCGAGATTTATCGCGCTTTCAAACTTAAAGGAAAAACTCTGCCCGTTATATGTGAACACGGTAGCAAAGCGTATCAAGGTAAACCATTACGCGGCCTACGCATCATCCACCATTTACGGCCTGAATCATCAGACTGGGATACGCGTTGGATACGAGGCAGAATTTTTGATCCTGACTATAACCGCTGTTACAGCGCAGAGGCCAGACTTATCGATCCAAACACCTTAAAATTAACGGGTTCACTACTCGGCATCAAACGTTCAGTCACATGGCAACGTTTATCCAAGGACTCAGTGCAACTTAAACAACTCGAACAACGTGCAGAGCACGAGCACCAAACACATTTGAAGTTATCGAATCAGAGACGTTAACCCGCTTTCAAGCATTCAGATATCAGTTGTGCAACTTCAACTCCACAACTAAGGACTCAGCCTGCGTAACTGCCACAATACGAGTGGTTAGTAGAAGACGCAGACGATGAACTCTGATGATCATGTTGCATTAAGGTATCTCACAATCAAAAGTATCATTATCAAAAAAACACCTCATCAGCGTTGCGCTATGAATGACGATATAAGTCGGGTGATACTTAATCAATGTTCACATAATTCCCATACGTTAAATAAAAAAACCACTAGGGAGGATCATTTAAATATTCTTAAGAAAATGTATAGCTTTGAGCAGCAGTGGATCAGAGATTTCACGATAGAGATCAGGGTATTTGGGTGGGGAGATTGAACTATCATAGTGATTTAAGAAATGATGCAACCAGGTGTTGTTGACTTCTTAAGGTTATCGTCCAACTTAACATAACCAGTAGTACGGTGGTCAGCACCTGAGTTCGTGTTATCTCTATTTTGAGTTGGTGTTCTCCAAATAGAATTTGAGGGAGAAACTGACTGTGTTTTTGTGTCCAGTAATCCGGATTTTAATGTGCTACCTTCTGAACTGCGATTCATCACCCTTACCTTTAGTTGTGAGCCTGTAATAACTGAATACCCTGATGGGTAAGAACATCAACTTAACACCAGACTACCAAAAAGACAACATGTTAGCTAATCCATGTAACTGATAGGAAGTTTTCAACGCCCCACAACAGAGCAGTGGCACATGAAGACTTTGAAGACCTTCGGCTTGCAGCCATCACTGAACTGCCATAAACTGTCGGATTTTTCAGAGCACATTCATGACTTCCTCGAATTACACTTCAAAAACCCATGATATTAATGGTCATATTGACTACAACGACACCGAGCATTCTACTTGGAAACAGCTGTATCAACGCCAATGGGAAGCACTGAGCCACAGTGCTTGTGAGGAATTTCAAGCTGGAGTCGACGCACTGAACTTATCACCCACTCACATACCGCAATTACAGATCATCAATCAGCAACTAGAAGCACTCACAGGCTGGCAGGCGGCGCCAGTGCCCGCGCTGATTTCGTTTAAGGCATTTTTTGAACTGCTTGCACAGCGGCGCTTTCCCTGTGCCACTTTTATAAGACGCCCCGAAGAACTGGACTACCTGAAAGAACCTGACATTTTTCACGAGGTGTTTGGCCATTGTACGTTATTAACCAATCCTGCCTTTGCTGACTTTACCCAAGCCATCGGTGAGTTTGGTGTATCACTACCTCAACAAGACCGCCCTATACTGGCACGCTTATATTGGTTCACGATCGAGTTTGGTTTAATACAAACCGAACAAGGTGTGCGTATATACGGTGGGGGCATCCTATCATCGATTGATGAAACGCATTACGCCCTGCATTCCAACATACCAGTACGCGAGAAATTCAACTTGGTCAACGTACTGCGCACACCCTACCGATATGATGAAAAACAACGCAGTTACTTTATTATTGAAGATTTTGCATCACTGTTCGCGCTCACTGATCCGAGTATTTTATTACCAGCATTCGAACAAGCCAAAGCACTAGGACCCTTACCTAATCGACATGACAAACCCAGCAAAGAGTCATGGACTTGTTAGATGCGAAATTCTATGAGCTGTTATTAGTGAGTCACGATCTACCAAGAAATTAATAGACATCGGTTGAGCAAGCGATTTAGTCAATACAATGAACTAGTTTTCCAAATGATATATTGTCAATTGTACTCAAACATCTAATAAATACCCAAACTATATCCGCTAAACGTTTGGTGCTACAGGATCTCCAGAAAGTACAGTGTACCCGCTATTTGAGGAATCTGTCGGAAACATACCCCGATTCAGGTGAGAGCTTCTTAGATAAGTCATACACAAACCTCCGCCCATAATGATACCTACAATACATATACCAAAGAAGATTTGTAAAATATCATTGGCATCATAGTCAGTCTTCTGATTTGACTCACTTCCCAGAGCACCTACTGTGGTATTAGTGACTGCCATTGTAAGATTAAAAAGTGATAACGCACCGTCTGTTAAGTTGCTCATGATAGACTCACCAAATTAAAAAAACATCTAATCAGAAAATGAGCAGGATATCAAATTATCCCCTTTTTGTATAACCATTGCACATATCATGTAAAAGTAAATCGTTTGCATGAGGGGTGGACTAAAATAATATTTGTTATTATTTCAGTGACTTATATATTAAATTTCAACCAGACATACCCAACATACCCGTAAACGACCAATCGTGTATTTTACACAGAAGGTAACATCTTGATATTTCGTTTAATTGTGTTTTAATGATTATGTTTTAATCGTTTTTATTAACCAGGGAGAGAAAACATGACTACCGTGTCGGAAACAACAGAAACTACTGAAACAACCACTACTCAACAAGTACCTCTTAACGTCACTGCTGCTGTAGCTTTTCAATTGATCGTAGAAAACACTCACAGTGCCGCTGCTTTCTATCAAAAGCTTTTCGGTGCTAAAGTGTTCACTGCAGGTATTATACCAGGTGTTGCAAACACTTCTGACAGTTTAATCACAGAAGTTGCTACTACAGGTACTGAAGAAGCGTTGGCTACTCGCACGATCGTAATTGGTAATACAGCCATCAATCTTGTTAGCAAGCAAAACATCTCAGATACACTGGATTTAACTTTTGGGGAAACTTCGGAAACTACTAGCATTTTACCAGTAGTTATCACTGTGAATGTAGACAATGTGGCTACTTTTGTTGAGCGTGCGACTGAGTTCAACGCTGAACTCGTTCAAGATATCTCAACAACAACTGAAGGCACTCAAATAGCTTTCATTCGTGGTCAAGAAGGTTACCTATGGTGCCTAACTAATACATCAGCTATCAATACAGCTGCTGGCGTACCTCACGTGGCTGTATAATCAACAACCATAGTGAAAACCCCCTATTGAACATTCAATAGGGGGTTTTTTTTTGAGCTTAACTTATCAAGCAGTCTCTATTAATACAAATAATCAATAAAGTCGTCTATTGCTGAGGTATCACTTTGACCCGTGAAGTTAGCAACAAGTTCCAACTCAGCCATAGTAACCACATTATCAACCCCATTGTTATTAAGTGACCATAAGCTACTGTCTGAACCATCACTAGCAAGAACCAAAACCTTATCTGCATAATTAGTAACACCCGTATTATCATAAAAACTATTTAATAAAGTTTCTATATTGGCACTAGATGTATTGTCACCAACGGTATCACTGAATGACAAGAGCTCAACTCCAAAGAGATCTTTATCCTCAGAAGCAGATCCAAGACTGTCCATAATATTAATATTCCCTGATGATACTGGTGAACCTTCCCAGTTTATTTGAATCTTGTCCCCTGCCGTAAGGGTATTAGAGAAAGTAGTCGTTCCATTCATATCATCCAACTTAATGGTATCATCACCAGTAGAGCTAGTATAAGTAAAGACTGCGTCTCCCAATATCAATGTATCATTACCAGTAAAGGAAACCCCATCAACCGTTTGGGCATCTGTTCCAGTCATGCTGGCATTACTAGTCATAGCGTCAGTCATCTGGATAGACGCTACTTTTGAATAAAGCGTCGCAAAATTAAACGTCGCACCGGATGCTATGAAGTTATCACCGGTATCCACAAGACCACTCCCCACAATGATATCACCCAAGGTTTCACCATCAATAGTATTATACTGTGCCACTGTCGCTGCATTGGTTAACGTATAGTCCACATCATCATCATCACCTTCAATTGTAGGTGCACCTGCTACTATATTTGCTACTGTGTCGGTTACGCCGCCCGCTAACACCACAGATGCTGTCGATTCAGCAGCAATGAGATCAAACTGTGCGTCTGTCGCTGCATCGGTGATCGTAAAGATCACATTATTATCTTGAGTTTCAATTGTAGGTGCACCAGCTACTAGATTTGCTGCTGTGTCGCTTACGCCACCCGCTAGCTCGATAGCTCCTGTCGAGTGAGCATCAATGGCATTAAAATCGGCTACTGTCGCTGCATTAGTGACTTTAAAGACCACATCAGCATCATGGGCTCCAATTGTAGCTGCAGATGCTACTAAATTTTCTGCTGTGTCCGCTACTTTACCACTAAAAATAATGTCTTCAGCAGTCTTACCATTTAGCGAAGTAAATTGCGCAACTAACGCGGCATCTGAAACCGTTACAGTAATTTTATCAGCAGGACCCGTTGCTAACGAAGCAAGGTCGCCTATAGCACCACTTATCGTTGCTGTAACTGCACCTCCAGAAATTTCTGCAATTTTATTTAACTCAAGTAATGTTGGTGTGTCAGACACATTAACTTCAGCATCAGTATCCTGAGCGGCTGCCGCGATCAACCCATCCGACGCTACACCGCTTGCCGCTAAATTATCTGCTGAATCGCTTATGCCAGCTTCAAACACCATATTCGTTGTCGTATCAGCATCAACGGCTTCAACCTGTGCCACTGTCGCTGCATTGGTGAACGTATAGAGCGCATCAGGATCATCGCCTTCAATTGTCGGTGCACCAGCTGCTAGATTTGCTGCTGTATCCCTTACACCACCCACTAACACCACAGCTGCTGACGATTCAGCAGCAATGAGATCAAACTGTGCGTCTGTCGCTGGATCGGTGACCGTAAAGACCACATCATTATCTTGAGCTTTAATTGTAGGTGCAACTAATACTAATTCCGCTGCTGTGTCCCTTGCGCCACCCTCTAACACCATACTTACTGTCGATTGAGCATCAAGGACATCAAACTGTGCGTGTGTCAATGAATCGGTGACTGTAATGACTACATCAGTATCTTGGGCTCCCATTGCAGATGCAACTGATACAAGATTTGCTGCTGTGTCCTCTATGCCATTCGATAACACGACACTTGATGTCGTTTGAGCATCAACGGCAGTGAACTGCGCCGCTGTCGCAAAATCGGTAAACCTGTAGACCGCATCAGGATCTTGGGCTCCAATTGAAGCTGCCACTCCTGATAAATTTGCTGCTGTATCGGTTAAGCCACCCGCTAACACGACATTTGATGTCGTTCCAGCATCAACGGCAGTGAACTGTGCCGCTGTCGCTGCATCGCTGATTGTCATGACCGCATCAGGATCTTGGGCTCCGATTGTAGCTGCACCAGCTGCTAAATTTACTGCTGTATCGGTTAAGCCACCCTCTAATACCACAGATGCTGTCGTTTGAGCATCAATGGCATCAAACTGTGCGTCTGTCGCTGCATTGGTGACCGTAAAGACCGCATCAGAATCTTGGGCTCCAATGTTCGATGCACCAGCTGCTAGATTTGCTGCTGTATCACTTACACCACCCTGTAACACAATATTTTCTACCGTATTGTCATCAATGGCATCAAACTGTGCGTCTGTCACTGAATCTGTCACCGTTACACTAATTTTATCATTAGCGTGCGTTCCTAGATCATCTAAATCTGCTGCAAGACCACTAATCGATGCTGTAACAACACCTGTTGTTACATTACCGATTGCATTTAACTGTGCTACTGATGCCCCACCAATCACTTCAATTGCAACATCAGGATCTAGAGTACCAGCATCCGTTAATGCTGCCACAACAGTGCCACCTGGCGCCAAATTTTCTGCAGTATCACTTATGCCACTCGTTAACGCAATAAGTCCTGTCGTTGCAACATTTAGAGCGATAAACTCTACAATACTCAATTCATCAGCGATTGTAAGAGTTACATCATCGTCTTGCTCTACAAGGCTAGAAAAGCTTGATGTGGCTGCACCATTTTCATCTGCGAAATCTGCAATATTTCCAGATATTCCACCAGCTATCACAACATCTGACGTAGTAGCAGCAGTAATGGCATTAAACTGTTCAAATGACACTGCATCGGAGATTGTAAAGGCTACATCAGGATCATGGCCTCCAATTGTAGCAGCACCAGCTGCTAAATTTGCTGCTGTGTCGGTTACGCCACCCTGTAACACCACAGATGATGTCGTTAGAGCAGCAATGGTATTAAACTGCGCTACTGTAGCTGCATTGTTGATTGTAAAGGCTACATCAGGATCATCGGCTGCAATTGTAGCCGCACCAGCTAGTAAATTTGTTACTGTGTCGGTTACGCCACCCTCTAACACCACAGATGCTGTCGATTGAGCAGCAATGGTATCAAACTGTTCGTCTGTCGCTGCATCGGTGACCGTAAAGACCACATCACCATCTTGTCCTTGAATATGAGGTGCAACTGTTGCTAATTCTGCTGCTGTGTCCCTTGCGCCACCCTCTAAAACGAGATCTACTGACGTTTTAGCGTCAATGGCATCAAATTGTGCGTGTGTCACTGGATCGGTGATTGTAATGACTACATCACCATCTTGGGCTCCAATGGCAGTCAAGCCTGCTGTGGCTGTATCATCGTCAGCTACAAAACTTGATACCGCATCCCTTAAACCACCCGGTAACTCGATATCTCCTGTTGAGTGAGCATCAATGGCATTAAAATCGGCCACTGTCGCTTCATCGTTGATTTTAAAGATTACATTAGGATCTTGGGCTCCAATTTCAGATGCTCCTGCTACAAGATTTTCTGCTGTGTCCGCTACTCCACCACCAAAAATAATGTCTTGAGCAGTCTTACCATCTAGCGCAGTAGATTGCGCAACTAACGCGGCATTTGATACCGTTACAGTAATTTTATCCGCAGGACCCGTTGCTAACGAAGCAAGGTCTTCTATACTATCACTTAACGCTGCTGTGACTATACCTCCAGTTTGTTCTGCAATCTCATTTATCTCAAGTAGTGATGGTGTGCCAGTCACAGTAACTGCAACATCAGGATCCTGATTGGCTGCCGCGATCAACCCATCCGACGCTACACCGCTTGCCGCTAAATTATCTCCTGAATCGCTTATGCCAGCTTCAAACACCATATTCGCTGTCGTTTTAGCATCAACGGTACTAACCTGTAACACTGTCGCTGCATCGGTGAACGTATAGACCGCATCAGGATCATCAACTTCAATTGTCGGTGCACCTGCTGCTAGATTTGCTGCTGTATCACTTACACCACCCTCTAACACCACAGATGCTGTCGATTGAGCAGCAATGGTATCAAACTGTGCGTCTGTCGCTGCATCGGTGACCGTAAAGACCACATTTGTACCACCATCTTGACCATTAATTGTAGCTGCTTTTGCTTCTAATTTTTCTACTGTATCCCTTATGCCACCAGTTGGCGAGATATTGCCTGATGTTGCAGCATCAATGACATCATACTCTGCCATTGTCAGTCCATCGGTGATAGTAATAGGCGTATTACCATCCTGAGCATGAATCGCTAATAAAGCTGCTGTGGCATTACCATTGCCATCTACAAAGTCTGCTGCGACACCCGATACACTGTTTAACACGAGATTTGCTGTCGTTGCCGCATTGGCGGTTATCAACTGTGACACATTTATTGCATCGCTGAACGTGAGGACCACATCAGGATCTTGTGCTGAAATGGCATTCAAGATAGCTGTGGCTGTACCATCGGCCTCTACCAGATTTGCTACGGCATCCGTTATTCCACCAGTTGCGACAATATTCGTGCTAGTCACCGCGTCAAGTTCATCGAACTGCGCTGCTGTCGCTGCATTACTGATTGTAATGGCTATATCAGCATCTTGTCCAATTGCAGTTTTATTTGTCACTAAATTTGCTACTGTATCAGCTATTCCACCATCAACCTGAATATCCAAAGCAGTACGACCATCTAAGTAAGTGAATTCGGCCCAAGTAACATCATCGGTAACCGTTATACTGATGGCGTCCGTTCCAGGTAGTTTGTCTGATGCTAGATCATCCAAAGCTGCTTCGTTACCAGAAATCGATGCTGTAACTACACCTGTAGTTAGATTGCCAATAGCATTTAAGTCAGCTGCGGTTACTGTATCAGTAATCTCAACGTTAACATCAGGATCCTGCGTTTCTGCGGCAGTAAACCCATCTTGAGCAGTATCATCAGCTTTTAGTATATTAGCTAATTCATCTTTTATTCCACCCTCTAACACCACAGCTGATGTCGTTTCGGCGTCAATGTCCACAAACTGTGCCACTGTCGCTGCATCGCTGATTTTAAAGACTGCATTATCATCTTCGGCTTCAATGAGTTCATCATTCGCTGCTAAATTTGCTGCTGTATCACTTACGCCACCAGCTAATTCGAGAGTGCCTGTCGTTGCAGCACTAAGGATGGTAAACTGTGCCACAGTTACCGCATCGGTTGGCTGAATCTTGGCATCACCATCCTGAACTGTAATTGCAGCTAAGCCGTCACTGGCTGCTATGCCACTAGCGGCTGTCTCATCGTCTTGTATAAAGTTTGCTACCGCATCCACTACTCCGTTTGCATGAAGTGTAATGTTAGAACCAGTCTTCCCATCTAGCGTATTAAATTGCGCAACTGACATTTCATCTGTCAACGTTACAGTAATTGCATCAGTAGCAGCGGTTGATAACGCAGCCAGTGCGTCATGCGAACCAGATATCGTTGCTGTAACTACACCTGTGGTTTCTGCTGCAATGGCATTTAACTCAACTATTGTCGGTGTACCTGTTATCGTAACTGGAACATCAGCATCCTGCGTGGTTGCCGCAGTAAACCCTACCGTAGCGGAGCCGTCCGCTCCTAGATTATCAGCAGTATCTGATATACTGGCTAATGAGATATTCTCAGAGGTAAGAGCATCTAAGACGATGAACTCTGCTACGTTAACACCATCGGTAACCGTCATACTGATGGCGTCTGTTGCAGCGGTAGTTAGATTATCCAAATTTTCTTCACTAGCAGAAATCGCTGCTGTAACCACACCTGTAGTTTTTGCTGCGATTGCATTCAACTCGTTGACATCTGGCGTATCTGAAATAGAAATTGCAACATCAGCAATATTATCGGTCAGCGTATTGAGCGCTGCAGTACTAGTACCGCCCGACGCAAGAAGATCTGCTGTATCTTCTACTCCAGCATTTAGCGTAATAGGTCCGCTAGTAGCACCTTTAGCGGCCGTATACTGTGCTAATGTCGGCGCATCCTTAAAGATCACGGGAATATCATCCTCTTGTAAAGCTATTGCTGTAAAGGCCACTGTGACTGTACCATCGGGTGCTGCGATTGCTATTGCATTATCCGCTACTCCACCAAGCAACTCGATATCTGATGTCGATGCTAAGTTAATGGTCTGAAACTGCGCCACTGATACTCCATCGGTGACCCTAATTGACGCATCAGGGTCTTGTGCTTCAATGTCATTCAAGGTCGTTGTGGCTACACCAGCGGCTGATGCGAAATTAGATGCTGCATCCGTCACTCCACCAGCTAACTCAATATTTGTGTTAGTAACAGCATTAATAGCATCGAATTGCGCTGTAGTCGCTGGATCACTGACCTTAAATAAGGCATTAGGAGCTTGTTGTCCAATGGCTGTCAGACCTGCTGTGGGCGTACCATCGGTTGCTGCGAAATTGAGTGCTGAATCGGACACTGCACCATTCAACGAAATAGACAAAGAAGTATGAGCGTCAAGGCCGATGAAATCTGCAACTGAAATATCATCGGTAACCGTCATAGTAATTTTGTCTGTTGCAGCAGTTGTTAGATTACTCAAAGTTGCTTTATCACCACTAATCGTTGCTGTAATTGAACCTCCAGCAAGTTCTGCAATTTTATTTAACTCACTTACTGTTCCAGTATCAGTCACCTCAACTTCAAGATCATCATTCTGACTGGTTGCCGCTATAAACCCTGACACAGGGTTACCGCCCAACGCTAAATTATCTGCTGTATCTTTTAATCCTACAGATAACCCAACATTTTCGCTAGAAGCAGCATCAATGCTGTTAAATTGTAACATGTTAGCTTGATCGGTAATCGAAATACCCAGGTCAGTATATTTTGCTGCAATTGCTGAAGAACCTTCTGTGCTTGTACCATCGACTGCTGCGAATGACGCTGCTACATCACTTATTCCTCCATTTGACACGATATCTGAGCTACTTTGTCTATCAACGGCACGAAACTGTGCCACTGAAGATTGATCAGAGATCGAAATAGCCAGATCAGGATATGTGAATGTAGTGGCTGCCCAGGATACAACGGTTATCCCATCGGCTGCTGCGAATGCTGTTGCTACATCACTTATTCCTCCATTTGATTGGATATCTGCGGTACTTGCAGCATCAATGGCTTGAAACTGTGCCACTGACGATGGACCGGTAATCGAGATTGCCACATCAGGATAGTCTGCTGCAATTGTTCCCCAGTATTCCCCCATTGTACCATCGGCTGTTGCGAATACTGATGCAACATCCGTTAAACCTTGTTCTAATACAACACTACCTGACAATCCACTCTTAATGGCTTCTAACTGTGCCATTGTGGCTGTATCGGTGATTGAAATGCCTACATTAGGATGGTTTTCGACAATTGCGGCCAAGCCTTCTGTGCCAACACCATCGGCTGCTGCGAATGCTGCCGCTGAATCCCTGATGCCACCTTCGAAATTGACACCAACACCTGAAGCACTACTTAGAGCCATGTATTCACTGAGTTGTCCAATTGACACTGCATCTGATACCGACACTGCGACGCTATCACCCAAACTAAAATTGCTAAGACTTGATAACGATGTAAGGTCAGCAATATCAGCTGTGCTTCCAGTTACATTGGTAATACTACTTGCATCGATTGGTCCAGAAGTTAAACTGCTAAGTTGCATCAACTCTTGCACTGAAGCTGTATTAGTACCGAGCACGAAACTAAGAACATCTTGAGGTGATGCACCTGATAATTCACTAATTAATGATCCAAGAGAACCTGATGCATCGACTGACGCTGTCACAGGACCTGTAGTATGACCTAAGATAGCACTGATAGCTTGAGGAGAAGCATCATTAGTGCAAGTGACCCCATAATCACCGCTTGTTTCAAATGACGCGCCAACATTATTCACGATATCTAATAGATCTTCTACAGTACCGGTTATTGATGTCGCAGCTGAAATATCAATCTCGCCCGAGGTACCACCATCGATTACTTTGGTGTTAGACGTGTTATTATCTATGCTTGATGTTTGTGTAGTTCCAGAATTAATTATTTTAACATCAGCAGCGTTGAGGTTGGCGTCTGATAATTTAACATTCCAGGTATCACTAAGACCAAGCTTATTTTGAAGGGAAACCATGGTCTTAACATCTTCAGCTGAACTACTGTCGATATCTTTAATAGATAATCCATTAATGTCTTTAGATGTTTTCTCACTTAAGTCAATTAACTGGCGTGCGCTCGCACTTGCATCTGTTAGAGCAATGGTTAAGGCATTGTTGCCGTGAAGATTGGTAAGAGTGCCAAGGACATCTAAATTACCATCCGATATAGTCGCTGTTATTACATCTGACGTAGTAGCATCTATAACGTTCAGTTCTGCTGTCGATAAAACACCGTAGGTATGAGTGACTTCTGGAGTATCATCACTAGGAGAAGCAGCAACCGTAGAGGAGCTACTACTGTCATCACTGTCAGAAGCAGCTAAGGCAATACCACCACCAACTAAAGCCAAACCACCTAAAATCCAAGGAGTTGATGAGCCACCTTCTGAGGCTTCTGAGGATTGAGCAGCTACAGAACCTGATGACGCATCTGACACGGGGATGATGTATTCGCTACCAAGAAAATCATCGGTTAACTGAGAGCCATCTTCAAGGAGAGTATCGTCTAGCTCTGCGAGCACAGTAGCGTCAGAGTTTTCACTGAGTTGTTCGTCGCTCTCAGTTTCATCCTTTAAAGCAACATGCTGATCTAACAATGATGACTCATTATCATTTTGTGCGTCTGAGTTTTTATCAGACATCGCTTGCATACTCATTGCATCACTACTGGCCTGAGCCTGTTGCATGATATGAGCAAAATAAAACACCAGACCTGAAAATGACAGTAAACTCGATTTAACAACTTTATTGTTTAATAAAGAAGTTGTATTCACCGTTTTAGTGTTTTTATTATTCATTGTTTTTCTCCTTTGTATTTTGCAATTAAGCTCTCAGTAATCAAGCCTTGGTGAGATTGTAGTTAAAAAAAAAAGCGAATGCTTAAAATAAAATTAAATTAATCAAAAACAGACCGTAACACATTGAAAATAATGAATAAAAAAAATGAATTTTTTTTACAAAATTGTTTTTTTTAGTCAAAAAAGCATAGAATAACTGAAATTAAAAAATGTATCTTTATCAATGACTTATGGAAATAAAAAATGCAATGAAAATGAGGTAAAAATCCTTGGAGGCCATGACAACACTGGGATCTAGGGAAATCAAAATACAGGAATTGTTAAAAAAATATTATCGATACAAAAAATTTAATAATTATCGTGTATTTTTAGAGGCTCACGCAGTTACAAATAGTCAGCAATCCTGTCAAATACATCACCCAAAAAAACCAATATTTTGAACCCATGTATGGCACCTGATGACACCCTATTTTTTTACAAAAAAAAATCGCATTTCCAGTGGTGTGCGAAGCATGCATGAACCAATAAATACAGAGCATCAACCGATTTTTTTCGTATAAAGAGAAAGTCACCCCATCAAAAAAACAATAAACTATCCGCTAACACAACGACCTTACAATGATAATCTAACAATGAGTAACGCATGTCATCATTATGACGTTGCAATAAACGATGATGCTATAATCAAGTTCCCATAACGGGTAACAGCAATGACGCCATGAAAATTGTCATGCATTTAATCATTCTAAACAGTGGTGACACTGCCTTACTCAATCACACAATCACTCAATAAAAACGATCGAACACATTAGCAAAAATGCAGAAAAACAAGGGAAAAAAAAGGATTTTTGTATTGATAACTGGGTACAGATAATCGGCACATGACTCAGTAAAGAACTGTACAAATCACTACGAGCTCTGTAAAAAACACAAAGCCTATAGCAAGATCTACAAAATAAAATGTGACGAAAGAGATGACTCAATGATCTTTATGCTGGAGGTGTATTAGTCTGTATCTTTCATTGAGTCTGACATCATGTCACTGCTTGCTTTATCATAAGCTGCCTCTAAACCTGCACGCATAACATGATCTAAATCATGATCTCGCAGTGCTTGAATAGCTGCTGCTGTGGTCCCAGCATAGTCCAAGCACACTTGTGCACGCTCAGTGGGTGAACATTCATCCACTGCCATTAATTGGCCTATACCAGAAAATAAGTAACGCATAGCATCGTTAGCACTAGCTCTAGGTATTCCCTGCTCAACGGCAGCTTCAACCATACTTGAAGCAACAGCAGTCAAAACGCCTTGTCCTGAACCCGTAAGCGCAGTGAAATAATCCAATTGAGCTTCATGATTACACACATGTGAATGACCAAAACACCCTAGAATACGTCGTAACCAGTCTTGATGCGTGAGCGATAAATAGCGCGAATACCATGGCGTAAACGACTGCCCTATTTCAATCGCTGCATTGGGCATAGCACGTACAACGGAGGTTGCACCGGTTAACTCAACAAGACGTTCTATGGTCACTCCTGCCATAACAGATATCAGTAACTGTGACCCACAGTTAAAACTTACATGCTCTAATTGATGAGGACGCACTGATAACATCACCACATCACAAGCATCCACTAAAGCTTGATGATCATGCGTATAATGAACCGGCGCATCCGCATAAGCACCAATAAGAGGCTCGCCCGAGCGATTAGCAATCCATAATTGGTCCGGATCAATAGTTGAGGACTTCAACAGATGTTGCGCAATCCCTTGGCCTATCCAACCAGTACCACCAATGATACCAATCGTTAAGTCCACCATTATGCATCACCTTGTGCACTGACAGTCTCACCCAATTGGATAAGCTTCATGCCCAAAATAGGATCAGAGACTCCTAATTTAGATAAAGACGCTTGCGCTTGACGATAAGCCTTTCGTGCCTGTTCATCTTTGCCTTGTGCCGCATAGATATCACCTTGAATCAACGCCACCTGTCCTTGGTAGTCATCGCCTTTGACAGCCGTCAATTCTGTCAATGCTTTTTCGTAGTGATGATTATTCAGTAAAATCCGAGCTTTCCTCAGAGACGCTAAATTTTTCAACGCCTCCATGGAGCCATGCTCCTGCACCCAAGTCAGTTGATCCATCGCCTTAGCATAGTGCTCTCCCGTCACCTCTTGCTTAGCTAAGAATAAGTGAGCAAAACTAGCATAGGGTGTTGCATGATAGCGTTGATTGAGCAGTGCCACTATCTCTTTAGCTTTATCACTGGACGAATCCTTTGTAGCGACGAGTTGCATGTAGAGCGAAGAAGCTTGCATGTTTCGCTCTGCCTGATGTTGGTGCCAATAACGCCAACCATAACCTAACGACAGACCCAGCAAAATGGCAAAAAGTAAACCCCAACCATATTGCTTCCACCATTTTTTAAATAACTCAATCTGTTCCTTATCCGACAAATCATCGATCATCAGTTTCTCCTCTTAAAAATGCTATACAGGCTGTTGGTGACAAAGTTTGCTGCTTGATGTCTCTATTTCTTAGGTGCTTAAGGGTGACCGTTTGTGACTCACACTCTGCTTCACCTAAAATACACGCCCAGGTTGCACCACTACTATCCGCTTGTTTGAATTGGCTTTTCATACTAGCGCCACTCAATTGTGTGAGAACACGACTCTGAGGGATCGCATCACGTAGCTGCTCTGCAAACGCTAAGCCCTGTTTCATGGCAGTCTCCCCAAGCAGGATGCAGCAAATATCAGGCACACTTGTTAAGGTTTCTTGCTGTTGTAGCATTAAAACCATACGCTCTAAGCCCATTGCAAAGCCCACAGCCGGTGTAGGCTTACCACCCAGTCGCTCGACCAAGCCATCATAACGACCGCCAGCACATACCGTACCTTGAGCACCTAACTGCGTTGTTGTCCATTCATAGACCGTATGACAATAGTAATCCAATCCTCGCACCAAACGCGGGTTAGATTGATAAGGGACTCCAGTTTGATCCAGTAAAGACAATAAACGCTCAAAATGTAAGCGGGAACTGTCACTTAAATCCTCTTCCATGATCGGTGCATTTGCTAATAAAGCTTGAATCTCAGGTTGTTTGCTGTCCAACAAACGTAGAGGATTACTGCCTAAACGACGTAATGACTCGTCGTCAAGCTGATCACGATAAGACTGAAAATATGACACCAAACGCTGGCGATAGCCTAGGCGACACTTCGGACTACCCAGTGTATTAATCTCCAAGGTTACTTGTTCTGACAATCCACAAGCTTTCAATAATCGCCAAAATAGCAGTAACTGTTCCGCCTCAACCTCAGGACCAGCCATACCAAAAGCTTCGACGCCTGTCTGATAAAATTGACGGTATCGACCTTTCTGAGGCCTCTCATGACGAAACATAGGCCCGGTGTACCACAGTCGTTGGACCTGATTGTAGAGTAAACCTTGTTGAATACCAGCACGCACACAGCCGGCGGTACCCTCAGGGCGTAAACTTAATGAATCGCCATTTCGATCCTCGAAAGTGTACATTTCTTTTTCGACAATGTCCGTTACTTCACCGATAGTCCGACAAAATAAATCAGTTTTTTCCATTAACGGGAGCCGAATTTCAGAGTAATCATATTGTGCCAATATGTCTTGAACGGCGGACTCCAAACGTTGCCAATATGGCGTGTCCACAGGACAGATATCGTTAATGCCACGAATTCCTTGTATTGATGATGCCATTGTAATTCCTGATTAACCTACGCGTGTGACCGTGTAGCTAGGTTTTAGATAAGAATGTGCTGTTGCCTTATGAGTGGCTTGAGCTACCAAATGATCTTTTTCAATCGACTTGGGGTGCTCCTGATTTTTTTTAGGTAAAGCCAATGATTGCTGTTTAACCGGGGTCGGATTCTGTGTTTGTACCGATGCAGTTGGCAATGGAGGCTTTGGCAACGTTAACGAAGCATGGCCATGAGTCACAGGAACAACATTTGAAGACAACTTGTAGTTCGTTCTAGAAAAGTGACGCACAACCCCAGTCAATAACAACACCGTTATCAGTACCAATAGCAGTAAAGCGTATAAGGGAGAGGTACGCTTCAAAAGCCGAACCAATAAAGGTTGATTTGACTGTGTCATGAATGTCGATTCGAAAAAAGAGGCATTTTTTTTAGGGGGAACGGTGGAATCATAGGTTTCTAGAACAGCACTTTCGTCTAAGCCTAAGAAACGGGCATAGGAGGCAACATAGCCACGTCGATACACAGCTGCGACACTAGGATGAAAAGCTTGCTGCTCAATCTCTTCAATGGTATTTCGACTCAAATACAGCTGTTTTGCGACGGCATCTTGCGTCAAACCCAGAGACTCACGTGCAGATGCCAAACAAGCACCGTATGAAACACTGATCTCTTCATCTTTTGAAGTTATCGACCCTGATTCTTCCATTACAAACCCCAATTGTCATAATCGCTGCGTACTCTATCATGATAATTACAAAAAATACATGGCATGACCTACTAAAAATTGCATTAGATCATAGGTAATTCCTCAATAAAATCAGACTATTAGCTGCGCTTATAGATAGAGGTATCGAAGCAGCTCATTCGCATCATGCATCAAGCTGGACGTATAAAAAAACAGTTTCATCGCCTTTGCACTAGTCATACATCGCCCATTGAACTCAACACCCAATAAGACGCGAACTTAAGAGAAAATTATTTATTTCATTATCAGCGAGAATAATTGTCATTGAGTCATTGACTACAGTACAGTATCGACGAATATATCATCCAGATCACTCCAGATAATCATTTTTCCATGACAGGCATGCATCACTTATTTAGTCGTTATTCACATCCAATCTACTCTGCACTTTGGCACATCGGCCATGGTCAAGTGGACATGGCTATTAGATATTTAGAAACCATCGATAATTCTAATCCCGTGGCATATGTCGATGCACAAATACTTCTAGGAAGACTGTATACTGAGCGCAATCAGCTCACAGCAGCCGAGGCTTGCTTCCAACAAATACCTATCGATCACCCTTTGTATGTTGATTGTCTTATCGACTTGGCACATGTTTATATTGTTTCCAGGGATATTCATAATGCAATTACCTGTTATGAGCAAGTCCCTAAATCATGCCCTCAGTATATTGACGTGCAATTACTCTTAGGAGAGCTGTATATCGAGAGCGATCAACATCAGCTTGCACAACAAACTCTGTTCTACCTGCTGTTTATTATGATGCAATCCAATCATTACGAAAAAAAATCGACTGCGATACAACACTTGATGACTCTGGAAAAACAAACTTTATCGCCAACATCAAACGAACCCTGTGTATCTATGACATACATTCAACCACCATTGATTGATGACTTAAACAGGCTTCATCAGTGTTATCGTAGTGGAGTAATTGAAAACTCACGTAAAGATCCATGCATTGCTGACTTTCCTGAAACCTATAAACTCTTCTCGGATATTCCAGAGTTCTCACGATTTCACCTTCTAGGAAAACTGGAATGCACATCTATCAATAAGCGATATGAAATCAGACAAGCTGAATTATTTAAACGTCCTGAAGTCACCCAGGTGACACCTGAGATTACCAATACTGATAGTGAAACAAGCTCAACGCCTACCCCACCATCAATGGCCGACCGATCACCCTTATAAAACTTTTTTTGAATGGCTTACAACTATGGCAATTAAACCAAACATCACAACCATTGTTTTTTCACGGTCTATAAGCACCAATCCTGCGATCGTCACTCTACCAAACACCCTTGTGATAATAGAAAACCATAATGCACAACTGATCCGTGCGGCTAGAAGTGCCTCAGAGCGACATAACTATAGGTTAGCGCTATCTTTTCTTAATAGACTCAGAATCGAAGAGGGTCATTTTGAGTACTATAAAGGTATCTACATGATGGCAAAGCTGTTTCATACGATAAAAAACCTTTCAGTTTGCCTGCGATATATTGCCATGATACCGAAGTCTCACTATACGTTTACGCGCGCTCAATTATTTGCAGCCAATATTCTAATAGCAAAGCAGCAATGGAAAGCAGCAAATAGTTATTTAAACAACATTGCTCTAAATCAAGAAGAGTACTTAGATGCACAATTTCTCATCATTAACAACCTATGTAAACTCAAAGAATTTGAGCTAGCCATAAAAAAATTCAGCTCGATACCAGTAACTAATAGTGATTGTTATTATATCTATCTAGAAACCGCACAAATTATTAGTGATTACGAACCCATGTGGGAAGAGGCTATTAATCTCCTGATAACCATTCCTGATAGCTACAGCGACTATCACGATGCACAATTTTTGTTAGGTGAACTTTTTGCCAAGATCAATCTGCATCATCAAGCAATAGAGTGTTATGAGCGTATTCCCGATACGCACTCCGATTTCTGGAATGCACAATTGGGTCTTGGAAATATCTATGCCAGTCATGAGCATAACCTTGACGTCGCCATTAGTTATCTGTCTGATATACCTAGTGACGAGAAATGTTACCTCTCCTGTCAAATGCTTCTAATAGACTTATTTTTTAAAAAGTCAGATTATCAAGCAGCTGAAAAGGCACAACTATATTGCCTGAAACAACACACCATATCCGGATCATTCACCGATGTATTATTTGCACTGAAAAGTTTGCGACTTATTTATTGCCAAACACCATCAATTGACAAGCTAGCGTTTTTAAACAATGAGCTTGGTAAATTACACTCGTGTCTCGGTCAAAAAGAGGTCGCCAGCATGTATTTCGATAATATTCCTACCACCAGCAACCTCTACGAATTAGCTCAATTCCGAAGTGGGATCTTAAACCACAGTATTGGCAACTATAGAAAAGCGTTAATTCACTTTCAAAGGATATCCAGTCAATCACCTCTATTTTTTTCATGTCTATTTGCCATCATCGCTGCAGCCAGTTCTGCGTTAGAAAGCGATCAACTCAATAAAACTGAGAGGACGTCACTGGAGGGATTAAAAGCCGCTTCCATATTAAACTCGATGAAATGTGAGTCGACATCTCGTAAGAGAAAAGGAGCAGTAAATGACGACGTATCACTCAAAAAGCCAGCATTAATTCGACGTTAACTCAAAAAAAGCCTCATCAAGGTGAGGCTAAAGTAAGCTGTAAAGATTAAGATTGTAACGATGTTAATTGCAATAAAACCTCGTCAACATGCCCCTTCACTTTCACATTGCGCCACTCCGACCGTAATACACCTTCAGGATCAATGATAAATGTACTGCGTTCTATGCCCATGTACTTACGACCATACATACTTTTTTCTTTCATAACATCGAAATATTGACAAAGCTTTTCATCGGGATCTGTGATCAGTGGGTACCCTATTGATAATTTTTCTATGAATTTTTCGTGGGATTTCAAACTATCACGTGAGACACCAAGAATCTGAGCGCCAAGCTGTTTAAATTCGTCAAGTGCGGCTGTAAAAGTCTCTGCTTGTAAAGAACATCCGGAGGTACTGTCTTTCGGATAAAAGTAAAGAACTAACCATTGACCTAAACCATCTGTCAAATGTGTCAGGGAATCGTCTGTAGATACAATTTCGAATGACTTAATAGAACGGTTAAGAGTAGCAGGCATGACTGATCCTTGTGTTGTTAGTGAGGCTTTGATTGTAATGATCAAAATCGACATGTAAAGATCATGCGCAACATACATAACCCGATTGTCAACGTCATGTATCAGAGCATGAAAAAAACTGTCAAAATTTGACCTATAAATGAACACTCACCAAGATACTCAAAAATAAAAAAATTACAGAACACAGTTAATCTATTAATACTATTTTAATGTTTATTTCATTGAAGATGCGTTGATGTTAGT
>MDTC01089334.1_pt1 | contig 46860 bp, 45 predicted proteins | sample 811181 | NCBI WGS metagenome assembly MDTC01 (sample SAMN05326644, study PRJNA326480) | marine metagenome | isolation source: seawater | place: Pacific Ocean: North | collected 2011 | reverse complement strand
CACATCCGGACCAAGCTTGGCGATGTACTGGTGGCCCGATACTTCCCACGGTTCAAGCATGAGTATGTCAGTAGCAGACCATAAACGGCAGGTATGTTTGTCGGTCGACAGAGCAATTCGAAGTTTACGATTCCATTTCTTGGCCTCAGTCGCCCTGCGGTTAACGGTCCATCTTCCGTACAATTGGTTGTGACTGTAAAGAACAAAGGTGTCAAAGTGAATCAACATGGCTTTTCCCCTCGCCTCGACTTTGAGAACAGTCTTGTTGAGGAACTCGTTGGTCCGTTCCTCATAACGTGGTAGTGTAATCTCAATATCTTCGATGGTCTTGCCTTCAAGTGCGTTGCAAATTTTTGACGCAGCTCGATGAATTTCTGGACCTTCAGGCATGGTAACATTCTGAGTCTTGCTCAAGAGATTATCAATGTCTGTATGAGCAAATGAGACCGGAGTTCGGTGTCATGTGAGGACTTCGAGTAATCGGTCTTGCTCAGCAGCCATTCTCAGCTCCATAGCAATACGTCGTCCACTGGACATCGGCTTTCTCCATGTTGCGTTACCGTAGGGGTGGCCAACACTCACGTGGACGTTTGTCCCTCCGCCTAAACGAGGGGCAACGTCGTAGATGTAGTAATTCATGTCCTTATCGATACAGGTTTGCAAACAGAACGGTCCGATGATACCAGGGTCGTAATGTTCTTTGCTAGCAGTGATGAATTTTTCACCCAGTTCAAATGCTTTCTCGAGCAATGATTCTCGAATGGTTGCCGTGTTGTGTCCAACAACGGTCATTTCTGGAATTTGTTGGTGTAGAGGCATGGTCATTTGCTGAGGCGCAGGTAAGCGAACATGTCCGTCAAGTGATGATTCAAATCTCCAGTCAACCCCGAGCAATTCGAGTTTTTCACCCTCTTCTGCTAGCGGACTATAGAAAAAGTTGAGATTGAACACAGGTCCTATGACGTAGCGTTCAATTCGCGCTCCGGCCAATGATTCTTCGTCGATGACACCCTCTGCAAGAAGTGCTTGAGATTTCTCTTGATACTCTGCATAAGAGGCACATGTAAAGAATCCACGTTCCAACTTCTTCTGTGCATGATGCAACTTGACAATAACCAAGCAATCAATGTCTTGGGGGTCGGCAATGGCTTCAGGATACGGTAGTCCCGCTTTGTCAAGGATCCAGTAGTAGTCCTGCTCTTCGGTACGTTCTTCCATTCGGAGCATGTTCCTTGAACCAAAGAGTGGAACTTTGAAGGTATTTTCTACATCCTCAATGGATGAGTATGAAGTGAACGAGCGGTTCGGGATGTAGACCACATTTCGCTTGCGCATTTGTTCCTGCATCTCAGACTTCATGACATCGTTAAATGAGGGCATTACAATGGCTTTGTCAACCATTCCACGTACGACTCGGCCAGATTGTGAGCGGTGGGCCTTGAAATAATTCGCGTAGGTTTTGTGACGACCTTCCTTGCAGTAGGCTACTGTAGGAAAACCCTCCTCAATTGCCCCGTCACAAATATCTAGAGCAGAATGGGATGCAGTCATGCCAATCCGAAGTTTCATTCGGTCATAGTCCTCTACAATGGCTGCAATTTCATCTTTCGATAACATGGTGCTCCCTCGATGGTATAGGTTACTGTGGGGGGTCTTTCATCTCATCGCAGCAAAACCATCAATCGTATCGCTGGAGTTGCATTAATTCTTCAGTAGAAAGTGTCTCTCCGGACATCAACTTACCCATCAAGTCTTGAACCTCAACACGGGCTGAAGGACGCTGTCCTTCGCCAGAACTGGCACCACGCATTGCACGTAGCATGTCTTGAATGGAGTGTAAACATCGTAGAGATACAATGTATCCACGATGGTTCTTGTCTGCTTCTTTCTTTGAGTTTCGCAATTTGCGATGTGCAGACTCGGCCTTTTCTCGTTGCGTATCAACTTCTTTGTTCCACTGTAACATGAGGTCGTGTGCTTCTTGAGCTGCCTCAGCTGCTTGCTCAACCGCAGCGTGGGCGGTTTCTTGTGTTTCCATTGCAATTCTCAAGGATTCACGAGACTCTTTGAGGTCAGTATTGGAATCTTCTGAGATTTTCATTTTCTGAATCTTTGCGCTGATTTCCTTCATGCGCTTCATGACTTTAGTTTCGTTCTTGCCAGTGTGGCGTCCCATCTCGAATTCATTCTCTAATCGGATAAGTTCACGTCGGAGTGAGTGAATCGTGTCAGGTCGGTCACGACGTCCACGTCGACCTTCATCTCGTTGTGGAGCCGCTTCTGGACCTTTTGCAGCGTTGAGTGCCTCTTTAGCAGCACGTACTTCCTTGTTTGCTTCTGCTCGAATAGCCTTCTTGTCTCGAACAATCTCATTCATTTGTTCACGAATTTCACGCTGTTCACGAACTTGAACGATGAGTTCTCGAACTTCGCTGTTCATTTCATTTCGAGTTGCGGTGAATTTTTTGGAATTGTCGTTACACTCATCCCGAACAGTTCTGTAACTTGTCGCTTTTTCATCAACCATTTTACGTCGTTCTTCGAGTTGAGTCTTGAGTTCGTCCATTCCTATCTCACCTGTTCGTGTAAGGTTCCCACCTTCACACTGGCCAAGCGACCGGCCCTTTACATTTAACCTCTTCACTCGGTAAACTAGGCCTCGTGGTTGACTTTTTCAATCTTCACTGAGCAGTCTAAGGGATGAGCGCATTGAATTGGTTGGCTGCAGAATCCAGAACGTGGCGTATGTGGCCAAGGTTGGATGAGACTTCACATCGCACCACCAGTACCCTATTTCCAAGTAAGTGTTGAGCAATGAGAGTCGCATTTTCGGCATTAAGGGTGACGCGACCTGTTGCAAATTGTGGATCGAGCAGTGCAATCGCTTTGCCGAGCATTTGCACCGAATCATCGTGCAGCGGTTGTGAAAACAATACAAAACCTTCTGCATCCAGCAACACAGCACCAGTGACTCCGTCTTGCGTCACAATGTCACCTAAAAGCCGGCCTTCCACGCTACGACCAGACGAAGGAGGAGCATAACCTTTGATGCTCAAATGTCGTAGAGTTTGAAAATCTGTTTATCCGAGAGGTCCTTTCATTTCAAGTCCAAGACCTGAGACATAATAGTTCTTCAATTCTCGAACGACTTCTAAACCTCTTAATCTATAGAATTTTTGAGCGCGGATGTTACTCGCTTTTACTTCTAACTGAATCGTCTTTTTCCCCTCAGCCAGAGAGATTTCAACAAGATGATTCCAGGCTTTTGCACCCCAACCTGCTGATTGGTGTTCTGCATCGATTACGAACGCAGCAATTCGAACACCATGCACTTCGTACGGTAGAGCCCATAGTACTCCAAGTAAGGATTGAGGATTTGGATATGTCGTGGAATCAATCAGCAGCATATTGCCGCCCCATTTGGGGATGGGCAAATTTGAGATTGATTCAAAGGTATACGATTCCCCAGTTTCGCTAAAAAATAGATGTTGTATCCGCTTTTTCCAGTCATCTGTCAGCGTGTTTGGTTCGAAACCATACATCCATTGGACGCCGTCCATACTAACTCCTCACTCTTTACGACCTTTTTTCGATTGTGAACGTTCGCCGCGACGAGCTGAAAGGTTGAGGTTTTGTTTCTTTTTCCGGTCTGCTCTACGCTTTGACTTCTTGGATGGATTTGAATTTTGAATTGAAGACACGCCTCCACTTTTGAGTAGAACGTCTATATCGACAAGAGAGAGCGAATTCCCACTGGCAGCCCGTTGCTTGACATCTTCCGGTTTCGGTTTGTTGAAATGAGGTTTCCAATCTGCTTGTCCGGATTTTTGCCCTTTCTTTTTTCGTCCGTTGTTTCTTTTCGTGTTGCCACCAGGATTTGAAGAAATACGCACCCATGCATCAAGGCGTCCTTTCTCTCTGCGTTCCCGACGCAACTCTTTTCTTCGCTCTTGAATCACTTTTTGAAGTGATTTGACATTTTTATCGAACTGCTTGGCTTCGCTAAAGTCGGCACGAATGTCAGCAAGAAGTGGTTCAGATTTGAGAATTTCACCTTTCACCTCGGACTGTTTTTTCTCCGAAATTTTCAATTCTTTAACTGCCTTTTTTTGTTCCTTGAGTAGTGAGGTCAGTTCGTTGTGGGCGTTACCTGCTTCAAGCGCAGCAGTATGCATTGCTTGCAATTCAAAAAACCACGAAAACTGCTGCTCTTCTCTTTGTAACGAAGGGACTTGAAACATATCAACATCTCCAGTGAGAGTTTGGTGGACATCAACAAGCATCTCTTTGATTCGGTACAAAGGGATTCCGATTCGTTTATTGATGGCATCGCGCTGCTGAGTTAATTCATCAATACGTTGACGGCGTGGTTTGAGTGTCCGTACAATGTCTCGATGTTCCTTTCTTAGGTCACTTGTTTCTTCAAAGATTCCTCGAAGTGCTTGAGAGATGTCGATGTTGTTTTGTCGTTCTTGGTTGAGTGCTTCAATACGCTGTTCTAGTTCAGAAATTTTCGAGTCATTCTTAACAACTCTCTGGTTAAGTTGTTCTTTGGAGATATTGCGCAGGTCTTCAAACAGATCTCTCTCTTCAGGCTCTATTCTGCGTTCTGGATTCTTCAGTTCGCACAATTGCTCCCAACTTTTCCCTTCTTTCAATCCAAACCAAAAACGGAACATTTCCTCTTGGATGTCCAGTGCACCTTCGGGACGTAACACTCTGCTCAGGTCATGATTGAGATCGAACGGGTCCTCCACAGGGAATGAGTGTAGCCCTAGACGAGTTCTACTGTCTTTTAGAACCGCATCTGAAGCACGAGGATTGCCATATTTCCAGCCTTTAGTTTCACGAGTAATCGGTTCCCCATTACGTATGGAGATTACGTGGTCATCCCACGGCCTGTCCACCACCATCTGTTTGAAAAAGTGAATAATTAAATCGCCAATTGAGTCCGTATTTGGTTGTTGAAGGAGTTGCTCAGGCTGGTCCACCATCGTGAGATCGTATTCCATTCCATCGACTTCAAGTAGAGTTCGTTCGTTTCCAGCTTGTATGTTTGGGGCGACAGGTGGCGATGAAGTCTGTAGTGCTTGAAGCATAATGAGGCTCCAAGCATACGACGAGAATGTACCTTCTGCGGCGTTGCATACGTCGCGTTGGGATGCCCAGTACTTCACCGCCAGCACACATTCCTGTATACGGGGATCGACCTCCACATATCGCTTGAGAAGCGTCGTGTTGTGGAGTGCTAAAGTGTTGTTAATCGATATGTCGACTGGAATTTTGGTCCTCTCATCTCGAAATTTGATAATCGGGACTTTAGCAGAGCCAATGACCTGAATATCCTCCATATCTTGGTTTTTCAAAGTCTTCGATAAAGAGCGGAGAATTTTTTTCGGTTTTTCAGTATTAGAAATTAGGCAAAGGTCAAGGTCTCCATGTGAAAGCGATAAACCCGATTCAGCGGAGCCAAAAAGCCTTAGAGAGCTGCCTTTAAATCGCTGTTCAATGGTTCGTTTAAGGTGTTGGAGGAGACCTTTTCGACGTTTAAGATTTTTTTCACTGGGTCTCTGTTGTCGCAAAGTATTGGAAATCTCATTTGAGATTGAGGCAATATATTCTGCATCAAAAGACTCTTCTCCGCTTAATTCCATTTTTTCACAAAGGAATTGGTGAACGTGAGGCCACCGATGTTGTTGAGCGTGGTCGAAACCAGTCGTAGGGCACTCACCGCTCACTCTTCTTCACCGCCCTGTTTGGTACTAATGCGTTGATGGTTTCGAGAATTACGAGTTTGAATCATTTTTTTTACTTTTTTATTTCGAGCGAAACTTGATTCTTCACCATTTTCTACTCGGCGAGCATTTTCTAGCAATTGATCAAATCCGTTATCGATGTGTTTTTGCCAGAATTCAATTCCTTTTTGGCTTTGGTCGAGGGCTAAAGCAAGACGCTTTGTGCGTCCGTCAGCACGCCTTCTGTGCGCTTCTTGTTCGAGATATGTGTTGTGAAAGTATTCGTTCTCAGATGCATTTTCTAGTAAGGCTTGATGAGCCTTTTCCGATAGTTCGAGATGTTTGCGCGCCTCAGAATATATTTTTTTCATTTCAGTGTATTGTGAAGTGTTGTCATTGCGAGTTCCCACCCATTGTTCGTGTTCCATGAGCAGAGCTTTCATTTGGGCAAGGTATTTTTGCTCAGTCTTGTGATTACCGGCATTGGTTTCCAATTCATGTTCTAAAGCTTTGAGTTTTTCATTGAGTTTGTTTTGAGCCCATTCCGGATTGGCCTGTTGAACTCCTCCCTGCTCTGCTATTGTGTTGCGTAGTTCGTTGCCTTGTCGAAACAGTTGTTGGCCTTTTTCCCTGGCAGTGTTTCGCTCCTTTTTTAGGTTAGCAACTTTATCATTTACAGAATCTCGCTGTTCTTTGGCAGCGCGGGCCAATGGTTCTGCAGCGCGTAATTCATCTTGACGAGCATCAAGTTGCTCGGGAATCATTTCAGCAAGGCGTTCGCGGCGATGTAAGATTGACTTCGCCAAAAGGGCGGGAGTCATTTCCAACAACTCGTCAGGACCCATACAGCGTGGGCACCCTCCAACCTTCAATAAACATGGCGTAGCGACTTGTCAAGGCGAGAAAGTGAAGAACCCCCCTCGCAGACGCATACCTATGGGCAGACCATCTGAAAGAGATTCGAGGTTTTTTGCCCTCGCAATCTCTGCGTTGTTCTTGTCGTGCCTTCTCCCTCTTGTCAGTGCCGATGGTGGAGGCGCAGTTATTGATGTAAGTTCTTTCTCACTTGATGATTTTGAGACAATTGAACAGGATTCATACGAACTCAACTTTGACCTTGTTGAATTGGTTTCGAGTGATGCTGATGTTGAGGTCACCGTGGAACTTTCTGCCTTCGATGGAACTCCGTTCGAACAATTAAGCCAGAATCTAACTGTTGCCAGTGATACAACCCAAAATGTCCTTTTCTCCCTCACATCTATTCCTTATGGCTATACAGTAGTCGAAGTTGAGGTTCTCGGCGATGCTGGTTCTCCAAATGCGACTCAGTCGGTGAGTCTTAGCCGGACATTGCATCGTCTCAAGCCGTATGACATTTCTTTGGCACCGCAGGGACAAATCTTGTTTTCCGGTATTTCTGAACTTGGTGCAGATACAGGAAATGTGTCCGTGCATGATGGCGACTACATGCGTTCGGAAATTGCTGTTCTCAATGATGGTGATTTCGCTTGGAATGGAACTCTGTCCTACTCGATGCTGAACGATGGTCGGTATGATAATCAGACCTTTACGGGCTTATCTGTGGCTGCTCAATCAAGTGTTATCGTTCAGTTCAACAGCACGTTTGACTTGATTGAAGGTCTTGCACAAGTTTCTTTTTCACTGAACGCAAGCGGAGACGGAGATACATCTGACGAATCACGAGAACTGAATCTTTCGATCCAGCCACCACCTCTCCCGCTGATGTCTATGTCGCTTCAACTGCTAACATCTGAAGTTGAGGCGGGAGATTTAGTTGAATGGAATCTAAGTATCTTCAATTCTGGAGACCGTGGATTTAATGGTTCTATTTCGTGTGTTTTTGGAGAGGAGTCGTTGTTAACCACTGATTTTTCCACTCCTATTCAGGGCGAAACCATTCTCTTGATTTCATCTACAGCGCGTCCAAACTTACTCACGTGTGAATTATCGGGTATGCGGCTTGATTCGGCATCAAACTCTCCGTTTTCGTCTGTCTATCATGTTGAGTCGGCAGCCTTTGAATCAGCTGGCTCTAACATTCCTGCGATGTTGAATGGTCCATGGCATGAAGGCGATATGGTTCGATTTTCAATGTTGATTCGCAACCATGGTGATTACCCAGGGCATGCATTCTTGGTGTGCGAAACTCAAGGTGTAGAATACTCCAGCAACCCACTGCAACTTGATGTTGATGCTGCTGGAGAACTTTCGGTTTGGGTTCCTCTCACTGCACAAGGTGATCAAATGGTCAACTGGTCGCTAACATCATCGGATGGTTCAATAGATTCGGGCCTGAATGGTACGCTTATGGTTCCTGTTGCGGGCCAACAAACACTGACCCCGACTATTTCTTCTGTTTCATGGGATGCTGAGAACGGCATACAATTTTCTTGGTCAGTTGAGATGAGTGAAGGCATTGATCGAGACGTTCGAATTCGATTAGGTTATTCAAATTCAGGTTTTGACGAATATCCACTCGATTATGTTGTGACGCTGGAACCTGGAATTACAACGGGTGAGCATATACTTGGTTTTGTGGATTCTGAAAGAGTATCCATTCGTGCCACACCAGTGAATTGGACTTCGAGCGATAGTTTCACTTCGTTTACAAAGTCAGTTCCAACTGAACGTCCCTCCTATTCGATTGAATTTAGTCAGATTTCTGTCCCGAACCGTCCAATTCCGGGTGAGACCGGTTCAGTGACAGTTCAAGTCCGTAATGCAGGTGATGTTGCGGGAACTGAGGGTTATCTGGTTTTGTCGACACAAGAAGGTGAATTCCTTGGCGAAAAGACGACAAGTGTGATTGAATCAAATCAAGACTCAAGTTATTCATTCACTTTTTCATGGCCCGAGGGCGTATCTGCGTCATTGAAGGTAACTTGGGTCGTTAGTACTCAGAGTTATGTTGCAAGCAACACCTTCCAATCAGGAACTGCTGTTGTCGAAGATACGTCATACCAACCTCCTTGGATTGGTTTGATTGGTGGAATCGGTCTTGCAGTTGTCATTGTTCTTGGAGTTCGGATTTATCAAAACCGAGAACCTGGTTCAAACACCTCGAATTCAAGCAGAAAAAGTTCTGAATCCAATGAGGGCAAAAAGCAACCATCATCCGCAGAGAAAATACAAATCGGCTGTCCCGAATGTGGACGCCAACTCCGGGTTCCTGCCGACTATGGTGGGCAAGTGCGTTGCCCTGATTGCTCAAATCGCTTTGAAGTGACGCCTAGGGTTGAATCTAACATCGAGGATGAGCCGGTAGAAGTAATCGAAGATATCGGCGATGGGAAAATAGAGATACACTGCCCGCAGTGTGCTCAATCTCTAAGAATTCCGTCTGAATATACGGGGTCAGTTCGCTGTCCTGCATGTGAGGAAGTTTTTTCTGCTGAGCCTCGTGTTGAAGACCAAGGGTGATTTGGGTGAATGGACACTTTAGGGAATTTGAGGACGAGTACCTCGAGATGATGTATGAATTTTATGAGAAGAAACCGGATTTTCCAGTTCGTAATGGTGACCTTGCGACAGCCTTGAGAGTATCTCCGGCATCTGCAACTGAGATGATTCAACGATTAGCATCGAAAGGCATGGTTGATTATGTTCCTTACAAAGGAGCTACACTGACAGAAACAGGTATGGCTCACGGCAGGAAAATGAAGCGCCGACATCGACTTGCTGAAGTGTTCCTCGAAAGTGTATCTTTTCAAGGGAACACTCATGCTACTGCGTGCCGCCTTGAGCATGCCATTGATGATGATCTTGAGATTGCGTTAACTCAATTGCTCGGCAATCCAATCCTTGACCCAAGCGGCCGAGACATACCGCCTGCTTCAACCGAGATATCCTCTCGAGTCGAATCCTCTAACACAAGCATGCGATTACTTTCAAGTTTGGGTGAAGGTGTTACCGGCATCATTGAAGGTATGTTTTTCAATCTGCAAGACCGAAATGTTCTTGCAAATCTTGGCGTTGAAATCGGATGCGAAATTACTCCAACGAAAGATGGTTATTTGCTCAAGGATAGTTCGGATGTACAAATCTCATCTGACCTTGCTTCAAAACTCGTTGTCCGTATCTAATGCTCCTAAAATTAATGTAACACTTTAGTGTATGTTATTCTTGGGCGTTGCATGGTAGATACTGATTCTGATTCCTCGCCAGCCCTTGAGTCAGTTTCATCAGAAGAAGAAAATATTCTTCGTTCAGAACGCTTTTGGTTTGCAATCGATAGACAACTCCTCGCATCAGGGCTTCGACTCATTTTGATATTACCTGCTTTTTCTTTCCTCACTTACTTTGGAGCGTTAGCCTTTTCCGCATCGTCACCTGAATGGTGGTCCAAAATTGAACCTGCCATCGGATTGAGTTTTGCAATGGCTTTAACTGCTCTCACCTTTGTCATTCTATTGGGCTACCTCTTAGCACAGACTTTTCATCGTCATCGAATAGAACTTTCAATTCATAATTTCGAAAAGGAGGTAGAACGTTTGAACGCTGAACATCTTTCTGTGCAATCTTTACATGGATACGAAAGTCTTGCACACCAATTGAACAGTACGAAGGCAAAACACTCTTGGGCGCTTTCCTTTGGAATTTTGTCAAGTTTGTTATTACTGGCAATATTCTTGTTTGATATCGTATCACTTAACGGGCGTATTCTCTTGTTACTTTCTTTTTCAACACTGCTTTTGTCGTTATCCCAACATTTCCCAACTCGTGCTCACCCGTTCAATATGGACGAGAGAACTGGTTTGTTGCAAGCGTATAACCCACCAATCCATCCTTCGACCTTAGAAATGGTGTTTAGTGACTTAGTAAAGACCCATATGGACCCGCTTTTGCGTTCTGTTTACGAAGTCTACTCCAAGGATTTAGAAGATTGTTTTCGTAAATCAATAGATCCTCAGTTTGCACGAGAAAAAATATTGATGACACTCTACCGACATTCAAAAGGCCTTGACTTTAAGACAATGGAATCGGAACTTGGCGAGGTCTTAACGAACAAGGGAATGGAAATTCTTCGAAACCATCCAATCTTTACTATGGAGGAGTGGTTGTCAATCATTGATCACATTGAACAATCTTGCCCGGCTTTCTTCCGCATGATTGGCCGTGTGGAGGAAGATATTGGTGCTGGAAGACCTGCAACCAGTTCAGACATCATTTTTGAAGTGGATATGGAGAATGTCGTGCATGAACGAGCCAATTTATTCACCTTGATGCATAATTTATCTGATTCACCTCGAAACGTCGTATTGCGAGTACAATCACCAGATTTCCGCCCGCACGATTTGGCGATGACTTATCGTCTTGACCCAGGTGAAAAACATTGGTGGTCATCCAAATCTTTACCCCTATCTGCGGAGGGTGACGAAGACGTTCTCGGTATCATGTCTGGCTTACTTCGTGATTCAACCGTCGCCTGGCAATCACTGCTCCCAGAACGATTTGGTGAAGCGACGGTTTCGGTTCGTCTCGAAGAACAGAGCGGAGATTTAATCATTGGACGTCAAATCAATGTTCGCGTAAGAACAAAGTTCTTGGAACGATTGTTGGGTTTTTCATCGGTCACGACCGCTGTCTTAGGCGTTCTTGGAATTTCGATAGCTGTGTTCATTAAAATCAGCGATATTCTTGGGAATATTGGAGCGTAATTGCCTTTTACCTCATGGGTAGATTTGAAAAGGGTAACTCTGAGCACCAAGCATGCGCGGAAGGCCAGATGATGGGACTCCAAATCCTGATGCTGAATTGCGAGAAGAACTCCAAGGCATGGAAGCTCGTGTTCGAAAGATGCGCAATACTCGAAATTCTTTCAGTGAGCAGGCTAGAGCCGTTGCCGATAAACGCAATGCGGTTCAAGGCCAGTACAAAGAACACAAAGAAAAATTGGACTTAGTCGTCACAGAAATCAAAGCGATTCGTTCTGAAATAAAGATGTTCAAGGAAAAGAGAAATGCGCTTCAGCAACAGGCACGGGATCTCATCAATCAAGCTAAAGGCCGTAGAGATGAGAAAGGCTCCAAGAAGTCTGCAACGGCAGAGTATGCCAAACTCCGGCACGAGGTCCAAAGCCTCGAAAAGACCTTTGAAACTTCCTCAGTCGGTCAGAAAAAGGAAAAGGAAATGATTAAGAAAATCAAGGAAATGAAAATTCGAATTAAAGAGTTAGCTCCAGAAGTCACTCAATTCGAGATGATAAATGTGGACCTTACTGATTTGGATTCCGCAATAAAAACTCTCCACTCTGAGGCAGATGCTGCTCACAAAGATATGCTTGAAGCGGTGGGTCGTGCCGATGCCATTTCCAAGGAAGTCGATGAGGCATTTGCTCACCGTGATTTCTTGAAAGCAGAGGGTGACCGATTCCATAATGAATTCCTCGAGTTGAGGAAAAAGTCTGACGATATGCATAACAAAATCACCGAACTTATGGTAGATGTTAACAAAGTCCGAGATAAGTTGAACATGGCTCGTGATGAGCGCAAATCATGGATGACTGACCACAATGCTTCTGTTAAAGCAGAGATGAAAACAGGTGCAGAATCCGAAGAAGTCGCAGACGAGTTAGTCTCCAAACTTTTGAACTCAGGTGGAATTACCTTTGGTGGTATTGGCCAAGGAGATTCTGCTGGCTCAACCCGACGTAAAGCAAAGTCCGGAAAGAAAAAGTCGATGCGAAAAATCGACATGAATGCAAAACGCCGACGCTGAGGTATTGGCATGTATGGCGTCATTATGGCTGGTGGCCAAGGTAGCCGCCTACGACCATTGACACTGACTCGTCCCAAACCAATGGTCGAACTTCTTGGCCGTCCCGTGATTGATTTTGTTAAAGACGCAATGGTTGATGCCGCAATAGAAAATATTGTCGTAACAACTGGATATCGGGGAGAACAACTCAAAGAGCACGTAGCCACTTGGAGTTCCCCATCGGTAAAGGCATGGGTCAATCAAGAGTCTTCACCCATGGGGACTGCTGGAAGTGTTCGCCTTCTTTCAGAGCATCTCAGCGAGACTTTTGTTGTTGGTTCTGGCGACTCCGTAGCCTCATTTGATATCGGATTGTTGCTCGAAGCTCATCGTACCAGTGGAGCCAAAGTTACGATGGCTCTTTGGGAAGTTGAGGACCCTACTGAATTTGGAATTGTAGGTCTTTCACAATTGCATAACGGTGAGCTTAACGGTGAACTTCGAGAAGGTTTTATTTGTCGATTCAAAGAAAAACCTACTCCAGAAGAAGCATTCAGTAACGTCATAAACGCAGGCTTGTATATCATTGAACCCGAAGTTTTAGCTATGGTTCCCGAGGGTGTTAAATTTGATTTCAGCAAGCAATTATTTCCCATGGTTTTAGAAAAAGGCTGGCCAATGTATGCGAAAACTATCGATGGTGTATGGTTCGATGTGGGTCATCCATTTGAGTTGATACGTGCGCAACATACACTTTTGCAACAAAGGGAGAATTTACCATTCCCAGTACCGAATGGAGATTTTACTGCGGATTGCTTTGTCGCTGAATCCGCAGAAAACCACGGGATTCTTCATGGAAGTGTACTTTCTGTTTTTTCACGCGTTGAGGCTGACAGTCATCTGACCGATGTGCTTGTCATGTCACATTCGGTAGTCGAGCAAGGATGTACTGTTCAAAACTCGGTTTTGGGGGAGCATGTGCGGGTTGGCTCCGGTTCAGTGTTGAACAACGTCGTAGTCGGCGATGGAGTCGTAATTGAGGCTGACAGTATCTTGGAGAATTGTAGAATTCCCGAATCGGTGTAATCATGTTGGCGTTTGAATAAAATACCATGGGTTACGGCGATAGTACAATGTCCAACAAATCTACACCTAAGCGGAGTTACGACCGAACGTGGGAAGAAATTGAAGAGATGCTCGCACGTGCGGAAGCAAAGCGCAGCGATTGGAAAGTCTGGTTCGAGGAGTGCAAGAGAAACGAAGATAGAGATGGTATGAAAGAAGCCGCTCGAAACCACAAGGCACTCGATGGTGTTGTCAAAACTCTCAAATGGGCTCTCGGAGAAGAGGGAATTTCAAATCCATTGGACTGATTACCAGCCACGTTGATCCATTCGGACTTCGAGCGTCTCTAATTCATCACCCTTCATTGGATCTCCTAGAGTCATTGCCATTGCCTCAGTTACTTTCTCAGCATTATCATAATGCGCAGTGGCCAGTACAATCGCATCAGCCATTGTCTTTGGGTCTGACGACTTGAAAATCCCTGAGCCGACAAAGATGCCGTCCATTCCAAGGCGCATCATGTGAGATGCGTCGGCAGGGGTTGCAATGCCTCCAGCGGAGAAGGTGACAACTGGTAGACGACCAAGGTCCTTGACTTGATTGAGTATTTCTAAAATGTTACCTTCCATCGAATCATCGATTGCGCCGAACGGTGTCATTGGATGTAAACCTGGGAGTTCTGATGTGTCTGCAAGAACCCGGTATCGGTCAAGAATCATATTGGAGACTTTTTCCAATCCATCATCGTCGAGCGATTGAATTTGACGAATCTCTTGATCGATAAGTCGAGCATGAGTGACTGCAGCAACAAGGTTTCCGGTTCCTGCTTCGCCTTTGGTACGAATCATAGAAGCGCCTTCATGTATTCTTCGAACCGCCTCGCCTAGGCCGGTAGCTCCACAAACAAAGGGAATTGAGTAGTCGTTTTTATTGATGTGGAAGAAGGGGTCTGCGGGGGTAAGAACTTCGGATTCATCAACCATATCAACGCCCATTGACTCTAGAATACGTGCTTCGCCTTCATGTCCGATTCGGGCTTTTGCCATCACCGGTATAGAGGTACAATCAAGAATACCTTGAATCATGTCCGGATGGCTCATACGAGCAACGCCTCCATCACGTCGTATGTCGGCTGGAACTCGCTCTAATGCCATCACTGCGACAGCACCGGCTTCTTCTGCTACTGCAGCCTGCTCTGGGTCGACGACGTCCATTATGACTCCACCCTGCTGCATTCGAGCAAAGCCCCTTTTGAGCAAATCGCTACCGTTTCGGAGTTGTGTGAAGTCGGTTCTAACCATGTCAATCAACTACTCCAAGTACGCGCCCTTCATGAACATTGGTTTAGACCATGTGAGCGTTGAAGTACTTCAGTCATCAGCAAGAACTGGTGAATCGCCTTCTGCGATTTCTGCATCGACGGATTCCTCAGCGTTGCGGTCTATCCATTCTTCTTCGTCGGAGGGAATATCCGTGTCAGCAAAAATTGCATCCACCGGGCATTCGGGAATACAGGCACCACAGTCGATGCATTCATCTGGATCTATGACCAGGTATGTTTCTGCTTCGCGAAAGGCTTCAACAGGACATACAGCAACACATTCCTGATATTTGTGATCGACGCAACCGCTGGTGACTATGTGTGGCATATTATTCTCTCCAAGATGTGCTACTGGAATTAGGATAAAAAGGCTTGCTAAGAGCCATATTTTTTAGGGAGCCCTTAAAATAGATGTTCGATAAAGCAAAAATCTAATTTTTGCGAGCATCAATCCACTGTTGGCCATAGTATTTCCATTGTTCTTCGCTCCATCCTTCTGGTAGACCCTCATCTGGAATGGACGGATACGGTGTTTGTGTGTCCGTGGGTTGTTGTGGGTGTTGAACTAAGGGTGGCGAAGGTAGGTCAATCATCGGGAGCACACCTCGAATTTTCTGTTCAAATGCATCTGATGAAGAACTTGCAAAAACCAAATCAAGATGCTCGTTGTTTTTCTCCCTTTGTTCTCCAGAGATCTGTGAGGACAAAATGTACAGCAACAGCCACACACCCAAGAAAATCAACAGCAGCGAGAGAGTAGTTCGAAACGAAAGCACAGAAGCTTGTGTTGAATTCTTGGCGTCCTCTTGCAAAGTAGAATCTTCAGAGTCATCTTGTAGAATTTCCGTGTCGTTCGTCTGATGAACTGGTGTTTGAGTCACGTTTTCCGTGTCCTCTGAATGGTTTTGATTTTGACTGACACTATTTGGTGAGGTGTCACATCCATCGGGAATTCCATCTTCGTCCAAATCTATAGAATCGTCATGTCCTTCGCATGAATCCTCTAAGTTTGAAACACCATCACCGTCATTATCCACAAGCGTATCACAATCGTCCGGGGCTGAATCGTTATCAACATCTATCGCATCATCGAATCCTTCACATTTATCCAACGTGTTGGAGATTCCATCGCCATCGTTGTCGAGAAGTACGTCACAATCATCTGGTACTGAATCGTTATCGATGTCTTTTCCATCATCAAAGCCAGGGCAAGTGTCCAGAGAATCCTCAACCCCATCTCCATCCGAGTCAATGAAGACATCACAACCATCGGGTACTGAATCGTTGTCAACATCAGTTTTGTCGTCAAACCCGGGACAACTATCGTTTGGGTCCAAAATCCCATCACTATCCGTGTCGTCAATGCAACCATCGCCGTCAGCGTCCCAAGGAAGTGATTCTTGTGATGGACAATTATCTGTCCACGGTTCGAGGTAATCTCCTGGCGTCAAGTTTTTGGCGGAGAATGCTGGATGTTCAGCGGAATATCTACGAGCCTTGAACACCGTGTTTGCCAGTGTTCCAGCATTGTTCCCCTCCGGTATTGCATCGCCTTGTGAAACCGTTCCTTGCTTTGAGATTGGGTTGATGTACTTCCAAACGATTTCTCCAGAAAGATTCACTTCGTAGAATGTACCTTGAGTTCCGATTGTGACTAAGGTGTTCCCATTGCTCAATCGTTCGGCTCCTGAAACAGATGGAGCATACATGTCTTCGGCTAAATTCCATGTCCAGTTTGAACTGGCTGGCCCCCACATGCCGCTTTCATTCAAGGGGTAGACTCCGTTTTGTCCGGGAGTCTGAATCACTTCGATTGAGGAATAGCTTGGATTACGACCGTTGCCGTTATTGAAGACCAACAGGTTACCAGCACCAACGCGCCCCTCCTCAATCCATTGCACATCGTGCTGGCCAAACAAGAATTGGTCGCTTGAAAGTCCTGCACCATATGCTTGTGGATTACCCCAACGGTAGAGGAAATCACCACCTTTGCCATAATCCCCTCCAGTATGGCTTGCTGCTTCCTGCGTGGTTGTGCTGTGGTCAAGAATGTAGATTTCATTGGTGTTTTTACATGAAAGTGCGATTTGGTCTAAGAGTTCATTGTAATCAATTCCGTTGCAGTGCATCCAATCTGCTCGACCCGCTTGATTTCCAGTTGCTCCTATGAAATTAATGTCAAGTAATTCGGGATGGTCATTGACAACACCAAAATTATCCTTTGTTGAGTCGTAATCTTGTATCAGGTGATCCCAAGCATGCCACTCCCATACAATGTTGGCTTGGTTGTTTGAAAGTGGTTCAATCTCAATAATATGGTCGGGCCAAACATTGCCGGTTCCACCGGGAGAATCACTTGCTATGGCAGGGTTCCGTCCTGCTTGGGTTGCCTCCGCTTCGGTTTTATCTTCCCATGCTATGGCCAAAATATTGCCGTTCGGCATTGGTTCAATATCATGGTGAGTGATGAATGTCGTCGAAGAATATTCCCAAGACCACTCTGCAGTTCCATCCCAACCGATTCGTTCAATCTTTCCAGCAGTACCTCCGCCGCTAAAATCCCCTACTGCTTGCTGAGCAATGTTCGCTGTTCGAAGTAAGTCCCCATCCGGGAGCAGGTATGAAGAAAGGCCCGGCCGATGGCCGCCTGGTGATTCCCATGAATGTATTTCTCTTCCCTCACTATCGATGAGATAACTGGTTGAAGATGGCATAGGTGAAAATAGAGTGTAGCCTTCATCAATTGAATCGTTACAGTACAGCAGACCCACTGTCCAAGTCTCGTTTCTGTTTGCTTGGCAAATGGGTTCTTGATTGAGATGAGCATCATTTACAGAGGAACTGGACACAGGGATGAGTACGCATGACAGCATCATCACTGAAAACAAAACTGCGAATGAAATGTTCGCTTTCATACCACACCACATCAGTTTTCAGGAGGTTGGAGAATGCTTTCAATGTCATTATTTTCAACTTTCTTCATGGCTTCTTGAAGAGCCATTTTGCACTGCTCCATTGGGTCTTGTCCGGGATAAACTTCCACTTTGGTTTGGCACTTGATTGTTGATTGTTGACCTGGTGCAGCGATTACCACTTCTCCATCGATGAATGAATGAATATCGAGTCTGAAATGCAGCGTATTGTTTTCGTCAAATCGTTGCTCAAGTTCGGAACTCAGTTTTTCCAAATTGTGGACTCCGATACGTGATAGTGATTTGAGAGACTGCTGCTTTTTTTTACTTACGCCAGTGACCATGTGAATTTGAGAGCCGTGATAGGATGAAGTTTGTTCAATATCAATTAATTCGGGGTCACCTACAAGCCATGCTATGGCATCAGCGAGCAGTGTTTCATCTTCGACGGCACCGACCGTCGCTCGCCAAGTGATGTGATGTAGGCTCACAACACTACGGTAGACTACAAGCACATGAGCCTGTCGAAAGAAGTTCTCTGCTTCAGTAGCCAGCCTTGCAATCGTAATGGATTGAAGAGTCCCTTTCAAATAGGGGAGGTAAGTCGCAAACCTGCAAGTGGGGTAGCCCCCGCAAGACACACACCCCGAGATGATACCATGGCAAAGAAAATTAGTGTAAAGGCACGTGCAGCAGCACGTAAGCAACGTGACAAGTGGAAGAATAAGATTTGGTACACCATTCGAGCCCCACGAGCACCATGGGATTTTAAGAAAATTGGAGAAACTCTCGGGGAGTCTGATGAACATATCATTGGCCGTGTGTATGAAATGACACAACAAGAATTCAACGGTGATTTTACGAAGATGCACGTCATTCTTCGATTCCGTGTCCATGAATGTGTAGGGCAAGATGCTCTTACAACCTTCATTGGCCACCACCACCAAACCGACCACATTCGACGCCAAATCCGCCGATACCGTGGTAAAGTTGACGACGTAGTTGATGTTGTGTCAACTGATGGTTACTTGATTCGCCTCAAGCCGCTAATTATTACTCAAAAGCGTGTTCAGACTTCAATTAAGCAGGCAATGCGTGCTAAAGCACGGGACATGATTATTGCTTTTGCATCCAAGGCAACTTACTCCAAGATTCAAACTCAAATTCTTGACGGAACTCTTGAAGAAGAAATTCGAAAGGCTGTCAAGCCTATCTATCCGGTAAAGTCAGTCGCTATACGTAAGAGCCAACTTCTGCAAGAGGGTGTTGTCGCTGAAAGTGGAAAAACACTTGATGAGATTCACGCCGAGGAAGCCCGCTCTGACGCCGAACTCAAAGCCAAGAAAGCAGCTGCACTTGCTGCTGCTATGGAAGATGACGAAGACGAGGATGAGATCGCTACACCATCGATTATCGCCGCTGCTGAAGCAATGGAGCCTGCCTCCGAGAAAGCACCTGCTGCTGTTGAAGAAGCACCTGCCGAAGAAGCACCAGCTACTGAAGAAGCACCTGCCGAAGAGGCTGCACCAAGCGCTGATTACGAATCAATGAAGGTTGCAGAACTCAAGGAACTTCTCAAGGCAGCTGGAAAGCCGGTTTCTGGAAAGAAAGCGGACTTGATTGCTCGTCTCAACGAGTGATTAGGTTCTGAACATACACCATTCTACCTGCGAAAGCAAGGTCGAAGCGGTTCTTGAGCCGTAGGTTTGACAAACACATGGTATGAGGGGCTGACATGCAACGACTCGGAGTGATTGGCGGAACAGGTCTCATCAACATGGCTGTTGGTGAAGAAATGAATCAGTCCGGTATTGACTTGTTGCGACGAGATGATGTCACTGTAGAGACGCCTTGGGGTGATGTCCCGCTGACATGTATGCAACTCAAATCAGGCGAGGATGAAAAGGAATTATTCTTTTTGCAACGTCACCACAATGATGGTGAAGCAAGTCGACCGCCTCACATGATTGAACATCGCGCGAACATGCGTGCTCTTGCAGACGCAGGGTGTGAAGCGGTGATGGCGGTTTGCTCGGTCGGTGCAATCCCTAACGATTTCCCGCCAGGAAAGGTGGCACTGGCAGAACAATACATCGATTTCACCGGCAAAGCGTCGACGTTTCACGATGGTGCAGCCGTTTTCACATCGGTAACCGAACCGTTTGATGCAACCATTAATCGTCGACTGAGCGAAGTGTTGCGCTCGGTTCAAGAATTCTCGAGCAGCGAGCGAATGTTCTACACCTATTGGCTCGCTCAAGGTCCACACTTTGAGACCAAAGCCGAAATTGACGCAATCGATACCCTTGGTGGGCACATGGTGGGAATGACCATGCCTCGAGAAGCAAAGTTGGCACGAGAACTCAAACTACCGTATGTGGCTGTGTGTATCTCCTCCAATTGGGCTGCAGGGCGTGAACCTGGCGATTCAGGGGCCGACCTCGACCACCATTCGGTTTCTTCTCAAGCAAATCGCCGTTTGATGCCGGTATGGGCGTGCATGATTGAATTGCTGAAGTGACCTCGATATCCCATCCAAGTTACCACAATCCTTCTCTGCTCAAATGAAAGCATTCAGATGACACACTTAAGAGTCGATGTTGGTCCAAAAATTTTCTTTTTCTTCTTGCTGAACATCGCTTGAAACTTCGACCATTTCCTCTTTCCGAGGTTCTTGCCAAAAATTCTCGTTGATTTTGTTTGTTTTTGGCTCAAACAATTCAGGGATTATGCCGCTTATATCGTGTTTGTCACCGGGACAATCAAGGATTTTTTCACCGTTACAAAACAACTGGACAAAACCAATCGAACCGTTATCTCCTCGATTACGATTTATCCTTTTGAATTTCAGATCAGAGATGTCGTATCGGTTTTGACTAAGTACATATTTATCGGAAATTTGATGACCAATAATTACCCAGTTTTCTCCGTTCATTCGTCCAATAAACCGCTTGCGGAACCACCAATCGCCAATGAGTACATTGGACAGAAGAAACAGAAAATAAAAGAACACAGGCGCGTGAATCACTTTTCCATCAACCAGCACACTCACTGATAAGAGCAGCATTAGGACGTACAAGATTGGTAAACCTTGGTAGTCAAAGGTAGGGAACTTTACTTTTTGGTCATAATCAATGTCAGAAGTTTTCATTGTATCACTTCAAGGTATGGATTCTAGGATTTAGATGTGTGGCCGTAAATTATCCACCCGGCAAAATTTGAGCATTAATTGTCAAGAATTTTCTGGATGGTCATTGTTGCATTGTCATGACCCCATCGAACAAGACCCGGTTGACTGTCATCAAACATGAAGTATTTTGTTGCAAACTCTTCCCCGTATTCAGGGTGTGGTGAATCGAATTTAATGACAATGCGAGTGCTGTATGCTCCGAATGAACCAACACCAGCTTTTGCCGGCCATCCATCGACCAAGACGTTGTGCATTATTGGGGCTTCGCGTTCAGTTTTCTCCTCAAATCCGTGAGTATCGTTTTCGACATAGAGATCTCGTTCTGTGGCGGGTTTAGTATTTGGGACTGACACAGGAGCTTCATTGGCCAACTGTTCTTAAAATTCACTGAAACCGATTCTGCATACTCCTACAAGTTCTAAGTCCGGCTTGGTTTACTTTGTACATGGACGGAATGTCGGTAGATGATTGGATGGCGCATGATGCTCGAGATGAATGGGAAGTTATGATGAAAAAGATTGCAGTATTTCATGACAAACATAATTTTGAAGAAAACAACGGTCACGATATGGGATACAGAATCGCGCTTACTGTAGAGGAGTTAGGAGAATTTGCAGCAGCAGTGACCAAAGGCAAACCTCTCTCAGAGTGCGCTGAAGAGATGGCAGACATACTTTTGCTACTCATGGGTCATTCTCTTGCAATGGAAATAGATTTGAAGGCAGCATTTGAATCAAAGTATGCTAAAATTATGAATCGTCCTTCACGCCAAGGCCGTTTAGGTCTTCGAGTTACGGAATATTCTCCGGATGAAAACTAGCGAATCCAATGTTGAAAGATCATGTTATGTTCGTCTCGAGGCCCTGCATTAACAAAGCGTTCACCAATGAGGTGAAATCCTTCACCGTCCATTGAAGGAGCAAAAGTATCTGCATCATCGATTCTAGTTTCAATAATGGTTTTGTGAATTTCTTTTGCATGATCCATAAACAGGGCGTAGATTTCACCGCCTCCAATTACCATAATTTCCTCAGATTCTGCCAATTCTAACACCCTCTCAACCGAGAGTACTTCCACGTCATCTCGCTGGGAACGAGAAAGAACAATGTGTCTTCGACCCGGTAATTTCCCGGGCAGACTTTCCCAGGTTTTTCTTCCCATCACCATTGTTTTGGACATAGTGATGCGTTTGAAATGCTGCAAATCTGATGATTGACGCCATGGTAGGTCACCATCTTTGCCAATCGCACCTGAAAGGTCGCATGCAAAAATCATTGTCAACATGTATATTCGCCTCAAATGGCAATAGGAGCCGAGATGTGCGGGTGGTGTTCATATCCCACAACGTCAATGTCATCAAAAGTAAAAGAATCGATAGATGTGCATTGAGGATTAAGTTTCAGAGTCGGCAGTTTCAATGGTTCTCGAGTTACCTGAAGATTCGCTTGCTCCAGATGATTGGTGTACAAGTGTGCATCACCAAGGGTATGAACAAATGTTCCAGCTTTAAGTCCACAAATTTGTGCCATCATCTCAGTTAGCAACGCATAGGATGCAATATTGAATGGGACGCCGAGAAACACATCAGCGCTTCGTTGGTAGAGTTGGCAGTTGAGTTTTCCATTGGCAACATGGAACTGGAAAAAGGCATGACATGGCATCAAAGCCATATCATCAAGTTCCCCTACGTTCCATGCTGAAACGATAATTCTACGACTGTTTGGATTGTTTTTGATCATATCAATCGCTTGTTCGACTTGATCGATAATACGTCCGTCGTTCGCTTCCCATTTGCGCCATTGTTTGCCGTAGACAGGCCCTAAATCACCGTTTTCATCCGCCCATTCGTTCCAAATACGCACACCATTTTCTTGCAGATATTTGACATTCGTATCTCCCTTCAAGAACCATAAAAGTTCATGCACAATAGAGCGCAAGTGAAGTTTCTTAGTCGTCACCATTGGGAATCCTTGTGAGAGGTCGAAGCGCATTTGATGTCCAAATACCGAAAGCGTGCCTGTGCCTGTACGGTCTGCTTTTTCTTCACCTTCGAGGAGAATTCGTTGAATGAGGTCATGGTATGCTTTCATCGACTCACCGTATTGCCGTCATAAGCGGCAGCACTTGAGCATTCTTGAACAGGTTTGTCTCAGGCATGAAGAAAAAGTCTGTCTGTCTCGTCATCAGGGTTTTTCAGATAATTCAAAACATCCTTTTGATCGATTTCATCAATGAACGGTCGGAGAACCTCTTCAATTTTGTCAAAATTCCAAAATCGACAAACATACCACCTGCGAGCCATTTGTGCAAGCACGGAAAGTGCTTCATGTCGAAAGTTTTCCGAATGGAGATGCATTGCTGTTTGAATCTGGTTGTAGTCGACAGGAAGGATAATCGAAATGTCAGTAATTTCTTGGTAGACTGTTTCGATTGCTTTCTGCCCCAATGTACCCGGGGTAGATTCCAGAGGCCAGCCAGCAATGCCGAGTAAAACCAACGATACGATCGAATCTGTAGACGGTGTATCTATGAAATCACATTCATTCAGAATACAAACTGGTCTTTGAGACATATAAACGGTGAGATGTGGGTCATCTTCGCACAATTTTTTTCGGATGCATTCAAAAATATCGATAAGAATGGTCGGTCCGTTATCGTTTGATGAAAGAAACGGTTTTTCGCTTGAAAGTTCAAAACTCCATACTGGTGTAGAATTAACTACCGAGCAAAGAAGTTCAAGGCCTCGAAGTTCTGCAGCCAGTTTTTTAGAACAAAACTGTTCATCTAGGTAAAGTAATCCAAGAGAGGTGTCTATACGCTTCACATAGGGTTCACACTTCGACACTAGATGAACTATGGAGCCCCTAACGCTGAGATACTTCCCATCAACTGGTCGGTAAATTTTCTATAGAGTGTGGCAAGCGAGGAACGAATTTCATGTTCTTCCTGTTTTGAAAGTTTGAGCAGTTGCTCCACCGTAGTTGCTCCACCTTCGGGATGCCGAAGCCATTCCAGCCATGTGATGCCTTTTCCTGCAGAGAGTTCAATCCTTCGCCACAGCCGAGGGTATTTGTGGTCTTGCGGCATCATCATCCTCCGTGTTCCCATCAGTGCGATTGGAACCACTACTGCTTGAGGATACGAGGCAGCCAAGCGTGCGATTCCAGTTTTTCCGGGAAGTAGGTATGGTGATTCAGTACGCTTGGAACGGGTGCCCTCAGGGAATATCCCCAGCGCTTGCCCTTCAGATAAGACATCCGCGGCGCTTGACAGAGCACCTTCACCACCTTGGTCACGCTTTGTCTCAATTTGACCAGTAGCTCTCATTGCGGTTCGCAAAACTGCGTTTTTGAAATGTCCATCTTTTGCGAGGTAGTGCGTCGTGCGCCGGGCAGCTGCAATGACGAAAATGGGATCCACATGCGAAAGATGGTTTGCGGCAAGTATTACCGCTCCTTTGCGAGGTATATTGTGTAACCCATAGAGCTTAGCATTCAGCGCTGGACGCAAAAGTGGGGAAAGAAACATTCGCAGAAAACTGTAACTCGGTGTCTTTGGCAATGGCTGTTCCGTAGGTGGAATATGCCAGTGTTGCTTGAGGCTGGCCCAAGCATCTTCCATGGGTATAGCCTCTGTCATGATAATTTCGAGTGAACCTACGGTTTTGATTGTTACCTAGAAATTGAGACAAAGGCCGATGTTTCGTAGGGTACATTGCCAACTGCTCGATACAAACGCTCAAATCATCTACTCCTCAGCATTATCTATGAGTCCAAAGGGGAACTCTCGATTTTTTGGGAGTTTTGTGATGTTGGTCTTGATGTGTCTTATTTCATCAACGTTCAGTCCAGTTGCCGTTGCTGAATCCCGTTGGGAGGAGGATGGCTGGCTTCGAACTGCACTTGCCCAAGAGCGTTTGGACAACGGTGATGAATTTGGTTGCTACGGTATGCCAAATCTCGAATGGAATGCTGACCCAGGTGCTGTAGCATTAGAATGTCGCAATTATATTACGCAACGTGTCTCTTCAAGCCAATGGGATGACCGTCCAATTTCTACTTTCACTCCCTCCGGGCTTACAATGAGTCAACATTCAGCAATAGCATCTCAAGGATTTATGGTTCATGGTGACGATAACGGTCTTTCATCAACTGCTTGGCATTCATCAACAGATGAGCCGATGGACGATTGGGACTGGTACAATATGGGTCGTAGAGGCGGGAGTTTGGAGCAAATTATTGGTTCGAAGGAGCAGGTCCAATCGGCAGTTGAGGAAGGCGGTCTTGTCAACATGTATTGGGTTGGTCGAGTGAACGACGCAACAATTCGCCATGACCGCGACATTGCAACTTATCTTGATGAAGAAGCACAAGCCTGGATGACAACTTGGGGTGAGGCTTGGTCATATTGGACTGTTCGAGATTGTTACCAAATTGAACACAACAGTTCCGAAGTCAATAATCAAACCATCATTGAATTTGAATTACTCATCACCGAACAATGCTCGGCAGTCTCTCCAGCGGCGTGGAATGTTCCAACCACATGGCCCTTGGACTTGGAGGGGTTCTCAGTACACGACGTACGCGATGCTAACTCCTCGCTTGATTCGCTTGAAGGAGTAAAAAAATCTGCTGAAGGCTTCAGGCAAAACGGCTCAGGCTATCTTCACCTTTCCGTTCTCAAAGGGCACAATGTATCCATAGTGGTCAACGGAAGTATCGAATATGACATTATGACGATGTCGAAATTTTGGAATAATTACTCCTCTGCCGTGACCATTGCTGCCCATGATACGACCGACTTGTTCAAATGGTCAAAACGTTTCAGTGATGAATCAAATCTCGTGTTCACCTGGTTGGTCCAACCACGAGACGGACTCAGTGAAGCACCTTGGTTGCCATATCTGGTCGTAGTGGTGGCATTGACCACTGTTACGGGAATGTTGTATATTCTTCGAAGAGAGGGGTTGGGTCCTTTTGCTCTAAAGGATGCCAATCAACATCGCCACACGGATATGCTGCTTGAATCGAACTTTGAGGCTGAATAGGGGCGAAGCCTTGATGCCTTAAGCTTGACAGCGAAGTTTAGGAGGGTGCACAGATGGGCGTAGAAGAGGTTGTTATCGACCCTTGGGGGAGTTCGCAATCTACCGATTATTCTCGTATAATTGATCAATTCGGCCTCTCTTCTATGGATTCACTGAGCATTCCCGATCCTTCACGCCTTCACCGTCGTGGAATTGTGTTTGCTCATCGTGAATTGGACACGGTACTTTCATCGCAAAGGCAAGGTGATTCTTTCGGTGTCCTCACCGGTTTAATGCCGAGTGGTCAAATGCATATGGGTCATTCGATGGTTATTGACCAAGTCAAATGGTTTCAAGGCCTCGGTGGTGATGTGACCATTGCAGTCGCTGATCTGGAAAGTCAGGCGACTCGGGGTGTGTCTCTTGAGAAAGGTCGTAAAATTGCTTTGGAGGAATACATTTCTCACTATGCAGCACTTGGCTTGGACCCAGAAAAGACCAATGTTTACTTTCAATCCTCTCGCCCAGTAGTTCAACGCTTGGGATTCCAACTTGGGAAACGGACCAATCTCAATGAGTTTGAGTCGATTTACGGTTTTGATGGTGAAACGAATCTAGCACATGTCCAAGCTCCGCTTGTCCAAGTTGGAGATATTCTTCATCCTCAAACCGAAGAATACGGCGGCTTGCGTCCAATTGTTGTCCCGGTAGGTGTTGACCAAGACCCACATTTACGCCTCACTAGAGGGCTCGCATCAAAGACAAACTGGTTTAACATCAATGATGGCAAATCATCCGGAGTAGTCATCACACTCTCTCACCAAGATGACAATGCTGTTGCTTTCGGGCAATTATCGAACGGCCGTGTCGATAAGGAGCGTTTGAAATCAATTTTCGCAGGCATAGTCTCAGGTCTGGAGCATCTTGGATACTCCGATATCCTCTCGAACCCGAAGCAAGGAACGGTAAGTATTCCAAGCGCTACAGCCAGTGATAAATCGAAAATCCGAGTCAAAATGCTCGAATATGAACGTTCACTTGGTGGAATGGGTCTCTTGGCTCCTTCTTCGACTTACCACCATTTTGCTGTTGGACTCACAGGTGAGAAAATGAGTAGTAGTAAACCAAAGACGACCCTCTTTTTGCGTGATGAGTTGCCAGTGGTCGAGAAGAAAATTAAGAGAGCCTTTTCCGGAGGTCAAGCCACAATTGAAGAGCATCGACGCTTAGGTGGAAATCCAGACATCGATGTCGCCTACCAATACATGATGTATTTCTTTGAGGACGATGACGCATTCTTAGCAGAACTTAATTCCGATTATCGGTCTGGAAAACTATTGGCTGGGGAGATGAAACAATTATGCATCGAACGAGCGACTGCTTGGTTGAAAGAATTGCATGAAATGCGTGATCAAACATCTCATCTTGTTGAAGAATTTCTTGCACACGACGCTCGTTAATTGCCTACATCATCTGATGAAAACACCGCAGGATCCGGTCCAATTGGTAGAGACTCCAACTCTTTAGGCGTGAGTTCTCTTTCATCTGCATCGCTATCAAGAATCATAGAGTGTCCGTTGGGGTCAAGCAACTCAAGCGTCAACGTGCTTCCGTTACCAACTGTGTCTATTGAAGTCAACAACCCATCCAATGTATTCAGAGACTCTTGGAGTTCGCCATTTGTGTCTTCGGTCAAATCTCGTACTACGTCTCGACGAACCATGTGGATGATGTCTACAAATCGGTTGAGGACCCCTTCGACATTACTCACATACCCAGTTGAATTTGTTCCAGGCATGACTTCGAGGTCGAGTTCCAAAATTCGAACAGTACATGAAGAAGAACGAACTACGCGACTGGATAATTTTTGGCGGTCGTCAATGAGCAGACTCCATGCCCCTGCTTTTCGACCTTCGGCAGGAATGAAATCAGTCTGCCTCCAACCACAGGCGTGACACAGAACAGTAACTTGGGTATGCTCGCCAAAATATGGTATCTCGTCAACGTGAGCAATCATTCGAACTTGCCCCTCTTGTTGACAAATTGGGCATGGGATGTTGACCTCCTGTTCGTCCATCACAATCTCCGCCTGCCAAGTTCTGTTGCATCAACAGCGAAAGCCTCCATTTCTACTCCCCGGACACCACGGCACCCAGGTGGCAAAAGCATCAGCCGTGTTTCAGTAACTTGGATGATTTGTCCTCCAAGGTCCGTGTCAATGAAGGTGTTCAGTCGAGATATTGCGGAATTAAACTCGACAGTTTTTTTCATCAATCGATTCATTTCAACGATGACCGCATGGTCATCGGCAACCCAATCCATTAACTGGCCGCATCCAGTGATATCGTTTAACACAGCTCTATGCAAAACCATCCCGTTAGGAGAGTCGATTATTGGAGGATTCGGGTACATTTCACCCAGTTTATGATAGATGACTTCTGCGCTTGGAGTCGTTGGTTGCTTATCACTCTCCATACTCGGCATGGTGAATGTTCGCAACGGTTCTATGTCCTCCGGCACAGATTTCTTGGTCTCGATTTGATGTTCTGGTTGCCGCGCTTTCACATCTGCTCTTGCAAGAGCATCGAGGTCTGGCATTGAAGGTACTGATGGCTGGTTTTGTTCCTGAGGTGCAACAGCACCGGTGAAAGCATCCAGGGATGACTGAGCCTCGTCCTTCTTTCCCTTCCTGCGTCGGCGCATGAAATGCGTGATGAAAGACACCTCAAGAATGCTCGCATTAGAGTAAGCCAAATGGGGCCGTTTCAGCCACTTGCAAACAATTCCGTGGCATTCGTGAGATTGATAAGAGCCAGCACTTACCGTGATTTAGCGCCTCAAGGTTCAAGAGGTGTCGACGAAAACAGGGTATTGATGAAGATGGATGCGCAGCAGAATGTATTGAAAACCGGAACCAGCACAATTGGCATAACTTTTGACGGCGGAGTCGTTGTCGGAGCCGATCATCGAGCAACAATGGGGCATTTCATCGCCAACAAAAGTGTACAAAAACTTTTCAAAATCGGTGATAATCTTGCTCTCACGACAGCAGGTCTTGTCGGCCATGCTCAGTCACTTTCACGCACATTGTCTGCTGAAGTGGCCTTATTCCAACTTCGACGACAGCAACCAATGACTGTTCGGGGAGCAGCAACCCTCACTGCAAATATTCTCTCGGGCAGACCACATTGGGTGCAATTATTGATCGTTGGTGTTGATGACGAAGGCGGACATGTTTATTCTATAGATTCTGCCGGTGGTTCAATTCCTGATGTGTATTGTGCTACTGGTTCAGGTTCTCCTTACATGTACGGTGTTCTTGAAGACGGATTCAAAGAAGGCATGTCTCGAACCGATGCATTGAAACTCGCGGCACGCTCCCTTCATGCATCGGGGCAGCGCGATGCCGCCTCAGGCAACGGCATGGATTTGGCAGTTATCACCGCCAAAGACGGCTACGTTGCACTGACTCAATCAGAGATTTCAAAACTTCTTTCTTGAGTGATTTCAAATTCCCGCAGCTCTAAACTGCACTCCTTTTGGAGAGCTGATGCACATATTGTGCGAGCTCGGGCACGGTGAATAGAAATGCGTTTAACGTTTAAAGAATTGAAAGATGAAGTGAAGAAAATTGTCCCAAAGGACATACCTTACACAGTCGAACTTGAAGCAGGCAACATTGCCTTAGTGACTCCTGAACCGAACAGAATTTTGGCTACTGATGGTCTTTTGGCTAAGCTTGCACAGAAAGTGAAAAGGAAAATCGTACTACGTCCTGATGCATCTATTATGAAGTCCGAAGAAGAAGCTACTCGATTGGTCAAAGAAATTATTCCGGAATCTGCTGGAATCAATCAGATTTATTTTGATGCTTGTTACCGTGAAATTACTGTTCAATGTGCAAACCCTGGTGAAGCAGTAGGCCGTCGAGGGGTTAACCTTCAACAAATCAGAGACCAATGTGGATGGCTTGTTTCGGTCGAGCGTACGCCACCTTTGATCTCTAAAACAGTGCATGACATCCGTGGCTATCGCCATGCAAATGCAGATGAACGCAGAACTCTACTCAAGAACTTCGGTTTGAATATTCATCGCCCTCAGCGACCAGGCTCAACGTGGGCTCGAGTAACTGCCTTAGGTTCGTACCGGGAGGTTGGAAGGGCCTGTCACTTCGTTACTACAAACGAGTCTCGAGTGATGATTGATGTCGGTGTTAACATCGCAAATGATACTGATCCAATGCCGTATTTCACCGCACCTGAGGCACTACCCTTGGAGAAATTGGATGCAGTTGTGTTAACTCACTCGCATTTGGACCATGCCGGTATGCTTCCAGTGTTGTTCAAATACGGTTACCGAGGTCCGGTGTATTGCACTCCACCTACCCGTGACTTGATGCTGTTGCTTCAAACCGATTATCTCAAAATTGGTGGTGCAGAAGGAAAGCGTGCGCCCTATGACATGGAGGACATTCGGACATGCATGAAGCACGTTGTTGATGTTAATTGGGATGAAACTACCGATATCGCACCAGACATCAAACTTACCTTTTCCAATGCAGGACATATTCTTGGGTCTTCAGCAGTCCACCTCCACATAGGTGACGGAAAGCACAACATCGTCTTTAGCGGTGATCAAAAGTATGAGAAATCATGGTTGTTTGATGCAGCAAATACTCGATTCCCTCGTGTAGAAACTCTGGTTCTTGAATCAACTTACGGGGCTTCAGGCGATTATCAACCATCACGGCATGAAGCTAATCAAGAGTTGCAAGATATTGTGTCAAGAACACTTGCTCGAAATGGTAAAATTATTTTCCCTGTTTTCGCTGTCGGTAGAAGTCAAGAAGTGATGATTGCAATCGATGAATTATTTCGCTCAGGTACCGTAAAGCCTGTTCCAGTTTGGCTTGATGGCATGATTCAGGAAGCCACTGCAATTCACGCATCCCACCCCGATTACCTTACAAGCAGTCTGCGTAAATCCTTGCTCAAGGACGATGGAGATAATCCGTTTAGTAACGAATGGTTTCGCCCAGTCAAGGGTCGTGAATTACGTGAAAATATTCTGATGGATAGTTCTCCTTGCATCGTACTTGCTACGTCAGGAATGATGAATGCGGGTCCAGTTGTTGAGTATTTCCGACATTGGGCTCATGAAGACCGCAATTCACTTTGCTTTGTTGGATATCAAGCCGAAGGTACGCTTGGACGTCGTCTTCAGAAAGGGTTCGGAGAAGTTCCAATGATCGTTAACGGAAAGACTGAAATGGTTAAGATCGGATGTGAAATGACTACGATTGACGGCTTCTCAGGCCACTCGGACCGAAGACAACTCCTTGAATTTGTAGACCAAATTTCTCCAACCCCGCGGAACATTATCTGCCATCACGGTGACTATCACAAGTGTAACGAACTTGGTAAAACCTTGAGAGAGCGGTACAAGTGCAGGACATACGCTCCACAAAACCTCGAAACTGTGAGATTGTTGTAACTTTACATCAGAGGGATTTCAAAACCTGCCTCAAGTGGGTCTGGAAGTTCAGAATCCTCCTGCCTGGAGATTTGTTCTACCTTGGTTCCGGTGCTATATCCTGGAGATGTGGGTGAAGAAGCGGCCTTTTCCTGCCGTGATGTTGCTTCAAACAAATACCATGTGAAGACAATGAAGATGACACTTATCCCCGAAAGTGCGACAATAAGAGTACTTCCTCCGGAGAAGAGGTTGCCGGTAACAGCAACGACCACCGTACACAGTGCTGCAAGCGGAAGAATTCTTCGAGAAACCGCCGCCATGAACTTCACACGACCATGTTCTTCATGAACCCGTTGCAACTGTGTACATATCATGTACCAATCTACTGGAGGCCGAGGTTCGTCGGTTAAATGCCCTGGATGGCTAATGACTGCTGTTGCTCCTTGGGGTGAAAACAGTGAAGACGCTTATGATCAAGGTCTCGTTGAACTCGGACTAGGAGATTCTAGACTTATTGAAATGAAGGGTGCCATGCTGCCACTTGGATTTGGTGCAACACCCCCCCAATCTCTCCCGATGGGCTCATTGGTTGAATGCCACTTGGCAACGGCATACGCTTGGAACGGTTCTTCTGCATGTGCAGGCGTCGCTTGGGCTGCTTGCGTAACACCTGAAGGCGACGAGTGTGCGATTGTAGCGACGGTCTCGACTGAACTTGACTATGAGGAGACGACGTTGATTTTACGTCGACATTTACAACGTAAATTGGCAAGTAGAGATTTGGAAGTGATTTCGTTCGATGTTGCCGTGGATGAAGTCACTGCTGCTGCAGACCATTATGGTGTTGCAATGGCAGCACTCATTCTGCCAAACTCCCTCTCACTCGGGGCTCGTACAGGTACTGGTCCAGTGCGTGGGGCACTCACGCGCAAGGCTACAGAGCCACCCCAGAAAAGAGTGGATGTCAAAGCACCTGCCGCTCCAGCACTACGTCCCGGAGCGCGTAAAACTGGCACTGATTTCTCGTTGTGAGAAGTGTTGAAGTACCCTTGACGTGAACGCAAACTGTGTCTGGTGGTACGGGTTGGAATGTTCTACGATGCAGTGCATGTAACACGTGTCACGGCCATCGAGGTACGGGAACTCGGTGTCCTCATTGTGGGCAAAAGATGAGTCAGAACCCGACGATTGTGTGTTCAGTTAAAACCGCTGCAGAATTGCGAATCGAGGTTGCTCTTGCAAATACGCCTGAGGAACTTCGAGAACCACTTCGACATCAGTTGGTGAAAAACGAACAACTTTTTTCAGCAGATGACGATGTATCGTTCAAGGGATTGCCAAGTATTCTTCAGCGTTCAGCAGATGTAAATGGCATCTTTAGATTGGAGGACCTTGCGCCTGTCTTGAGTCAGAGTGGACAATCAATTGATGCGCAAGAACTCATCGATAGAGCTGAATCACAGGGATTACTGGTTCGTCTTGATCTTAATCGCTGGCAAATCCTTGAGTGAACTTCATAGGGGAGACGCCGTGGCGAAGACTGCAGGGGCGATTGGGTTAGCTTGGCCTATACTCGGGCGTTTGGGACGCTTGGACCCAGGTTCAAATCCTGGATCGCCCACCAGATTTACTCCGGTAAGATGATTTCATGCACCCAAATGAGATGATATCCAAACTGAGTTTTGATGAAATTTTCCGGCACTGTTTCGGGTTGTTGAGCCCAAACAGCATCCTCAAATTTTTGTGCCATTTGACCTTCTGTAAATTCACCAAGATCACCTTTTTTACTGGCGCTGGGGCAATTCGAGTACTTTTTGGCTAATTTTTTGAACATTCGAAGTGGGTTGCGAGCACTGTGAAGTTGTTCCAAAATAGTTTTCGCGCTAGGCTTTGATGCCACCAGTATATGTCGTGCATGAGCCTTTCTCAGTTTACGTCTTCTGTCGAGTCTTCGCATTCAACCGCAACTCCTGTACGGTTCGTGCCGCTCCTCGGTCAAAAACATGCGCTATTGCCCACGCTGCAATTGTGATGAAAATAGGTGCAACGCCTCGTCCAACGAGTTCGCGTTCAAAATCAGTACTCATCGATGGTAGCAATGCCATCCATCCAATGAAGTAAGCAATGGAGGCAAAAAGGGTGTGTGGTGTAATTCGATGACTGAAAAGCCAGGAAAAATTCCTACGGTGATGTTCCAGTGCCATCATTATACCAACTCTGAATAAAAAAGGAAATCTACGGATACCCGAAATTTCATCACCGTAAATTGATTCTACGGGTACATGCCTAATGCGAAAACCAAGTTTGGAAAGTTGAATTAACCAATAATTAGGATATCCATACCCTCTCCATGATGTGTCCCAATTCCACTGCCGCAAAACTTCACTTTCGGTAGCGGTGTACCCACATTGCGAATCAGTAATTACCTGCCCTGTGGCAAGGGTCGTAGCAAAGGACAAAATTCGACTAGCGATTTTTCGATGTCTCGGCATTTTTTGAACTCCTTTTGGATGACTGAATCTGTCACCCTTGACATAATCTGCACGCTGAGCAAGTATGGGTTCAAGAATCCCGTCCATATCATTCGGATTCATTTGGCCATCACCTGCAACGACTACACTAATGAATTTCTCAGATGTCCACTTCTCTAACAAGTACTGATGGCCAGAATCTATGGCGGCACCGACTCCCATCCCTTCAAGTTGAAGAACATGAAGTTTAGATGAAGGTAAATTCTCAAGAATCTTTTGCGTATCATCTGTTGAACCATCATTGACCACAACAATTGAATCGACATACTGCGGTAGAGTTTCGATAACGCGTTGAACAAAGCGTTCTTCATTTCGAGCGGGAATGACCACTCCGATACAGTAGTCTCCTTTCACAGTAGCATCCATTTGGTCATACAACATGAACATGTGGCTACCTAGAAATGGATTCAAAATGGTGATTTTTACTATCCATCAAACGAGGGTTTGATATGACGACGCTGTCAGTCAGCGCTGTGGCTCGTCAAAAGTTACGTATTGTCCTCATGGCACGAGATATTGAGTTGCGACTCATATCTTTGATCGTACGTGCTCGAGAGGGTGCTGATGAGGTCATTCTTCTCGACCTCGGTTCGAACGATTCAACAGTAGAGTTTGCTCAAGAAGTTGATTGTGACGTCCTTCACTTTGACAACCAAGTCAACCCTCAAAGCATCGCATCTTACCTCTTGGACTCAAATTTAGAACCAATTGATTCTACTCTTGTACTTGCTGTTACTGATGAGTGGAAGTTGCGAGACTTGCCTCTTTCTATAAACAGGGCAAGAGAGGGATGGGATGTTCACCTTTCTCATCAAGTTGAAGATGTGAAAACAGGGGTTCGTGACGACATTAGGCTGTCCAATGCTGAGCTGCAGCATATTGTCCTCAGTCAAGATGGCATGGAATCGATTGCCAAATTGGATGAACAATCACTTGCATCAGAATTAGATGAATCCTTGCGAGTACGAATCGTGCAAGCTCAAAGGTCTGTTAAGATTCCTCAAAGGGAGTCTTTAGCAACAGCATCGCGTTTTGCGCAGCTGTTTTACTGGATGCTTGAAACTAGGCACCCTTTACTTTTGTTTGGCATCCCGGGGACGGTTCTTTTCATTCTTGGATACAGGCTTTCAGGTAATGTCGTTGGTGCGCTGGAAGAACTTAATTCAACCTCTATCGGCGTGACATTAGCAACCATTGCTATGACACTGGTTGGATTGTTCGGAATTATGGTGGCTCTTATTCTCTACATAATGGGTAAGCAAGTTGAACAGATTCAATCCCAATACAACTGGCCAAGCCGTGACTAACTTTTCATCAATGGATTCTTGTAGGAGCCGGAGGATTGAGTATACGTGACAGAAAAATCAGAAAAGAGACTGGTCTGCCTCGACATGGATAGAGTCCTTGTTGATCATTTATCTACATGGCAATTTGTGTATGACAATTTAGGTATCTCAAACGATGAATCTTTTGAATTGTACAATCAAGGTCTTTTGGACGAATGGGATTGGATTAAACTCGATATTGCGTTGATAAAAGAAAGTAGAAGCCCAGACGCTCCACCGATTACAGATTCTGAGTTAAGAGGATGTATGGAGGGAATGCCAATGATGAAAAATTGGAAGCCATTTATCCAATCTTTGTTGGACAAAGGCTACTATGTAGCTATTGTGAGCGGAGGCTTACAACAAACTGCGCGAGATATAGCAGCGCAATTCCCAAGCCCGGTGAAATGGAAAAAACGCTGGGGAGGTATTGACCGTTTTACTTCACAACGGTTTGCCAATGGGAATGACACTCAGTTGCATGTTTTTACGAATGGATGGTTGCTCGGCGAACAACTTTCGAACGGTGAATTTAAACTTGGAGATTTTGGTCGATATCAAGTACAAATGGATGGTAAAGGCTCGGTTGTCCAAATGTTACAACGACGATTAGGTGTGACAAAAGAGAATACTGCATCGGTTGGCGACTCTGCTGGTGACATAGCAATGTTTCAAGAATCTGGTTTTCCGATTTGTTTCAATCCTTGGGATGACAGGCCTAAAGAACACGCTAAATTAATTGTCGAAGAGAAGGATTTACTCCCAGTTGGCGAATCCATTACTGCTTACTTTGAATCCATTTCGTCGTTATCTTGATGTAGGGATGTGGGAAATTCGCCTCATGCTCGGAGATGACTTTGTAACATCCCTATGCCCGAACTGTGGATTTCTACTCGGTGAATTCATTCCAGGTTTGCCGTGTCCGCAATGCGGTGAGCCGCTACTTTAGAATTCAGAGAATTCTACTCCATGCGAAGTCATCATCTCGATAATAAATTCAATCGCTTTGGAACTCATAGCTTCGGGAGGATGAATTCCGGGCTCAAGACCGCAGCCCTCAGTTGGGCCCTTTTCCAGAAACAGGATAGCGCATGCAGCAGTAACCAATCCAGTGGTTCGAGCCATAGATGCATCTCCATTGCGTCCAGTGTCTTGGACAACCCAGCGCTTTTGTTCACTGTTGTTTTCAGCCACTACTTCGAGCCAAGTAAATTCACTTCTTGAAGGGTCAAATTTCCATTCTTCGAGAACCTCCTCCTCATAGAAAAGCTGCGATGATTCCAACCACTTGTCAATATGCCCAGGCCAACGAATGGTGTATTCTTTCATGTTTCGAGCAGGTATAGTTGCGAGAATACTTCGCAAGCCGTCCGTTAGGAAAGCCTCCATTTCTCCATATCCTTCGACTTGAATGATGTGACGGTCACCCAGTGCTGGGACTTCAAAGATGTCATTGTTTGATTTGATACGTGCAGGCCGGGTGTATTCCTCAATGACATCCGAAGGGGAAAAAGGAGCCATATACGACCAATGTCCGTCGGTTTCTGTTGGGTTTCCACCCACTTTGATGGACAGTGATTCAAGTGGTCCAAGAAGTTCAACGGCTTTCTTGGCAAGCATGTTGGATATGCCTGGGGCAATTCCAATATCCCAAAGTAATACAGCACTGTTTTCAATCGCAAGTTGTTGATGAACACTGGGGTCTTCAGCCGTGAATGCTAGGTCTACGATTTGGTGACCGGCTTTGAGGAGCAATGGACGAACACCATCTCCAATTCGACCAGGCAACATATTGATGACGACCGAACGGGCTGGAAGTTGTTCGATATGTTCAAACACATCTCCGTGTACGGCGTTGACCAAAGGATGTTGTGAGATTTCAGCAGGTATCGTCAAGTCCAGAACGGTTAATTTGATCTCACGTTCAAGTAAACGCTCAATGACGAATTTTCCTACAAGCCCACATCCCAGTGCAACAGCGGAATACACACGAATCACCTAAGGAGTTACACGGCGAGAGTCTCGCGGAAACGGTATGACTTCTCTAATGTGGTCTGCACCGGTAAGCCAAGCGCAAACCCGGTCAACACCTAAGCCAAATCCTCCATGGGGGACTCCGCCGTAACTCCGAGTGTCAATGTAAAATTGGTAGGCTTCTGTTGGCGTCCCCTCTTCTTTTAGGCGAGCAAGAATTTCCTCTTCTGACCATGTTCGTTCACCTCCACCAATAATTTCTCCGTAGCCTTCAGGAGCGAGTAAGTCGTGACAAAGAACATAATTTTCATCTTCAGGGTCAACGCGATGATAGAACGGTTTTGCGATTTTAGGGTAGTGCGTCAAGAAGTGAGGCACATCAAAATCCTGAGTTAGAATCTTTTCTTTTGAATAATCAAGGTCTTGACCCCATTCAATATCAACATTCATACCTTGGAGTGTCTCGACTGCCTCGTCATAACGCATTCGAGGATAAGGATTATCAGCGTATCTTGCGATAAGTTCGAGATCTCTCCCTAAGCCTACAAGTTCATCGGAGCGTTCGCTGAGTAAGGTTGATGCAACATGACGGACAACACCTTCTCCATGGGCCATGATTTCGTTGTTATTTGCCCAAGCAACTTCCATTTCGGCATGCCAAAATTCGGTTAGGTGTCGACGCGTTCTCGATTTTTCAGCACGGAACGAAGGCGCTATTGTGTACAATCTTTCTAGAGCTGGCATTGCCGCTTCAGCGTATAATTGCCATGATTGCGTGAGGTAAGCCGTGCGCCCAAAATAAGGGACTTCGAAAAGTGTCGAACCTCCTTCTACGGCACCAGCAACAAAGTTTGGTGCTTGATACTCGACAAAATCAAGGTCCCTAAAGTAGGAGTGAATTGCACCAAATACACTGCTGCGAATCTGAAGCATTGTGGTCATTCGTGATGTTCGAAGATACAGGTGTCTGTTATCGAGCAAGAACTCAGTCTCACCGCCATCGGCTGCCTTCATGGCAGATTCAGTAATTGGGAACGGTTTGTCAGGGTTAACTGGGCCAATGATTTCGAACGATGTTGCTACCACTTCATGACCGCCATCTGCCCTTTCGTCAGCATTGACGATGCCTTTGATAATGACTGAGGTTTCAATGAGGACATTCTTGACATCTTGGAACAATTCTTCACCAATTGCGTCTTTTTTAACCACACATTGAACCGTTCCAGTAGAATCTCGAAGGACGACAAATCGGATGTTGTTGTTCCCACGTGCTCGCTTAACCCAACCTTTGAGTTCGACTTCTTGGTCGTCATAGTTTCCAGATTGAACATCGCCTATCCATGTGGTCTTTACCATGGTCGCACCTGTTCGGCTGTTGGGCACTGTGTAATTCAATGTCACCCCGTGAGTGTTTGCACTCGTTCCTGAAATTCGGCTCCAAACATCTTGAATTGGGCAAAGTGTCAAACGCTCAGTGAAATTCACAACACCATGACAAGAATAGCCGTCTATGCTATTGGAGGCAATGCACTTTCATCTCCGAGCGGGCAAGACCAAGAACATAGTGCTGCAATACTGGCCCATGTCATGTCCGATGTCATCGATTTGTTGGAGGCTGGATGGGGTGTTGTGTTAACACACGGTAATGGACCACAAGTTGGGCACCTGATGGAATTGGATACTCAGCATTCACAATCCATGGATACTTGGGTAGCCGCAACCCAAGGTATGATTGGCCATTCATTAGCACTAAATCTTGATTCAATTCTCCATCGTCGTCGGCGTCCAGAACGTACTGCCTGCATCCTTACTCGTGTACTTGTTGATGGGGGCGATGAAGGATTTTCCTACCCAACCAAACCTGTCGGTCCTGTTCTGTCTCCGAAGGTTGTCATGTCTGCCGATTGGGATATAGCAGAGACAATTCAAGGACCACGCCGAGTGGTTGCAAGCCCTTTGCCGATGAAGGTAATCGACTTACCCGTCATTCGTAAGCTAGTTGATTTGCATGCGGTTGTAGTTTGCGGTGGAGGCGGAGGAATCCCTATTGTCGAAAAGGGTGACTATTTTTCAGGTGTCCCCGCTGTCATCGATAAGGATCGACTTTCTTCTCTGCTCGCAATTCAACTTGAGGCTGACGCACTAATCATTTCGACTGCTGTTGATGCAGTTCGAACAAACTTTGGCCTCGATGATGAAGTTATTCACCGGAACATCTCATTGGATGACTGTGAACGTTATCTCGAGGAAGGGCAGTTTCCACCTGGCTCGATGGGTCCAAAGATTGGGAGTCTTATGGAAGCGGCTCTTCATCGGCCCGGTTTACAGGCAATATTGTGTCAGCCGGGCGATGCCCTTCTCGCTTTGAGAGGCGACGCCGGAACCATGATTCATGTCTGATTGGTACATGGCACATGTTGATATGGTGGTTCATAGTGCGAACTGCATGGAAGACAAACCATACAGTTTAATTGAAGCCTCTGCCCACTGTGACGGACCATGTGGAGTATACGATCCAGCAAGTGCCCGAGTTGCAGGTGAAGCAGTCCAATCAATGACCAAAAAGATGCTTGCGCTTGAATACCCTCAAGTGTTCAGTTCCGAATCAATGGCTGCATACCTCAACACCATGAGCAGATATGCTGCTATCAAAGAGGAAGAAGCACAGAAGTGCAAGAAAGAACTACTTGTTCTCTGGACTGATTTTTTCAAGCCGGTGCACCTTGAGGCGCATCCAGAGCTCCATGACACCTTTTGGCAGGCTGCGAAATTATGCAGTGCCTGTAAGGTCGAAGTTTCAGCACAGCATGCTCAAGAACTCATGGATGCCATTGAAGCCATTCACAACATGTTTTGGACAGTCAAGGGACGAGAAGTTCCGTGGATTCGAGCAAGCTGAGGCTACAGCATGAATCCTCTAAGGGTTCAAATTTCTGGCGATAGCATGTGGCCAACCTATCCAGACGGGACACAGTTTGACTTGGATGAAGACTTTGAAGATTATTTGAAAGTCAATGATGTTGTTCTTGCCCTTCATCCTCACTCGAAAGGATTGAAGATTGTCAAACGAATTCAATCCGTTAAGGGTGATTGGATTTTCCTTGTAGGAGATAATCCCGATCCTCTTTCGAGTGATGATTCACATAATTTTGGTGCGGTCCATCTCGACAATATTCTGGGAATCTGTATCCCAATAGTTAATTGAGATATTGGCGGGCCTGACGGGGTTCGAACCCGCGACCGATGGATTAAGAGTCCATCGCTCTACCTGACTAAGCTACAGGCCCACTCCACGGTCTTGACCACCCGTATTTAATGATTAAGAAAATCAACTTCAATTAATGCGTCCATTCGGGTTGACAAACGTCTCCACGCCGTTCGAACCTGCAAGGACCACGACGTCGCACATGTCATTGAACAGACCGACTTGAACGACTCCGGCAATGTTCAGAACTTTTTGCTCGATATCTCTTGGGTCATGAAGAGTTGGTCCACAGTGAGCATCAGCAATCATGTTGCCGTTATCGGTAATCACTGGATTATCGCCAGCCATTCTGCAGTTGACACGGCAATCAAGTATTCGTCCAAGAGTACGGATTGTTGATTGGTGAGCGAAAGGAGTGATTTCGATTGGGAGGGGGAAGGCGCCCAATGCCGATACTCGCTTTCGGTCATCGGCCACGACAATCATCGCCTTCGACTCTTGAGCTACAATTTTTTCTCGAAGTAAAGCGGCACCACCGCCCTTGATGAGTTGGAAGTTTGGGTCATATTCATCTGCCCCATCAATGACAACATCCAAGCCATCAACTTCGGAAAGTTTGACCAGAGGAATTCCAACTTGCAAGGCCAGTTTCTCCGTAGCAAGAGATGTTGGGACTCCAACAATTTCTAGTTGTTCTTCGGCGATTAATCGTCCTAATTCAAGGACAGTGTATTTCACAGTAGAGCCAGTACCCAGACCCACTTTCATTCCATTGCTGACATATTTGCATGCAGCGATACCCGCCTCCTTTTTCAGTGCTTCAACATCGGTCATGGTTCAAAACTTGGAGCGAAGCCTTTGAGCATTCCGTTTGGATTTCAAGGTAAGAACCATCCCTACGGGATGAGGCTCGCACTGCCGAAGTCTTTTGACCTACGAGGGGGCGTAGGAGAATACATGGGGGCTAGGGGTGGCAACGGGATTCAATGTTTGGCCGTAGTTGTTTTGTTCTTACTTTCCACCTTAATGCATGGATATGCACCACTCTCTGAACCCCGCTTGAACCAATCCAACCAGCCGCTTGAGGTGCCTACTGCGCTTGGTCAATCCAACATCGTGTCAATCGGTTCCTATCCTGACGGAGCAAATTCCAAAATCAAGATTGGCGTTCCTGATGGCGAGGCACTTGATACATTACACCTGAACATCGATTCAGCACCTCTGGTCTCTTCTACCGGTTTTTCAATAACTGAATCTTCAGATTTTTCAACCAACACCATTTACGATGGAGTCGATGTTAACGGATCCTCACTTACCATCCTCCCTCAAGGATGGGAGTGGGATTTTGAAAACTCCAATCACGGATGGACCTTGGGCACGCCTGCATGGTTGTGGGGTCATGATTCGGTTCTGGGCCCAACAGCAGGGGTAAACAGTGGGACAAAAGCCATCTATACCTACGACGGGAACTATCCAAATGGCATGAGTTCTACCATTTGGGCTACATCTCCAGTCATGAATTGTTCGTCTTGCTCTGGTTCGTGGGACCTAAGTTTCATGAAAAGACTTGGTGTTGAAAGCAACAGTTATGACCACGCTTATGTTGCAGTTAAAGGCCCAACAGGCTCGTGGTCTAACGTATATTCTTCAGGTTATGTTTCCGACTCCTCATTTTCTCTTCAAACAATAAGTATCTCCAATTATGTTCTCAATAATCCAGCGTTCCAGGTTCGGTTTGGCATTGGAACGACCGATGGTTCGGTGACTTATACTGGATGGAATGTGGATGATGTATCGGTTATGCCATCGGGAACAGGAGTCTCATCTGGGGAGGGTAACTGGACATCTGCGCCTTTTAGTCCCTCTTCACTGGGACAAGGCGAAATGAAAACGTACGGTTTCCTCCATATGGATGCGTTGGTACCGACCGGTGAAGTCTTTGAATGGCGATTACTGGATGCGTCAACCAACCTACCAATACCTGGTTTTGAACATTCTGTGGCGAAGTCGGTTGACTTGGGAATGGTAGATTGGGAGGCATATCCGAGTGTCCGACTCAGTATTCATATGAAAAGCCAAAATGGAGGTGTTCCTGTAATTCATGGTATTCACCTTGAAGGAAACATGGTTGAAGATTTCTCCGATGATCCAACTGGATTTGGATGGTCATTGCAAGGTACGAGTTGGGCAAATGGCAAAGTCTCCGGTTCCGGCACTTTGGAATCTCCCACAATCAATGTCCGATCTGGGTTTGGAGGATTTGATTCGAATTCTATTCTTTCTGCGAATGGGAAGATGCAATATTCACTCGATGGGGGAACGAATTGGATTGATTTGGTCGATGGCAAACAATGGCTTTCTAAGCCTTCATTTTCAGTACAATTCCGAGTTCTTTCGACTGGAGGTTCGTGGAATTTAGATACTTTTGATGTTGAACTCATCCGCACAAGCGTCGCAGATGGGTTGCGAATCGATGTAGGTATGGATGGAGTGAGTGACTGGTCGCTTGAAGAGAAATCACTGGGTAGACTTGGTATTCAAGACCGCTTAATGGATGGCTCAATGTGGCAGACCTTCCCGTCAACTCCTTCATCATCTGCAATATTCACGATGCTTCTGCCATCTGCAGGGGTAGATGCGTTTGAATTTGGGGTCGCTTCTCCCGGTCAAAGCATGACCTCACCTTTCCTCTCAATGGCAGTCGACGGGCAAGACTTCATGTCCTATCCTCTGTCGACCCTTGACGACCTTCAGGTCGTTAGACTTTCATCAACAGATTTGAATTCTTTGAATAGTGCGCTTTCTCAAGCAACTCCAACCCATGGTCCTGAAGGCTTACCTATGGTTGAAGTCACGGCCCGTATCGGTTCTTCAGTGTCCTCATCCAATGTATTGTTCGGTGGTATTTTTGCACCTTATGACGCCTCACTTTCTCTGCAGTTTGATTCGGATGACCCCGTTGTTATTGCTATCAACAGTGCGCTGCTGTCCTCAACACCCGTTTTAGGGACGAAGGAGATTGACCTCCCAGTCAGAATGAAATCTTCGGGGGCAATCCAGCTAACCGTAGTTGGCCAGACGACTGAAAGTTCGTTGACTCCAATCTCAATCTCCGTATCCAACGTTACAGACACATTTACCCCTTCGACGGATTGGGTGGAAGTCTCCAGTGTCTTTGACCTAGCGAATCTCGATGTGACAGATGCTGAATCCTATGTCAAATCGAATGGTTGGTCAGTTGCCTTGCATCTTCAAGGCCAGTCTGCGCAATCAGAGACCCGATGCCAAATGATTTCTCTTCCTGTATTGGGGTCTTCAGTTAGTGGTTGTGTCAATCAAGGTACATCTATGGTTTGGACAATGGACGGGGCAGATGGAGAAATTAAGATGCTGGGAAGTGGCTCACTGTTGCAAGTTGATCATCGGTTCAAGTTCACACAACAATGGGACGATGAAGAATCCCTCTCGGTTTCTGTAAGTCTTCTTTCACCTTCTGGGCCAATGTTGCCTGTTAGCACAAATTTCGGGCTTGGAACATCCAAAGGTGTTGAGAATGATGTTGAATTGATTGACTGGAGTATTGTCAACGAAAATGGGGTGCATTCTCTTCTCGATATGCCGTACCTTCATCCTGGTGAGGATGTGATTGTTGAAGTCAATCTTGGTTTCGAGAATGTACACATGTCACCATCTCCTCGCACAGGTTCGACCTTAGTTCGATTTTTAGTCGACGGTTCGGAGGTACAATCATCATCGATAATTATTGATGGAACTGTCCAATTCCCCTGGACCATTCCAACAGGTAAACAAAGTATAGACCTTGAGATTGATGTTTCTGCCCTAGTTGGTCAAGCTATCGTGTATGCAGTACCAAACAGCGTCACATTCGAGTTTGATACTGTTGATCCTGAATTGATTTCAGTGAGTGTTTCTGAATTTGACCATGTCGATGCAAGTCCTTCGACAGAAATTGACTTCGTGATAGCAGACCGTCCGGTTCTTCCCTCTCACGCCGAGGCGCATGTATGGCGTTCATGGGTTGACGATTCAAATCAAGACGGAGAGATGCAACTTGATGAGGTTCTTTCCCACCCATTGGAGTTGCCGGTAAATCTCACCTATTTGCAAGGTATCTATTCTCTTGATTTGGATACCTCCAGCGCTTTCACAGGCTCATATTTCAGTGGCTGGCTGGATGTTGCAGACCCTGCGGGAAACCAAATGCTGGGTTCTGGAACTTTGGAAGAACCGTTGTTTAATGTTCAAGTCAACAATGACGGAACACCTCAACTCGGGTCATCAGTTGCTTCATGGTCGCATGGAGATTCGTCTTGGCTACATCCAGGCGAATCGAATGTTCTTTATCTGCCCCTGTGGGACCCTAACGGAATCACTGATATTTCATTTGTCGAATTGGATTTGGCGGGAAATCAAAATAATCCTGTCGTTCTTCAGTGGAATTCAAGTACTCAAAAGTGTACGAGTTTTGAAATCTATCTCGACATAGAATCGTGTCAATTGATTCCTTCACAACCGGGTAATCTCTTCTCATCAGAAGGCATCTTGCAGGTCAACTTTTCAATTTCCTGGGGCTTTGATCCAGATGTTAGCCTTACTCGTATTCCAACGGTTCATGTTCAAGACCACAGGGGTCAATCCAATACACTCACTGTTCCCGACCTTAGCTGGCAATTCTCGGGCGAAGTTGATGTCGACCCCCAGACACTTAAATTTGTGATTGATGGCGAAGTTGTCGATACATTAGGCACGTGGGTTAAGCCGCGTGAAGATATTTTGGTACATGGTAATTTGACATGGTTCCGGTCATCCCGAGAAGTGATGCAACCAACGGAACTCAAGATTAAAGTCGGCACATCAGAGGAGGTTGTCGAAAGTGTCAACGGGAGTTTCACTCAAGTCATCACTTCTCCTCTAACCCCCGGTTCATACGGAATGTTCACCTCGCTGTACAACCCCTCAAACGGAGCGATAGACCGGACGCCTATATCTGCACCTGCATGGTTCATAGTCGACGATAAAATGCCGGAACTCGTTGGTGTTCCTTCCCCGCAAAACGAGATTCTACTCCTTGAGTCTACATGGCAGAACCTACAGTTTGAGGTCTTAATTTCAGAAAAAGACAGGCTCCATGAAGATTCTTTAGTCATCCACTGGTCAGTGCATCCCGAAGGAATCGGGCAGTCCAGTCTTTCAGTCCTGAATGGAAGTGAATCTCTCTCAGTTGTCGGAGGTCGAGCATTTGGGGAGGAAATCCTCTGTGCTGCAAACTTAAATCTAGACGAATTATTGACTTCGGATATGAAAGATGACGCATTGGAAATTCGTATATGGGTTACTGGACGAGACATGGCAGGACATGAAATTGATCCGCGTTATAACGATATTGATTCTCCTCTGGCAGTATGGCTTCTAGAACAACGTATCGCAGAATACTCTTTTGGAACTCCTGAAATGAAACCGAATAAAGACCTTGCTGCGGGAGAACCGATTAGTCTTGGAGTCACCATTACCAACCTCGGCCTGGCAGACGGTGATGCTCAAATATTTGTTGAACTTGTAGAAAGCAATGGAGCTCGAACTCGTATTGATGCTCGAGGAATTCAAATAGAAGCTGGAGACACTTATGTTTACTCTAAAGAATGGATTCCAGACAGAGCAGGAACGATGTGGATCGAATACCAAATCATCAATGGCCCAAGTGCCCAAACAAGCACAATGTATGTCGATGAAGCAAGTTCTGATGGTTTATTTTCAAGTATTGCTGCAGTAAATCCAGTCCTTCTTGTCATTATTTTCTTGCTTAGCACTGCGCTTGTTGGATTGTTGATTTTCGGTCTGAAAGCCCCTCAACCAACTTCGTTAAATGCTCGACAAAGGCAGCAGATGGCAAAACCATTACCTAGAATATCTCAATCAGTAGCCCAACAACCTGCACAACCAAAACAAGCAGTTTCAGGGCCATACGGTGCACCGCAACAAGTTGCATCACCTGGCGAAAACCCGTACAAATGATCTCATCAAACCATCCGAAGGTTTTGAAGTATTGATGCCCAGCGCAGTGTGGAGGGAGTAGGAGGATCGCTGACAGAGTTCGACTCTGAGGAAAGTCCCCTCTCCACAGTGCGAACGGCTTACACAAGTAAGAGAACAGAAATGGTCAGGTCAATGCTGCAGAAACGAACGATGCAAGGTGTGTACAATGAAGTTGAAAAACCGAGATTGCCTTGTGGTCGATGAGACGAGCAACCCCGTTGGAGCAAGTCCAAACAGCCCTGTTGACGCGGCACGTCGAGGGGCAGGTAGGATGCTAAGTTGAATGCGGTCGCCGAAAGGTAACAGAAAGGGGCTTACTCCCTACTCCCT
>MDTC01150920.1_pt1 | contig 46869 bp, 87 predicted proteins | sample 811181 | NCBI WGS metagenome assembly MDTC01 (sample SAMN05326644, study PRJNA326480) | marine metagenome | isolation source: seawater | place: Pacific Ocean: North | collected 2011 | reverse complement strand
TGATAATAAGTTAATGCCTCAGTCTTCTGAGACTGCTCTTCCTTTCATGTTTTCCCAGTCTCTTGACCAAACCGGCCTTACGGACTCGTTTTTATCCCAAACAGATTGTAAGATAAGAGGTTCGATATCAAGAGCCTTTGCGGCATAAATGAGTCCCCTGAGGTCTTTCGGAAAGCAGTGACCACCAAAGCCAAGATTACCGTCCGGACCAGGAACATGGGTATGCTTTCTTGAGATTCTCTTATCGAGTGTTGTTGTATCCATCAGCTCATTGTAGTCGACACCCAGGGCTTCTGCTAATTGATAGATTTCGTTTGAAAAAGAAACCTTCATTGCAAGGTAGCAGTTTGTAACGTATTTAGTAAGTTCTGCAGTTGTTGAGCTAGTTTGCACAATCTCACAAGTGGACTTCGGCCTTTTTGCCCAGGCAACCTTCTCGAAAATCTTTGCAACAATCTTTGCGGATTCCTTTGGCCCGCCTAGAACGATTCTGTTTTGATTTAGGAAGTCCTTGTCAGCATTTGCTTCTGTAAGAAACTCTGGATTGAAAACTACTCGCATTTTAGATCGACCAAACTTATCATTCCAAAGTGCCGTCGAGCCCGGGGGAATTGTTGACTTGACGACCGCAATCTTTGGACTGTCGTTATCGATAGAATACTGGTGGATTTCATTTAGTACAGACTCAACAATCCTCGTATCACATTTGCCTGATTTCTTCATAGGGGTAGGAACACAGACAAAAATAACGTCCGTCTTTCCAAAGAGCTCTTTGACTGTATTACACGTCGATAACTGTGGTTTTGCAATATCAAAAGTTTCAACAATTAAGTCAGTAACTTCTTCAAAACCACGTCGCAAAGCTCCGCCAACAAAGCCTTGGCCTACAACACCAATCACGTCTGTTTTAATCACTTGCAATGTTCTGTTCCTTTAAATTCGCAAAACCTGCAAGATTCTTTGTTTTTAAGATACATCTTTCGCCTTACAGATTTTAGCATACTGTGCACTAGTTTTTCTGTTTTTTGAACCATTTTAGGCCCAACAGAAACTGGGACAATCGAAATAGATTTACCTGGTTTTGATTCTCTTTTTAGAAGAACAAAGGCACAGCGAATGTCTTTGAGATCAATTCCTTCTCTTCTAGACCAGTAAATTTTGTATGCTGCTAGTTGAGCCTGCGTAAGGAAGTCTCTCTTCTTATTGAGCCTCCAGCCACCAGGGCCGGCTGTCTTCCAGTCTATAACCCAGATGCGCTTCTTGCCGCGCTTATCAGTGTCTCCAATGATTCCGTCAATAAAGCCTTTAAACTTTATTTCATCATTTTCGATGTTCTCGTAGAGCGCATCCTCAGCCGCAATGTAAACCCAGTCGTTAAAGTTCTCGTCCATAAACTGTTCGAGATCACCTAGAATCGTTGTTGCCCATTGTTTCCATGATTCAACCGGGTGGTGTTTAAATTTCCATCCGCTATCGGCAGCTGAATCAATTGCCCCCTGAACAACGTCTGGGTGGTCAAGGCGATGCTTTTTCCAAGCTTCATCGATCAATTCTAAGACCATAGGAATGTCGATCTTGCGAGTTTGAAGAAACTTCTCTGCACCGGCATGGACCGCTGTTCCAAACTCCGTGTATACGCTTGCATCAAACGTACCAAGTTTATCTACGTATGATAACTTGTGGCGCCAAGGACACTCTTTCCAGTTTCTAATTTCCGAATACGAGATATGGGGTTTTCCGGTGGGAAACATGCAAAGTCCTTGGTCAGCTATTAATTTTTAACCAGTTTGCAACGTAGTTTTCAAGTGTTTGTTGAGGTGTCCATCCGCAGGCCTCGGTTGTTTCTGAAATGTCGGCTAACGATTCCCAAGCCTCTCCAGGGCGAGCAGCAATATACTTTTTCTCTCCACCAAAAAGGTCGGCTAGCTGATTAATTGAGTGATTAGTTGCAGTTCCAAGATTAAAAATTTGACCTGACCAAGTTCCTTCGCTAAGGGCCATTAGGCCTCTTGCAATATCTGATACGTGCGTAAAATCACGGCGTTGTTCACCATTTCCGGTAACCGTAAGAGGGTCTGAATCAAGGGTCTGTCTTTCAAAAATCCCGATGACTGTTGCATAAGGACCAACACGTGGCTGGCGATCGCCATAGACGTTGAAAAAGCGAGCGGTAACAGTGCTTAGATCAAACACCTTGCTGTACATTTCACAAACCTGTTCGCCCGTGTACTTTGCGTAAGCATAGGGGTTAAGCATAATCCCACCGTATGCAGAGCTTGATCCCGCATAAACAACCCGGGCGCCAATCCGGTTTGCATAGTCACACACATGCGCTGTTCCCATAATGTCGTTGTCAAGATAATCTAGCGGGTGCTTGAAGCTCAATTGAATTCTTGCGTGAGCCGCCAAGTGGTAAATGACATCAAACTTTCTGCCGACATACCTTGCTCGATCCAGGTTTCTAATATCATCAATCCAATACTCAACACCATCAAGCATGTAATCTCTAGAGGAAGAATCGGAGCATAGATTATCGATAACCGTAACATCTTTTCCTGAATCTACCAGCATTTTAACTAGATTCGAACCAACAAAACCCAAACCGCCCGTTACCAAAACTCTCATAACCATCTCTCCTTTGCTTTAAAAAGCACTCGACCATGTATCGCTTATTATTCTTTATACCCAGTTGTAGATAAATTTTTCATTTCGTTTTTTAAATCACTTTCGAACATCATCTTTGCTAGATTTTTGAGGTCTGTTTTTGGTTTCCAACCTAGAACCTTGCTTGCCTTTGTAGAATCCCCGAGAAGCAAAGGAACTTCGTGTGGTCTTAAAAGTCTCAAATCAAAATCAACGTACTTATCCACATCTAGTTCTGCAATCTCAAATACCATGTTTAAAAATTCTCTGACACTATAAGTTTTTCCAGTTGCAATCACATAGTCACCAGACTCGGGCTGTTGTAGCATTAACCACATAGCTTCCACGTAATCTCCCGCAAAGCCCCAATCTCTTTTTGCATCAAGATTTCCAAGATACAACTTGTCCTGCAGCCCTAACTTGATCCTTGCTGCAGCCCTAGTGATCTTTCTCGTAACAAACGTCTCTCCTCGTCTAGGGCTTTCGTGATTAAAAAGAATTCCGCTAGAAACATGCATACCGTATGATTCCCTATAGTTTCTACAGAGATGGTGTGCAAATACTTTTGCGCATGCATAGGGACTAGCTGGGCGAAATTTTGTCTCTTCATTTTGTGGAGATTCTGGATTATCACCAAACATTTCCGAGGATGAGGCTTGATAGATTCGTATGTTGGGATTTGTGTTCCTAACGGATTCGAGAATCTTTAGAAATCCAATGCCAACATTTTTTGCAGTTTCTTCTGGTACATCAAAAGATACACGGACATGAGATTGCGCTGCTAGATTGTAAATTTCATCAGGCTTAAAATCATACAATATTCTATAAAAACAACTGCTATCAAATAAAGACCAATATTCTAAGCTGAAATTTGGATGATCCATAATGTGATCAATCCTTTCAGTTGCAATAATGCTTGTTCTTCTTTTTAACCCAAGGACCTTGTACCCTTTCCCAAGGAGAAATTGTGCAAGATAAGAACCATCTTGGCCAGTAACGCCTGTAACAATTGCTTTTTTCACTTAGATACCTCTTAGCAAAGGATAATGAGATTCAAAGTGTTGTATAGTTTCCCTGAGGCCTTCTTCAATTGGTGTGTATTCTTCATCCCAGCCTAGGCTCTTTAGCAACTTGTTCGAAGTAGGTTTTCTGAACTGTCCTTCTGGTTTTGTGATATCCCACTCTATACTTCCGTCATACTCTATGATTTCAGCAATCTTTTTCGCAAGAGATATGATGGAAATTTCGTTTGTGCATCCGATATTAACCGGGTCTTTTCCATCATAGTTTTCAGCAATCCATGTTATGATCTTTGCAGCGTCTCTAGCAAATGTAAATTCCCTAAGGGCATTCCCTGTTCCCCACAGTGTAACTTTTTTTGATGAGGAGATTTTTGCTTCATAAAATTTTCTAATCAGTGCAGGGATTACATGAGACGATTCTATATCGTAGTTGTCGTTAAGGCCGTACAGATTGTTGGGTATAACGCAGACAAACCTGCAGCCAAATTGTTTGCGGTATGCCCTGGACTGGACTTCCAGCATTCTCTTAGCATACGCATACCCAAAATTTGATTCATGAGGAGGGCCCATGTGAAGCTGGTCCTCCGTCAATGGGTATCTCACATACTGAGAACTAGGGTAAATACAGGTTGACAAGACAGACACCAGCTTAAGATCCCTGTCTTTACATGCGTCTAAAACATTCATGTTCATCTTGATGTTGTCATCAAAGAAGTCAGCAACATAATCAGAGTTGGCTTTTACGCCTCCGACCCTTGCCGCACAATGAATCACCGTGTCGATATTGGCGTGACATTCTTTTTGTAGCCTAGAAATTTTGTGTCTTAGAGAGTCTTCCCGGCGGCTTGATAAAAGGTCGCAATCACCTGAAGCGAGAGCTATTGATGCACAATTCTCGTTTGCTATCTCCGACCCAAGCAACCCTGTTCCGCCTGTGATTACTAGGCCTTTCAAGTGTCTGCCTTTCGATTGCATATATTGTACAGGCAAGAAAGATGGTTTTCTACGCTAGGGCTAAAGTACTCAATTTTGACATCAGCAAATACTTCCTCATTTAGATAGTGCTTCCCAGAGGGTCCGCTAATGTATGTTTCTGCATTCATCTCTCTGCATATGTTAGCAAGGAGCTCAGACTTCGAACCCGCAGCATGCAGATCACTAGCCATCACAATTTTAGTGCTGATGTTCAACTCATTAAAAGCCCAGCGTATTCCTGCAACGTTGATATCTGAAAGATTTTCATAGTCATACAAGAAGCCTGCATCAAAGCCCATGCTATGTTTGATCGTTGAAAGAACCTTCTTTCTCCATCTATCGTCTTTTGAAACCATGACTTCCTTGATAGGAAGTGATGATGAGCCCTTTCTCACTGGAACAGTAAACCATATTTCATTTCCAGCAGCATCAATCATTCTGTTTCGATTCTGAAAATAGTTCTTTCGAAACTTCACTGTATCTAGAAGCACAAGCACATCTGCTACAGATGCCTTTTGAAAGAATCCCATATATGGAAAATGTTCTGGTTGGTGAATCGTCACGATCATACTTACGACATCTTTATGATTCTGTATGTTTCATAGAAATCATGGTCTTCATGAACAAAGTTCTCGAGGTGATAAGCGCGACCGATATTGTAGTGCTCTTCATTCTGCATGTAGTACCCTAATTTCGTGTAGGATTGCTCATTCGAGATATTATATCGATCAACACATGCTTTTTTCAATGCGTACTCTTCTTTGCTCATTCCGACCCAATAGTTTGCCTTAAAATTTCTAGAGCTAGGTGAATAGACAGTAAAGTAACAGTTCGCATACTTGAATATTCCGTTTGCTATCATGCTGCAAGCTACATGGTCTGTGTGACAGTCTTCCTGATCATGCGTAACGATATCAAACCTTCTCTCAAAATTGATTGTTCTATAAAACGAATCTTTTACTGCATCAAAATTCGTCATGAGAACTCTTTGATCATACTTTAAATTTTTGTATGAAATAGAAATCCCAAGATGCTTCTCAAGTGCTTTTAGGTTATCTTCCCAAATACTTCTCTTTTTTTCCCAATCAGTAGCGATGACGATGTTGATATTCTCATACCTCATGTGATTTGAGCAAAGAAACCCGGTACACGATATCTCAAAATCATCAATATGAGCAAGAAAGAAATAAATGTCTCTCATAGTAACTCCATAAACTTAAGCAACTTTGCATTTTGATTCTCAGGTGTAACGTTTTCAAGGAACTCCTGCATATTCATCGCCAGTTCATTTCTCAGGCTTTTTGACTTGATCAAGCGCTCGATTTGGCTTTTCCAACCGTCTTTACTAAATGCAAGTAGAGCGCGCTGATTGTACGCATTGCCGGCAAATTCTATCGACGATGGATACATTTCACATACAGTAGGAATCCCCAACCTTCCAAAAACGACGATCCTCCCTGGATTCGAAGACATCTTGAATCTCATCACATAATCGTCTGAGTTGTAATTGAAGCGCTCGCTGGTCGCTGTAAGATCATGATAATTTTCGCGTAGCCTTAAATTGTTTGGAACTAGTCCTATGTCACATGTTGCCAGCGTGTTGTATCCCTGTATAGACCATGGAATGTGCATGACCTTCATATTTCTAGGACACCAAGTTTCTACCCCAGAATTTGACGGAAATGCATGCATGACGACCATTTCTATGTTGTACTTCATGGAAAGTTCTTCCAACGCAGGCTTTATGGTCTCTGATGCGCATAGGAGGTGAATAAGGTTTCCATGGTATCCAATACGGATCGTTTCCTTCTCAGCGTGGTTCACTGGTTTCTTTTCAAAAACTGGATACTCAACAAACCTGAACATTGGCTTCTCTAGAAAGCTCCAATAATCTTGCATCTCAATTGAATCGACGATAAGAAAGTCACACATTTCTGCTGACCGCTCAACATGCTTTCCACGCGGATCGATCAAGCCAATTTTGATGTTTGGGAAGGACCGCTTGATGTCAGAAACATATTCATGATCGTACGTCATTAAGAGAAGAACATCATACTTTTCAAAATCCCTATCTAAGATGTGTATATCCCCTGACTTCTCAAATGACTGAATATAAAACATCGATGCAGCAGCATCTTTTTGTGAAGTGTAGAAGTTAACTTTCATTGATGACCCTATCGATACAAGAGGAGTAGCTTTTGGTAAAAGAGTCTTGAGAAAACCTACCTGACTGTAAGTGTGATTTTTCTAGCATCGAATCATATTGCTTCTTCGTCATGCTAGCAGCCTCTTCGCAGCGTAGTGATATTTCATCGATAGCCGTTGTTAGATCATCGCTCATCGTGATTCCGTTGGAATGATTTGAAACGTGTATCCCAGTCCATCCATTTATGATAGGAACTAGTCCTGCTTTCATTGCTGTCGCCACCGATGTACAACAGCCTTCTGCAGAAGGATGAAATACGACGAATGAGCACTTTGATGATAACTGATTAAACTTTTCCTTTCCTGGCATCACAAAACCATGATACTCAATATTCTTAGAGCTCGTGATCTTGTCAGAGTATGCATCAAAAAATGATTTCTCATGAGGTCCACAAATGTGAAGCTTCTTACTAGGATCTCTCAAGAATGCTTCGACGACTAAATCAACGCCTTTACAGATCAACCCATTACCTGCAAAGCAAAGAAATTCTGACATAACCCTTGTATCTTTCCATGATTCATAAAATTTAACGTCTGAAGACACAGCTGGATAGAAAGATGAGACCGGCTTTTCGTAGCCTACGAAGCTTTCATAACTTTTCGTTCCTTTTTCACCAATGATGAATATGTCGCTAGTCTGTTCGATGATCTTCGTAAACGATTTTCCAACAACATCGTTTACTGTTCTCATGGGAGGTGCATGAATACCTGTTCTTTCTCGAAATGCGTCATATCTAGCTAGGGTTCTTTTATTTGAAACATCTGGCTGAGGGCCCATAGCTAAAAGAATTTTCTTGTTTGCTCCGGATCTCCTCGCATACTCTGCAAATCGGCTCCCGCTGTTTCCAACGCCTAGCCCTAAGAACAAATCATACCTGTGTGTAGGAGACCAGTCACCATTTGTTCTATCAATCAAGTCAACAACAAATCCTCTAGAATTTAATATCTGTATTGCTCGCACAATCTCCCAATTGTTTGTGTGATGATAACCGATACCAGAAACAAGTGGTTCTGTCTTGTAATACATCGCAGCCCGTCTCTGCGGGGCCGGCAAGCCCTTTCCATAAATCCCGTTGATAACTTTCAAGACTCAATCCTCATACAAAGAGTCAAAGATACAAGACACGCCGCAGCAATATCAGTCATCTTTCACCATCTCAATAATGTATCTACCCTTGTCAACCGCAGCAACATTTCTGACAAGTTTAAAACCTGTGAACAAGGCCTCTAAAAACTCATTTAGCTTTTCCCTTGATTCGAAAGCCCATCGAGTCGTAGGTGTCCAGACACCATCAATAGGCTGCTTGCCATTCTCGACTAGCCGAGTCTCAATGATAATCCTATTGCATGAAACGACAATCTTTCTTGCATTCTCGATTGGCTTTTTCGTGTGATGAAAAACTGAGAACAAGAAGATTGTGTCAAAGTCGCCTAATGCATCTGATTCATCTAGATCGAGATGCTGATACTTGATGTTTTTGCCTATGATATTCGAGACAACTTTTGCAAGAACAACAATTCTGGGATCGTTGTCTACACCAGTGACATCACAGCCTCTTCCATAAAGATACGAAGATAACAAGCCCATATTGCACCCTACATCCAGGACTTTTTCTCCTTGCTTGAAGTCAACATCGTCGAGAGCATAAGCCCTCTCCCCTAGCGTTCTAGATCCAGACGCATACACATATGGACCGTTGATCGAGTGATAAATGCCTGACTCAGAATTTGTGGTTACTTGTTTATTCATGATAGTAGTCGATGATAGATCGAGCATATCCTTGAATAACGCGTCATGACAGTCTTGGGGTTGAAACCTGGGGAAGTGGCGTAGCCAATTACCGAAGCCATACTGCGACTTATCAAAGTCATCACAAAATGTAAGAAAATCAGGAATTGATAGCTTTACCTGAGATTTACTTAACGTGGTTGCTTGATCGTAGTCAACAAAGACGCACAAGCTTCTTGATGCATCAAACCGTATGTTGTCTTTTTTGATGTCACCTTGATAAAACCCTAATGTCTTTTGCTCTATCATCGAAAGCAAAATGTCGGAAAGCGAATAATCAACGTCATCAGACTGCACGTATTTTTGAATCATTACGTTAAAGCTTTCAGCCGGAAGCTGCGAAACGTATTCACCTAGGTCTTCATCAAGAATTTTGATCAGGTCATCTTTTGCAATAGATTCTAGTGACACGACCTCAGGACATGTCTGGCATCCTTTTTCGTTAAGGCGCTTCAGAATGCCATATTCTTCTCGAAGGCTGTTTCTCTTTCTACCAAGCTTAAAAAGTTGAATCTTTACGAAGAATGCTTTTGAGACATCATGCCCCGTTATGTTGTCTTTTCTTGAACCTAAGGAAAGGTTACTCAACTCTAGACTTTCGATCATTGTTTAAACCCCATTCCCATTGCAGCAACGCTAGGATTTCCACTGGCTGTCTTTCCGAAATTTACAGCGTACGTTTGCTCGAAATGACTTAACAATAAGCTAATGTCGTGCCAACAACCGAACCTGCGATCATAATCGTCGAAAATCCATACAGTATTTTCATCGGTCAATGAAAGAATAGAAAGAAAGTCGTCAACAACTGAATAATGATCGTGTGCGCCGTCAATCCAGCAAACATCGATTTTTCCGCTTATGTTGGATGCGAGGCTCTTTGCATTTCCTAGCGTAAAGTTTGCATTGGGAAAATTATGAAACGTCTCGTGCCGGACATCCCTAACATCACATGTAAAGACCTCTGACTTAGGAATATTCGCCGCTACAGTAATACTTTGAAGGCCCTCTGCTGTTCCCACCTCAAGAAACCTGCAACTGCCTCTAAGCTTATAAATTTCGGAAGCGATATACGCGACAAGGGCAGGTCGGACCGTCAATTGATCTAGAATCTGAGATCTAGTTTGCTCATCAGAGATTCCATTAGAGTCTAATTTTTTTTCCTGAACCTGTCTACTCACAGCATGCCATATGTTAGTGCTAACAGCCCTATCAAAAGAATCAAACTGTGAAATTATTTTTTCCAAATTCAAATTAAACCCCTTAAGACTTTCAAATATTGCTTAGAACAAACAGAAATTGAGACATCGCCTCTGCTCTGTGAACCTTGACGTGAATTAAAAACCATGTTTGGTGGATTATACAGCTCTACAGGATCAAAGTTAAAGGGTGCATCCTTATATACAAGATCGCTGGAAGATGTAAGTTCCGCAGTTCCGCCTGCCTCAGAAACGTGTAGACGACAGCCGGCTGCTTTTGCGTCCACAACAACGTTCGGGCAATGATCGAGCCATGAAAGATGAATGAAGTTTGCCGAAGCTTTCATGCAACTTATCATGGATTCCCAGTTAAGGTCGCCTAAGAAGTGAACGCCATCAACGTTTGTTTCTTCGCTAACATGTGCATTACTACCTGCAACTAGTAGACTATCTCCTTCCTTCTTGAGATGCTGGAACAGCCTAATGTTTTCGTCAAGCCTTTTATGCGGTCTCCACGAAGAAGCACACATCCATGTGTTTTCACGGTTAAAATCCTGCGCCTGAATGCTCTGAATTAGCTTCGTATCAGTTCCGTTATGGATAACATGGACATTATTTCTTTCGCCAAAGAACTTAAAAATAAGTTTCTTGTCAAATTCGCTTTGAACAACAACAGCCTGTGCATGTTCGTAGCTGCGACGAATTGGCTCATTCATCGCCTCCCAGTCTTGCAGTGAATTGAAATAAATTCCATCGAGTCGCAAGACAGTGGGTTTAAAATTATTCATGCTTTGAATAAAAGAAAGACGAACGTCGGGCTGATCATTAGTCAGCTCGTGTCCGTCTCTCATAAATTGCCTTGCTAGCTTTAGTCCGAAACCATTCGGTCCGCTTCTAGAATTTAAGTCAACATTTTCAAACTGGATCCTCATTAACGTAGCCTCTTTCCCTAATCCACTCTGCACTGTATTTTTGCTCTAAGGATCGATCACAAGTAAACAGATCCGGCTTTTGCAGGTCTATAGAATAATGGTACATCAAAATCGGAATATATACAAGCGGTCGGCCTCTTTTTCTTGCTCTTTCCATCATCGGTAAAAAGACCGCCTGGTCACATGCAATCATGATGTAGTTTCCATCGTCATCCAGAAAGTTCTTTGGGTTGAGTCCCATGAAATCACGAACCCTGAATGTTTTCAGATGGCTACTCTTCCATGGCTGCTCGTAGACAGAGATGTTGGGATCAATTGCGCCCGAGATATTCTGGTTAGTCCACGCCCATCGATGTGCAGTCCACGCGACAGCAGGGTCATATTGGTCATAGACCCGTGAAAGAATCTCAAAACACCCTAGGTCTGTCAACCAGTCACCAGCGTCGAGGCGAATAACAATCGTCTCAGGATCTAATCTTGAACAAATATCAAGAGTATTGCGGACCTCTCCGTACTTTTCTTCACGAGAGACTACAGATATTTTATTTCGTAAACCATGGGCTAAAGCAAACATTCTAACTGTTTTTGCTGTGCCATCAGTTGACATGTCATCAATTACCGTCATAGACCAGTCTTTGTTTGTCTGGCCAACAACAGATATCAGCGTTTGCTCAATATTACTTGAGCAATTGTAAGCTGGGGTTATGACGTGAAACTTGCTCAAATCTCGATGTGCGGGGTTGGTCGCGACCAGTCAACCTTGGAGTGGAAAACGTGACCGCCCGTCTCTTTGGCCAAACGTTCTGCTAGCGCGTTGATTTCATCGTCACTAACCTCAGACCATGGTTTGTCAAAGAACATGTTGTTCTCAGCGGTGTCTTCTTGCTCGATGTCGTAGAGGCTTTGCCAGTGGCGAGACCAGTAGTTCTTGTACGTTCTGATCTTACGACTGATATCAAACCAGCTGTAGTGGCGAACGCCTGGAAGTGCCTCAACATTTCGTTTGAACCAGTCGGCGTATTGTTCATAAGCTTCCTTATCGCCGGAAAGAGCAGCAACTCTTAGGTTATGAGCATCGTAGTGATAGAAACTTGCATGAGGGATCAGATCACCAGTTTCCACGTGTACGTAATCACAGCCGTCAGTTCCCATGGCAGCATATTCATTATCATCCTCATCTATTTTTAGCAGTTCCTTAGGGATGCCGTGAGTGATGTGTGGCTTGTTGCGACTAACTCTCCACTTCCATGGATTGATGTCCATGCGAACCTTTTCAGGGCCACCCCAGTACTCAACTACTGGAAGTGAAACAAGATCGACTTGAGGCGGAAAGTGCTTGATAAGATTGTAGATCTTCGGGCCGTCAGTCTGAACAACGATTTCATCTGCGTCCTGTTGCCAGCAGAAGTCGCTGGTGCACTTTGATCTTGCATAGGCTTTCTGTGAACCATCAAAAACAGCAAACCGCGGATGATCCCAGTCTCGTTCGTTTTTATAAACTTTAAGCCTAGCTTCCGACTTAGACCAGCCTTCCAAGAACTCCCAAGTTCCGTCGGTTGAACCGCCATCCACAACGACAACCTCATCGCAGAAATCTAGCATTGATTCAATGGATTCCTTCCATGGGTACTTGTTTTTATCGCAGTCAAGTGTCGTTGTGTACCCTGAGATTGTAGGTCGCCAACTCCAGTCGTTCTTGGTCTGAGTCCAGAATCTCTCGCGAGCTGCAAACAGATACGACTCAGTGTCGATCATCTCGCAATCATTAAACCAGATTTCATCTCTGTGTAGGACGTTATCGTTGAGATCAAGCTTACAACCTAGAAGATGCGCTTCAATTACCATTCTAGGGCATGTGTCCCAGCCCTGAGGATGATAGATAAATCCTTCTGCCTGAGCTAGCTTTTCAAGAAGTTCAGAATATGGCAGACCCCACACAACTTCGTAATCAACGCCGAGCTCCTTTGCCCTGTTTTCAGCAGCTTCGGCCCCCTTAACCCAGCTTGGGGATCCTAGAACAATCCACCCACTTTTCTCTGTTTCTGAATACTTCTCTCGAAGTTCCTTCAACTTAATCCAGAAAGCATCTCCAAAGACGGAGCTGAGGACTACTTGGTTGTTTTCCTTAAGGAACGGGAACCTCTTCCAGTACTCTTCTTGTTGCCTCTCAGACATCCACCAGATTGATCTTGCGCCGTGATAGAGGGCACTGATGAGCTTTCCTTGCATCTCATCATCGCAATTGCACTCTTTGCCTTCAGCAAACTGATGCTTCTGAGGTGACCTATATCGGCAAAACTTAAAATCATATTCCAGAATGCTGTAGGACATGTTTGCTACAATCGATGGAACTAGATCTAGGTTTATGTTTGCAAAGTTTCCAAAAATCCAGTGAAGACCATGACCCTGTTCCAGGATCTCCATACTGACTTGATCTGACTTTAGCTTGAATACCTTAAATGGAGAACTATCGATAAGTGCTTCAGAAGTTAGTTCTGCTCCACCAACATAGTCTTCTACAAATAGATCTGAAACAAATACAACCTGAGTTCCTTCAGGGATACTGATTGACTGATTACTGAATAACTTATTACCAAAGTCCATTTAACTGATTCCTATACTGATTCCTGTTCTTATTATTATAGAACCTGATTTCAGTAGATTGTACAGAAAAAATATATTTGATAAACAGAAACAGTCTCTAGTATGCTTCAATACCTGTTCTACTAGCTACTATAATTTCCTATTCTGTTATTTCAAATTAAAGGTTCAGGAAATAAAACTGAATCTGTATTTCCTGAACCCCTAACTAGTTAAAGCACATCAGCAGCATGTGAAGCAATATCAGACCGTTGGCCTTTTTCTAGGGTAACATGTCCTGCTAAGTGTGAGTTTTTCATTTTTTCAATTACTACAGTCAATCCATTTGACTGAGAATTGATGTACGGAGTATCAATCTGATCGGTATCGCCTAAGAGAATAACTTTTGAGGATTTTCCGATTCTTGTGATAATCGTTTTTAACTCATGAATAGTTGCATTCTGTGCTTCGTCGACAATGACTATAGAGTCGTTGAAAGTTCTGCCGCGAATGTATGAAAGCGGTGCAACCTCGATGGTGCCTTTTTCAACCATGGAATCAAAGTAAGATCGATCCTTATCTTTGAATGCATGCTTAAAGTTATCAGTAATTGGTGCTAACCATGGATTCATTTTTTCCATCATAGTACCAGGCAAAAACCCTAGGTCTTTCCCAACCGGCTGTATTGACCTGGTGATAACAATTTGCTTATATTCACCGGAAAAAATCTGTGCCATAGCACAGACTAGCGTTAAGAAAGTTTTTCCGCTTCCGGCGATTCCGTTAATGCTTACTAGTGAAATGTTAGGATCCATAAGCATATTGACTGCAAATTCTTGCTCTTTGTTTCTAGCCTTAACATTTCCCATGTTTTCACGTTCTGTTTCTAGCCGATGTAATCTGTCTCCTTTTACAACAAGCAAGGCACTGGCACCTTCCGGGGATCTTGCAACTATTCCCTGGTTTGGAAACGCATCAGGTTCAAAAAATTCAACACTACCTCGATCGTAGACTTCGTCGATTTCTTCCTTCGTTAATTCCGCATGATCGACACCGGTGTACATTTCGCTTTTTCGAACACCGATATGATCTGCAAGGTAGTCTTCTGCCGGCAGCCCTAGGCTGTCGGCCTTAACTCTTAGGTTTATATCTTTCGTGACAATTTTAACAACCGAATCCTGGTTTGCCTTCTGCACGTTGAGTGCACATGCCAGAATCATGTTATCGCCGCGATCACGTTTCCAACTCGAGGGATACTCTTCCGGAAGTGTCTCTGAGAGGTCCACACGGACCACCTGGTCGACTTCTAAATTTGGAAGGTTAGAAACATTGATTCCTTTTTCAAGGTTCCCATACGACCTCAAATCATCAAGAAGCCTGTTAATATATCTTGCACTTGCCCCAAGTAGTGATTGCTTGTCTTTAAACCTATCAAGCTCGTCTAGAACCATGATAGGAATTACTACAGTGTTTCCCGGGAAAGAATGAATCGACTTCATATCATAGAGAAGAACGCTGGTATCAACGATGAAAATCTTACGTGAGCTCAAAAACACCTCGAATGTAAATTATAACACTTAGTGTGTACGATTCACTATAAATAGCTTTTTGGCTGTTGAAAGGAAGAAACTTTGAATAAAGAGATTTGTTACGAAGAGCACACGAGAACAGGAACGTCTTGCGTCAAGAGCACATGCAGATACAATTTCAGTAATGAAGCATGCCAAAACTGTGTTTTAATTGCATCCTCTAAAAGGCATACACTACAAGAAATCGGTGACATCTATGGTGTCACACGAATGAGGATATGCCAAATAGAGAAGAAAGCAACTAAAAACTTAGGCGAAGCTCACTCATCTCTTCTAGAGTAGTAAGCTTTTAAGCTAGTGCTTAAAAAAGACTGGCATCAGCATTGTAAGGCCTTCTAGATAGAATCTTTCTTACTATGGCATTTTGTTTTGCTGATAAGCTGCGGCCATCTTCAAGTTGATTTAAAATTGAATCAAGGAAGTCACTGTACTTGACTTTAATTGCATCTTTGATTACTTTAATTTTTGGTGCACTTCTGTCTGCAGCGCGCCGGCGTCGAAATTCAGAAGCCCCACCAGATCTCCGTTCGTATTGCTTAACAAGACGCTGGTATTGCTCGTAGCTAATCGTTCCTGCTTTGTAATCTCTATAGTAGTCAGCAGGCTCTTCGTTTAGAAGCTGGACAGCTTCAGAAATAATCTTCTGTAATTGTCTTTTGGTAACTTTCATTTTCCTCACCGTGTACTTCGATAAGTATGAGGTAGAAAAAGAATGGACCCGGCGGGAATCGAACCCGCGTCCAAAGCAGCATTCAGTTCAAGTCATCCACAGGCTTGGTTAGCTTTTCTCGTAAACTAACAAAACATATTTGATTTCACTGCAATCAAAAAGCAGGTTCTTTTTTGATTTTTACAACTTATCTGTTGTTTTGATTAGATTGGATAGAAGGCCCTAATCAGCCTCCCGATCAAGCAGCTAAGGCGAGTTCGTAGTTGTTATTGTTGGCAACTAAAGTTTTTTGATTTTTTAAGTCATCACGACTGCCTGCACTATCCTCTTCAACTGCCCTGTCGAAACCAGGGCGAGCCCAATGCATACTACGCTTGCTTGCGAGCTTTTTCAAAAGAAAGTGTAAGCTTTACAAGTTCTGCCGCTTCCGTCTTTAGAAGGCGAAGTCCTCTACGAGCTCTGACACCGGCAGATGCATTTCCACTTGCATTCTTTGCAACATCGTTTTCAAGACTTTCAACAAGCAGCTTTAGCTCGCTCCACTTTTCATAAATTGTTTCTGATGACATATTATTTTCTCCTACAAGATCAAGTCTTTTTGCTGATCTTCGTCTGGTAAGTATTTCTTCGTGACTTTAGAAATTTCCAACATTGCGTCACGATTCTCTAATTCAAGGGACAAGAGGTTGATAATTTGAAGAGTCATAAACTCGTTAATACCAAAATCCCTTATCTCTCTTACGATCTCACGGCATTCCTTAAGATGCTTCGCCGTTCGTTTTGACATAGCTTGTTCACTCAATTTATCAACTCCAAAGATGCAAAAGGCTCTACCCGTGGACGACCATTTTTTCCAAATTTAAGAATTTTACCAACCCTAGTTCCATCCTCTATGTCTGAAGCTAGTATGACGGTTTCGTTCCAAATCTCGTTGTTTAAAATCCACTCAAGCTTTTCATAATCTGCATAACTTGTTTTGTTGGATTCTAAAAGCTGAACAAGATTTTCGGGAATGGAAAATTTTATATCGTCTAAGGTTCTTACTGCCATAGACTCATCTTTTCCGGAAAGAATCTCGCTTCTACAAAGATCTATCACTTTGTGAATCACGCCACAATTAGGACATTGCACGAATTTATTTTCGACTTCATCCTCATCGTTTAAAACAGAGAACACCGAAAACCCAAAGTAGATCGGCTTTTTCTTATTTTTAAACTGCGGTGTGATGCAGTGGCACTCTATGTAGTGCTTGATTCCCTGCATTTTACTTTAGAAGCGAACGAAATGCATTGTGAGAAGCATTAACGCTGTTTTCAACACTGCTTTCCAAGGCTGACCGCATCCGACGCCAACCGTCTGCAGTTAGTTCAATCCCTTCATTCTTAGCTGCAGCTGCTAGCGTATCTGCAATATCTGCTTTAGTCTTATTCTTCAGGTATGCTAGCGCTGTAGCAAATTCTGTGTTCTTACTCATAGAAACCTCCAGTTTTATTTTATTAGCTTCTGATTAATGTAAACTAATCGGCTAGTAATACGACACCAGAGTTCAACAACTTGCCTCTTGTATCATGCGCGGTTTGAAGCGCATAAATAAGGCTACTGGTAGGCAGGATTCTAATCCCTCTTTCAACCAATGGTGCAAAAAGTTTGCCAAAGCTTTCTAAGTCAACACATCCACGTTCTTTAAATTCACCATGAATCTTTGTTAAAGTCTTAAGTCTGTCACAGATAATTTCTTCTTGACCAATGCCAAACTTAGAAACGTAGACGTGGCTAGATTCAGACGCCGCACAAGCTTTTCTAAGGTTCATAACATCGGCACCGATGCCTGTTGAACCAAATTCATCTTCAACTTTGTTTGATTCATCGTTGATTTTTTCTACAAGTTCTGATTTTTTAGCAGGGTCCTCGGAAACAAACTCAAAGCAATCACCGGTAATCTTCATGTTCTTTACTTTACCTAGACAGCTTTCATCCTTTGAAGCCAATACGTCTCCGGTAAGTGTTGAAACAGTTTCGCATCCAGAAAGAAACGAAATATCATGAAGAATGTTTGCGTACTCGGAAGACGGAATTTGAACCGGGTAAACGTTTAGTCGACCTTCTTGGTAATTTTTAACCAGCGTCGAAAGAACCTCGACTGACAGTCCTCTACAGAAAATCACGAGATTTTCCTTTGTCTCATTATACTGATACAGGAATTGATGAATTTCTCCGACAGTCATAATCATGCCATCAATTGCTAAAACGTCACAGCTGTAAGCTTCGATCTTGTCTTTGCCAGCTCTAAGAAACTCCTGTGGTATGCCCACGGGGTACCTATGATTTCTTTTATGTACCACTTCATCTTTTTTTGAAGGAGTACTCTGAATGGTTAAACGAGCACTAGTTCCTGCATTGCTGAGCATGGTTGAAAAAAGCTTTTTCGTTCTTTTGTTTCTTACTATCGCTTCATAAAATTCATAAACTTCGCGAGACTGAACCCTTCTAGAAGCCATCATAATATCGCGTATGTTGTATTCATAATCGTGCCCGACGAGAACTAGCGACAGCCAAGCACACAGAGAGTGATGGTGTGTCGCATTTGATTCCACTAAGTGTAGAGCAGAGTTTCGAACAAACAATTCACTTATATTGTCAGAATACGATAGCCATGATGCCCTTGTAACGTCAAGAGATTCAAGCGAAGTTCCTGATTTTGCTGATCCTACAAATTTTCCGTCTAAAAGATCTAGTGCAGACTTTGACGAGTACGAAAGAGATTTTAGGATACTTTTTCGTAATTGCTTAGTTTCTGAAACCTTGCAGAATTTACGGTTCTGCCTTTTAGGACCTTTCATAGTCATCTCGCAACCTAACAACATCGTCTAGTTCCGGAGTGCTTACTTCTAAAAGAATTACCGACATCAAGGGAGGTGCTTCAAATCGATGAACAACTCCAGGCTTAATTCTGTAACTGGTTCCTTCTGGCATAAAAGTTTCAGTTTCACACTCGTTAAGGACTAAGCGAAGATTACCGGAAAGAACATAGATCGTTTCGTCTTTTACGTTGTGGTATTGAAGAGACAATCTTTGCCCGGGATTGATGTGCAAAATTTTTCCTACATACTTGTCGGTTTTTGCCCAGATCTTTTCAAATCCCCATGGTTTATTAACAATCTCTGGAATTGCAATCTTGTCTCCGCCAACAGTCTTACTTTCACCCATCTTCAACCTCTTTCTTCATGGCATTACCAACAAGCTCGGATGAGCTTTGAATTTTTTCTCCACCTACACGAAAAATAACCTCGGCTCCAACTTCTTTGCAAATGTCAAACTCGGGAACATTTGCCGAACTGTCTCTGTCGCCGCCTTTCGTAAAAAACTTTGGCTTGATAACTGCAATAGGGTGGCAGACCGTCATGTCTACTGGATCTTCGTAAAGCAAAACGTGGTCAACTCCCTTAATAGCAGAAACAATTTTGCATCGTGATTCTGCATTCATGAAAGCATATCCTTTCTTGTTATTCAAGAAACTGTCACCATTTACCACAACTACCAAAACGCCCTTATCCGCAACTTCTGCGGATGCCTGAATACACTCGAGATGACCAACGTGAAGCGGATCAAAGCCACCACTTGTCATAACAATCCTGTTATAATTTTTTCGGCCTGGTGTTCCATACCTTGAGCCCATGTTTCTTCGAAGAAGTGCCAAGTGGTCCCGAAGATCTTCTGCGCTGTCCCAAATCATTGCGTTCATTTCAATGAATCCTTAAAACTTTGTGGGAAAATCCCTGAATTGTTAGAGTAAAAACGATCCCAATCTGCGTCAAGAATGTAAGTAACCGCATGATCTTTTTCATTTCTAATTGATCGGCCAACTGATTGAACAATCTTTTTTGCTGTCTGCAGTGGATACCACCACTTCCACTTATACATCCTTTTCTTGACTAGTTTATCTCCAAGATACGGATATGGTATTTTGCAAATGATCTGGAAGCGACTGGCATCATCTTTGAGATCAACACCTTCGGTCATTGAGGGTGATATCAAAACAGTAGGTTTAGATCCGCTGATGTGCTTAGAAAGAATTTCGTCTCGGTTGTTAGAGTCATGGATAAGAAGCCTGTGGGACCTGATATTCTTCTTAAGGTAGTTTGCAATCTTAAACGTGTGAGCGTGAATAATCCCCTTCTCGCCCTTGTGCTGCTCCAAAATTGATTTCACTGCTTCTGCCAATTTAGGCAACGTAAAATCAATGTTTGAAGCATTCATGCGGCCAATAGGAAAGAACATAATCGGCCGATTCTCAGCAGGGAACGGAGAACCAATGCTAATAAACTCTACTTGATCTTCTGGGATGCCCAAGCTTTTACAGAATGCATTACCGTTAAGAATTGTTGCCGACATCATGATGACCTTTCTGCCCATTCTATACAATAGGTCTTCGGCAAACTGCGAAACGTCAATAGGCTTAAACTCTAGCTTACGAGAAGATTTGTACCCGGGCGCAATGTTGTTAAAGACCCAGTTGTCCGCAGAATAAACTTTTAGAAAGCGCCGAATCTTACACAAATGCTTGTCTACGATTTCTACCTGCCGAGCTATCTTCTCGAATTCCTTGAGTCTTTCTTTTCCGCCAAGAAGCTTTTCAATTTTTGCTTCAAGGATAACGAAGTACTCACTAAGCTTCGGAACGTAAACATCACGAATCCAGCGGTATGCTTGATTCTGTGTGTTAAACGGAGGAATCTTTATTTTAAGAACCCTTTCAACAAAAGCTTCCGAAATGCTAACTTCGATGAATTTAGAAAGTTCACTTTCTATATTGTGAGCTTCGTCGACAACGAGTACCTCACGAGGTTCGAGCTTTCCGGCATACTGGGTTTCTGCTAAAAAATAAGAGAAGTTTGTAATTCCATGGCGACCTTCAATGAAGCTCTTTTTTGCTTTTTTGTAAACGCAGCTGCGAGCACAATGATGGAAGAAGTCGGAATTTTTCTTTGCAACCTTTAAAGCCCTAAGACCTTCTCCGCAACTTACGTTTCCCTGAAAGCTGCATGTATAGTTTGAAGAACTCTTAAGATCCCGCATGTTTTGACTAGTGTTTTCAAAATCATCTACATACTGCTGTTGCAGGATTTTTTGAGTTGTCAGGTAGTACGCGCCGGGATTAAAATCTTCATCGGTGTTTAGATGTGTTGAAACGTAAGACGCGATCGTTAAACCGATCGCGCTTTTTCCAACACCTGTTCCTGCTTCTAAAACAAAGAACCGCTTATCACTTTCCAACAATGCTTTGATGCCAGCAGAAATTGCATCAACCTGTTGCTCGCGAGGCTTAGGGAACGGGAATTCACGACTAAAATTCATTTTTCACCCTTACGTGGCCGACCACGACCTCGCTTTTTGATTTGCTTCTTTGAGACTTCTGAAACTTTCTTTGACCTAAATCCGCCATGACGGCAATAAACCGTCACAATATCTCCATGAATTGGGTGCTCGATTAATCGCTTAACGCTTCCACGGTAAACGGCTTCGTCAATTGGCTCTTTCCAAAAAACCGTATCTTCAAGTTTGATTCCTCCAAGCTCCTCGCGGTAAAAATACTTAAAAGGAGAATTACCTTCGGCAGAAAAACGTCGTTTCTTCATTATCAATCCATTACTAGAGTGTACGCATATCAGGGTTTGATTCGCAGTTGATTAGAAAGTTCTTAGTATCTCGCCAGTCCTTTACTGGCATTGCAATGTCCATGGGCTGGCATTTTGTTTGGTTTTGACCCATAGCCTTAAAAAATGGGTAGTCATTACCGCCGGGCATAAGTCTATCGCCACAGAATATAATGGCATGGTCTGGGTTTCCGCCCTTAACCTGATGATAAGACTGGGACTTGTCCAAGCCTCGAGGGTAAATGTCGATACTGATCTGACCACCAATGGCGCAATCTAAAGACGGAAACATGTGCAAAATTCTCTCTCTTAAAATTTTACGTTCGCCGTTTTCATCATCCCAACATTCATAGTTTTCCCTTTGTTGCTGTGTGCAGTTTCTGCCAACCGTGCTATAGTTTAACATTCCATCCCTATATTCGAGATGCCTACCTGTCTTCACTGGATAGTGAGAGTAATTTTTCCAATCATTCAATAGACTGATGAGTCGCTTAGGAGGATCAAACTTATTCTCATAGATAACTTTATCTTTGACGGTTAATGCATTGCCAGAACAGGTATAAATTCCTTCAGTCAAAGCTCTGACATGTTCAGGCACTTGCTCACGAACCTTACTCATGTCACTTCCGGTGACCAGAATGACTCTGTGTCGCTGACAGAAACTCTCGAACATCTCAACCATTTCTTCCGTCATAGGCAGTCGTGGGGGCGTAAGTGTGCCGTCGATGTCAAACATAAAGATACGTTTCATTATTGATCCTCTTGAGTAGTAAACTTATCCAGCAAGAATCTTTTAGCTTCTCGAGCCTCCGCACCATGGTTTGACCAAGTAATCACTTCGTCAAGAATGTTTGTGTGATTTGCAATTGCCGTTGGATTCATGAGCAAGAGTTGAATTGTTGCTGTCGCCTTTGATTCACGAGCATCAAGATCCTTGATGATTGCAGAAAGCATGTTTCTAGAAATATCTTCTTTCATATTACCTCTCCTAGCCAACTTCAATATACACTAAAACGCTTAAATGATCAGCAAGATGTTATTTATATCTGGGGGGTTTGATGAGAAATTTTGTTCTTGCTGCTTTTTTTTGCACCGTTTCCTGTTTTTCTCAAGGTAGCAGCAGCTACCAGAGTCTGACAAGTAAAGAACAGGTTTCATTCAACATGAACAAAGCCTCTGAATCCTTTGTTCTTATTCAAACAAACATTAATATTGCAAAGTCCGTATGTGATTCTAACGGAAATAACTGTGAATCTTACGCGGGACCATCAATTGAGTCCTCGGGTTCAGGGACAACTATCAAAATTAAGGGACAAAAGTATGTGCTGACCGCGGCTCATGTTTGCTCTCCATCTAATTTTGATTCTTCATTTAGTATGATAAGAACGCTAGGAATGCTTGAGGAAAAAGTTTCAGGAGTTGGATTTTACGGAAACCAAACCAGCTTTAAGATCGCAGCGCTTGATATCGAGAATGATCTCTGCATACTAGAACCTCAAACGCATTGGGTTAGTCCGCATGCTAAAATTGCTAAATCGTCTCCAAGCCAAGGTTCTGAAGTCTACGCAGTTGCTGCACCTTTTGGAATTTTTGAACCCGGAATGGTCTTAGGCTTCGAGGGTTATGTTTCAGGAACTGATGCAGACGGAGACATCGTGACAACGATCCCCACAAGGCCAGGATCTTCGGGTTCTGCAATACTTGATAAGAAAGGCAACGTCTGCGGAGTGACACATAGTGCTATAGCTCAGTTTGAGTCTCTAGGAATAGGAACGCCAATTGAAAAAGTTCACAAGCTCATTGAGGCTATACACTTAGCCATGGATGAAGACGGGTGAAAATAACGCATGTTTTCTAATTGTTCAATTTTTATTAGCTAAAACAAGAGATCGCAGCCTTCTAGTCTCTTTTTCAATTTTTCTTGCTTGTGCTACAATCATCGGGTCGTCGGATTTCTTAAATCCCTTCAAGGATGCATCAATTAGCTTAAGTTTGTTCATGAAAAAAATGAACTGCTGTCTCATTTGTAAGCCTTATTTTTTTGACTTTGCCTGTCGTGAATTGAAGCTTCTCAACTTCGGGAGCTTCTTCAACGTTAATGAGAATCTGTTTCTCTTTAATTGAAGTTTCTACGATAAGACCCGGATTAAAGCAACCAACTAACAATAAAAAAACAAACATTAATCTCTCACTCGTAAGGACTAAGTAGCAGTTTCAACTAAAATCTTGTTAACAAACTCTCTTAGAACCTGTTCGTTCTTCTCTCTGCTCTTGAGCCATCGCTGTATTTTCCTTATCTGCCTTTTAGCTTTCTTTATGCTTGTATGGCATGCATGTCGTTCCTCGCCATAGTGGTCGCGGAACGACATGACGTATTTACCTTTCTTTCCGGATCTCTTTTGTCGACAAGCAGTTTTTGATATCTTATATCTGCCTCTTCCTGGACGATAGGTTCTTGCCATTAGTCAGGAGTCTGGAAGGTATAATGATCTTCGCCAGACTGGGCTTTTTCTAAAAGTACTGACCGAACAAAGCTTCTAATGGCTTCCTCAATAGCTGGTGAATCACCAAGCCGTCTAGGACCTCCCTCGATTGCTGCTCTTTGTCCAGATGCATTTTTCTTGGATGTGTGACAACCAGCTTTCACGAATCCTTGGCTATCTTTCTTTTTCTTCGTGCGTTTCTTAGGTTTGTACTTTAGAATGTACTTACCTTTCTTGCCGTCAGATCGAGTGCAGTCTTGTTTTACTGTTTTGTATGGCATGTGAGTAAGTATACAAAAAAAGGGCGCCAAATGGCGCCCTTTGAATCATTTTCCTTGATTCAAGTTACTAAGTTGTCGTAGCATCAGTGAACTTTCCATAAACCCACTTCATGCCTCCCCAAGCAAAGGGACCGGCAATTACGCCTACAACAACACCCCATGCAAATCCACTAATAACCATTTTTATCTCCTTAAGCGCTTGTAGCGCCGGTATCAGTTACGCCAGTATCGGCTACACCGGTATCACCGGTTTCAACTGGCGTCGTTGGAGTAGAATCTGAATCATCCGTCTCCGTAGTTTCCGTGGTGTCAGTATCTTCGACCGCGGTATCACCAGTTTCCTTCTCATCATCGTTGCCACATGCAACAGTCATCATCACCGCAAAAAGAAACGCGGTTCGCATCAAAAAGGTCATTTATTACTCCTTGTAGTAGTTAGTAAAACCCATAAAAGTTGGTGCCCAAAGCCCTACGAAAAGGGCAAGGCGCTCGGTGTGTGCAAGATCTGCACCACCTGAATTCCAGATTACAATTGATCCCAAGATCGATAGAATTGTTCCGATAAGGAAAGTGTTTGACACTGTATTACTTTTGTTTAGAATGTTCATTTGTTTCTCCCTTAGACCTTATCGGTCAATTGTCAAATAGCCGTTAGGGGTTTGAACAGATGCCTTCCATCCAATAAGCGGCATTGGGTCGCTCTTTAGATTGGCGAGCGGAATATCAAACTCAGCTGAAAGACTAGTAAAGCCTCGCTTGTGGTCATGCTTCTCTGTAGAGTGTTCAATCCATCCGTAATTAAAATGATTCTCTTCAATAACCTCTGACACAAAGTCAGTAAATGTTTCATCACCTCGTTCGTAGTCGTCTAGAAGTCCCTCAGTTCGCATCTCATCAAGGATTTCGTTGCCGCTCTCGTAAAGAACACCGCTGGTGATAGCCTCTGCCAATGCGTAAGCAAAGCCGGTTTCACTCATTGCTGTTTCAATGTGCGTTTCGTTAAAGTGGAAAACTTCTGCCCCCTCTTCATAACTGAAATTAACCTGGGCATTGTCTTCGACACCAAGTGCCTTAATCTTCTTATACAGACTCATTCTTTCTCCTATTAAAACGTGTGATTTATTCTGCGGCTGTGGTGTTTGTTTGATTGCGCTCGGCCGCTTCCTGGGCCTTTTCAACGAGCTCATCAGCTACGACAATAATTTCCTCTGTAGTTTCTTCGAGGGTTTCGGTGTTGTTGACAAGGATAGCATTTTCCTCTGTCTGGATTGTTTGAATTTCATTCTCGACAACAACTTCATCAATTTGTTGCTCGTCAGAGTTTGAATGCCAGGCTACCAGCGCAAAGCCAATGACAATGCTTGCACCGGCGATAATAAAGTTGTTTCTTTGCTCACTCATAATGTTTCCTTTAGTTTCTGTGTATAGTCAACGGAAGCGGAGGGATTCGAACCCTCGGTGATCTTTCAATCACGCCGGTTTTCAAGACCGGTACCTTAAACCTCTCGGTCACGCTTCCGGATTGGTTACTAAAAGCGAACGGACTTTTTTCACCTTAGCCATTCATTTTTTTAATAAATGACTTTTTGTGTTATTGCCAAGCCGTACCTTAGCACAAGTGTTGTATGTTACAGTGTAGTCTTTTTAAAAACATGGGTATCTACAAGGTGCATACGAACATGCGGTTGCACATAACCTTTGATCCCATACTTTTTTGCTTTTTTACGCCAGATCTTTCGAAACTTGCGTCTAGAAGTTCTGTCATTATCTGCAACTTTTGCAACATCTTTAGCAGAGACTTTGGTACCGCTCGAATCACGCATTGGAACAATACCTTCCTCAAGAGATGTTAAGGCATACATAGACCAGAAATTTTCGTTCATGTTGATTGCCCCCTTGCTCTTGTTTATATGATGATTAGAGCTAGTTTACAAAACTTAAGGTAATATTTATCCCCGAGGAAGAAATACGCGATGAAAAAACTAGTCGAACTGTTATTTGAGCAAAGTGGTGCAGAAGACGAACTGCATGTTTTTGACTTTGATGATACCCTAGGAATTACAGATGCTCCTACGCTAGTTGCGGCGGTTGAATTCAACGGAGGGGATCCTGACGATCCAGAAAGCTATGATATTGTGAGCGACCTAGACAGTAGACTATCTTCAACAACAGGTAAACTACAAAAGCCAAGCAGCACAAGTGTAAGCTCTCCCGGTGTTGTTGGAGACAAGGTAAAGAATGAAGATCCGTTAATTGATGATGCACAGGTTGTTGTTGTTGATACGGCACAATATCGCGACTGGAAAGAAAAGTACGTTAGAGGTGGAAAACATTCCCGCGTTGTCGTTGGCGGAAATGTTGGTAAAAAGATCAAAGATGCCGCAAAACAAATGGCGGATGAAGGTAGATCTGGGGAGATACATGTTGTCGATTTTTCACCTTCTTCGACCCTTGGCATAGTAGATCCAATCGATGTAACTTTAAATCTTCTAGCAACAAAAGTTCGAGCCGGCGCTGAGACTGCGGTTGTAACTGCAAGGAAAGGTGAAACAGACCTCGATACGTTTGGCGGTAAAAAGAAAAAAGCACAAAATGCTGATGATATCATTAAATTCATTCAAGACGAGAAAGGTGTAAAGCCGGACGAGGTTTTTGGGGCTGCAGACATTTCAAATGCTACAGCTGCAAATAAAAGAAAAATTATCAAATATTTAATTGCGAAGAGCGACGCAGAGGAAATTCATTTTTATGATGACGATCCGGAGAACATCCGAGCAACGTCTGAGCTTTGCGACGACCCGGATTTAGAAGGGCGAGATTTGTATTTCTATAATGCAGAATTTCATAAAGACGGAATACCAACTGCCCCAGTTCACTGTTCCCCTCAGATTGAAGAGTCTCGGTGGATTAAGATTGCAGGAATCCTAAAAGGATAAAAGGACAGACAATGAAAGTCACAAGAAAAATGATTAGAAAGCTCGTTAATGAAGAGCTTGACATAATGCCAAAACCAAGAACCACTAAGTTAAACGAGTCTGCATTAAGAAACGTGATCATGCAGGAAATGTCTATCCTTCGCGAAGAGATGAGTGACGAGGAAGCGGTAGGTGCTCTCGAAGATCGTCTAAACTTTGATCAAGGTGTTGCCGACGTCGTTGCGTTCTTAAACTCTGATGAAGGTAATGATCCGAAAGTTAGAAAGTTTATTAAAGGCGGTCTTGAAGACGGAGACCGTTCTGACGAACAAATGAAGGTAAACCCAAGCGCAACACCGACTGTTGGCGACATGCTTCCCACACAAAGTGAAATCGGCCTTCCTAACTCGATTGGTTACCCGCTGTCCAAGTTCGGTTCGCTAAAAGCGGCCATGGCGAAGTCTGGTGATCCTACTGGGCGTGGAAAGAAAATCATCGCTAGTGGTAACCACGTCATTGATGGGCATCACCGGTGGTCAACCAGGTACGCAATGGCAGGGCCTGATGCAACAATTGATGCAGTGGATATTGCATTGCCTGGTAGTAACGCTGATCAAAAACTGGCCGCGGCCCAGATTGCCATCGTTGCAACGATGGATTCAGATGAAAAAGGCGTCCCAAAAGCTTCTGCAGAAGGGCTAGTAAACATTCTAGGTAAGGGAAAGAATGACATTAAATCAGCTCTGGAAAAGATTTACGATTCAGGGCAGGCAATGGATACCGGCGAACCTATTCTCGCCGATGACTACATGGAACAAGTCATGGGAGATTCTGGGGTCAAGAATCATTTTAGTATTTCTGATGGTGATGATGCAGACGCCGCGCGCGGCAAAATCATCGACGTTGTTGCTGACAATCTGTCAAAACTAAGAAAGGACGATTCGGCTCCAGTTCGAACACTCATGCCTCAATTTGATGGTGGGCAAACACATGAACTTGACCCTGAAGAAGTTCTAAAAACTGCCGCATCCGGAAAAGTTAACTATGCGTCTGATTACGGTGTTAGTGAAGCAGCAAATCGATGGTCAAAAATGGCCGGAATCCTGAGAGACTAATGAAACTCGACGAAAAATTAACGGTAGCATCAGCTTCCGACATCGCTAGATTTAGGCCAAGAATCGAAGAAATTGCAGAACTTCTTATTGATGAACTAGCTGACGTACACCCTGAGATTAGGGAAGACGCTTCGCGAATAGAAAATACTAAAAGAGCACTGACTAAAAAGATTTCGCTAGTTCTTATTGGAATGTTTGGCTCGATGTATGGCCGTGCGCCGATGGATGAAGAAACAAGTCTAGAAAAAGAAGACAGTGTTCTTATCGAAAGACTAAATCGGCTCGCCGGACTAAAGTGATATCCAACATTCTTTGATGTTGGATATCGTTAGGCAACATCAGGTGGTCGCAAGTGCTGTGGTCAGAGTATTTGCCATTGCCAAAAAAGACATTGAAAAAGCAGTCCAAGCAGCCGTAAGAAAAAGGCCTATAAAGGCAGTGAAAACACCGTACTCAATCGCAGTGACGCCGTCTTCAGATTTAATGAAATGCATATTATCTCCTAGTAGAAGCGTTAAGTATACGCCGCAAACTAGAAGAGTTCAAGTTTATTCGCGCATTTCGTAAATAGATCGAAGACGTTCGGCGGCCCTGAACAATAGCTCGTATGCTTCCACAGCTCTATGGTCCCTTTCGCCATCCGGTCCGAACACATCTTCAACGTTTGACATGATCTTCTCAGCGTTCTCAGCTAGGGCTTGAGCAACAACCTCTTCGTCGCTGTGAGCAACCTCAGAAACTGCGCGTCTGTACGCACGTGCAAAGTCTCTGTTTGCAATAGACTGCAAAGGCATCGGGGCCTTGTCTAGGTTTGGCAAAAATGCCTCATTAAGATATTGTGGTTTCTTTGGCACGATTTACAACCCTCGCAATTTGATAATCATAAAAACTGTGAAGCCCTCGTCGCCCTTCGACGAGTGTTACGTATCTAGATCTTCCAGAGCAGTCAGCGGCTTCCGATATTACAAGAGCTAGCGGACAGGATTTTAGTCCTCCCCATTTAAACCCTATTCTAACCAGATCACCTGTTTCAGCATTCACAGTAGATAAGTATTCTAATAAACTGTGTCTTGTTCAATCACATTTCACCAGGACCCTTGGGGTTCTTAACCAAGAATATCCAGTCTCCATTTTCTGTTGCCTTAAAGTAAACTTCATCACCTGTTGCAATGGGCTCGTCCGGACTTCCGGCAATGTGAAAATACTTTTCTTCGGCGAAAGGATTAAAAACAACTTCCTGAAAATCGCCGATTTCTTGATCCTCGTTTGTTTCAATAACAGTTCCAGAAACACCTGCGACAAGGGTTCTCTTGCCGGTTTTTTCAATGTCTGACAAGGACTTACCAGCAGAAACCTGAAATACGATCGGAGAACCTAGGCGAAGTGCATTGGTGTAGAAAAGCGGTGACCCCGTTCTTGTACCCTTGGACGTGGTTCCGTAAAGACCAACCATTCCGTTTCTCTTTTGGTTTCTGTGAGTTCTATTCGTGTGAGCCCATAGTCTTCGGCCGATAAGGTCGTCAGCATCTCTATAGTTTTCAACAGGCTTGAGAGAATCGTAGTAAACTTCGTGAAGCTCTATTGCTTCACGTATGATTTTTCGCAAGTGGCGCTTTGTTATTTTCATGTGTACACGGTAACTATGTTGCCGCTAGCGGCAACCTCGCGCGGCCGGCGGCCGTCGCGCCCTGTTTCGTCGGCGATAGTCCAAACGACTAGTTCAGCCGTTCGATCGTCTTTAAACTCGTAACGAGTGAAATCGTACTTGTCTGCCTTCGGAAGTCGCTTGCCGCCATGTTTCTTAATGATGTGCATGATGCCCCTACCAGCTTCGTTAAGAACAGCTTCCCTAATAACTCTTCGAAGTCGTCTCTTTGTAATCTTCATCTTTTGCGCTCCACGGAAAGGTAAACGTTCCCACCGCTCTCATATGCTTCAAAAATCTCAAACGGCTCACCAGCACCATCAAGCTGTATGATTACTTGACCGTCGGCAAACGCGTCTTGCATGAGTTCCCCTATATCGCCAACAGTGTATTGATGACTAGACTCTCTAAGCGTTGCGAGTTCTTCTTTGATCAGCCGAGTTATCTGATTTTTGGTTATTTTCATGCTGTGGCTCCCGGGTTTAAATATAAACCCAGAGCAGTATAACGTCAACTATTCCGGCCATTGTAGTAGGCGTTATAGACAGACGCTCGATCATTGTAAACTTCCTGAGCAGCGTTCGTCCACTCGTAAGGTGTTGCCTCAGTAGGATCGATCTCAAACCTTTGAAGCATCCCCTCTGCCAAGACCCGCATCTCACCAGGCTTGTACGTTGCAGAGAGAGTGCGCCAGTGAAGACGGTGCGCTTCGACGGTTGTGAGCTTCGGTGCCGTGCAGAATGGCAGCCGGTTGTGATTGATTGGAAGAGTATCGGCGTTCATGTTGTTTTCTCCTTACAACATGATAATACTACAAAGAAGTATTTTCTGCACTCAACTTTTACTCATCACTCATTTCCCTCGCCCGGCGAGGCGCGAATTTTTTTTCGGCCCACTCCCCCGTGGCGTGGGCCTCAGAACCCGAAAACCGATGTCAGAACTACGATCGCAAACGCCGACGGGAATGCTAGGGGATTGCCCTTGCCGGACGAACCCCGGTCCGTGGTAGCGGTAGTGCCATAAGGATACTCGAATATTCATTCCCATATCTACCTAACCTTCTTTGCAACGCGCACACCAACATGCCTTGAGCGGTCCCAAACATGGTTGTCGTGCAGCAACCCCCGCCGTTCAACCGGTCGGTAAGTTTCGATTCGCTCGGACTCGGTAGACCAGTGCATCCAGCCGGCCACGTACTCACTAAGCTTCATCACTCTTGCCTCGCTAAACGAATCCCGGGTGCGTTAAACCGAGTTTCGGCAGGCATTGTGTTTATAAAAACGAGTCGCGCCGCCCATGAGCTCTCCCATGTATTTCCGAACATAACTTTCATTCCGAACTTCTCGCAAGCCGCAGGCCGGCGCCTCGCCGGCGGCGATTGTGCACAACCCGAAGTACCTTCGCTCGGCCTTCAGCTTCCTCCGTCCACCCGCGGTAGAACTTGCCTTTCCAGTCACCCCAGCCCCAGTGGATCATATGCATTATTCTCCTTTCCTCAATCGAAAACCTATGTATTCACCTTGCGCTTCTCCGTGGGCCTTGCGAACCAGCGGATGCCTCGCCGACGCAAGCTGGGCAAGCTGGCTGCCCTTGTGGGAGGCTCTCCACGAAGTTCCAAGTAGCACTCCATAAAACGGGCGGCTCATGAGCTCTTTGCCAATCGAACGCCGAAGCCGCCATGGCGATCAGTGATTAGCCGGCTTCCCGAGTAATCACGCGGATCAATTGCGGTCTCCGTCCATCGGTAGCGAATTTTATGCCATAAGCCGATGCTCGAAAACATCCATGGAAATCCGCCTCGATAAAGCATCATGATTTACTCCTCCTTCTCATTATACGGGTGAATCTTGTGGTCTTCAGCAACTTTTGCAATGCGGAACCCGCGGCGCCTCCCGTATGACCGCCACAGCTTCGTCGTGCTTCCCACGACTGCTTGGGCAGGTGCGCCTCTTGCGCCCGGCACTGCGTGGTCCGGCCAGTCATACTTCCAATGGTCGCACCATGTTCTTGCCGTTTTTGTCTCAGTGCTCACGCGTTATCCTTTGCGACCCGAAAGCCGGCCCACTCTGTTCGCGGGACCCACGTCCAGCGTAATAAACCATCACAGCCCCCGGCGGTAATGTTCCAAGGGCGTCCCATGAGATTCATGTACATCGATCAACCCTTTGCAAGGCGGATGCCGACAAGATTGCGATTGAGCGACAAGATGACGATCGATCGCGGTGCGTATGGTTGGCTCGTGCCCTCCTGCCAACAAAGGCCTCTGCCGCGAGCGTGCCAGAAACAAACTAGGCCGCTCATGGTTCACTCCTTGCGACCCGAAAGCCCACCTTGGGGCGCAGCTGTTGCGATCGAGATGGGTGCGGCGGGGACGCCGAGACGGCGATGCGCGCCCAACCGTTTTGGCACCAGTGGCTTCCGAACATGTAGAGCGGCTTCATCGTTCACTCCTTGCGATGCGAAAGCCAACGCCATTCTGCCGATCGATCGCATATTCGTTTCCACCTGACCAAACGCCCGCGACGTCGCGGAACCAGGCGCTTCCGTAAGCGGGTTTCTCGACGAGGTCTATGTCGATATTGACATGTTCCTTCCAGTTCGTCGTCATGCTCTCCTCCTAGAGATACGGATGCCGCAAACAGCGACGCGTCGACCAGCGCCTAGATTGAGGGGGACGATGACCCGGTGTCGCAATAGATTTGGGTCGACCCAACCAACGCCTCTACAGATCATGATTCCCTCCTTGAGAGGCGCATGCTCGCCCGGGGGTCGCGCCAGTGCAACTGGAAGCAGCGACCTCGCGCTCGCGAGCGGGCGGAGGCCGAGGCTGAATTGAACCAGGCCCCTCCCCGGATGATACGATTCATTGTTCACTCCTTGCAATCCTGAAACTGGTGTACGTGTGTCGTTGGATCGAGGCGGACTTTGACCAGTAACAGGAGCGCCAGCGGCTGCGGAATCGGATCCGGTTGTCGGCCCACACGCCGTTAAGGAAAATCTTGCGGTTCATCGTTCACTCCTAGCAAGCCTGATGCTTATAGCCAAGCGGTCGCTTTTGTATGTTGAACACCGAAACGAACCCCAGCGTTGCCCGGCGCGCGTCGACCACTGGGCCCAATTGCCTCCTCGAACACTAGCGACGACGCGGAATGGGTTTCCAGAAGTTTCCGGGGGATTTTTTGGGGACATCGCGGTTTCCGTTTTGAAAAGTGACCCGGGAAAAAAACTACGCGTGCTAAGGCGGTCTCCCCCCGGGGCGCTCCGGTGAGTATGCAGGGAGGGGCCCCAGAGGGGGCCTCAGAGAGGGCCTTTGGGGCACCCCCTCAGAGGGGCCGTGCCCGCCGCGAAATGTAAAGTTTCTGTTAACGACTGAAGTAATCGAATACGGCTTTCAGAGAAGCGTCGAGTTCCGCCTGCTGCTCAGGCGTCCGCTGGACCGGTGGAAAGACGTCGTCCCGGTAGAGGCTCTCCCCCGTGGACAGGTTAACAGCCACACGGCGGGCATGCGGGGCGTAGACCCGGCACTTGGTGCAGAGGATGGCTTGGCTTGGCTGGCTGAATCGTTCACCGCAGGCGCATTCGTACATGGTCACTCCTTACACTCTTATACTACTACAGGTCCCCTCTCCTCTGCACTCATCTCTCGAGTGTTTTCTGTTTTTTGTTGCGCGCGTACTTGAGCTGGTTTCGGTGCCAGTTTTGGGTCAAGTCCCCGTTCGACCACATGACAGTGTAGACCGTGCAGTCTCGAGAACGCAGCGACGGATAGACGGCCCCAGACTGCGGTCGGCCCTGCGCCTTCGAAACGATAACACCTATCATCTCGTCATAGAACCCAAAGCTGCGAAACGGCGCGCCTAGGCCGGTGGCTGATGACAGTGGACGCGGCGTCGTCTGAAACGAGAAGCCATACGGCTCAGCGCATATGCCGGCGGCGCCGGCGGAGGGTGTGACCCAGTCGTCAATGTTCATTTCTTTCATCGTTTTGCTGCTCGCTGTGCACGGTCGTTTAGATAGTTGCTTTCATTATCCCCGAGCTCGAGAGATGCACGGTAGAGGGTCTCCTTAAGCCAAGCTTGTGCATCGTTGATACGGCTCCAGTCCGTCTCCTCGGGGTTGGTCATTGCATCCTGAAGGCTGAAGTGCCGGTCGGTCAGTTCAACCAACCAGTAAGCCTCACGCGGGCTGAGTGTACTACTCATCGATAACCTCGAGGTAATAAGGGTCAATAGTTTCCGTCTTGCCGTTGTTCCACAAGACCATTACTCGGTCTGCAATTGCACGTGAAACAACGGTTCCGACAAGCTTCGAATGTCGACGAATCCTAAGATCGCGACCGCGACGCACGCGAACAAGAGAACCAATCATCTTTACTCTCCAGAAAGAGTCCCGCCCCCGACACCCGTGCAGGCGAAGGAGGAGGAAGCCCGAATGACGGGAGTCGGAGGGGGACAGTTATCAAGTAGCGGCACGTGCCTTTTGAACACTGGCAACAACGGCCTTGCCGATGCGTCCGTGCACAGCCTTGATGTTGTCAAGGTTGCCACACTGGGAGACCTTCGTCCAGAGGTTGACGAGCTCCTCACCGCCGAGGGTCTCAGCCCAAGAACCAAGGTTGGCGGCTTGCTCCTTCGTGAGCTTGTGCTCGGTGACCCATTCCTTCACGCTGTCAGCAAGAGCGAACCGGGCGTCGGTAGGCATCGAGATAGCTTTTCCAGAGATGTCTTCCCATCGGTTGAGAACGTCCTCGACAGAGATGTTAGCATGGAAGTTCTTGGTAAAGTCGACCAGCGCGATGGCAGCCTCAGGACCGACAAGACCCATGGCAATGGAGTACGCACCGAGTGGTGCATCACCGCCGGCCCAGATGCGAGGAGCCATGCCGGCATGAGTGAGACAGACAGACACACGGTCCCAGACAGCAGGGTTCGGGCAGATAGTGCCAGGCTCGACGGACGAAGGGTCGACACGAAGGTGGACAGGGTGGTTCCGGATGAACTCACGGATGACATCATCAATCTTGCCCTTGGACCACTCGAGCCAGTCTTCAGTGGAAGGCTTGAGGTCAACGACCATGAACCGACGCTGCATGGCAGGGTCAAGGTCTTCGGACTCGTACTCAGCGCCGAAGTTGCCGGCAGCGAGGATGCGTGTTCCGGGGTGAAGCTTGTAAGGCATGCCGTCGGGACCGTTGCCCATCTCTCGGTCAAGGACAAGTTGGAATGCACCCTGAAGAACGGGGAGCATCGCACGGTTAATCTCGTCGAGGAAGATGAGAACCGGCTCTTTGCAGCCGCGGACGAACCAGCCGTACATTGAGTTGTGTGCGACGCCAGTCTCCTCGATGGCCTTGAGGTTAGGGATACCGCCCATCGTGCCTTCGTCCATGACCGCGGTCCGAACGTCAATCATTGGGATATCCAGCTTCTGAGCAATGGCCTTGGCCATGGCCGACTTGCCGATGCCGGTCGGTCCGCGCATGAGCACGGCCTGGTCGGCGGGGAGAAGCGGGGCGATGTGAATGAATGTTTTCATGTCCATGGTGTATAACCTCCTTACAATCTAATAATACCACGTGTAGATGAAATCTGCACTCAGCTTCAGGACTTCCAGAACTGCGCAAAGTCTAGCTCGGAACCAGGATCTCCACCCATGTAGGTGTTGACATAGAAGTTCCTGATGACTTCTTTTGATCCTTGCAGAGTGATTACAGCGTTGCCGTTATTTCCAACAACCTTCTGCACACGTGCAGCAACATCTCGCGGCAAACCAGCTGCGTAGATTTCTTCAATCATCGCTTCAGGCTTGTCACTCGTTGCAATCCAGTCAATGCTAATCATGCCACACTCCGTCGCGGTTGAAGGTACGATAGCCATGTTGTTTCTCCTTACTATATGATTATACTACAGTTAGGGATTATCTGCACTCAACTACTTGAGCTTTGCACGATTTCGCAGACGTGCAGCCATGCTTCCATGTCCACCGAGCTTGAAGTCGTGCTTGCTGACAAGCACTTTTCCAGCGCGCTTAGGTGGAAACTTCTCTTTCCACTCGACAGGATTTAGCCATCGCTGACCATCCCAAGTCCACGAGCAGACAACGTGACTTTCCTTGACAGGCAGCCAGATCGGCTTTACAGCTCCTGGTGGATGCCACGGAAATCTCTTTCCTGTCGCAACGCGTATGCGCTGCGTGACGCAGTGACCGAAGTAGCGACCGCGATAACTCGGCATAGGAACAGACATGTTGTTTCCTCCTTACAATCTAATAATACCACAACCGGCAGATATCTGCACTCAGTTTTTATCTTCTTCGCCAAAAAGAGGCACAAAGATTTCCAGCGCGAGGGCGATGACAAACGAGCCGGCGGCCGTGGGCGGAGCGACCAGCAGCTCGGCCCAGACGGCAAGCCACCAGAGACCGAACATAATCCCTGTTCGAATGCCGAGTGAGAGAGCGAGGCCGACGAAAGCGAGGAACAAGCTTAGCATAGGTGAACTCCTGAAAGTTACGCTCATTGCACGGGGGCAAGGTACTTCTTCTCGATGAAGCCAAGCTCACCGGAAGGAAGAAGAACTTGAGCGCAATTGCGAACGTTGTGGTAACCAAGCTCTGCCGAGCAGCGTCCGCGGACAATATGAACAACGTCGCCGAGCGCGAAGTCGAGGTAGACGTCCCGAGGGGAGAGACGAGGCTCACCGCCTTCGTCCATGTGAATGAGGAATGTGGACTCACCGCGAGCTTCAGCCTCCGCGGAGCGCTTGCGCTTAGCCTCGTGCCAGTTATCTTTGTCGACAGACGTGGCACGGCGCCAGACCGTGATGGCGCGTGTGCGCCGCTTGAGTTCCCACTCATCGGTGACCGTGTGCGCGCAGCCGTGAGTGATGGTGGCGAGTGTTCCCTTATTGAATGACATGCAACCTCCTTACATCATGATTATACCACAACCAGCTGGTATCTGCACTCAACGCACCAATTTTAAATCAATCTTTGTGGCAGCGGTCTGCTTGTATGCGTGACCCGGGATTTCCACAAGCCAAGTGGGGCCGACCTTGCGGTCGGGGTACATGTCCCAACCGGCCTTGCCGACGATGGTGCCGACCTGCCAGCCGTAGAACTTTGTCTTTACAGAGACCGTGTCACCAATTGCAAACATTATCAACTCGCGGGTCAGGGCTACGTTTAGAAAGTGGTTTTCAGAACTCGAGGATGTCGTCGATGCGATAGCCGCTGTCCGTGAACTCGACAGTTTCCCATCGGCCGAGGACCGATACTTGGAGAGTGCCGTCCGATAGTGTGCGCACGTGCTCTCCGCGCCGGCCGGTATCGTGTTGGCGCCAGGTTGCAAGGTACTCGGCACAGTCGGCCCGCGAGTCGAACTCGGCGCTCCACTCGGGCCGCTCGCAGTAATCCCACACGACCCACCCCATTACCGCGTGCAGGGGGTCGAGCACGGTGGACGCCTTGGCGGCGGGGAGGCGGGCGATGACGGTGTGGGCAGCAGGCATGAAGCTCTCCGGGCAGGCGGGACACCATCGTGCCCCGGGGTGACCAATTTAATCCCATACGCGGCCACTGTACATCGATAGTCGTAAAAACGGTGTTAACGAATAAACTTGTGTACATCGGCGCGCTGGCGCGCCTAGCACCGAACCAACCCAGCAATTACCGAATCATCCTCAGTAACCATGAGAGAAACATATTACCAGGAGTCCTCTTGTCGCTTGTGGGGCCACGGTCGTTAAGAGATGGTTGTGCGGCCATTGGTGACCGTTCGTGGCATGAGAGGTTGCACTGTGCAATCCTAAAGCCAGAGTTCTGCGTTCTGTCGAGATCCTGAGGTGATGCGGAGAGGCTGCAAAGCGTTATGGTGAGGGGCCGAGACGATGCTCGGACGGGAAGGTGATGCAGGGCCGGCCTTTGCCATGAGCTTCCCCTGTACATGAGATTCACCTTGCGAGCCTGAAGCCATTAGGTGTGCGTAAGCCCCGCTGCTCTCGGCGAAGAGATGATGTTTCGGTGGTGTTGGTGTAAGGGTTTCGAGAGATCGAGACGGTCTCGAACCATTCTGCGAATCCCCTGTACCTGTGCTTCATCTTGCAACCCTTATTCCGTTGCATACCAGTCGGACCATGCCCCACATGTAGCCTGAGTCCCAAGAACCTCTCTTCAACCAGTTCCCTCCTATCACCGGTCTCTCCCTCCAGCGTTCCTCTAGCTGTTCCATTCTGTTACCATGGTGTTTTCTAATGTTTGTTGCGTTCGGGCTAGTCGGAAGCTCATGCCTCGGTGCCGGCCGGGGAAGCTGTTAACACCGGTGTTGTTGGCGTAGAGGTAGCCGTTAGGGTAGTCGATGCTGACGTAAAGGTTATCGAGGGCCCCGGCATTCATCCACCAGCGAGGAAGGCCCTCGGCATTCATCCACCAGATTATGTTTCCTCTGCATTCTTTACTCAAGTTCTCTCCTTGCGATTCGCAAGCCAATGAACGGTTCATGGGGTAGTTTGGCGTATGGTTGTCCTTGACTGTTCTTGCCGGTTCCCTTTATCTGAGTTGTGCTTACGTGCCACCAGCGATATCGGGCAGTACACCAATCACCTCTTCCCCAGCGCATCATCTTGCTAGCCTGAAGCCGGTGGAGCGGATGCGGCTGGCGTTTATGCTCGCTCGCCCGGTGACGTTAGCGCAGTGGTATTCGAGCAAGGTGGCGTCGAACCACCACATCATCTCTCCCCTGTATGTGTTTGTCATCTCGCCAGCCTTAGGCCTGTTTGGTGGATGCGACGTATGGGATGTTTCGGAATCTGGGTGCTCTCGCGTTCGACTTGAAAGGTCTGCCAGCTTGACCCGAACCCTAGCATGAGGTAGTGGCCGCGGTTGCTCATTCTTCTTCCGAGTTAGAACCCGTGTTGGGGAACTGGTAGACGTTGTTGATGATAGGTTCTTCCTCGTGCTCTTGTTCTCCCTGGGCCGGGAGCGGTACGCCTGCGTCCTGGAACTTGTGCATGATTTCGTCGATGTGGTCAATCATGTGAGATGCATGTCGGGGTTCCCACATAGGTGGCAGTTCGTCCTTCTCGAGCCAGATCATCCAGCTGTTCTTTGCCAACTCTAAACACCCCATGATGATGTTCATGTCCACATCTGTAAGACCGGTCCAGCTGTCGTCGTTATCATCATCCATTGCTTACCTCAGTGTTTTCTATTGTTTGTTGCGTTTGGGCTAGTCGGAAGCCGATTGGATCGTGTCGGTTCACTGCTCCGGCGAACGAGATCACCGGCTGCTTGTTAAGGAAGAGGTGGAATCTACGTGACCAAACCCTCAGCCCGTAGTACTTAACTCTCATTGCTTTGTTCATCTTCTTTCCTTGCCAGTCGAAACCCGGTAAACTCGCTGCTTGTTTCCCTGAGAGCATCATCACCGCCGGGCTTCGAAGCTGCCGACTTCGACCAGTCCCAGTGACTCCCCCAAGCGGTATCTTGATACCACCCGGTATCGAAGTCTTTAAAGAAGTCCTTTGATAGTTTCATTCACCTGGCCCCTGGCAATCCTAAGGCCTCCGTAAGAAAGGCGGATGCCTGCTGCTACCGTGTTATCCACGGTCTTCTTATTTTGTCTCGCGTAGTTAGAGCAGTATTGCTGGTGAGCAGCCGGTGCAACCCAGCATCTCCAGAAGGAGTAAGGTTTGCATGGCTTCTGAACATCATAATGTTTACGCATCTGGTTGTTCAACCTGTTCCACTGTTTTCTCGCGCGCGACCCTCAACCCCTGGATTTCGTTTCTCGCACCGATTGAGTAATCACTAAATGTCTCGGTGCGGTTGAGATCACAGGCCGTGCCGGCAGATCGGGACAAATCATGCTTTAGCCACTGGTATTCAGAGTCCCATGGGAATGTTGCCCGCGAAGGCCTTGAATCAAAGGACATCAGCTACCTCCTTTCGGCCACTCAAGGTTGATGACGGTGTCCGTCTTGTGAGGGGTGAAGAGAAGCTTCCGACCGGGCACGATAACCCAGCAGCGACGCACGCCCCGCAGCGGAGGACCAGGGTCAGCAGCCTCACCATCGGTGAGGATAATCATTCCGTCGTAGCTAGCCTTGTTATCACCGACATGCTTCATCGGAGCGGAGAAGTTGGTGCCACCAAAACGCGTACGCAGCGGAGGAGCTGACCGACCACGTTTGAGAGTGACCTTGGACTTTTCATCAACCTCTGTGTCGAAGTTGAAGAGGTCAATCTGGCGTCGACTAGCAAGGTTGTTAAGCTCACCGAAGATAAGCTCGAGCTCCTTGTCTCCGACAGAACCAGACTGGTCGATGTACGTTGCGATCGAGCAGGTGTAACCACGACGTGGACCCTTGACCATACCAGGCAAACGCTTGTTGATACGCTGCCAAGAAGCTTTTCGGTTTGCACGACGTGTCATTCCAACCCAGTTGCGAAGCACTTTACGCCAATCAATCTGCTTGGAGACCATTGCGCGAAGGTCTGTGCGAAGTTCAGAACTTACGGAACCCCATGAACCGGTCTTGTCACACTCGTCGACAGCCTTGGAAAGAGCAGCCTTGACCTTGCCCTTAGCAACCTCGCGCTCTTCTTCAGACATTTCGTCCCAGCCGCCATGGTCGTCCATGGAGCCGGGCATGCTTGGTCCGTCACCGTCACCGTCACCGCCGCCAGACTGGCCGTTGGATGCATTCTCGAGAGCTTCTTGAACGTTAGGGTCTTCCATGAGCTTGGTGAAGTACCACTCTTGACTCTCACCCTTGGGGAAACCGCCGATGAGCTTCATGATGGGGTCTTCGTGGGTGAGAAGCTCAGGCTTGCCAGGCCAGATGCCACAGTTGGGCAGCTCGTTATCCGGGATGAGCGAGTTGATTGCACAGTCAGCAGCAAGGTTGGCCACAGAGTGCGGAGACAATCGGCGAGTTGTGCAGTGCTCGAAGACGAGGTGAAGCGCTTCGTGCTTCAACAGACCCTTGACCTTGCTTGGACCTTCCTTGAGAAGACCAGCACAAAAGGCAGGGTTGTAGTAGAGCTTGAGCTTGCCATCAACTACCGTGACGCCGGCGGTTGAGATGCTCGTAGTAGCTTCCTTATCAAGGCAGCGGGTGATGCGACCGAAGAAAGGTTCATCCAGCAAGAAGCGGATGAGGTGGTCTTGAATATCAAAAGCAGCAATCTCCTCGGGCGTGGCCTCGGGGACGATGGCGTCTTTGATTCCGGTGTTGATGTCGTTGTTAGCCATGCAGAACCTCCTTACATCATGATTATACTACAGTTGGGTGATATCTGCACTCATTTTATCCAGAAGATTGCATCGGAAGCAGGAACTCTGGATAGAGAGAGGAAAAGCGCCCGTTCGGCCAGAGAATCTCAATGCACCCGTCGCTTAGGGCTTCAACGATGAGACCGTTCTTGAAAAGCCTGAAGGTTTCAGCACGCTGGTCGTCACCGCCGCGGTAATACGCAGGGTTCACCCTGACAAGGTCACCGACTTTCATCACTTCACCACCGGAAGCCAGCAGATTTCTGCGCAACAGAGGTTACCCTTCTTCGTCACAAACTTCGGTGCGCCACAGTGACAACGCTCCGGACGAGCAGCCTTACGCCAGACATCTCGCATGCGAGAGACCGTTCGTTCCACGATGTCGTCGATGTTTCCGGTCCGATGAACTCGTCGGTTCTTGACAAGCCCGCGAGTCTTGCCATCCGATGTATTGTAGACTGCAGCAACTCGAATCGAGTCCTTGCCACAGCCTCGTGCTGAGCCGTTGACCACAGAGGTGAAGACACGAACCTCAATGCCAGGAGTAACCTCGCGAGCGTAGATGTCCTCGCCACGCGATTCAATCTTGCTAAACCCGGACTCGCTGAGTTTGATAACCAGGGCCGCGGCGAGTGCTGTGGGCATACCCGGAATAGTAGCGTCGTAATCCATACAGAACCTCCTTACAATGATATAATACTATAGTATGGAGATATCTGCACTCATTTTTTCTATTGTTTCTAAACGACCTCCATTAGGCTTTCCGCGATCTCCCAGGACTTGCCTGCCTTGCCGTAGAAAACATTGATACACGGATGAGGTGGACTTCCTGCCATGTGCTTCGAAAGAATAATGCCGGTGCCCAGCTCTTCGCGCTGTCGCTCTGCGATCTCAAGCAACCATGGCTTTGATGCTGGTGGAGTCTTCCGGATTACCAAATCACCGACTTTCATTTACCACCTCCGCCTTTGTGTCGTATTCGGGTGACGGGTAGTATCCGTGATAATATGGGCCTGGGTTCATATCCGGGTGAGGGTGCCACCCAGGTGAGAATGCCACAAAGAACCTAACATCAGCATGGTTTCTTTCATTATCATCAATGACAATCCCAATACGATCATGGCCGTAAGTTTGAAAACGAACAAGGTCACCGACTTTCATTGATCACATCGGTCTTAGACTTCTTTATCCACTTGTGGCAAGGCCTTATCAGCGTTCGAACGACGCCATCCGACCACATGACTGTAGCTGTCCTAGGGTAACCTTTGTAAGGCAGAGGTGGTAGGTTGCCATCCATGAAGCCGCAAGTCTTTTCCTCACTAACTTCTATCACGATGCCGGTAACATTTGGATCATCTGGAAGCGGGTCATAGGTTTGACGACCCCGAAGCCTCCCTGCGATCTGATTCTTCCGGTATGCACTGTATGCAACGAGGTCACCGGCTTTCATTGATCAACTCGAGGTCCGTGCTGTCATAGTCAAAAATGTTTCCGTCTTCCCACATTACAACTACGTCTCGAGGTTTACGAACCGAGGTTCCGGGTCGGTCAACTTTCTGAATCACGAGACCGCAGTAGTCATCGCCATGGAACTGCGCTAGTGGTTTAACTAAGTCGCCCACGTTCATTCTCCGTTCTCCTTGCAAGGTGTGAAGTACCAATCGGCAGCTGTAATAACACCGTCTGTTGGATGAACCACCGTGTAACGTTCATAAGCAACTTCTGCAAGATCTGCCACAACGTGTTCTTCGGACTCTAAGAACAAACACCAGCCGCCAGGATGCCGGTTCAGCCAAAGCAAATCTCCAGAATCATGCACTACTATGCCTCCTGCCATTCTTGAACAAACTCTATCAGCTTTAACAAGTGCTGAACTTCAGATAGCCCTAACTCCGTAAGTTCTTGCAGAAACCTCATCTGAAGACTTTCGAGATCAAGCTTAACATCACCTTCGCCGGCAACATCGACAACGATACTTTTGACCTTGAACAAAGAGCCAAAGACCGCTCGCGGCTTGATGACGCGGTTCGCAATGTTCTCGCTATAGTAGGCGACGTCGATAGCATCCTTTGCTTCAGAAATGCCAGGTCTGTTCGGGGGATTACGGTCAGGATCAGCAGGGATTGCTCTTCCGACGTCACGAACAAACTTGATTCCTGCAATCTTTTTACCCTCTTGCATGATTTCATCAAGCTTGATGCGGTCTTCTTTGGTCAAGCTAATCTTTCGAACCATTTTTCCCCCTCGAGAAGTAAGTGCCTCCGAAGAGGCACGCAACAAAACTATGCCTCGTCAGCACACCACTGATAGACGACACCCCAGAGATCTCGGATGGGAGCAGTTGCCCCAACCTTTCCACACTCGGGCCGCTCGAGAGGCCACTGTGACCAGTCGGTCTCAGCATCAATCCAGCCCTTCATCATGCCCTCAGCATCCTTGAGCTCTTGCTCAGTGGGAAGACGGCAGTCATGATGCTCTGCAAAAGCCTTTGCTTCGTACCAGGTGATTCCGACGACAGGCGCATCGTCTGGGTCTTCCTGGCGAAGTGATTCGTCTTTGCGATCTGTTGCCTTGCAGAAAGCCTTCCACTCTCCGCGGGTAACGAGGTCGCGAGCAAGGGTTCCATACCATTCACGATTTGCAGACATGCTAATCTCCTGTCGAATCTAATTGTTTAATAGCGAATCAGTCGAGAACTGTTGCGTTCTCGAGCTTAGTTACGTACCGAGGTCTGTGGTAGATGACCGCTTCGTGATGGCGCGTCCAGACCCTGTATGTATTGGCTAGCCGCTTGCCGCTAGACATGGCTGGACCACACGGAAGAAGTTTGACGTTGATGCGGTTGACTTTGACGACTACAGCGTGCATATTCCTCGGTGCCTTGTCACGCTCTTGGTCGTAGCTGAGCTGTACGACGTCACCAGGACGCAGCGTCCGTCGCATTTCTGCTTCATGAGCATCTAGCTCGAGTTCGTGCTGCTTGCGATCCTTGCGAAGCTGCTCGCGCCTGGCGTCGGTTTCTCTTCTCCGAATGATGCTAAGAGCGCTAACACCAACGTCGATGAAAGCCTCGAGCTCGTGCTTCTGCATAGTCATGACCATAAGCTCGAGCATTGACTTGGTTTCTTCATTCATGTTATCATCTCCTTACATCATGATTATACTATACATGCAAGAAATCTGCACTCAAATGAATGAAGAAACCAAGTAAAACTAGGAGAAGAATCCTCCCGACCAATACCACGATAGAAGGATTGTTGCCGAAATAACGGCAGCGTAAAAGTTTAGAACCTGCTTCTGACCATTTAGGATAAAACAAGTTCCAACACTGAGCACTGTCATTGGCACGTAAGACAGCTGTACAATACCCCAGGAATCAAAGAAACCACCAAGAACAAGGAGCAATACTGTACACGCGGTCGAGGCCGTAGCCCGGGCTGCGCTGACTGTATAAGTGCTACCATGATTAAGCATGGTGTATATGACCTGAGCTGCGAAGAAAGCAAGTAGAATGGTTTGCGGATAGCCCATGAGGAACTCCTCTTATCGTTGTGAGATTCATTATAGAGCAAAGTGCTCTAGTTTACAAGTTTAACTTTTTGGTTGACGCTTCTTAATCTCGAATGATGGTACGTTCGTAAATGTGCCGCCAACGATCATTGGGTAGGCAACCTGGCCCTTGTCATCAACGACCGGTGCGTCGACAACCATCGAAAGGTGCCAAGTAGTTTTGTATGTGCTTTGCCATGCAGACTGAGGAATGACGTCTCTAATAGGTGCCCACCGCATCTCCGTCGGCATGTGCTTGGGGTTTGCAATCTCAGCGAGTGGCGTCTTGAACTGCTTAAGAAGTTTATCCATGCACCATTCATCGAAGTCGTACTTAGTAGCCATCTCTACGGTTGCACCGGCCTTGAGGAAAAGAATAGCTTTCGTAATAGCCTTGTGGAGACCGCCATGAGAGTAGAGATAGTTGTCGTCGTATCGCTTGGCAAGCTGAACACAATGGCGAATCTTTGCAACTTGGTCTTCGCTTGGGCACCAAGGGCCGTGCTCGGCTACGTTGACGGCCTCAGCGAGGAGCCGCTCGAGGAATGCTTCCTGCTTTTCACTGAGGTTCCAGCCATTGAAGATTTTGATTGCAAAGTCTTTTAGAACACCCCGACTACCAGGCTTCAGACCCTCGACAGCCGCGGCTGCCAAAATCGCCGCATGACGCTCTGGGTCTTTAGCAATAGGCAGAGGTTCTTCTATGATGCTCGTCGCCCACCTACGCTGGCCGGCGGTGAAGCTTTTGCCGATTTCGGAGCGAGCAATCATGTCGCGCGCGAACGCGGCGTTGCGGTGATTGCCAAGACCGGCAGACTCATACTCGAGGACGCGAGCCCGGAGCAGCTCGCCGCGGCGTGTGTCATTCATGCGTGGCATACAGAACCCCCTTACAATGATATAATACCACATCACCGAAGAATCTGCACTCAAATAAACAAAAGTTGTGGTGCCCCGAGAGGGACTCGAACCCTCACTCCCTTACGGAAAGGGCATTTTAAGTGCCCTGTGTCTACCTATTCCACCATCAGGGCTCTGTCCCACCACTTCTCAAAGACATAGTGAACGATAGTAAGAAATGTCATAAGAGCTATTGTAAGCAGAAACGACTTCTGCCAACCTCCGAGAAAAATCAGGTTGTAGATCATCGCAACAACAAAACTGATTAGCCTCCAAGCAATGACCTTCTTAACCGTATCAGACACTATGCAACTCCCACTTAGTCTTGTCGTTAATAAACCCTATCTGATAGCCAATGATATTTTCTTTCCTGCCGAGAATGTAAGCAACCCTTCCGTAAACCTCTGACCAACCAGCTCCAAACTTATCTCCCATAAATATTCCAACTTCGATTTCTTCGGTTACTTCGCCAGAATCAAGAAACTTTCTGCTAACAACCTTTACGAGGTCTCCTACTTTCACTCATTTTCCGTCGGGGTCAGCCAGCTTTCGCGAGCATGAGTGATACATCCAAAGTTTGAACCCTGCGTGATTCGAATCAGATATACATCTTCGTTGAGTGTCCAGCGCATTAGCTTAAGAACTTCTGCACGGTACTTTTCATCATGACCATTATCTACAATGATTTCTGTATTAGCTTCTAGCATGTTTACCTCGTTTCATGTGGGAAGGGGGAAATGGGACGCAAGGGACTCGAACCCTTGACCCTCGGCTTAAAAGGCCGGTGCTCTACCAACTGAGCTAGCGTCCCGTATATGTTTAAGTTTCTCTTTTATTGGCTAGGATTTGCCATCTATTAAACAAAGGATTTAAAAACTCTGCATTGATATCCTCGTATTCAAGAACTGCAAGTTGTGATTTTCTATCTGAGCGGTTGAGCCAAGCTGTTCGAAGCAGTCGGGTATATTTCTCCCAACAAAAACTGTAGTCGTCACCTAGCACAGTATTCTCCTCAAGCCAAGGAATGGGATGCCTGGGACTCGAACCCAGAACCTACGGATTAAGAGTCCGGTGCTCTGCCAATTGAGCTAGCATCCCATTCCTTATTACTCGCCCGCCATTATAGATAACAGTGATCCTTCATTACTAAACTCGAATGTGGTATAAAGAGGTTCGCTGGATCGGCTATATCCGCCCTCGACATCTACATGAACTATATCGCCATAGACTTCTTCGCTGTATGAAACTTTTCTTTTATCCAGCATCTCTTTTAGCGTTTCAAGATCACTCATGAATCATGCCCCCAATGCTTTTATCTTACTACGTTTAGCTTATGTTTTCAACAAATGTCAATTAAAAAGTGGGCTCTCTGGGACTTGAACCCAGGACAATCCGGGTATGAGCCGGGTGCTCTGACCAACTGAGCTAAGAGCCCGTAAGGGTAGCACACTTTA
>MDTC01220715.1_pt1 | contig 46935 bp, 33 predicted proteins | sample 811181 | NCBI WGS metagenome assembly MDTC01 (sample SAMN05326644, study PRJNA326480) | marine metagenome | isolation source: seawater | place: Pacific Ocean: North | collected 2011 | reverse complement strand
TAATTCTTTAATAATCTCCATTTTTTGCATATTTATTATTACAAAGATAAGCATTTATTTTTAAAAAAACAAATGAAATTAAAAGACATTATAAGAAATACTACTGATACTCAACCGTTCAATAATTTTGAAATTGCAATATTAAGAGAAATATATAGAACTTTAGGTGGTAAAATAAATGACTATGCATCAACTAAAAAAACGGATCTTAATCTTTTAATGGATTCTAACATCATAGGTAACTTAGCATTAGATAAGGATATACTTATGTATTTTTATGCTTTATATAAAAATAATTTATTCAATGTTTTAAATAAAGATGGTGATTTTGCTTCTATAGAAGAAGTAGTTGTACCACAAATGAAAGAGTATCAAATTAAATTTTATCAAAACATAAATTCTTGGAGAGAAATCAAAAATACTGTCGTGTCAGATGATAGTGATACTGCCATAGACGCAATGGACTGGGAATTCGATTATGGTAATGTAGTGAGTCCAGAATTAACAACTCACATAGATGATGAAATACATGAAGGAGATTATGATGAGGTTTTTGATACAGAAGCAGATGTATTACGAACTATAAATGAAAGTATTACTAAAAGAAAAATTATTATTACTGAAAGTCAATTATCTAAAATAGAAGAGGATTTAAAGTACTGGAATGTTAGTGATGCAAACCCAAACAAAAACAAATATGAAATGGGTGTGGAGTTAGAAGAAGAGGTAACTAGTATTCCAATATATAAAGATAATAATCCTCATAAAAGAATATATGAAAAAATGAGGAGAGAATTCCCTGACACACCAGAATATGTCTTACAAGATTATTATAGAAATATTATACTAATGAGAGCACCAGGTCATCGTCCAGCAATAAAAGATATATTAAACATGTATAATGGTGATCCAATACCTTATATTAAGGGCGATGGAAATGGATGGTGGTATAACTATTTAAAAGGTCCGTGGAAGTTACAAGTTTTAAATGTAAACCCAATGGATTTTGATAAACGTACAGTAAGAGCGTTTGAACAAAGGGACTTCGGTAATATAAATGCATACAACGTACCCAATGATGAAGAACGAATGGACACTCAAATGAGTATGAGGAGAGATGATGGAATGAATGAACCAGTTATTATCCTACAAAATCCCGATGGTACTTATCAATTAGTAGAAGGTTGGCATAGAACAATGTCTATTTTAAAAATGGGTGATAAACCTACTGAAGATTATTATGATGAAGATGATTATAATGATGAATTGTGGGACGAAGAAACACCTACTGAGTTAAAAGATTGGGATAAAGTTAAACTCAGAGCATTTGTTGCACCAAATCCAGACTTTAAAGAAAAAAAGTGAACCGGGGAGGATTCGAACCTCCGACCGTCTGCTTAGAAGGCAGATGCTCTATCCAGCTGAGCTACCGGTCCAATATGTACTCGAAGCGGGAATCGAACCCGCACTCCCAAATGGGAACAAGATTTTAAGTCTTGCGTGTCTACCTATTCCACCACTCGAGCATCGAGTATGTTATTAAAATATTCAATAACATATTTAGCGTATGAAGTAAGAACATCTCTACCTTCAAACACAAACATTTCTTTATTTTTACTTACTGCATCGTTATACAGTAATTTAAATTTATCTATATTTTCTAAACTAATCATAATTATCTCTTAAACCACTCAATCATTTTCAATTCCCTATTCATATGTTCAATTCTATCTTTAGCAACTGAAAGTATAATACTTCTACCTTCATAATGAAATGCATTTTTACCTTCTTTTACTGCCTTATTGTACAGTGAAGTGAGTGTTTTTATATTTTTTATTTTAATCATACCTCAAATATAGTAATAATATTTTAATAAAACAAATTAATTATAAGTTTTTGATATTACATCTAAAAATAAATCCGTATAAGAGTCCACTTTGTTAGGGAAATTACGTTTCATACGTTTTGCCCAATCTTGTGCCCACTCATAGGCGTGTTCTTTTTGTTTTTCCGTTATACAACTATTAACAACTTTATTAACATAATTAAACTGTTCTCTTAAATTTAACATATTTTATTATTTAAAAATTATAGTATATAATATTGAATGTATCCCTTTTAAATGAACGGGATCTATTAACAATCTAATTTTCTTCATTAGTCTATACCTTTTTATTAATCTAAACTTATTAGTTGTGTGATATTCCTCTATTATGTTTTGTAATTTCATATTGTAAAAATATAAAAAATATTTTAATTTACCAAATGTTTTTTAAAATTTTCTAAATATTTTTTTATATTTTCCGCACCCACAGGATTAGCGGAGTGTATTAAATAGAATGGTATATCTTTACCTTTGTCTAAACAATATTCACACAACCATCTACAAGCGTCATATCCTGTTTTTTCTTTAAGACTACCATAATTTATATCACCCTTTTGATTTTCTGGTAAATATGCATCATACGACAGATCATGATCGAAAGAAATATGTGTCGGTAAACCGAATTTATTAATCGCAGAAATGAATTGATGGTAATCTCTTACTATAACCCAATCAATATTATTTTCATATAATGGATTAACTGTTATTTTAAATACATCATACGGATTTCTAATATCATCTAAAAATAATTTCATAATAAACTTTCTTTTATACGTTTTGCAGTAGTAATTAATTTAATTACACCTTTACTACCCAATCTTTGGTGTACATCTGATAAATCGAATCTTTTGGGCATACATACCATTAATACCCTCCCATTCAATTTAGTACTATCTAATTTTTTATATAGATTTATTGCGTCTTTTTCTGCATCGTTGTCTAAAACTATTATGACTTTGGCGGAAGCATTATCTATTAATTTTTTAAATAACAAATCATTTAGTACTTTACCCAACATAGGAATACTATTTGGTAGTGTGATATGATCGAATACACCTTCTACTAAATAAATGTTAGAATCCCAATTAATTTTTCCTTCATTAAATATAATATCCATTTTAGATACTTCAGGATTTTTATACTTTAGTTTAGTGTATTTTTCAAAACTCCTACCTAAAAAATAATTTATCTTACCTTCACTGTCATATGATGGAAATATAATTCTATTTCTGTAATCTCCTACGTTAGCGTAACCTAAGTTATACTTTTTAATTAAGTCTATACCTATATTTCTTTTACTAAGATATTGTATTGCTTGTTGATATCCACTGTCGTTCCTTTCTATAGTTAGGGGTGTAAAATTTTTGGGTAATCCTGTTATAACTAACTTCTCTTTGTCTACAACAACCCTTTTATTATCGGGTATCACTAACTGATATTGTTTCATATGATTTTTATTACCATACTTCCTAATAAGTTTATTAAGTGTCCCATGTGTACCATAGGTTTCTGAACAAGCCCAACATTTATAAACGTGATGATAGTAATTAACTTCTAAATTACCTTTACCGTCCCCACAATCCAAACCTTTAATAGATGAACACACAGGACAGTCAAAAGATATTTGACTTTTGTTTTCATAATGTTTTTTAGAATTACCTAATACGTCTTCTAAGATTTCTACAACTAATTGTGACATTTCACAAATATAAGAATTTTATTTTAAAAATCCAAATTAATTCCAGTCTCCACATTTTCTCATACCCCCTAATACACATGCATATGCATCAGTCATATCATAATTTTCTTTAGTTAATTTATTGTGTTTATCATATATCCATACAACTTGTGGTTCAATTTCACTTACTTTTTGGTGAATAACCACTTTTTTATCAATATCGTATGGTAACCCCCCAAATAAAACTGGATTCTTCTTTTCTACTTCTTTATCTGTATACCTTTCACCTGATTTTTTAAATAATCTAACTTGCATTAACTCAGGAAATGCAAATTTTCTAGCGTCGTAAGAAGAAACAAATTCGGGTACAATATTCAACACTTCATATACGGATCTACATATCATACCATTAAATCTTAATAAAGTCGCTACTGTATTGACATTATTAGACCTTAATAAGGGTTCTTCAATAAAAACTCTATCAATTTCAATATCACTATATTTTTCTAAAAATTCTTCTTCGAATATTTGAACTTTTTTAATAAGTGTTTCAATATTATTTTTTGGTTTTGGTTTAACTTTAGGTGTTATGTGGGTTAGTAATTGTAATTTTCCATTTTCACCTTTGTCTTCAAACAATGCAATCCCTATTGTTTTTGTGGACACATCTAATCCTAGAATTCTACTCATTATAAAACATTTTTTTGTTAAAGTTTTTCAACTTTATTTATAAAACAACTTGTACATCAAATATTACAAAATCATTTTTCTTTTTAATAATTTGTCTATCTGCTTTACCGATAGCCAATACTTCACCAGTTACATCAGTAATACCTACTTCTGTAATTCTAACTTCATCATTAATATCAATTGTTGGATTAGTAGATCTAAAAAATTCACCTCTACCAGCAATACATATTACGTTTTGTACTAAATTATTCACAACACTATCTACTGTGGTATTATAAGTACCACCAGAATAATAATAAAGTCCTAAATCATTAGTGACTGTTCCTGTTTCAGTATCACCAGTAAAATTAGTTGCTATATTATCTACTATAGTGGGGTCCGTAAATGCTAAAATACCTTTATCTAAATACGCAACACCAATAATTTTATCTACATTTATTCCGGTTGGGGTAACTGTTTTAGTGTTAATTAATTGTTTGTTGTTAACACTAAATGGTTTAAAATCATCATATCCAGTAGCCCAACTTTTATTAGCGTCATTATTAGGTTTTTGAACGTTGTCTGAAACCATATAACTTACTGGAAAATCAGTCCCAAATAACCCATTAGTAAATACTGAACTATCTTTGTATTTAGCATCTAATTGTACTAAACTATATTGTCCACTATTAACAAATGTTGAATAACAATTATAAGTCGTTATTCCTGTTGCTTCACCACCTGACGTATATCCAGTTATTATAGGTAATGTTGTCTTTATAGTTTTACCATCTATTAATTCACCATAACTATCATTATTAACAACAACCATTAATACTCTATCTGAAGCTAAACCACTAAATGCAGTGTCTAACCATCCTCCTTTTGTAGAAGTAGTTCCTGTAAATAAATTTTTCTTAGATTCTAATATAGGTAATCTCAAACTTTCAAAATAGTTAGTAAATGAAGAAGTTCTATCATTCTTATCTATAACTGTATATGTTAAATTATCACCACTTACAACAGTTTCACCTAACGGTACAGTAGTATTAGTTATAACATTAGAACCTGATTCTACAGATTTTATGGTAATTTGTGTATTACTTAAATAAAGTTTATTTTTAATACCAACCCCAACGTCTATATTATCATTTACACCCCCATTTTCACCTAAATCACCACTATTTGCGGGAACTAACCCCGAACTTAAAATACCACTAGTTTGATAATTTGCATCTGAATCACCTAATACAAAATGGGTTAGTATTTGATTACTTTGTGTAAGTAATCTTTGTCTACCAGCTAAAGTTAATTTTGCCGTTATTGATACTGTGGTTGCTGAACTAATAAATCCCATCTCAATACTTTTTAAAAATCAATTGTTAATTCAATAGAGGCAGTACTACTATCCGCTATTCTTATTGGTCGAGAAAGTTTCCCTACCATCACTAGATTACCATCATTATCTAATATACCTACTTCAGACACAAACCTATCTTCACCGATAGTATAAGTGGTATTAGAACTACTTTGTAATTGTGCACCGTCTACATTTATTGTAAAAAGGGTTTTATAAATTGTTGCCCCAATAAAAGTTCTTAAATTACCGTAAAATAATCTTTCATCACCAAAATTTAATTTACCATAACTTTCACCTTTAGGTAAATCTAATTCTACACCTAAATTAAATGTGTTTGCACTAGCACCATTAAATTGACTTCCTTTCAAAATAAATCCTGTATTTGCACTATTTTGATTTTGTAATAAGAATGGACTAATTGTTTCCGACGCACCACTGGTAATATCAACACTAGTATAATCTATTTCTCTCCATTCTGATGGGTTAGGTCTACTTTGGTTGGCTTTATTAATTTTTTGACTTAATAAAACAAATCTATTAGCATAAAATCCATAACCATCATATGAAGGAGATTCTAATTTTCTCATGTAGGGTAACTGATCTACATTATTTATTCTAAATTGTAAATCTTTATCTGTTGCCGTATTGTTATCTAATACTGTGTATCGTTGACAAGGTAAAACAGATGTAAACCCACTACTACCACTGTATTGTAAACCATAAGTCAAATACATTGTTTCACCTGCCTCTATACATCCCGTACAATCCCCATCTATCGGTGGAATTAAACTAGCTGATAAATCAGGTAAAGTATAATTTCTATTTGATTTGTATGACATAGCAGCCAATAATTCTTCATTATCTATCACAACTATTTTAAGTTGTGGAAATACTTTACCAACCGCTAACGGTGCATTAGGTGTGACACTCATCCCACTAAATTCAATTAAATCATAGTATTCAATATCAGTATTAGTTAAAGTTTTTTCAATAGTATCACTCACAAATCTCATACCTAATGTAGTACCACTTCCTGTCCCTTCATTTCGTCTATGCCATAATACTGGTATATCTAAATTTAATAATTTTCCACTACTACCATCAATATTAAACATTTCTCCATAAAAATTAGAAATACAACTGTTAGTATAATGTATAATTGATATTCCTTTTATATATGGATCCATATAACTCACCGATAATCTATCACTACTTAAATTTAGAGTAGGTGTTTCGTTATATTTTAAAAATTGTTTTGTACCTGCATATTGCTCTGAACCAAATAAATTATGACTATGATAATTTTCTAAATCATCTTTAAATTGTCCTGCCATATTTTCAGTCCAAACATTATTCATATTCCAAACTGGAATATTTTCTACACAAATATCACAACTACTATCAAAAGAAAGTGTACCTGTATTCCAATAAGAAGAAAGAGAAGGTAATCCATAATATGTGTCTTCTGGATCGTCACCTCCCGGAAAAGTATAATATGTAATAATTGTACCCCCAAATCCACTAAACATTGGTAATTCTCTATCTACTTTAATAGTAGAACCACTAATACTAGTTATATTGTAAAATTGATTAATGGTTGCGGCAGTCATTGTTGAATTAGTAATGTCACCCAAAGTAGGATTACTAAACCTAAACATAATAAAATCATCTTCACTAGTTGCAGTTAAAGTTATACCACTTAATACCCCTTGTACAAATGGAGTAGTATCTATTTCACCTGTAAAATTAATTAAATCTATTGTTCCACTTTCCTTAATAAATCTTTGTGAAGTTTGTGCAGTTAAACCTAAATCTACTGTAGATCCTGAGAAAAATCCTCTATCTGCCGCTTGATTACTTACAACCCCTTTGATTAGTTGTAGACTACTATTAGTATCAATAGATTGTATAAACTCATTATTATTGTCTAATAAAAAAGATGTAAAATAAGGTTGTTCATCTTTAGGTCTTAATACCTTAGAATAAATATTTTTAGTTACTGAACCATCTCCACCATAAAAATAAAACTCTCCGGTTGAAGCGTCGCTACTAGGAACAAATTCTTTCCATCCCTTAACGTAATTATAGTCTACCTCTGAATCACCTGCTAACCAAGAATTATAAGTCAATTTTCCTTGTGCTAATTGTTCCCTACCTATATCAGTTAACTTTACTCTTACTAGTGCGGTATTTTGTTTATTTATGTAACTCATTACTAATTATTATTTTATTATAAATATGCTCAATGTAAATATTATTAATAAATATTTCCCTTATTTGTGACTATTTCTATCGGAACAGTGTCACTATAAGCAATACTTGTTATTATTTCTCCAACAATAGGTGTATAAAACTTTTGATTTTTTACCCTATATATTAATCTTGTTCCTGCAACTGCATCACTAAAATCCATATCTACTGAATAACTATCTTCTCCTATAATATAAGGTGTAGTTGCAATATATTGTATATTTTCAAAGTTTTTATCATCTACATCAGTTACTTCCACAGTAAACACACCACTTTGTCCCACAATGGGTGCGTTACTTATTGTCCAAGATAATGTTGGTTTATTAGTTTGTAAAGGTCCAAATAAGCCAGTTATTGGGTTATAAAATACTTGAATGATGTCTCTTGGTTTTACCTCTACTAAAATTATAATTCTTTTATTGTCTGAAGATGAAATTAAATATTCAATATTATTAGATAACAGTTCTCCATTTAATGACAATCCTACATCACCTTGAGGTAAAACAGGTAAATAATATTCAAAAGTCTTTTCTGTAGTGTTATAATATAATTTAATATCATCAGGTTGTTTATTAGTTGCACCACTCACTATAGGTGATGTAACTACATACGTATCCACTTTTAAATTTTCAGGTTGTCCATCATTAACAAATGCCAATGTAACAATTCTATTTTCTAATGTCGGTGTATAAAATTCAACAAAGGAAGCCCCTTGAGTTTCAGTGTTAGAACTATATTCTAACCCTTTTGCTAATTGTACACCATTATATGTTACGATAGGATCAGATAAAGACTGATACCCAAATATTGTTTGTCCTGATGTTGTAATAAATGAATTAACTGTTAAATTACCTATTAAATTACCACTAGCAATATCCGTATTAACAAAAAATGGTTTATCTGCTTCGTATATATTTAAGAAATACCAATCCGTTTCAGGATTATAGATATTATATTCCGTACCAATTTTATATGTATTAACAGTATTTCTTCTTATTTCTAACTGTCTCTGTAATAAAGTTTTTATTGGGTAATCATAATAACCTTTAATTAAAAACTCACCTTCATCAATTCTATTAAGTGGTATATTTATTTTAGTTTCGCTATTTCCAGTAATTGCACTAAATTCAGTATAATCATAAAATTGTTCATATACAGGTTCTCTATCAAATGCACCTGATTCCACATTGTACGGATAAATTTCTGCAGTAAAGTTAAGTTTATTAGGTGTTACTACATCTGACACATCATTCATTACTAATTCAAAGTCAAAAGGTGTTCTTTCTCTTTTACTTATATACACATATCTATCACAAGAGAGTGTTTTACTAGTTACCACATTAGGTAACCCCCATGTAGATGTAACACCACTACTAATTCCAGATAGTGAAAAACCTCTTTCTCTAAAATTACATTGTACCCCTAAACCATTAGGTCTATGAATTACATGTAAGAAATTTCTTAAATAGTCTGCCGCATATATTTTTTCATCAGGGCCCATTTGTAATGCACCTAAACTAGTATCTTTCGGTAACTCCGCAACTATAATACTATTATCTAACATTTGAGTTGCAGAACTATAAGACAAATCATATTGTATAATTAAATTAGCTGCCCCATCACTGACATAAAATTTAGAAGAATCAGACGAGTACTCCAACCCATAAGGTCCTTGTCCAAATCTAGTATCACCACTTATTAAAATTTCATTAGATAATGTACCACCAGTATTATTAAAATCTAATATCTGAATTATGTTTTCATCATATAATAATGAAATTAATTTTTTACTATCAGGTGATGTTTTCATATAACCTCTACTAGTTGTATGTGTAACTCCTGTGTCACTAATAACAGGACCAATTAAACCACGAGTATTTAATCTATATGAATAAAATTTAGAATCTCCACTAGTATGTGTAATTATCCAATAGTCTACTTCATTTTCATGTGAACAAGCAGTAACTTTTTCAGTTATAGGAAAAGGAATCAATTTTAGATTTTTTAAAGTAACTTGTCCTTCTCCATCTTGTTTTAACATATCAACAATACTATATTCAAACCCATTAGGATTGCCTTCATAATCTGTTGTAAATAAATAATAGTTTTTACTATTGGGTTGAGGAACAATTAGAGATGATTGTGTAGATGTGCCAGAACTACTTAAATTAGAACCCTGTAGCATCACTGTATTACCACTTGTATAAATAGTATTTCCATCTGTATAAAATAATAAATCTCCGTTTTGATTAGATATTGAAGAACAACCTTCTTGTGAAACTACAGAACCAGTTATAACTACTGGTGTTGCACCGGTTTCAATAGTTTGGAAATTTATTCCTGCTCGTTGCCCAAATAACCAATTATAATTTAATCTATCGTATGTGTATTCGTTTCCTTCGTAAGTAATAGGTCCACATAAAGTATCATTACTACCAGAAATAGGGATTTTACGAGTACCTCTAGGAGTAAACTGTGGATAATCAAATCCATAAACGTCAGATCTTTCTTCATGTGAATACTTATCTTCATTACTTACTGGCTCCCACCCCAAATAAATTTTCTTTTCACTTATTGCACCGTAGTGTAAATAAGTTTTACCACCATCAATATATTGCATAGGTATATCATCAAATATATCTATTTCCTGTAATACTCCATTTGGGTCTACTTCGTATTTAAATAAACATAATTTATTTACTGATGAAGTATTTAAAGCTACATTACCTAAAGATACGGGTACATTTTTAAAAATTAAATTTTTAATCTGAGAAAAATTATCCAAAAAATACGCATTATTTACAGTAAATAAAGACGGAGAAAGTGAATTTGCTAAATAATTAATATTTAAATTAATATCTAATTCTGTCCTTACTTCATTTTCTACAATAATGTTACCATTTACAGTAAGTGGATTCGTAATATTTCCTTTAATTTTCGCCATTATTTATAAATATATTTTATATTTCATTTTATACACAATCTACTATTAATTGATCATTATCATCCCACTCATCATCACCAATTACCGTCACATTTCCTTCATATTCATTAGTTTCATAAATTTGAGTTATGAAAACAGTATTATATGTTGAGATATTAGTGGCAACCGCACCTTCAATACACTTTTTATATTTTTCTCTTAAATTTTCTAAATGTGCCAACAAACTATTATACTCTGAATTAGAAGTACAACCACTTACACTATTATTGGGTGTATTTATAAGTTGTTGTTGTACCATTTCTATTTCTACACTTAAAGAATAACAATCATTTTTAGTACTTTGGAAATCTTGTTCTGCTTGTAATTGTTGTGCGGCTAACTCTTCACATTCTTTTTGTAATGAAACTAATTGTTCATCTAAATCACCTATTTGTTGGTTTAAAGAAGTTTCTGTTTGAGTCAAAATATCCAATTGATTTACCAATGATTGTAACTGTGTTGTTAATTGTTCTAATTGAAGGTTAGGTTTTCCACCTGTAATAGGTGAGGTAGGTGGTTTTTTAGTACCCGGTTTAGGAACAGTAGTATTACCTATAACATCACCACCAACTGTAGGAAGTTTACTACTACCTGTTAAAGGTTTTTTACTATTACCTTCAGTGGCAGGTGAAGTAGGTGGTTTCGGATTGTAAGGGTTAGTTGCTAAGGGTGGTTGTACCGCTTTCTTATTAACCTTACTCTCATTAATTTTTATATTATTCTTAGGTATCATATTTGTTTATTTTAACTTCTACTATTTCTTTTTATTGAGGTAGATTGTTCCTTTATATTTCTTTTTACTCTAGCCTCCGTTTCTTTATTCTGTTGTTGTTGTTTTATCTTTTTTAAATCTCTTAAACTTTCTTTTTCTTTTTGTTGTAATTTAATTTGTTCCCTTTCTTTTTGAGTGACTTCTTTTTGTTCTCTAGCAGGTTTATTAACAAAGATTAAATTTTTAATATCATTTTTAATGGTATTAATTGCTAATTGTGTTGCACTTATTTGATTAGTAGTAGTCTCTAGTTGAGATTGTAAATCACTTATTTGTTGTTGTAATTGTAGAATTTCTTCTTGACAATCATTACTTTCTTGTGGTAAACAACCACCACCTAAACAAATTTCCTCTACTGCCACATCTACTGTTTCTTGTCCTATAGAATTATCAGTTACCCCACTAACAGTACAATCATTTGTCACTTCTAAATAATTTAACGCATATTTTTTATAAACAAATTTATTATTATCAAAAATAGTATTCCTATAAACCTTACCAGAATTATCACACCCTTCCATTATTGTAGTAGATGGTATAACTTGTTCAATTAACTCTAACCAATAATCACCTATTAAATCCATAAATTGGAATAGGTTATTATATGTTAATTTACCACTATATTGTTCACCACAATTACTAGCTTTTAAATAAAGTTCGTAAAATAATTTTAAAGTAGGATATCCACTAATAGTTTGTCTATTTTGTGCATTTATAAGATTACTTTGTACCATTTCGTCAAATACTTCTTTTACTTTAATTTTAGAAGGTGGTTGATCTAAGAAATCTAAAGGATTTACACATATTGTTTTATTTACCACCTCACAAGTAACCCCACTACTAGTTCCTGTAAATGAAGAATGTGTAGTATTACCACAATGAGTACAATCCCCTTGTCCATCATTTATTTCTCTCCACGTACAACCACTGAGTGATTCGTTCCATACATAGTCTTTATCTAAACCTAAACCATATTTACCTTTATTTGACAATATTGTATTTAAATTTTTACAACATTCTTCAGTCATATCAGATGTTTGATTAAAGGTTTGTGCAGAAACTCCACTGATAATATCTGTTATTTCACCACCACTATATGGTGTTGAACCACTATAAACATATAAACCAAATAATGATATAGTACCATCACCTTCCTCAACAATTAACCTTTGATCGTTATTTAGATTTTCTCTATCTCCTATTACAAAAGTTTGTGTGTTACAATCATTATCTACAATTAATAATTCTTCACTACTACCACCTTTTTCAATTAAATCGTAATAACTTGCGTTTAATGAAGAAGGATAATCTGCGGTTAATGTATAATACTCTTCCTTTATATTTTCTACAATATTTTTTAACGTACTATTAAAAATTTCACAATCACTTAACATAGTACCAGTAGACGTTGCAGATAATGGGATACTATAACTTTGGGATGTTCCGCCAGTGTATAAAAATTCTCCTTCATAAGTTACACTATCACCACTGGTACACGGAGAAGGACATTCATCACAGTCTATATTTTTCCAAAAATTATAAACGTCACACTCAATAGACTTAGAAGGATCTATTTGGAATGATGCGGATTTAGAATTAATAATTAAGTCTGAATGATTAAAGTCATATTCAGTATATCTATACTCTAAATTTTGCCATAATCTATTTTGTGCAGTTATTTGTAAAGGAGTTGCACAAGTTACTTCATTTTTTTGACATTCACCATCTGGTAAATAACTAACGGGTTTTATACTATCACCCACATACACCCAAGATTTTCTATTATCTATAACACAACTCAATTCTGGTAAACCATCACCTGCAGTATTATTAAAAGGTAATATATCATATGTTTTATAATTAATTTGTATATTATCTAACAATAAACACACATTACATTCATATTGCTCCAACATAAATGATAAGAAAAATTGTTTATTAGGATATGCACCATTTAAATTTTCGATAACACTTTGAGGTAATTTTAATTCGAAATTTTGCCACTTCGGTTCAAAAACTGCATCTAAACCACTAAATCCTTGTTGTATCAATGCAACTGTTATTGAATCTTCTAAAAGGTTACTATAATATTGAGAACCTCCTATAATTACCCCACTATAATTTTGTGGATTAAATGTCCATATTGGATTACTATCATCCATAATTGGTAATGTTGTAAGATTAGTTACAATATCATTTGGAGGTATACTACCAATAGAATTATTATCTACTTCTAAATTAAAACTCAGTCTAAGTTCATCCATATAGTCAAATGCCGTAGCCATTTTACTTTGGACATACGATAAATAGTTATTATATCTTTGTAGATACCATTGTTGATATAAAGTATCTGTTTCATAATAAACTCCACTTCTTACTTCTTTTAATTCTTCTAAAAGTTTTTGAGTTAAACTTAAAGTTTCTCTACAACAATTTATTTGTTTTTTATCCCCTAATTCTTTTTCTAAATTACTTTTAACATCTTTAATATTTTTAATAATTTCCTCTTTATCTTTTTCCTCTACCTCTAATTCATTTTTAATTCTTTCTTTATCATTACTTATTTTAGTAAGTTCTTTTTCTATTTCTTCTTTCTTAATTTTTAATTTGTTTTCTACATTCTTTTGTGTATTAAGAATTCTAGTAACTTCTATTTTTTGTGGTGTAGATAAATCGGTAGTATTACCATTTCTTATTGTATCACTATCTACATCTAATATTTTAGCGACTATATCTACATTCTTTTGAATATTATTTTCTTGTTCAGTAGTAACTCTTAATTGTTCGTTCTGCTCATTTATATCCTCACAATACACTGTAGATTGTAATTCATCTATATTTCTTAATGTGAAATCATATTCAGTAGTTAATCTATCTTTAGTAACTAAATCATTATTACTTGTTGCTTTAGTTATTTCATCACTAATAACATTACTTTTTACACAGTTTTGATATAACTCTTGATATTTTTTTAATTCTTGCCCTAATTCTAATCTTTTTCTTTCAACACATCTATTATATGCGGTAAACACCACATCAGGATTATCAGATACACCATTAGTTTCTGTTCTACAAAACTCATCTACATTATAATTTTGTATTAATTTTATCTGATCTTGATATATATTACAATTTATTTTAGGTAAATTTTCTTCTTTTACTGAGTCAATAGCAATTGTTATTTCAGTGATATCATTGATTTGTTTTTCAATGTTTCTAAATTCACGTTCTTTAAGTGAGTACTCAGTTTCTAGTTCTTCTTCACTTTTTCTACTATCTTCTTTGTTCTTTTCTTTATCTACTTCTTCTTTAATTCTTTCTTTATCTACTTCTTTAATTAAATCACCTATTTTTTCATTCCTTTCAACACATATTGTAAGTTGAGTTTCCATTAAAGTTAACTGATTTATTAATCTCCAATATTCTTTTAAAATTTCACTATATCCACCTAATTTTTTAGGTACTAATAATGCACATACTTTTTCAGTAGTAATAATTTTATCAAAATCATCACAATAATTTTGTCCATTAAATATTTCATAGTTAAGACACTCATCATTTAAAATATTTTGTACTTCTTCAGTATATTGTAAAAGTTTTGACGCAGTAGATTTAAAATCATCATCTACCCATGAAGGAAAGTTAGTTGAGGTTACACCTACTTTATATACTTCTCTTAATGTATTATCAAAATCATTTTTAATGGCTCTTACGTTTTCAAAATTAACTTTACCCCAACTTTCTTTATTAACATATTCTCCACCATATGCCGTACAACATTCACCATCTTCAATAGTCTGTTGAATTCCCGGTGTTTGCCATACTTGTATATTATTAGTATCCCAATAAGGTATTAAGTTAGGTATTCCATCTTTATCTGGTTTAGTTAAATCTAAAGATTCTTCAGAATTTGGAACAATATCAGTATCTATATATAATACATTTTTTTGTAATATATTTTTATATTCTTCTGATTGTGTAAAAACTATAAAGTTCCTACAATCTAAATTATAGATACTATTAGTATATAAATCTAAGGGAAGTGGACAAACTTCAATTCCTGCACAATTAATAAGTGACTCTGCGTCATACTTAATCATATAATCAAACTTAATAGTTACTTCATTACTTTCAGTATTTTCAGGTAAGAAGAAACCATCCGATCCATTACTTCCAAAAATTAATTTTACATCCGTTGTATCATCACATGGTGTATGAGTAGGTTCGATACATGCATTAAAAGTAGCACCATTAGTGAAACTGTTAGGTTGTCCATTATAAGGTACAAGTTCATTATTTGCGGGATTTATCTGAAATTCTCCAAAAGCATAACCCTTACTCAAACAACATTCTTTATATAAATCTGCACCGCTTTCAGAAGTCGATTCCCAATTCAATATTGAACTATCGTTTCTATCCACAGGTGTAAATGTTATTCTACCATATTGATCTACAGAAGAAAGTTTCCAATTAGTAATATCTTGTAAGTCAGGATTACCAAAGGGTGAACCAAAATCTGTAGTTACTTTATCTCCTTTATTGTCTTTTATGCCTTTATTGTATACACCTTTTCTATCTTTTATTACACTTATTTCATCTCCTTTAGTTGTTACTGCATTTAAATTACTACCCGGTACGTATTTAGTATAACCCTTTTCTAATGCTGGTTGGATGGTACGTGTATTTTTTACATTTAATTTTTGTTTTTGTGTAGATAAATCAATTTTTCTTTGTTCTAAATTTATTTTTTCTAAACGTAAATTAGATTTTTGTTTGTTAGTTAAAGTTCTACTATTTTCTATTTTTTTAGTTACTTCTTTTTGTTCTTTATTTATCGTTTCAATTTCTTTATCAATACCTTTAGTAGGATTGTATAACTCTCCTTTACCACCTTTTCCAGGTTTAGGTCTAGGAGATGTACTATCATTAGGTTTAGTCTCATCAATTGGTAATTCTCCCACATCATTTTGCCTTCCTCTACAATAAACTACACTAGTAACACTACCATCTTCTTGTGTTATATTTACATAATAATGATCAAAACCATAGTATGCACAACACTCTTCACTAGAAATTAAAGTTGTGGATTTACCGTCACAATCGATAGGTTTAAAATATTTAGGGAAACTAGGTACATCCTTACCTGCCCTCACTTCTGCTAAATAATTATCCAATGCATTTTGAGGGTTATTTCTTGTACTTTGACTAAATGATTGTTTGTAAGTAGGGTAAATAATACCTTTATTTCTTTTAACATAATTCATTGCAGACACCCCTTCACTAATTAAACTAATACCGGTTGTATTAGGTATATAACCTACCGGTTTACTATTTTTATCATATACTACATAGGGAGCTTCATTTTTACTAATTCGAGTTGTAAACTCAGTGTTATTTGCTTTAGATTTAAACCCAAAATAAAATTCTCCTGCTTCTGTTAATTGATAACAACCAGAAATACCATTACTTTCACCTACACCACTTTCTAAACGTAGTCTGGTTGTACAATCTTGAAGAAACTTTATTCTACTTTCTTCAGAATCAAATCTTACCCTATTAGATTGTCTAATACATTTATCCTCATATTGTGGTACTGGTTTAGTTGATGGTCTAATTTCTATTATATTATCAGGTACTGCATTTACTCCCTCTATTTCCCACACAACTGCCTCACCTGTAGTATTAATTGGTTTACCTATACATGGGGGTTCTTTAGCACAAAATAAAGATTCTTGTCCACTTTGATTTATATAAGAAAAATACTCTCCACCTGCTGCAACACAACATTGTGGGAAAGAATCAAAATTCACTTGATTTCCATTTTCGTCTACAAAATAAATTAAACCATCGTCCTCAACCATAGTATATTGTTCACATGGGTTTTGAACTACTTCAATACTATCACAGTCAAAATTGATACATATTTCTAAAGCATCATTATCATTTCCATTTCTACTACTAATTTCCTTGTTTAAATTATTTTTTGCGACAATATAATTTTGTTGTACTCTAAACCATTCAGGAGAATAAACTAATTCACAATTTTCTTTAATTAATTCTACCCATGCATCATATTCTTCTTTTGCTTGAATACATAAATCTTGAAATATGGTAGTCCCACCGGAGATAGGGGGTGAAGGTACTATTGAAAATTCAATTTCAAGACCTTCCGTTATAATTTGATTATTTAATGGATTAATAGGGGTGATATATAAAATATCATTATCTATTGTACCGTTAATAAAACCATCATTATAATTAAAAAATTGGTTTTGATATATGGTGTTACCTGTTAAGGTAATAAAATTACTGGTTATATCATTGGGGTAAATAGATGTAGTAAACTGATTCATATAAAAAGAACCTCTATCATAAGGTCCTTCATGTGCATTATTACCTTCGGTTATGTCTATTGGTGGGTTTAACCCACCTGTTTCTCTATACCAACCACCTTCTTTTTGAAACCAACTAGTGTCATATATTGGAGATGGGGGTGTAGTTGTATTATCAAACCCAATTAAAACTTTTTCACCATTAGGTGTAGGTAATGGATAACCATCACTATCAAATGGTAAGTCTTTTAAATCAGAACTTCCTGTATAAACATATAACATACTTTTAAGTTGTGATATGTTTACTGGTTTATCTGCTAAAACAATATATTCATCAAAATTAACTAAAGATTCAGGTGCACCAATAAATCTAAATAAAAATTCTATTGCTTTTCTAGCACCTTTACTTTTCCATAACCATGCAACATTTAAAATTAATCTTCTATATAATTCTATATCTATTTCTTCTAAACTAAGATTGGTGGATGTACCACTCATTAAACCAACTCCATTACTGGGTAAAACATTTTTTAGTATATTTGCATCAGTTAAAAAATCAAATTCACCAAACCCTAACATATTAGCTAAATCTTTAACTAAACTATCCGGTGTATTATTTTTCTTATCATAAGTTATAACATGTGCAAATTTAATACCATCAATATATTTTTTAATTTCATCGAATTCTATACCATAAATTCTTAATAGTTTTGTTGCTTTTGCACCATCTAATTCTAAATCTTCAGATCCGTCACCAGATGGTAAAGTATCAAAACCTGTAATAACTTCTGCAGTGTATTTTCTTTTTATAATATCAGTTTTAAATTTATCTAAATTTTCACCAATAGAAATTAAATTATTAAGATAAGTTACATAAAGTCCATCAAAGAAATTCAAATTATAACCATCACTTAATATTGGAAAGGTTAATTTTTCATCACTATATACAATTACACCTTGACTAGTTTCTTTAGGAGTACTGAAAGTAGCCGTATAAATAGGATAAACATTTCTATTTAAAATGTTTTTTTCTAAATTATTTAATCCAGCAAAGAAATTTTCAGATTGTATTTCATTAGGTTTAATAAAAAATGGTATAGATGCATTTGATGCTCCATTTAAAAAAGTAAACTGTGAAAAATTTATACCTGTTATTTCAGGAAATGGGTTTCCGTCTACAACTACTCTAATTATCCCATTTGTTGTAGTGGTAGAACCGGTTAAAAATTTAATTTTTTTACTTATTCCATTGTGTTCTACAACATAATTTTTATGATTCAAAGTTAAATTTCTCAAAGGATTAGAAGTGTCTTCATCAGAAGTATTTTTCCTATCCACTGTATATTTTATATTAAAAGGATTGTTAAAGTAATTTGTGTTAATATAAAATGTGGATTCATCACTTAAACTATCATAACTATAGTTAGTAATATTATTACCACTAACTGTACCTATAACATTATCTACATAAATGGCTGCCGGAAAATATTCATTGATATATTCTAAAGATACTCTTATTTTCTCTTCTGCAGAACCATAGAGTATATAACTTAATGGGTTAGTAATGTCTAAATTTAACCCTGCTTTTTGATTTTTTTGTACTTTTAAACTTATCTGTTGTCCATCATCTAAATCATCTAAACTAAAAAAATCAGAATAAGTTCCTTGATTATAAGTTTTATTTAATTTAGGACTTAAGTTAGTAGTAACTTTAAAATTACCCAATGTAAATAAAGGTGTACCCCCTTCATTAGTTAATTGTAAACCTACTAAATCATCACTAAAATCTCTATATTCTATACCACCATCAAAAAATTTTCTTTTGGCATAACCAGTTACTTTAATAACCTTATTAGAGTTATTATTAGTTTGATTATTATTTTGATTGTTATGTGGCATTCATATTAATACTATACATCTGTTATATCGCCAAATTCCTTACTAAAATCTGGGTTTTGTAATTCTTCTCTAACCTCATACAATGGTTTACCTGTAAATTGGTCTTTGATTTCAAATAATACATATTGTTTATAAATTTCATCTTCAAAGTTGTATATAGTATAAATACCATCATCTAAAGATTTTGTTTGGTTACCATAAAGTGCATATGCTAAGGTTTCGTCATCATATTCTACCATTTCAACTTCTAACATAATTGGGTTGAAGAAAGTATTAGTAATTATAATTTCTTGTCCCGGTTCACCAATATAAGGTAACACATCGGGTTTAATCGATGGTGCAGATGAGGGTGTTAATGTACAAAAAACTAAATCAGAACTATCATCAAAAGAATAAGATGCGACTTGTGCTGACGCATTACTCAAATTTTCTGCTACAGATAATACTCTATTATTAGATGTAATTATTCTGAATAAATTCTGCATCTTTTTTTGTGAACTATTAGTGTTAGTTGTAAGATATTCAATTCTATATCCAACTAATTTACCATTTTCAAATTTAACTTTATCTGATGCATCAATATTAGGATCGTTAATTTGTAAAACCACACCAATAATATCAGGACTACTAGATAAAACTCCACAAGCTTGTATAGTGGTTCTTATTTGTTTAGGTCTTATAATGATATTATAAAAACCTTTTGCAGTAAACTCATTAGTAGGTAATTTAAGTGTATATGCACCCCCTAAAATTTCACTACCATCATTTGGGTTATTTGTTGGTACTAATACTTGTGAAGGGTCTAAACTTAATAAAGTACTTTCACTACTGTTATTACCTCTAGTAGGACTAAAAGAATATAAAATTTCTACGTCCTCTACCGATACATCTGCCGGTCTTATTGTTCCATAATTTCCTGTTGCCATAATTAATTTTTTTTATGTTCTTATAAATCCTCCCCTATTTGTGTCTATATCATTAGTTGTTTTTATTTCACATAATAAAGCATGTCTTTCAAAAATGTCTGCCACACCTCTATTAATAAATACTTCACTATCAACTTCTGGCTTAAAAACTAAACCTAAATATTCTTCTTGTTTTGTTAATGCGGATAATGTTACATTATTTTCGTTTATACTATCCAAATCACTATAAAATTCTGTTTTTAAATATCTTTTTAAATTACCTTCCTCATCTATTGTGTTAGCATATTGATTTAAAAAAGTAATAAAATGAACACCCGTATTATTTACATCATTTTTATCAGCATTTAATACATAATGTACTTTTTCATTATCTTGATTAATAACACCCGTAAATATTAAGTCAGAATTACCTGTCATATCTAAATTATTTACATATATGGGATTACCTGTAACAGGATCAACTCTGTATGAAGATACATTTGGTAATTTTCCATCATCACTTGTACCCCTAACTTTTATAGAAGGATTAATGTAAAAGGATAAAGGTGCTGCAGGAAATCTACCATAGGTAAAAGAATTAAAATTACCTAAGTCTGTTGGTCTTTGAGTTAAATAAGGTAGTAAAGGTTTAAATGGCGCATCAGTAAATATTCCTTGATCATCCATTTTTTGAGTCAAAAATAAATTTAAGTTAATAGTTTCACTAATTATATCACCATAAGTATCATTAGATTCTCTACTAACATAATTTTCTATACATCTTTTTAATCTTATTATATCCATTAGTTTCCTATATTTGGTTCTATTTGCCAAAAAGTTAAGTAAGGCAAATCTGATAACCCACTCTGTGGGTTTAGGTTTATTCCTCCCGGTCCACCGTTAAATGCGGTTTGCTGGGAATTAGGTTCAAATCTATACTTATAAATTCCATTATCATTTTTCAATACCACTTTTAAAAATCTATTATCATTAATTTCATTAAAACTCAATGTATTATAATTTACAGTCTTTTTTGAATAATGTAAAGTAGACTGCCCATTACCTGCATTTTGAAAAGTAACTTCTAAGTAGACAACATATTCTTGATTAGGTGCATTATCCACTAAATCTTGAAACCAATAAAAGTAAAATCCTTCATGTACCGTTTCAGGTTCTAAAGTTGCATCCCCTAACACAAAACTAACTGGACATTCGTCCTTTGGTAGAACAAATCCATAGTCATTTTTTTGATCGTTTAATATCTGTGTGTATATGTTAGTAGAATATATTAAATTATTAGGTAAATCTTTAGAATCATAATAATTAAATCTAACAAAACTACTCATTAATCTTTCTGTCCTACAAAACAAATCATCGAATCTAAAACCTATATCACCATAAGGAGAAGCACCATTGTAACTAGGTGGATTACTATAAAAATACCCATTACTTTTTTCTACAAAAAAGTTCATATTAATTTTAAATTTTCTTATAAGATTCCAATTATTGTCTGCCGGAAAAAATCTTACTTTTTTATAATCAATAATAGGATTAATGCTTTTTTCTTTTTCATCGTCTATTAATTTAGTTTTAATTAACTCTGTATTATCCACAGGTGTAAAATCTAGATTAATGTTTAAATTAATAGAAGAACCAGATACACTTATATCCCTAATTGGTATTTTATATTTATTAACAGTCATCAGTAATGTTTTGATTTTGTAATGATGAATAATCTACACATCCTCCTGGTGTGTCTCTCTCACCTAACTCATATTCTCCAGAGTAGGTTATAAATCTTATATCTACTGTAGTAGGTGAAAGATTAGGGTCTAATAAATTAACTGGTGCACCGCCCGGTAAAATACTTATTAAATCTTCTACTTTATAATCAAAGAAAGTGGGTTCACCAACTAAAGATAAAAATTTATCTTTTTCTGAAGGTAAGTTTACCTCTTGTAGAGTAAAGTTAACTATACAGGGAGGATCTTGTCTATATAAGTAAAAAGTATTTTCTAAATATAAATAATGTGCACCACTTTCAAAAGGATAGTCCACACCCCTACCATTACCATCTATAAATCCAATTTCTAAAAAATCTCTCCATCTATAAACTTTAGATTCTTTTGTTAAAGGTCGTGTTTTTAAAATACCTGTAGGTAAACTCTCAGTATGTGCAGAAAATTTTAAGTGTGAATAATCTGGAATATTTAAAGTATTTTGTGTATCACCCTCCTCAATATAATCGGAAAATTCCCTAATTATTATAGGAGTATGAGGATTATAAATATAACCTTCTCTTTTATCTACTTTTTCAGAATCTATTAAGTTTAAATTTTGTCTATAAACCGTATTTATTCGGTGAAATATATTTTCTAATGAAATTTCTTTCAATAGACTTTCATTATATTCTACAATATCGTTATCAAATATCTCATTACTTTCATCTATATTAGTAAAATAAACTTGTGGGTAATTAGGATCCCCATTTGGATAATTAGAACTAAATGCCCTTATATTGTAATTAACGTTAACATTTTGTTCGGTTTCATATCCGGCAGCAATAGGCATCCAAAATCTATTTTTTATGTCATCTGGTAAATTTTTTTGTTTGTCTCTCCAATAAACATTATTAATAGAAGAATAATCACTGTCATTATCATTTTTAACAATAGTAAAAAATAACTCACTTAATGGTCTACCTAAATTATCTCTCAACCCTTCAACATCTATATCTTTTTTAAAATAAAAACCTGCTTTTCTATCATCAAAATAATTAACTCCATATGCTGCAGGATATATATCGTAATCTTTTTCCACTTCTGTTAACGATTTTAATCTTCTTACATAGTATTCAGATTCTATGTCATCTACCACTCTTTTTATCGTAGATGTACCTAAATTAAAGTCTATATCTGCAGGATTAATATCTATCACAAATATTCTATTTAAATTACTATTTTGTTGATCCCCTAACTTAGTTACAATAAAATTTCTTTCATCTAAATATAAACCATTATTAGTATTATCTACAAAATTATATAGTTTAATTTCGTCTTCAGCATTTAATCCATGATTAATTGGTGTCTTAAAATAAACATAACTTCTATTATTAATTTTAACAGTTCCTTTTTCAATAATTTGAATTCCATCTTTTAAAGAAATACCATTATTATTTTCTACTAAATTAATATCTCTTGTATCAAATGGATAAGTAATTTTTAATAAATAGTTTTGTTTACCATCATCATCAATCATTAATAATCTATTGTAACCAGGATCAAAAGTTTTAAACTGACACGTGGAAGATTCATTGTCATTTTGAATTTGTGCTTCATCAGTGTCAGGTGGTTCATAATAACCATACCACCCATCATTAACAAAGATACTGTTGGCAGGTATTATTTTACTAGATATATTAGGTGTAATACTATTTGGTAGAGTTTCATCAACTAACCTTACATTTTCATTATATAAACTATTACTAGCCATAGTATTTAATGTACCATAAAATCTATATTTATTACACTCTCTTCTTTCTTTTTCGAATTGTTCGTAACTATTAACTATTGTTTCTTCATTACTTAGTGGTATAATTTTATTACTATTCTCTAAATTTAAAGGAACATGTGAAGTTACATTTACCGATCTAACTGATTTTTCTTTATTTAATAATATTTTAAATTTTTCATCCATTACTTATAAATATTTTCTAACTTATTTTCATAAAACCATCATTATTATTTCCTAAAGAAGAATAAGCCATATAAACATTATACGTACCTATTTGTAAAATACTAAAAGAATAAGTTATTGTTTCATTTTCATTTGCAACTACCGATTGATTAGTTCCGTCATTAGTAATAGCTTGACCTCCTGCACCTAATGAAGAAGTTTCTCCATACTGTGAAATAACACTAGTAGACACAGGATTAGTTGTTCCATTATCATAAATATTAAATGTCCCACCACCCATTGACGGTCCAGAAGATGGAGTTGATCCACCAAATATTTCTATTTTTAATTGGGCAGGTACAGAAGTAACAGTAATAGTAGTAGGACTTATTTGTCCTACATTATTAGTTTGGTTAGTAGAATAGACATTTGTATTACCTACAGTAGTAATACCATTTACAGTATAGTCAGTTATTGGGGGTGCAGGTGTACTTACCCCCCCACCTGCACCAATACCTTTATTTACTATTGTATTACCAACCACAATAGCAACATCATTAGCTGCACTTGTTTCAGTAGCACTTGCAATTTGTGCCTCTCCCAAACAACTTCTTAATACAGTAAATTTATTTTGTTCTATATTCCTAAAATTAGGTTGGTTATATGTGTTTTGTGCTGCGTCTTCATTATTACCTAAACCTTGTAAAGTTACTTCACTTATAATATCTGCGAAAAATAATGAAACTAAGCGGTGTAATGCAGTTTTTCCTGGTACTAAACCAAAATAATGATAATATGGTGTTTGAGATGTACTATACATAACCCCAAATTTATTAGGTATATTTTTATTATCAATGTCTGATTCTGTAGGGAATTTAAGTAAAGTATCCGGTGTATTACCATTCCACCCTGCCCCATAAAAATATTGTCCATTATTTTTTAAACCACACCTATCACCTGTAATAAATTCATCACCATCATTAATAGTTTCGGGATAAATTATATTATCTATAATAAATTGTGTATTACTAGCTAATGTGACTGTTGGGTATGTTTCATATAAATTATCAAATTCATTAGAACCAGGTCTCATATAATTTACATTTAAATCATTATCTCTATAAGTACTAAATCTTCTACAGAAATAGTCTCTAATTTGATCGTCATGATCATAATATGTGAAACAAGGTTGTATTTCCATCCCTAAATCATTATCATCAATTAAATCAACACCTATTTGTGATTGTACAACACCCGCAGTGGTATTTAAACAATTAATTTTTGCACAACCAAAAGAAACATATGCTCTAAGATTAACTACACCATCTTTATCTTCTACTTCTGTTACTGTTTTAGGATTTGTACCAGTCATTTTATATTTCATACCTTCTTCACTAACTTTAGATGTGGTAGGTTCTAATTCTCCAATAATAAAAGGTACATCATCTATATCACAATTAACTGAACTACCCATTTCAACTAAATCTGTTGGGAACATTAAGTTTGCTTTATAAAATTCTCCATTGGTTGTTTCATTAAATGCTGGATCACCTTTTTTAATTATTGATGCATAATATATATTACCATCTTGATATTTTACTATACCATGTTTTATATTTCTATCGTTATATGGTTCATGTCCATAACATTTACATTGATTGGTACAACCTTGCACACCTGAACTACAAGGAGAAGTACATCCATTTGGTGGGCAAGCACTATTAGGGTTAATTGTATATGGACCTTCTTCAGGTGGACCGTCTTGACTTTCAAAAGGGTTACCATCTGGATTATTAAATGGATCATTGACATCGGTTGGTAAGCATCCTATATTATCCCTAAAATATTCTTCTTTTTCTACCTTATATACAGTATTACATTTATTCTTATGGTGTGCATGACCACCAACATTTTCCCACCCATTTATTCCAGTAATTGGATCTTCTACTTTAATATATTTAGGTTTACCATGTGGTCCAGGAAAATCTTTAGTGGTTTTATTATCATTCATTCTAATAGTTATTCTACTATTATTTTGTAATGCTTGTTCTACTGCAGGTTCACTAAATCTTAATGTACATCCATATCCTGTATCAACAAATCTTCCAGCAAATTTCAATTCTTCTTTAGCCGACGCTAATGCTAATGCTTGTGCGGCAGAAGCATTTTGTCCCGCCACATATTCCCCATACCATTTAGTTACATATCTATAACTTCCTCTTAATTTAGCTTTACAACCACCCACTTCAATTTCCGCTTCTTTACTAACTGTATTGTTTTTAACTATAATTCTATAACGAGTATAGGTTGGTGGTTGTTGGTAATCTGGTGCACAATCATAGTCACAAAATTTATCTTTTCTAACATCACCTCTACCTTTTTTTCTTTTTCTTACCTTATACTTTCTCTTTATCAATGGGAAATATAATGTACCACTAACCCAATCATTATAAAACTCAAATTGTAACATATTTAAAAAAGTAGCCACACCCTCTAACTTACAAGCCACCCAATCTCTAATTTGTGGTGTAGTCCACCCCGAACATTCTTTACAAGAAAATAAATCAACATATGTGTCATTACATTGAGAGGACGCAAAAGGACTTCTTATACAAGATGGTCTAAAAGGACCGGTACCTGTCTCTTCAGGACATTTTAAAGAAATGAGATTAACTTTACCACAACATTTACTACAACAAAATATTTCTTCTCCGGTAACGGGATCTGATTCACCTGCTGCAGGAACCATTTCCGTACATTTATTTAATTTTCTACATAGTTTATTACTTAAAAAATTACAACTTTGAGGATTAATGTTATTACCGTTATCATCTTTCATACAACTATGTTGTTGTGAAGGATTATTAGGTGCACATACATTATCACATCTTTTACATAAAAATCCGGCAAAAATACATTTACGTTTAAAACATATCTTACCCTTTAAACATAAATTAAATAACGTATAACCAAATAGTGAAGGTGACCATTGAAGTACTATAAATTGCGCATCCGGAATACATGGGTTAGAAAAGTTACAATTAGTATCGGAAAAGGCGAATTTAATACCACAAATTAGTGTAACATTACAGATTGCCGTAACTAAACCATTAATAATATTTAATATCCCATTGATAAAAGCAACTACAATACCAATAAATTGTAATAATACACATAAAATAGTATATATTGGGTTTATTTTAGTAAATAACCTATTAATTGGAAATTTATTAACACCAACCCCATCTAGTATCCTCTTTATTCCTATGAAATTTCTATTTCTATCTTTTTTGTTTGATTGATATCTACCAATATATTGTTTAACTGTATATACTTTTTTCCATCTTAAAGTATAAAAATCCTCAAGATAATTATATTGATTAGTAGTGTCCGCAGAATATGGTGTGTTTTGAGTAAATGTAGATAATTGTTGATTGATTTGATAAGGTTGTTCTTCTTGCATCTCTTCTAAATCATAATTGTCAAATTTATAGTTACCAGTTAAATTAGGGACTAAATAATTCGCTCGTTGTCTTAGTCTCTTATCTTGACTAGTGGCATCCATACTAATTCTAAATCTAAAATCTGCTTCAGTTGCAATACCTTTTATACCATCAGGACTAGGAACTAAATTACCAAACTCATCGGTTACTACTTTTCTTAAATTCATCGGTAATTGCATTGCAAAAGTACCATTTTCATCTATAGCATCTTCTGGAACATCATACTTTTCTATGTCACCGTCAATTGTTCTATATACTGCCTCTACTTGCCCTTCACCCGTAATCATTTCATCCATCTGACCCATTTTCTTACGAGGGCGACAATTTTTATTTACCGAATCTTTTTCATCATCAGATATAACACTACCAAAAAACATTGCGGTAGGTATCAATTCTAAAGAATCAATACTTATATCTTTTCTTGTAATACCTAATACTCTTCCCGTACTTAAACTATCACACCAAAAAGGTTCTACTTGAATGTTTATATTTGCACTAACTATTTGAGTTAAACTATCTAAATTTCTACTACTTTTATATTTAAAAGGGGATTGAAATTGTTCTTTAGGTATACCTTGTTCGATTAATTCATAAGGTCTCGCAGAAATAAAACCAATATCACTGACATCCATATCATAATGAAGTATTTGATTTCCTGTGGGAACACCAAATAATATAAAATCACCAGATTCATTAGTAGTGGTAGTATATTTATAATACCTCTCATAAATCTCTAAATTAGTTTTATCATCTAAAATACTAATTTTATCAGGAAAAGTTCCTACTGGTGTGTGACTTAATTTTTGTTGTGTATCAGGTAATAAATTATATCTTATTCCATTAACATTTTTTTTATCCGGTGTAGGACTATCGTAAGGGTATAATTGTTCTACAATAGGGTTATCTGAATTTCTTGGTATAAATATAGATACTTTTACGTTTGGTACACCAAAACCATTATTAATAATTACTCTACCCGCAACAACTCCATGATTAGAACAGAAGTTTCCATAAACATCAGATTGTTTTATTTTTAAACTTAGAATCTCTAATAAGTCAAAATCTTGTTTAAGTTCGACTTTAACATATTTATCCTCTCCATTTGGTGTTGTTCTTATACGAACAGATTTCGACATAATTATTTTTATTCATTTTCTTCGTTATTTTCTACAACACCTACTCCCTCAAACATTTCTGCAGTATAAGTGGGTGTATTTTCAAACTCTTTTTCTCTTTTTTTCTTTTGTGCGTTACTTTTCTTTACATTAATATTTTCTTGTGTTTTTTTCATCTTACTTCTCCAATAAGTTGACCATTTACTTCTCATTCTGTCAAACCATACTGGAGTAAACATAGTAAAAATTAATTGTAAACTGAGTGCACAAAGGATAAATGGTAAAGCGGCAATTATAACTACAACAGTAGTTAATTTTAAAAGTATATTCATCTCATTGAATTGTCCATTAGCAACTTTATCAGGAACTAATTTTATTTCAGTTCCGTTTGAATTATCATAAGCTTCGTTTTTTTGTTTACATGTGTTACATCCCATAATTTCTATTTTTTTTAAAACTAATTCATAATAGTAAAAAAGTAACTATTTAAACCTTACTTTTATATCTCTATTTGGGAATTTAATCTCAAACATTGCATCAGGTTCACCAAATAATGTATAATCATCTGAAATATCTATTTGTTTACTTGCATCATCAGAATAAGGTTGGGATATTTCATTTAACGAATACTCCCCACCTACTTTATTAAATATTTTAATGTCAGTAACATTAAGTACTCCACCAACATTATTAATATTTTCTATTAATTGTGCTAAATAAACGTTCTGTCCCATTTCCCAATTATTAATATCAAAATATTCTTCTACCGATTCTATTACGTCAGACATAATTTCACCTTTAGAAGTAGTTTTATCAGTAAATAAAGATATTTCAAAAGAAAGATTTATAATTCTACCATCTTTGATTGTAACATAGTCATTTAACATTCTATAATTTGATAGGTATTCCGCAATATTTTCTTTTAATGTGTCAGTAGATTGGTTAGTTAATTGACTATTTTCATTTAATGCTAATATAGTTACATTGACTTTATTTCTTTGTTCCCATACTCCAGTTCTAAATGGAATACCAAATTTACCTGGCATTAAACTTATTCTTGATAAATAATCTTTTATTGTGACACACCTATTTTGTGCCGCAAAATTGTATTTAACTAATTGTCTTATTTCGTTTAACGAAGGTTGTTCTTTTCCACCAATTGCAGGTATTGGGTTATTAGATGTTAAACTATTTCTTACGTTTAAATTAATTGTTGCATCCTCTCCGGGTGTAATCATAAAAACATCACCCAATCCTTTTAATACATTGGGTCCGATATTACTATCAGCGCCCCCACCAATTCTATATTTAATGTACATAGTCCTACCAGGTACTGGTATTACACCTAATGAATCATTATTAACAAAATTACCTATTTCATTTATTTGTCCTCTACAACCAATAAAATCATTTAATTCTGACGTATCTATTTCACCACCACCAAAAGTTATTTTACAAAATCCATTATCAGTATATTCCGTTATAAATCTTTGAGGTATATTTTTCCATCTTCCCGGTAAAATACCTTCGGTTGTAGTTGGTGTATTAGGATCTTCTATAAACTTTTCGGCTTCCGCCAGTGCACTTACTTCATAATAATTATTATTAAAGTCACTATATTCTTTAAGTGTTGGTGGTGTAGTTAAATTAGTACCTTCTAATGTAATAATATTTTCAATAGAAAGAACGTTATCTTCAGGTAATATTACCTCAAAGAAAGGTTTATAATCGGGTCTAGAAATAACTCTTTTATATTCTTTAGTAATTCCGTTGATAACTAATGCTTGTTTAGTTAATTCATAATTATCTACACCTCCTGATTCATTAAACTTTGGTATTACCGTTCTATTAGGTATACCACTACTACTAAATGGAGATGAAAAGTCTAAATCCATAGGTAATTCAAATACTTTACCCGCTCCGGTAACTTGTGTACCTTTTAAAAGAATAGGTGCATAATTATAATCAGGTCTATCACCATCTTGTTCATCTACTGGTACTGTAACAGATAAATTAGCAATAGTTATACTAGGTCTGTTTCCAGGTATTTTTAAACCAAAAGTTCTTGCTAATTCTAATAAAGAAGATCTTTCTTGTGCGTAGTTTATTTGTGTTTCATTGAACATTCTATCCGTATGGAAAGATAACATATCTCCCACTGCAGCATTTAGTTCTAATAACATCATACCAACTGATGCATCATTAAAATCTGAAAACACTTCAGGATAATATTGTTGGATGAAACCAATTAATTCTGCCCTTACTTCAGCAAAATTTCTACTATTATAATTTACTTTCTTTTTCATAATTAAAGTGTTATCTCTAAAATATCGGAAGATGCGAAAGTACCATCAATTACCGTATATTTTAATTCTACTATTATTAATTCTTCTATTTCATTTTTCTTAAAATCTATACTATCCACCACTAAATTGGGAATGTATCTTTTTATTGTTTCATTTAAGTTATCTTTAATTTCACTATGTGTAATATTATCGTTAGGTTGAAATATAAACTTCTTCAAATCACTACCGAAATCAGGCATATATAGTCTTTCGCCTTTATTAGTTAATAAAAGATGTAATAAATCTGCTTTAATTGCATCTTTATCAGTTTGGTTTAATTTAAAATAAAAACCCTTTTCACTATTTCTAAAAGGGAAATCAATATTTATATATCTTACATCTGCCATATGTATATAAATATTCTACAATAAATTTTTTAAAAGAAAAGGTTATATAAAAAAAAAAGGTATCGAAAAGATACCTTTTAAAAAATTAAATTTTATTAACTATTAAGTGATTTCACACGCACCACCGGCACAAGCTAACTCTCCACTTAAATTTGTTTCATCTTGTTCTTCTATAACATTTGATAAATCTATCTCATTTAAAGTCTTCATCATTTTTTCATATTCTTCTTTAGTACAGTCTTCAAATGGTGCCTGAACATATGTTCCTCCGTTATATGGTAATACCGATAAACCATTATAATGTTTTCTATTTTTCCACATCCATTCACCTGCTAACTCCCAGTCTTCATCTTTTAAAGAGATAGTTGCAGAAACATTATGTGAATTAGAACCACTATTATGTCCATTTTTTACCCATTCTGTAGCCACTTTTTTAACTCTTTCTAATAAATCAAAAGGTGATTCAGTTCTTAATATAGAACCTTTAGGTGCTTTTTGTGGAATAGAGATAACTGCAGTATCGTGTCCTCTAAAATAATCATCTTCTACAAGTTCTGGATGATTATTAAGTAAATATGTATACATAGACTCATTTTTACCAACTCTAACTCTTCTAATGTAGTAATCGTTATGCCATGCATGAATTCCAGAAGATGTTCCTAATGTAAGTGATGTTGTACCAGCAGGTTTTACAGTAGTTGTTCTTGCGGATTTATTTATTCCAATCAATTTAGCTACTCTACTGTTTTCTTTTTTAACTACTTTAGCTGCTTCTTCCATATCATATCCTAATACTCTACCAGAACCGATACCTGTCATACTAACACCAATTAATGCTTCTTTCTCAGTAGTTTCTTGCCAAATATCTCTTAGATAATGGAAATGTGTATATCCTGCCTGTAATGTACCAATAAATGCTGCTGCTTTAACTCTATTATTTAAGTCTTCTTGTGATTCAATATTTGATACATTTACTTCACATAGGTTACAGAATTGGTAAGGTCTTAAAGCAATCTCACAACAAGGATTTGTACCCCAATCTTTGTCATTATTGAAATAGATTCCTGGTTCACCTGAACCACTTAACTCTACCCTTTTCCATAAATCTAAAAAGAATTCCTTAGTAATCTTATGCCTCATTAAACAAGCTGAGTTATTAGCCCTACCTCTTTGTGGATTTGTTTCCCACCAACTACCAGACTTACAACCAATCATTGCTTGATCGTCTGCACTAAATAATGATATTAATGCCGCTCTTCTTATCCCACCTGCTAATACTGCATCTGCAATATGACAAACTATATCATGTACTTCCAAAGTAGTTAATTGTTCACCATCTTCTTTTTCACTTAGAATACCTCTTATTTTAACAATACACTCTTTAAGTGGTTGAGGTCCTGGTGCTTTACCACCTGAAGTTACTAATCTAGCACCTTTAGGTCTAATATCGGAGTAATCAAATTCTATTCTTGAACTTTTACCATTTAAATATGATTTCATTAAAAGTTTTATTGCATCTGCCCAACCTTCTATCGAATCACTAATTAAAAATCTTTTTGTTCTTTTAGGATATGGTTTATTAACTGGTGGTAATTTTTCTACGTGATGTTTTTGTACAGAATAACCCACACCTGTACCACCTAATAATAAAAACATACATTCACTAAATGAATCTATATGATCTATAGGCATATATGCACAATTATAAATTCTGTTAGGGGAAATTTCTATCGGTTTTCCACCGAATTGCATACTTCTCATCGAAGGTAATACTTTTTTATCATACACATATTGATATGCTTCATCTATTTTGTCTGCAATGTGAGGATATCTCTTTTGGTGCATTTCTTTATTACGTGTAACTAATTCTTCCCATGTTTCTCTTCTGTTTAATTCAGGTAGATATTTTGCATATTTCATATATACAGTAATATCTGATAAAATTTTGCTTGATAACTCCATTTTTTTTAATACTTAATTTAAATCTTATTATTAATTTTCCCCCAGTCCAATCTCTCTTTTCTTTTTCATAGCATCTATAACCAATTGAGATTTTCTTTTTTCTTCACCATTTTGGTGTTCTAAGAATGAAACGTCACTAGATATACTAGTATCAATTTTTAAAGATCCGTTATCAAACAATATGTCTTCGAAAATTATACCGTCTTTACCAAATCTAGATTTTAAAATAGCCATAGTAGCCGTTCCTTCTTCTTTTTGTTCTAATGTTTTAGCTACTGAGATAATAAAGTGTCCAATTTGTCCTTTTTTAATTGAACCACCTATCATATCTGCTTTCACTACATCCGCACCTATAGAACTTCTATTACCTTGTACTGCAGTCCACCCAACAACATCTAATTCTGAAATCATAGTTTCAAACTGTCTCATAACGTTTCCTTCACCCGCATATTCATCTTTAAATTGTTTAGTGGGTACAACACAATCCATATAATCAACAAAAACTACATCAGGTTTTGTACCATTTGATGTTAGTTTTCTTAAGTATTGTTTTATATGATTAATTGTTGTGCCATCGCTCGGCATTTTCTTTAAAATTAGGTTTCCTTCTTTTTCCCTAAACTGAGGTAATAAAGCTTTAACCTCTTCTTTTCTCTCAGTTAATTCATTTAAAGGTATTTCACTCCAACATGTCATATGCTTTCTTTGAATAACTTTGGGGTTATCCTCAAAAAATATTTGTACTACGTTATAACCTAAATTATATGCAGTATTTGCCATACGAGTTATTAAAGTGGTTTTACCGACACCAAAAGGTGCTAAAATTACACCTAATTCTCCTTTAGATAATCCTCCATCCATTAAGTTGTCTATACCAACTAAACCTGTAGGAACAGGATTTCTAAAATCATCACTTAATACTTCGTCTATTGCATGAAAAACATCAATACCATTATCTTTTTCACCACCAACAGACAAAGCTTCTTTAAGAATATCTTCACACTCATCATATCTATCAAAATCACCTGCTTCTAAAATATTTTGAATTTTATTAGTTGCTTTTTTAAGTTCTTGTTGTTTACAGAATTTAGTTGCAACTTCTTGAGTATGTAAACAATCTTTATTATCAGAGTTTTTGACTTCTTTAACCATTTCAATAGCAGAGTCTCTAGCGATTTCTCTTTTTATCTCTACCCTTATTATTTGAAATAGTGTTTCATATGTAGGTATTGTCTCATAACTATCATAGTAATTTTTTAAACTAGCAATAATTATTCTCAAATACTCATTGTCAAAATATTTTGGATCGATTATATCAATAATCTCTTCACAAAATTTACTATCTTCAATTAATTGTTTGACTAACTTAACTTGAAAACTCCATCCTAAATAACCTAAATTTTTTTCTTTTTCTTTAGTCATTCTATTATCATTTTTGATATATTAATAAATATACACTAAAGCGTGTAACCACAGTATTCGTGAGTATATTTTTTTAAACTTAACCCATTTTGTATAATAGAGATGATTTCGGGAATAATTGATCTTATATCTACATCATATCTTACCTTTGGTGGGTAGTCATTTCCACTAAAAATCTTCTGAGCAACTACTCTACCTTTTACTTTTATTTGGAAAATAAAAACATCTTCATTTTCATATAAATCTTTTTTTAACTCTTCTACCTCTTCCGTAGTTTGGGTGGCGTAAGGGTTATAATATCTCCACAAATAAAAATTACTTTTTAATTTAAATTGTTCTTCAATAACTCTAGTTGCGTCATCAATAGTTTCTTTAAGTTCTATAGACTTTAAACTATCGGCATTATACCCTTTAATGTGAAAATTTCTCCCCACAATTGGTTTTCCGTTAATTTTCAACAAAAATTCATAAGGAAGATTGTCATAACTTTTTTTCATAATTTTTAATTTTTAATTTTACTAAAATAACTTTTTTCTTTTTTAATTATTCTTAGAAACGGTTGTAAAAAGTTAATATAACCATCTCTACCCCCAGGTATTGCCATTGTTAAACCGTCTTCCAACATCATTTTAATAACGTTTTTAATAGTCCTATCTTCAGGGTCGATAGGTGAACTAAACAAGTCATTTAAAACGTTTATAGAATTTTCTGTTAACAAAGGTTTTTTTAGATTTATAATTTTTTCATTTACATCAAAAATACTTTCACCTTGTACTCCAACTGTAACTTTATTAATTATATTATCTAATGTTTTCAATCTATTTTTTCTTTCACTTTGTATATCTTCAATTTTACTAAAAATTTCTTCCAATGTCAAAGTTTTTTTAACAAATTCAGGAAAATATTTAATAATAGTTTTTTCACTTACACCTTTAATACCTTTTATATTATCACTATTATCGCCAGATAATATTTTTAGTAACTTAAGATTAGTATAGTGATGATTAAAATAGTCACTATAATTAGTAGTTGTAATGATTCTTTTTTTATTTATAATATAAACACCTATTCTATCGTTTATTAGTTGTAAAATATCTCTGTCATTAGTTACTATAACAATTTTTTCATCTTCTTTAATTTTACTACAATAATATGCAATTGCGTCATCTGCTTCAATTACTAAATCTTCAAATTGTCTAACAAATAATTCTTCTAAATATTGTTTTACTCTTTCTTTTTGAATAAAAAGTTCTGGTTCAGAAGGAGGGGTTTCATTATAGAAATCTTTATCTCTATTTGATTTATATTCTTTATATAAATCATACCTTAGTCTACCACTAAATTGCCCATCCCAAAATACAAAAACTCTATCGTATTTATATTCATTAAGTGATTTCCTTAACATGGTAAGGAATTGGTAAATTCCACCTATATGAGTTTCTTTATAATAAAGATTTTTAGCCCCATGATATGCGGTTTTCAATAATGAATCACCATCTACTAATAGAGTCTGTGTAAATTTTTTTCTTTTATTTGGTCTGGACACTTATCATATTGATTACAAATTTAACAAAATTATTGATCCGCATATTCTACGGGTGCATCAATATGTTCCCCTTCTTCTATAGTAAAGTCTACTTCTTCACCCACACTATCAAATACTGTCGACCAGTATTCTTTATAATCAGATTTATAAGTATCTATAGCTTTCTTTTCATCTTCAATAAAACCATGTGTAGTAGCCAATATTCTACAATCAGCATACCCTAAACCATTCATATGATTTTTATGGATACCCACTTTAGTTCTGACTGCAAAATTTACTTTACGACCTTTGTTGGTGGCATTTAATTTAGAAACTCCAGCACTCTTTTGATTCCCAAATAGGAATACTAGTGCACAAGATAAATAAATTGATTGTCCACCTTTAGGTTGAATTCTAGGTTGACTAAACGGATTATCTGGTAACTCTACCCATGGTTGGTTAACAAATACCATAGTATTGGTATATGGCGAACTCTCTTTACGAGATGAGGTTATTCTCTGAGCCATACCCATACCCCATTTTTCTGATATTACTCTTGCAGTATGTTGGTTTCCACCCTTTCCTTCAAAACTCATTTTACAGGGTATTGTCCCTATGGAGTCCCATAAGAATACAATATCGTGTGGAATATCTCCTTTTGATTGTGCATCTAAAATTTCAGTTACATATTCAAATGCTTGCTCTATATATTCAAAACCTAATTTGTATAATAAAAATCCATCCCAATATGCCTCAATTTCTCCTGTACTTTCATCAACCTCTTCAATATAATTAGTTTCTAATCCCATTTGTTTAGCGTGTTCAAAACTAAATTTTTGTTCAGTTATAATAAAAATAGGTAATATACCTTTTTTCTGAGCATCTACTGCAGTTTGAATTAATGCAGTCGTTTTTCCTGTATCTGAATGTCCTAACAACATATTAATTTGTCCAATAGCTGGGCCAGGAATACCTGTTGCTTTTTGAAATGATTCTCCTAAATCAAAATATTTTTGTTCTTTGTATTTATCACTAGATGAAAATTTTTTCCTAATACTAGAAAAATCAGTTGTTTTTTTCTTAATTGGTTTTTTTGCCATATCTATATTTTTTTTTAAAAAAATAGGTCACCCATAAAAGATGACCTATTCTTCACATTTACAATTAATTAAAATGGTAAATCATCACTATCACCACTCTCTAGATTAGTTACAGTTACCTCATCTTCATCTTCATTTGAAGTTATGGTGGTAGTAGAAGTAGTATTACTTTCTTCTCTTAAGTAAGTTATTTCTTCTTCTAATGAAGCAGTTTCTGATTCTTCTCTTTCTTCTTCTGCTACGTATTTACTTTGTTCTGAATCCCAAACAGGAGTCATATTTTTTGATACTATCTCTAAATATTCTGGTGATTTTTTAGCGTAAACATCTCTAAATGTTTCTTCGTTGTTAAACCAATCGTTAGCTTTAACCGTATCTTCAGTTAACATACTTACATCATCACACATAATAGAAGTTACTACACTCCACCCTTTTTCATTACGGTTAGTAGTGATAATAATATCTCTACCTTCTCTAGCATCTGTAATATCACCTTTTAATTTAAAAAGTGGCATTAACTTATCCATAACACCGTTACCTGTATAATTGTGTTTAAATCTCCAAAATTTAACACCGTGATCTTCGTTATCTCTGTCGATACCTTTTACCACATAAAATTTACGAGGAGTATACTCTCTCGCCATTTCTTTGGCTTTCTTACTACCTTCCATTAATAAAGCTTCTTTTGCTTCATACATTGGGCAATATTCACCATCATTTAATTTATTACAATAAATTTTTTCATATTTACCGTTAACTTGTCTTTCGTAAAAATATACTTCTTCGAATGGAGACTTACCATCTTTTGCTGGTAAAATTCTAAATCTTCGAGTTGCACTTTTTACTCCTTGTTGAAGTTTTTCAGTGAAATACTTCTTAAGTCTATCTTCATTAGATAACTTAGGTTTTTTTGAACTGTTTTCAGTATTACTTTCATACTGAGACAAAATTGCGTCTAAACTGTTACTCATTTTTAATTTTTTTTAAATGTTAATAATTATTTCTAAATATAATAAGTTTTTTCGTAAAAGTCAATACAAGAAAAAACCAATAATGAACAAATATAGTCATTATTGGTTAATATGTCAAATTAAATTTTTGTTTTATGAATTTTCATCATTTTTATTATAGTCAAATGAATCTTTAATTTCAGTTGCACTATAATCATCTACATCTTTTTGAGTGATAACAAACTCTTCTTTTTCTTCACCTCCTACATCATAACCCTCTTTATCTGTCCAATAATCAGTTAAGGAAACACTATATGGAAAAGAATCCATTGATCTCATTTCTAATCTTTCTACTGGTGTTGGGTTTCTGTCTGCAATTTCTTTTTCTAAACCATCTATTTTATCAATAACTTGATCCATATCGCCTACCTTACCTTCTAAATCACCAAGTTTACCTAATAATTCATCCATTTTAGCAGTCATACCTTCTATTTCTGTTCTAGTTTGTTCTGCCTTATCTACTATATCAGTAACGTCTACTTCGACAGTCTCTTCTCCACCTTCCTCAGTTGCAAATTCATCCTCAACTTCCATACCTTCTTCACCACCAAATGGGTCAGTTTCACTAGTTCCTTCTTCAGTATCTAAATCTAAAGTTTCTTCTTCACCACCTTCTGTATCTTCTGAACCACCACCAAATGGATCTTCAGTAGTTTCTTCTTCTGCATCTTCAGCGGGTACAGGATCTTGTTCATAAAGTTTTTCTGCCCCTAACAAAAGATTGTCTACCTCATCTTCCGCAGGTTTATCTTCCATATAGAACGTATATTCTAACAGTTCCATATGTCTTTTTAATTCTTCTGATATTAATTTTTTCTTATCCATTTTTTTATATTAATAATTGTCTTCCATCAGTTGTTTTATAAACTTTATTAACTCTTTCTACAATTTCTTTTCCGTCATTAATTAAACATTCTTCTCCCTCACACTCTTTTTCTTCATTAACTTTAAGAAATTCGTTAAGTGAATCTTCCAAATCTTTAGTTTTTTTATTATCTGTATTTTCGTTCATATTAATGTCTTTTATTATAAATATAAGAATTTTAAGAAAAATTACGTTTGATATCGATAATAGTTAATTCATTTTTTTTAGTTATTAACATTTTATTTTGGTATTCATCCCATTCTATCTTATGTTCTTTATGATTAATGTTTCCTGTTTCACCTTCACTTTTACTTTCTATAAGTTTATTTAATGCATTAATTGTATAAAAACATTCTCCTTTTTTATGTGTAATTATAGTGGTGGGGAAAAACGATTTAGTATTTATTTTTTTACCATCCCTTAAATATAACCGAAACGTTATAATTTTTTTACCTTCTTCTTGTGGTGAAGTATATATAAATAATTTATCTTTAGGTATTTTAAATCTTTTATTAATATAATCACTAAAACCCTCTACTTTATCCTCATCAACAAACGATGCTAATGTGATTATCTTTGTTCGTTGTTCCATATCTATAAATGTAAGGTATGGTTTTTTCGTTGTTATTTTCTACACACCTTATACATTTATTAAATATTTCATTTTCTCTTAAAGTTACCTCAGAAATATTAATAATTTTATGTTTAATTTTATTAATATCTAAACCTACAAATTCTAATATATTTAAATCCAAACCAAAGATTAAATTTTCATCGAAAATATAAACCATTTTCTCATTAAAAAATGAAATAACAGTTTCTAATGAATATATTTTTTTTATTATTTTTTTTATTTTTGATGGTTTATCATGTAAAATATCAATGAATACATAATTTAAATTATGGTTAATATAGTCTAAACATTTTTTAGGGAAATTTTCTAAATCAATTTCTAAGTCTACTTTTCTTTCTTTACTATCAAAAGTCCAATAGGTTTTATCATCTATTTTTTTATTTAAAATAGAAACATTTTCTTCTCCATATATTTCTTTAACTACACCCCAACCAATAATAAGGGTAATAAAATTCTCATTTATTTGTGTAATGTCTTCACAAATATTATATTTTTCATCTAAAATTTTATCTTTAGTTACTATATTTCCAATATACATATTACAAATATACTATTTTTTTATGTAAAAAACAAACTATAAAGTGGGCGGTGCTATAGTTAAATTAGAATTTTAAGTTTCCTTATATAAATTAACGCCTTTCTTTTTAAACTTAGTTCCATCTACTGTTTGCCCCAATAAATTATCGTCTCCATCTGTAGTCGGTAAAGCATTTAGTACTTTTGCAAAATTTTCAAACGCATCTTCTATATCTTTACCACCTGAAAAATTTAAACTTTCTACTATACGTGAAAAGTTACTAGCTTGTCCGCCATTAGCCCATCCACCAGGTGGGTAATTTTCCTCTGTTTTTAATCTTTCGTCTTTTTCTTCTTGAAGTACTGTAAACTTTTCTATAAGTTTTTGTCCTTCTATGTCTATTTTGGTGTTAGCCATAAATAATTGTTCTTTTACAGTTGGTGTAGTATTAGGGTTATCAATAATTTCTTGATTATCTTTTTTAAGTTCTTCTAAAGCTTTTATTCTTATATCTATTTCTTGTAATTTTTCGTCATTGTGATAACTATTACTATAAGGATAATTAATCCATCTCCAAGCAGAAATTTTACAAGCAGTTGCCACATTTATTGTATTACCTGTTAATGTAGATAATGGTGTATCAGTATCTTTAGAAAATCTTTGGTACTGATCTCTACCTATTATTGGGATATATCCTTTAGGTCTATATATATATGCATCATCGGTATTTACTCTATTACCAAACCTATTACCCACAGAACCATAAAGTGTTTTACCCGCATCACTGTTTTTATCGTTCCATACGTCTACAGAAGTAGAGAAATTATTTGATTTTGTAAGTGCATTGGCTAAGAACATAGTAACTTGAGAATTACTAGTTATACCATTACCAATCAATTCAGTTTTTAAACTATTAACTAAGTTTAATGAAACATTATTAACACCCATAGTAATTAAACTACCTTCATTTAAAGAATCAAAATTAAATTGTTCATCTGGTTCTTTATCTTTAGGTATTCCTGTATTGTAATCTATTTCTCTAGCCACTGAACTCCTTTCAAAAATAGGTTCAGTATCTAATGTATCATCTAAACTAATATTTAAAAAGGTAGTCATTTTATCCACCACAGGAGTTAAATATTTACTTTGTCTTACACCAGTAAATGAAGTTGTCATATGGTTAGGAGAAATATTATGTGTAACATTAAGTATCATATATGCTCCCTCAAAAAACGGTACATTATCTAATTGAAAATACATCATTGGTTGAATATTCATACAACCTAATGCTTCAACACTACAGGTATAGGAACGTGCTCTAAACATTTTATATAAATCTGTACCTTGATAACTTCTACTCGTACCACCTCTTTTATCAATTAAGTCTGTTAAAGTTTTATGATATTCCGCAGTATCTTTGTGTTCTTGTTGATTTAAAGATACACTTTTAAATACTGTTTGGTTTTCTGTACCAAAAGACACTCTAAAACCTACTAAATTAATTCCTTCACCTGAAGGACGAACTATTGGTGCTTTACCACGTTTTTCCCTACTCTTATTTCTTTTTTCTAAATTTTTTTCTTTTCTATTTTTTTGTCTTTCTGCTCTTTTATCAGAAACTTTTTTAGCAGAAATATCAGACGGAGGAAAATCTAAATTAAACCCATCATTTTTAAAGGTATAACGATTTTGTTCTTCAATATTTAAAACTTGTGAAGCACCACCAGCATAAATACATAAATAAGTTGGACCACTACTATTATTTCTATCTGAAATGTTAGTTATTGGTTTAAACATAGTAGATACTTCTTCAGGATCTTTATAATTAATATAATTTGGTAGTATTTGAAATAAAAAATTACTATCTCTCAATAATTTAGACATAAAGAAATATACATTAGTCGTTAAATTTTCACTTAAAGTTATAACACTTTCTAAATTAATTATAGCTTTATCACCAATATCATTAAAACCTCTATCTACAAATCTAAAATAATCAAATAAGGGTGTCCCCTCATTAGCACAAGCGTTAAAAGTTAATTTAGATTTAGACGTATTACCCGCCACCCATCTATCGTATACGTTTTTTATACTATTAAACACACTTTGTTTTAATGCGTCCATATTTTTCGTAACATCTTCTTTTTCACTATTAGTAGGTGAAATTTTTTCAGTACCAACTAATGAACCTTTGAACTTCGTTTTGAATAATTTTAAGTAGTCATCAAAATTAGTTATACCATCAAGTGAAAATGTAGAAGAGGAAGGTGTTATATTAAGAACTCCTGTAGAAACTACTATCATTTTCTCTTCTTCTTTAAGAAATGAAACTACGGATGTACCCTTATCAAATTTCTCACTAGTAGTTAATAAATCATCATCTGAATACTCTATTACTGCATTTGCAAAATTACTAAACTCTCCACTATTAACCCAATTAGTAAAATAATTAATAAAATTAGATTTTGTTTGGGTTGGTAAGTTTATTAATTTAGATTCAATATCACCTCTTTGTTCACGTGACCATAAAGGAGTAATATATTGTTGTTGTGTAGGAATAGTTGATCCCGTATAAATAGAATCATCCCATATTATAGGGTCAGTACTTAAATTTTGTCTCCATAATGTACCACCTATATATAATAAAAAATATTTAGGTAATGTTACTACACAAGCGGGTGAGATAAAATTTGGTACATTTGTTTGAGGAAATTGTATTTTATCAAAAACAGAAAAAGGTAAAGTAGATAATAACAATAATGCTTTTGATAATTCAGAAGTATTGTTCTGATAAAGTTTTGAATTAGTGAGTAGTTCTGCTTTTTGGGTTGTATCAATATTATTCAGTGGAAACTTAGAGTTAAGGTAAAGATTAATAGTTTCAGTTTCTGTAGGTGTATTGGGTGCAGGATTATTTTTTGGATTTATACCACCATCTAATAACGTTATATCATTGTTAGGTATAGTAAAATTAATTTTTCCTTTATCTAATTTAGAAACTAAACTCATTTTTGTAAATGCATCAAAAACATTATACGATTGATTAGTAGTTAAATATAAATTTCTACTGTTCCATTCAGTATAATTTTCTTTCGATTCATCTATTACTTTTTTATCAACATAAATTCTATTATAATCATCGTCTTTTTGTTCTTCAGTTAACGTAACATTATTACTTAAAATTTCTTTACCTTTATTACTCCCACCAATTATAATAAAATTTCCTTTTGGATTGGATACGTGATAAATTTTATCATCTCCTGTTTCATCTTGATATTTTGCACTATTTAATTCTTTTAATCTTTTGTCTCGTAGTTCTTTTATTTTATCATCATTATTTGAATCATTTAAAAAAGTATACAAAATATTTTTAACTCTATCATCAACAAAAGATAAATTCGCTAATAATCCATCGAAACCACCATAAGTACTAGGTTTAATAGAATTACTATATTGTGTTAAAATTATATATCTGTCTACTAATATACTAATAAATTTTTCATATAACTTTTCTGCTCCTTCAGCACTTTTAGATTGAGAACTATTCAATAAATAAAATGGATTGTTTTTATAATCTATTGGGTTGTTGGGTATCCAGTTATCTGTATCGTCACCACTACTACTTCTTTTTGCTTTATTTACTTGTTTAGTTATATTTAATAGTTTCTTTTCTTCTACCAATAATGACTTAATTAAATTTTCTATAAAACCTATTTCAGGAAATGCATTTCTAGATTCCTGATCATCGGGTGGAAATATATCTTCTGAACCAATATATTTTTCTACAAATCCACCATCTTTTTTAACAAATACTGAAGGGAAAGCATAAATAGTTTGACTTTTGAAATCGAATTCTTCTTTTAGTTGTATATCACTATTTACCGCTACCCTTTGTAACGCTTTTTGTCTTGCTTTATTTTGTAGTTCCGCACTTCTACCTATATCATATATTGTCGCCAAAAATGCCTGTGCATTGTTACATATGATTTGAAATACTGTTCCTATGGTTGGTTTATATCCTAATCTAACTGATAATGCATCATTTAATTCTTTTAATAACTTTTCTTCTTTCTTCTTTTTTTCTTTGTTTAAAGTTATTAACATATCATTAACCATCATTCTTATTGCCCTAAAGTCTAAAACAAATCCTACATCAGAATTATTAAAATCACTATTTTTATTACCAGGTTTATTATCATTTAAATCTTTAGAGTAATTATTTATAGTAATACCAGAAACATCAAAGTTTTGGTTACATTCTGCATATTCTTTAGGGTTATTACTTTTTAAAATACTATTTGGTTTTTTTAATTCATCTATAAAGGATTCTAAAGTTAATGTTGTAGTATTTCCACCACCTGCAAAAGTTAATTTAAATTGTTCATAGTCAACACTCTCTCCATTATTGTTTTCACTAAATTTCCAATACTCACTATTTATTTGTGCACCGTTAACCGATTTTTTTGCTATATTGTCGTTAGCATTTAATACAGTAGAATTGTCACCATAGAATTTAACATAGTCATTAACTTTATCGTATAAATCATTCATATAATTATCCACCGAACTATTTACTGTGGTTTTAACAAATAATAAATCTCTAATAGATAAGTATGATTTGAAATTTGTTAGATTTTGAGATTTAATACTCGAACTACTAATCTGTAATGGGGAATTTAACTGTGATAAATAAGGGGGTGCACTTTCATTATTTTTATACGTGTCTATATTAGCTTTACCTAACGGTCTACCAATAAACCCTCTTATATCTTCTAATTTTTTTTGTTGTGTATTTAAAATTTGTAATTCTTTATAAATTGTATTTTCAATTTTAAGTTCTTCTAAATCAATTTGTAATTTACTCAAATCCTTTACAAACTCATCTAACTGTGGTGTTGCAATTTGTCCAGAACCTGTCTCACCACCTTCTTTTACTGTTCCCACAGTTAAGGGTAAATCTAATAAATTTTTTAACCCTGCCTCTGTATTAACAGTACCAATTATATCTCCTATAGTTATATCCGCCAAAAATGCTTGTTGGAATCCTACAAAATTAGCACTTATATTAAAATTACCTGTACCAGGATCGAATTTAGAAGTCCAGTTTACTAAATTTAAACAATACTCAACAGGTTTACCAAAATATCCTTTTAAAGTTAAATTAAATATTGGGTACGGCATTTTAAAAAATACACTGTATGGAGATTTTCTATTGTCTTGTTCTATAACATCAAATAAACCACTACCCCTAATGTCAGTAAAATCTATATCAACCTGTGGTATTAAACTTGTATTATATTTTACATTGATGGATGTAATACCAAACCCTTCTAATAACCCACTACCAAATGTGTTTTGTATACCACCTATATTAGTGTAATTGGTAGTCGCATAAGATGTAACATCCCCCATAATATCTTTCATAGGTTCACCTGCTTGATTATATTTTACTTCGGTAGCTACAAACTCAATTTCACCAAATCTACTTTCATCAAACTCATTTTCATTTTCTCCTATAGTTACTACTCCTCTATTTCGTTCTTGTGCAGTTAAACTTACATATATGAACATATCTTCTGCAGGTAAAACATTTCTACCTGATGGATTAGGATCAACTAACATCAAACCCGCACCTACTTGTTCAACATTCACATCTTTTTCTTCTTCTGCCATTGATTAAGATTTATCCTGTACCATTTAATCTCTGATACTTTTGAACTTCAGAAATATATTGTTGTAAACTATCTTTAAAAGGAAATGGTATTCTTATTATTTCATTGTTAGGTATAGATTCTTCTACACCACCGTATTGGGGATTAGCTAACATAATTAACCAACCATGATATGGGTTACCATAATATTCTTGACTTAATTTATCCATTCTACTTTGAGTTTGTCTATATAAAACAGTTTTATCTGAAGATTTAGGCTCAATCTTAATAAATGGTAATGGTGTATATTTTCCATTAAAATTAAATTTTTGATATCGATTATAGTATTCTGTACTCATAATATTTAAATTAATTTATTATCAGAAATAGTAAATGTTTGTGTCCTATTTAATTCTGCACCCACTAATTCATAAATTACGTTAACATTTACATTCATTATTTTATTTTCTAAATCAATGATTTGATTATTTAATATCTGAATTTCATTAGTTATCTGACTTTTTCTATTTA
>MDTC01018486.1_pt1 | contig 46944 bp, 40 predicted proteins | sample 811181 | NCBI WGS metagenome assembly MDTC01 (sample SAMN05326644, study PRJNA326480) | marine metagenome | isolation source: seawater | place: Pacific Ocean: North | collected 2011 | reverse complement strand
CTGGTAGAGCGCAACCTTGCCAAGGTTGAGGTCACGAGTTCGAACCTCGTTACTCGCTCCACATTCCTAAAGCATTTCAAAGATGCGAGTATAGCTCAGCTGGTAGAGCGCGACCTTGCCAAGGTCGAGGTCACGAGTTCGAACCTCGTTACTCGCTCCAAAACACGAAACAGTAAATTATCCATAGTTCGAAAACACGAGCTGAATGTTGTATTAATTTATCTTCTCAATGCTAAGATAAACAAAACCACTTTTTATCCTATAACAAGAGCATCAATGCGTTATGTCTAAAAATACCGTAACGATATCCCTAGCTTCTGAAGCCGCAACGATTGCCTTAGGCTCGGCACTTGCTCAGTGTCTTCGCGCTCCTTTGGTTATATTCTTGCATGGAGATCTTGGCGCAGGTAAAACCACTTTGGTACGCGGTGTGATCCAAGCTTTAGGTCATCAAGGTGCGGTGAAGAGTCCGACTTATACTTTGGTGGAGCCTTATCAACTCGCGCAGTGTGATGTGTATCATTTCGATTTGTATAGGCTTGCAGATCCGGAGGAACTTGAGTTCATGGGAATTCGAGATTACTTCCAAGACAGTATATGCTGCATTGAGTGGTCAGAAAAAGGGCAGGGTGTATTACCTCAAGCTGATTTAGAGATCGATATGTTGTATGATGAACAGCAACGCAACGCTTGTTTAAGAGCAAATACAAAACTGGGTCAACATATATTAGATCACATTAGTTTAGGATAATGAACAAAAACATACTTTTTGCCCTGATTATATTTTTAAGTAGTTTTGCCTGTTTCGCACAAAATAAGGTTAATAGTGTGCGCATCTGGGCTGCACCAGAGCACACTCGAGTCGTCTTTGACTTAAAAAAAACCCCTGATTTTAATTATTTCTCCCTCAAGCCGTCTAAGCCTTACGGACATCGCCTTGTCATCGATTTTAAGTCGACAGCGTCAGCTGTTAAGCTTGCTCAAGTAGCCAATAAAAGTAAGCTGATTAAAGCGATTCGTGTGAGTAAACCTGCTCAAGCGTCTCATTATCGTGTTGTACTGGATCTTGTTGCGGCATTGAAAGCACAGGTTTTTGCCTTGAAACCTACCAAGCCTTATGGTCATCGCTTGGTCATTGATTTACAGACACAGGCTAAGAAAGATGTTCAGGTACAATCTCACTCGGTTATACCTGAAAATCGAGATATTATTGTTGCCATTGATGCAGGTCATGGTGGAGAAGATCCAGGCTCTATTGGCTTACGTGGTACACATGAGAAAAAAGTAGCGCTTGAAATTTCACGGCGTCTTTACAAGCTTATTAATAAGACACCTGGCATGAAGGCTAAAATGATCCGTTCAGGTGATTACTATATTAATTTGCATTATCGTTCAGAAAAAGCCCGCAAGCTAAAAGCCGATCTGTTACTCTCTATTCACGCTGATGCTGTGTTCAATCGTAAGCCCAAAGGCGCCTCTGTTTGGATTTTATCAACGCGAAGAGCGAACTCAGAAATTGGTCGCTGGCTTGAGCAAAAAGAAAAACACTCTGACTTACTCGGGGGTGCCGCTCAGGCGATGGGAAGTACAGACAGCGAACGTTATCTAGCAAGGACTTTGCTTGATATGTCGATGGATAACTCTCGTACCGTCAGCCATGGTGTTGCCAGTCAAATCGCCAACCACCTTGCTAGAGTGACAACAATGCATAAGCGTCGTCCTGTTTCAGCTAGTTTAGCTGTACTGAAATCACCCGATATTCCGTCTGTGTTGATTGAAACAGGATTTATTTCTAATCCAACAGAAGAGCGTCTGTTAAATAGTCCGCGGCATCAAAAGAAATTAGCACAAGCTATCCATAAAGCTGTGTTATCATTTTATCTCGCACATCCTGTTCCAGGGACTTATTTAGCTTTAGGTTCATCTACGAAACATCATGTGCGTTCAGGTGAGTCTTTATCTGTGATTGCACAAAGATACGGCGTCTCGTTAACCCAACTGAAAAAAGCGAATCGGTTGAAAAAAAATAATTTGAAAATCGGTCAGGTTCTCATTATCCCTAGAGTTTAAAACAAGATGGCAATTATTAAATTAACACGGCAGTTAGCTAACCAAATTGCCGCAGGTGAAGTTGTGGAAAGACCGGCGTCGGTTGTAAAAGAGCTGGTAGAAAATAGTTTAGATGCAGAGGCAACACGTGTAGAGATCGATATCGAGCAAGGTGGTTCTAAGCTGATTCGTATTGTAGATAACGGTTTAGGTATAGCGCAGCACGATCTGCAATTGGCTTTAGAGCGTCATGCAACCTCTAAAATTGAAAAGCTAGCAGACTTAGAAGCTATTTTAAGTTTTGGGTTTCGTGGTGAAGCGCTTGCAAGTATGAGCGCCGTATCGCGATTGACGCTTTCATCTAAACCTAAAACGCAGCAGCAAGCATGGCGTGCTTACACTCAAGGCCGAGATATGGAAGTGCAACTTCAGCCCTGTGCTCATCCGAAAGGTACAACAGTTGAAGTTGCAGATTTATTTTTTAATACACCTGCCAGGCGTCGCTTTTTGAAAGCAGATAAAACAGAGTTTTCACACATAGATGAATGGCTTAAGCGATTATCTTTAGTGCGTAAAGATGTTGCTTTTCAATTGCGTCATCAAGGCAAAGTAGTACGCCGTTATCCCGTTGCACAGACCCCCGAAGCATGGCAGCAACGCTTGCAACAAGTATGTGGGCGCGAATTTGCGCAACAGGCTGTAGAAGTTGCTTGTGATCATGAAAAAATAAAGGTTTTAGGCTATGTTCAGGTGCATCATCAAGATAAAGCCCCTCTGCAGTATATGTATGTAAATGGGCGCATAATTCGCGATAGAATGCTGATGCACGCAGTGAAGCAAGCACACTTGAATTTACAGTCAGATCAAAGCTTAAGCTATATTTTAATGCTTGAAATTGAGCCCAGTGAAGTCGATATTAATGTACATCCAGCGAAGCATGAAGTGCGATTTCATGATACCCGAAGCGTTCATGCGTTTCTTGTACAAGCTTTGAGCTCGGCCATTGTGCAAACAGCGCATGTCTCGCCCGTATCTGCACAAGAGAAAGCACCTGAGGTGCTGAACACTGTACCCAATAAAGAGGTAACAGCTGTGAAGCAGAGCCTGCATCATACTGATTTACCTCAGCATGCAGAGCGTGCGCACAAGGCTCAGAGTACTTCTTTCAAGACATCATCTGCATCTGAGCATCCTACAGCTTCACAGACTACGCATCGGCCGCAGCCATTTTCTTATTCTGTGCAAGATACAGTCAGTGCGTATAAACGTCTAGCGCACACGCAAACTGAGCATAAAGCATCTGAGCCTCTTGTGCTTGCTGATCAATATTTTGTCCATGCGATTGCGGATGCATTATATGTCGTACCGATTCAAAAAGCATATCGCCAAGTGCTTGATGTTGAACTTAAAGATAAAATCGCTGAAGGCTTGGTCGCTCAACCTTTATTATTACCAGTTTCCATTGAACTTGATGCGAGGCTTGTACAAGGTCTTGAGCAACATATGTTTTTACTGCACAAGTTCGGTTTTTTTTGGAAGGTCAAAGGAAAGTGTGTTATTTTGTTGAAAGTGTCGCATTATTTAAGACATCTTGATGTAAGCGATTTTTTTGTAACTTGGTTGACGTATTTAGTTGAAAAAAAAGAAGCATACTCCGATGCAGAGGGTTTTGTGTCTATACTAAGTCAGTATGTGAGCGATGTGAGCTCTATTTGGCAACGCTGGTTGAATTTGCCTGCAGAAACTTTAGATCAACGCCTTGCTGCAGGGTTTCATATACCTTGGTGTAATTTTATAAAATAAAAAGAAGATTGAACTTGTGACGACACAACCTAAAATCATATGTCTTATGGGGCCTACTGCTTCAGGAAAAACAGCTTTAGCTATGTCTCTGCTTGAGCATTTACCTTGTGAGATTATATCAGTTGATTCAGCTATGATTTATCGCGGTATGGATATTGGTACCGCGAAACCGACAGCCGAAGAACTACAAGCTGCACCGCACCATCTCATAGATATTTTGAGTCCCGAAAAGAGTTACTCTGTGGCTCAGTTTCGTCAAGATGCATTGCACCATATCGATGATATTATTGCGCGTCAGCGTATTCCTCTTTTAGTAGGGGGAACTATGATGTACTTCAAAGCTTTAATTGAAGGTTTATCCCCTTTACCTGAAGCGGATGAAGGCATCAGAAAAGATATTTTAATTCAGGCTCAGGAACAGGGCTGGGAGCGTCTACATGAAGAGTTAGAGCGCATTGATCCCGAATCTGCACAACGGATTCATCCGCATGATCCACAACGTTTAACTCGAGCTATAGAAGTATTTCGCTTGAGTGGTGAAACGCTTACACAACTTACAGCTCAAAAGCCTGAAGCTTTGCCTTATTCATGTTTACAGTTTGCATTATTTCCTAATCAGCGCAGTATATTACACGATCATATTGCGTTACGGTTTCACGAAATGTTAAACGAAGGATTTATTGATGAAGTGCATGATCTGATGCAAAACCCTAATTTGCATTTAGATTTGCCTTCGATGCGCTGCGTTGGTTACAGACAATGTTGGCAGTACTTACAAGGAGAGTTTGATTATGATGAAATGGTAGCTAAAAGTTTAGCTGCAACACGACAGTTAGCTAAGCGTCAATTAACGTGGCTGAGAAGTTGGAATAACTTGCATGAACTCGATATGGGATCAGAGCAAAATCTTAAGAGAATATTAGAACAGTTCTAGTATACTGTCTGGTGTTTAAACGGTATCATAGACAAGATAAACAGTTTATTTTTGAGTTAAGGAATTTTATATTATGGCTAAAGGGCAATCTTTACAAGATCCGTTCTTGAATACATTAAGAAAAGAAAAAACACCTGTTTCTATTTATTTAGTAAACGGTATTAAATTACAAGGGGAAATTGAGTCATTTGATCAATTTGTCATTTTATTGAAAAATGCAGTCAGCCAGATGGTATATAAACATGCTATCTCAACGGTAGTGCCAAATCGTTCAGTGAATACATCTTTTTCTAATCAAGGCTCATTTCCGTCAGATGATGACGTAGAGCAGCCTTTGTAGGAGCTAAGGTTTGTTTGATCGCTATGATGCTGGAGAAATTGCAGTTCTAGTTCACATCGATTTTCATGGTGATATGAATCAAAATGATGTAGATGAATTTGAGCAATTGGTATATTCGGCTAATTTAAAATCTAAGGGACTTATCCACTCTAATAGAAAAAAGCCGCATTCGAAATACTTTGTAGGTACGGGTAAGGCAGAAGAAATTGCACAAATGGTTAAAGATGTGGGCGCGGAGGTCGTCATCTTTAATCATAGTTTGACTCCTGCTCAGGAACGAGACTTAGAAAAGCTTTGTCAATGTCGTGTTTTTGATCGAACCACGTTGATTTTAGATATTTTTGCACAACGTGCTCGTACACATGAAGGTAAACTTCAAGTTGAGCTGGCACAGTTAAAGCATTTATCGACACGTCTCGTAAGAGGTTGGACGCACTTAGAGCGACAAAAAGGTGGCATTGGCTTAAGAGGTCCTGGTGAGAAGCAGCTTGAAACAGATAAGCGTTTATTAAGCCAACGCATCAAAGCGATTGAACGTCGTTTAGCCAAAGTAGAGAAGCAAAGAGTGCAAACAAGACGATCTCGTACGCGCAGTGATGTGCCTACAGTTGCTTTAGTTGGTTATACCAATGCAGGTAAATCGACACTTTTTAATAAAATGACTGAGTCTCATGTTTATGTGCAAGATCAACTCTTTGCTACATTAGACCCTACGTTGCGAAAAATAGATTTAACAGAAACTCAAAGGTGTATTTTAGCCGATACAGTTGGCTTTATTCGACATTTGCCCCATGATCTCGTGGTGTCGTTTAAAGCAACGTTACAAGAGACTCAAGAGGCTGATTTATTACTCCATGTTGTTGATTGTTCTGATCCACATATGTGTGAGAATATGGATACAGTACAAGATGTGTTGACGCAATTGGGCGCACAAGATTTACCTTGTTTAGTCGTTTATAACAAGATTGATCTGATAGAAGGTGGTCAAGCTCATACTGAGTATAACGATCAAGGTATCCCTGAGAAAATTTGGACATCAGCCAAAAGGTTAGAGGACCTTGAGCAGGTTAAGCATGCAATTTTGCGAAAGCTAGCGATTAAAACGTTAGTGTTCCATCTTAAAGTGCCTAGCCAGCAGGGCCGTTATCTCGGGCTTCTCTTTGATCATACAGATATCATGAGCCATGAGTTTGATGAGCAAGGCCAATGCTTGCTACATATAGAAGTTTCACATATCAACTGGCAGCGACTTTTAAAAGAAACAAACCGTGAATTAGAGCAATTTGTTTACTTTTCGGATACAATGAGTTGAATGATATATAAATGTCGATTATCTTTGTCTTTTAGGTGAAGGAATAGAATACTTCCATGAGCGTTAAATTGCGGCCTTATCGCTGCAATAACCTGTAAGTCATGGCAGCGTTAGTTTGTCGTGACTTCAATAAAAAAATACTTATATAAAGATAAGTCGTTCATATTACCTTTTAATTTTTTAGTGACGCATATCGGAGAGTTACATGGCGTGGAATGAACCTGGTAACAGAGGCAACGATCCTTGGGGTGGTGGTGGAAAAAAACAAGGCCCACCTGACTTGGATGATGTCTTAAAGAATTTAATGAACCGTTTAGGTATGAATCAAAAGCGCGGCAATGGTAACAAGCCACAGTTTAGTGCTTCTCTATTTGGTGTAGGTTTAGCTATTCTCGTCACTATATGGGGAGCCTCAGGTTTCTATACGATTAAAGAAGCCGAAAGAGGTGTTGTACTGCGCTTTGGAAAATATGCGGGTGAAGTGATGCCAGGCTTGCATTGGAAACCAACTTTTATTGATCAAGTCGTTCCTGTTGATATCAATAACACACGTACTCAACCTGCATCGGGAAGTATGCTGACTCAAGATGAAAACGTTGTTCGTGTTGAAATGGAAGTACAATATCGAGTGACCAACCCTTACCATTATTTATTCAGCGTAACCAACGCTAATACGAGTTTGCGAGAAGCGATGGACAGCGCATTACGTTATGTGATTGGGCATAATTCTATGGACAATGCTTTAACCACAGGACGGGAAAAGATCCGTCGTGATACTTGGGACGAACTCAAACGTATTATTGAGCCTTATCATTTAGGCTTAACTATTGTTGATGTTAACTTTTTGCCTGCTCGTCCTCCTGAAGAAGTGAAAGATGCTTTTGATGATGCTATTTCTGCTCAGGAAGATGAAGAGCGTTATATTCGCGAAGCAGAAGCTTACGAGCGTGAGAAAGAACCTAAAGCGCGAGGTTTAGTCAAACGTATGGAACAAGATGCAAACGCTTACAAAGAGCGTGTTATTTTAGAAGCTGAGGGTAAAGTGGCGCGTTTCAAACAGCTACTACCTGAGTATGTAGCAGCGCCTGTAGTCACAAGAGAGCGCTTGTACATTGAAGCTATGGCTCAAGTCTTCTCTAGTACTTCCAAAGTATTGGTCGATACTAAAGGCAGCGGCAACATGCTTTACTTGCCACTAGATAAAATTATCTCTTCACGTAGGAATAGCGCGGTGACGCCTAGCTCTATGGATGAGACGCGCAGTGTAAGCTCGATGTCAGATTCTATGAACACACAACCTCGGAGTTCAACACGTCCAATGCGTGGTCAACGCTCTATCCAAGGGAGAAACTAAGTCATGCCTATTAGATATGTTTTTATTGTAGTGGCACTTTTGATTGGATTTAGTTGCCTTTTCACCGTACAAGAAGGTGAGCGTGCCGTAGTTTCTCGATTCAGTAAGTTGGTCAAAGAAGCCGGTAAAACAAAAGTATATGAACCAGGTCTTCAATTTAAAATCCCTTTTATTGATAAGCCTCGTTTTCTAGATGCTCGATTACAAACTTTAGATGGTCAGCCTGATCGCTTCATTACTTCAGAGAAAAAAGATCTGATGGTTGATTCTTTTGTGAAGTGGCGCATTTTAGATTTTGAAAAGTTTTATCTTGCAACAGGCGGCGGGAACAAGGCTACAGCCGAGTCTCTGCTACAAAGCAAGATCAATAATGGATTGCGAAGTGAGTTTGGTTCGCGTACGATCAGCGAGATTGTTTCTGGAAGCCGTGATGAATTACAGCAAGAAGCTTTAGGTTCAGCATCAGATAGTGCAACAGATTTAGGTATTGCTGTGATTGATGTGCGCGTGAAACAAATTAACTTACCAAGAGAAGTCAGTGAAAGTATTTTTCAGCGTATGCGTGCTGAGCGTCTTGCTGTTGCGAAAGAGCATCGCTCACAAGGTAAAGAGCAGGCCGAAATTATACGTGCTCAAGCTGATGCTCGCATTACAGTCATGATAGCTCAAGCTGAAAAGTCAGCGCTCACAACTCGTGGTTCAGGTGATGCGCAAGCTGCGTCTATTTATGCAAAAGCGTATAATAAGAGTCCTAATTTCTTTAGCTTTTTACGTAGTTTAGATGCGTATCAGTCATCATTCCATAATAAAGATGATGTGATGGTGATTGCACCGGATAGTGACTTCTTCAGGTTCATGAAACATAGAGACGGACGTACCAAATAACGGTGTTATTGGCGTAAAAAATTCCAGAATCTATCGAGATGATAGTATTCTGGATTTTTTGTTGTTCAGGTCGTTATAAAGGGATATAAAATCACGGATTGTCATATTATAGGTTTAAGTTTGGCAACTTTTGTCATGATCAAAGGGTTCATGGTTCTTTGCTTTACTCAAAGTGGGTAGTTTCCACTAAGTAAATGAGCTATGTTTGATCAAGCTATTTCGTGTGAGTTGTGATGGCTTAACCTTATTTTATATTTTTCTTATCAGAGGTAAATGAGCAGTTTTTCTTCTGGCAAGATTATTCTTTAAACTACAGCTTTGTATGATGTTATGAATAAAAATGTTGTTGTGCTCGGTAGCCAATGGGGTGACGAGGGTAAAGGAAAAGTGGTTGATCTACTTACAGATCAAGTCAAGTATGTTGTCCGTTATCAAGGTGGACATAATGCTGGTCATACGCTTGTTATTAATGGTGAAAAAACCGTTTTACATTTAATACCATCAGGTATTTTACGCGATGAAGTGCATTGTATCATTGGTAATGGTGTCGTAGTTTCTCTTGAAGCTTTGATGAAAGAAGTGCACATGTTGCAAGAGCGTGGTGTAAGGACAGAAGGTCGCCTACTGATCAGTGAAGCCTGCCCTATTATTTTGCCTACGCACATCGCTCTTGATCAAGCAAGAGAGCGTGCTCGTGGTAAAAAAGCTATTGGTACAACAGGTCGAGGTATCGGTCCTGCTTATGAAGATAAGGTAGCGCGTCGAGGCTTGCGTATAGGTGATTTACTGGATGCCGAGCGTTTTGCGGCCAAGTTAAAAGAGCTGATGGTCTACCATAACTTCATTTTAACGCAATACTTCAATGAAGATGCGATAGACTTTGACGCAACTTTAACAGCGATGTTGGCTTACGCTGATACGATTCGCCCTATGGTTGTTGATGTAACATCCTTGTTAGATGAAGCGCGCCAAGCAGATAAAGCGATCTTGTTTGAAGGTGCACAAGGTACTTTGCTTGATATTGATCATGGTACTTATCCTTTTGTTACCTCATCGAATACAACAGCAGGTGGTGTTGCAACAGGTTCTGGTTTTGGCCCTTGTCACCTTGATTATGTTTTAGGGATTATGAAAGCTTACACAACGCGTGTTGGTGCAGGCCCATTCCCAACAGAACTACAGAATGAGATAGGTGATCACTTAGGTACAAAAGGTCATGAGTTTGGTGCGACAACGGGTCGTAAACGTCGTCCAGGCTGGCTTGATATTGTGGCGATGCGTCGCGCAGTGCAAGTCAATAGTATCAGTGGATTTTGCCTGACTAAGCTTGATGTATTAGATGGTTTAGATGAAGTAGGCTTATGCGTGGGTTATCGCTACCCTGATGGTCAGGTTGTGGATGTACCGCCTATGGCTGCTGAAGATTATGAGCTTGTTGAACCTATTTATGAGTACATGCCTGGTTGGAAAGAAACGACTTTTGGCTTAGCTGAATACGATAAGCTACCGCAAGCGGCAAAAGCTTATGTTAAACGTATTGAAGAACTCTTGAAAACGCCAGTTGATATTATTTCTACAGGACCTGATAGAGTCGAGACTATTTTATTACGTCATCCTTTTCAAGGTTAATATCAAGCTATTTGTTTGATGAAATACAAGAAGCCGCTTAGCGGCTTTTTTTGTATTAAGAACTCCGGTTTGGAGCCGATACTTTGATTAAGTATCGTCAGAGGTAAGCTTTATGGTATTGCGCTTCGTTTCTAAAACCATGTGCATTATAAGCTTGGTTTATCTGCTCACAGCATCTGCTTTCGCTGAAGAAGTTGAAGTTGAAGTTGATCAGTGCCCACTATCTTGTGTTGGTAAACCGCCTGCTATTGAACCAGAGTCGCCTGAAGTGGTTTTTAAAGATAAAAAAGCCATTGATGTGTATACAGAAAGTGAATTGCTCAATTATATTCGTAGAGAATGGCACTTAAATGCTATTCGTCGGGATGAATGCCAAATTGTGGATGATATACGCGCTAATGCTGAAGTACTGAAGCTGCCTACATTTCAGTTTTTATGGGGTGAAATGTTAATTTATGGTGTCTGTATCAGAAAAAATATAAGTTATGGTGTACATTGGTTAAGAAGTGCGGTACGCCAAGGTTTACCTGAAGCGATGTTGAAGTTAGCGCGTTATTACCAGCATAGCGATTTTGTAATCCCTAACTATGATAAATCTGTACGCTTAGCTTATCTCGCTGCACAAGCTGGCAGTACACCTAGTCGTATTTTTCTTGTTGAACTTTTTTTGGCAGGTCATGGGCATGCTGCTGATCATGCAAAAGCGTATGATTGGCTTTATCATACCAGCTTCCACTCTTCTAAAATGAAACGTAAATCCGAAGAGCTACTCTCGCTCTTTGCACAAATGTTGCCACCTAGCGTGGTCTATCAAATTCAAAATCGTTCTAATGATGAGTTTTAATGTAGATTGAAGGCATGAATTTTTCGCAATAATGTAAATCTATGTAGGCTTGTTAGATGATAACACGTATAATGTTTATATTATTCTAGATTGGCAAATTAAATGACTAAAGACCCTCACTTTAAGAGAGAGCAACAAAAATATATTGATCCTATACCAAGTCGTGAGTTTATACTTGAATTATTGACTTCAACTACAAAGCTGTTAACACGAGATCAGATAGCTAAAGCGTTAAACATTATAGAACCTGCGCAGCGAGAAGCTTTAAGGCGTCGATTACGCGCTATGGAGCGAGACGGTCAACTTGTATTTAGCAAAGAAGGCTATGAGTTACCCGAAAGAATGGCATTGATTGACGGCGAAATTATAGGTCACCCTGATGGCTTTGGTTTTTTAAAGCCAGATGACGGTACCAGTGATTTGTTTATTCCTCATCGGTGCATGCGCTATTATTTTCATGAAGAGCGCGTTCAAGTACAGCAAAAAGGTTTTGATCGCAAAGGTCGCCGTGAATGTCGTATTATTAGATTGGTTGAAGGTCGTCGTACTCCGATTGTAGGGCGTTATATTCGGGATGGTAAAGTTGCTTTTGTCCAAGCTAAAGATAAGCGCATTACACAAGATATTATCATCTCGAAGCTCAAAGGATTACAAGCGCGTCATGATGATATTGTTGTTGTTGAGTTGTTGACAAGGCCAACGTATAAGTCCAGTGCGGAAGGAAAAATTCTAGAAATCTTAGGCAAGGAAGATAAACCAGGCATGGAAATAGAAATTGCATTGCGTCACTATGATCTACCTCATACATGGAGCTCAGGTATTGCGAAGCAATTAAAGCAGCTCAGTGATCACGTGACGGATAAAGATAGAGAAGGGCGTATCGATATGCGTCATTTACCTTTAGTTACAATCGATGGTAGTGACTCAAGAGATTTTGATGATGCGGTATATGCTGAAAAGCGTCGAGGTGGTGGCTTTAAATTATGGGTCGCTATTGCTGATGTAAGTCATTATGTTAAGAAAGGATCGCGCCTCGATATGGAGGCACAAGCAAGAGGTAATTCGGTTTACTTTCCATCACAAGTTTTGCCTATGCTTCCAGAAGAGTTATCTAATGGTCTGTGTTCTTTGAATCCTCATGTTGATAGATTGTGTATGGTCTGCGAGATGACGGTTTCAGCTGAAGGTAAACTTTCACGGTTTAAGTTCTATCCTGCTGTCATGCATTCTCATGCTCGTTTAACCTATGAAGAAGTGTCTCAAGCCCTCGAAGAGGGTGAGGTGAGTGCTAATATTGAGCCTGTTTTGACACATCTTGAAACTTTACGCTCTTTATATGAACTGCTGTTTAAAGCTCGAGAAGAGCGTGGTGCTATTGGCTTTGAGACACAAGAAATGCAGTTTGTGTTTAATGAGTTTAATCGTATTGATAAAATTGTACCTCGAGACAGAAATGTTGCGCATAAGATTATTGAAGAATGTATGATCTTAGCGAATGTTTCTGCGGCCAAATTTATTATTAAACATAAAGCGGAGACCTTGTATCGTGTGCATGAGTCACCTTCAGAAGAAAAACTTGTAGCCTTCCAGTCTTTTATTTCTGAGAAAGGGTTGGTGCTTACAGGTGGTTTGGCACCGACACCGAAAGATTACGCCTTGCTGATCAAAAAAGTATCAGATAGACCGGATAAAAAGCAGATTCAAACTCTTTTACTGCGTTCTATGCGTCAAGCTCGCTACACGCCTGATAACGATGGGCATTTTGGTTTGGCTTTACAGCAGTATGCGCACTTTACATCACCTATCAGGCGTTATCCTGATCTACAACTCCATCGTGCTATCCGTTACTTATTGGCAAAAGAAAAGTCTGAAGTGAAAGAAAATTGGACAGCAGATGGTGGCTATTTATACAGTGTTGAAGAGTTAGATGTCTTAGGTGATCACTGTTCTATGACTGAACGTCGGGCTGATGATGCAACGCGAGAAGTAAGTGATTGGTTAAAATGTGATTATATGCAAGATCATATTGGAGCTGAATTCGAAGCGACAGTTGCATCTGTGACGAGTTTTGGTTTTTTTGCACGTTTAAATAGTTTATTTATTGATGGCTTAGTCCATATGAGTCAACTAACCGATGACTTTTACCAGTATGATCCACTCAAACAAATGCTTATCGGAGAAAAATTCCGTCGTACTTTTAGAGTCGGTGATCTTGTCAAGGTACGGGTATCATCAGTTAATATGGATGATAAGCAGATTGACTTTGTTTTGTATGATGCGCCCAAAAAAGCAGTTAAATCAGCTTCTTCAAAGTCAAAGAAAAAAACAACAAAAAGTAATTCAAAGAAGAAGTCGGCGACTAGCTCAAAGAGTAAAACTCAAGGCTCAACAAGAGAGCGATTGCGAAGAGGTGAGATAGGTGAGTCCAAAACGCAGAAAAAGCAGTCTAAGAAAGGTAGTACAAAACGCAAAACTGAAAAACCAAAGCAGTCTAAAAAAAAGAAGTCGCGTATTTCATCTGATCCATCGCGTCAACGTCAACATAGAAGTAAATCATCATAGAAGTGAATCATGAAAAAACAGTCCCACTATATGTATGGCATTCATGCTGTGAGTGCCATCTTGAAACATCATCCTGAGCGTATTCTCGATATTTGGTTGTTAAAAGGTCGCACGGATCAAAAGCTCTCAGCATTGCAACAACAAGCTCAATCTATAGGTCTTACACCCCAATGGATGAACCGTAAAGCTATGGATGACAAAGCAGAAAGTACACAACACCAAGGCATTTTAATTCGTGTTCAGCCACCCAAAATAGCGACTGAGCATGACTTATCTCAGCTACTTGATGAGGTGGATGAACCTTTTCTCCTTATTTTAGATGGCGTCACGGATCCTCATAATCTAGGTGCATGTTTACGTAATGCTGATGCAGCGGGTGTGCATGCGGTAATTGTTCCCAAAGATAATTCAGTAAATTTAACCCCTGCAGTATGTAAAGTTGCCAGTGGCGCAGCGGAAACCATTCCTTTGATTCAAGTGACTAATCTTGCTCGTACAATGCGTGACTTACAAGAACGCAGTATTTGGTTGTTTGGTGCAGCAGGCGAAGCTGAGAAAACTTTATATCAAGCAAACTTTACTGGAGGTATGGCACTTGTTATGGGTGCAGAAGGTCATGGTTTGCGTCGGTTGACACGAGAGCATTGTGACCTGTTAATTTCTATTCCTATGTCAGGTCATGTTTCGAGTTTAAATGTGTCGGTTGCAACAGGTGTCTGTTTATTTGAAGCTGTACGTCAAAGGCAAGCTAAAGATTAATATGTTGGCCTTAAATAGGAAAAAGTAGAGCCTCCATTTGTTATATTTTAATTCCTAACTAAACTTTTAATGAATAGTCGTTTTTTCATCATAAAGGTTCAGAGGAGTTATGCAAAAAGATAATCGCATTTTTATTTTAGATGCTCAAGAAGATCGTGAAGCTTCCCTGCGCGTGATTCTTGAGTTTTTAGAAGAACAGGTTTTATGTGGCCAGAGCTTAAAGCCGCATGTCTTATGGCGCGCTGTGATTATCTCAACCGATGCATACACAGAGCAAGAACTCATTCAAATAGCCCAAAGCGTTCGAGAGCAGCCTATTTTGCTTGTAGGCGAACAGAAAAAATTATCTTTGCTACCCAATGTTTTAGGTTATATTGATGTACCTTTTTGCTACTCCAAACTCAGTACACAACTGCGTGAGTGCGCTGCATTTAAATACCAGATGGTTGATGCTTTATACTCTAAACAATGTGATCGTCTTGAAGCAAAATTAGTGGGAAAAAGTGCGCCGATAGAATTTGTGCGTCGTTTAATCTGTCAAGTTGCACCGACTCAAGCCAACGTTTTGATACTCGGTGATTCTGGAACAGGCAAGGAAGTGGTTGCGCGTTATATACACGAATTTTCAACGCGCAGTAATGGTCCTTTTGTTCCTGTTAATTGTGGCGCAATACCTAGCGAGTTACTCGAGAGCGAACTCTTTGGCCACGAAAAAGGAGCTTTCACCGGTGCTTTAAGCACGCGCAAAGGGCGCTTTGAATTAGCCCATGGTGGTACCTTATTTCTCGATGAAATTGGCGATATGCCCTTGTCGATGCAGGTTAAACTTTTACGCGTTTTACAAGAGATGATGTTTGAGCGCGTCGGAGGTAACAAAGCTATTACGGTCGATGTGCGTGTGATTGCTGCAACCCACCGCAACTTAGAAGATATGATTAGTCAAGGCGATTTCCGTGAAGACCTCTTCTACAGGCTCAATGTGTTTCCTATCGAAATGCCAGCTTTGCGTGATCGTAAAGAGGACATTCCTTTATTGCTAGAATTGATTGTTGAGCGCCTCGTTCAAGATGGACGGTCGCCTATTTATGTTGGCAAATCAGCCATGAATGCGCTGATGCAGCATACTTGGTCTGGTAATGTCAGAGAGCTTGCCAACTTGATTGAACGCCTCATGATTTTATATCCGCATGGTCAGATAGAATATGCTGACTTGCCTCTCAAATATGTGCAGTACCGAGATCCATCTAGTCAGGATATGCTTGCGACCGATGAAGTGTTGGAAAGTGATGTGTTACAAGATATTTTACATCAAGGTGAAACACATGATGTACTTTTGTGTAAAGACTTTCCTGAAGAAGGTATTAATCTTAAAGAAACTCTTGCGGACTTTGAAATTAAAATGATCCATCAAGCTCTAGAAAAGCAACAAGGTGTGGTATCTCGTGCAGCCTCTTTACTTGGTGTGCGTCGTACAACCTTAGTTGAAAAAATGCGTAAATATGGCATTGTGGTCTCTGATATGCGTGACAGAGAAACTACTAAAGTCGATTGAATCTTGCTCCGACCTTTCTTTGCCTTTCTCTCTCGTATATGAGTTATCTCGATATTTAGATCTTGTTTTACTTTACTCTTTGTGTTTACACTCAGTCAGTATTTTAAGTAAAAGGAGTTCTTATGCAAATCACATATCCCTATCATTCTGATTTAAAAAACTATCTTTGTCCTCCTGGCTGTGGTGTGTTCACGGTGAACACCGCGGGTAACCGTAAGCAAGTTTTGCATCAAGCTATTTATGGACAAACTGAAGCGATTGATGCTTTATGGCAAGAGACATTACAGCAGCTCGAGCAAGCAAAGGTGGTGATGCTTGGTGTGTGTTCTGATAATGGCGGAGGGATCTTGCGTGGTGCAAATTGGGGACCTTTATTTCTCAGATTGCAACTTTTGCAAGAAGTTGATGTATCGCGATATTTAGACATAGGTGATATACGCGTTATTCCTCATTTATTGCATGATAAGTATTTAAATGAGGATACGATTAGGCGTTGCCAAAAGGCACTTTTTGATCAAGTTGAACAAGGCTTAGCTGTGAGTCCGCTGTCTATAACTGAAGCAGTGTGCCAGAGATTATATGAATGTGATCCAGACAAAAAGATTTTCGCTATAGGAGGGGATCATTCAGTAAGTTATCCTTTAGTGCGTACTTTTTTGCAGCATAAAAAAGCTCAAGGTATTCAAACAGCAGTGATTCATTTTGATGCGCATACAGATTTATTAACAGAACGTTTAGGAATTGACTTATGTTTTGGCTCTTGGTGTACGCATATTTTGAATGATTTACCTCATCCTTCTCATCTCATTCAGCTCGGTATACGTGCTAGCGGTCAACAGCAATCATTTTGGGAGCGAAAATTTGGTGTGACTCAGTATTGGGCGCATACCATTGCGCAAAAAGGAGCTGAATATGTGGCACAAGAAATTTGTGCAGCTCTGCATAAAGCAGGCGTACAAGAGTTGTATGTGAGTTTCGATATTGACGCTTTAGATCAAAGTATTGCGTCAGCAACAGGAACTCCTGAGCCTGATGGTTTAGATGTAAATAGCTGTATTTTAATCTTAGAAACTTTAGTCAAAAACTTTACAATAACAGGTGCTGACGTTGTGGAAATTGCACCTTTTACTGATAGCCTTGAGCAAGGAACAGTGGGGCAAGCAAAAACATTGCAAGCAGGTTCTTGTATTACAAAGACTTTATTAAAAGCTTTAAATATGACTGATAAGTAGAGTCATTTGGAATAGGTTTTGCAGTCTTTATCCCGTGGATACTTGCAATTCAAGGAACTGAATGTCTTTACCATCACTAGATACTTGGGTCGATGCGCTTTTGCCGCAGAAAGAAAGATTAATCCAAAGCAATCGTCTTAAGGCTTTATTGCACGCCATGCCTACAGGTGTTGTGATTCTCGATAGCCAAGGTCTAATTGTTGATGCGAATGGCAATGCTGCTTTGTTACTTGGAGAGCCTTTAGTTGCATTACCTTGGATTAAAGTGATTGAGCGTTCCTTTTCACCGAAAGAAGATGATGGACACGAGGTGTCATTAAAAGATGGACGTCGTGTCAAAATATCTTTAACACCTCTTGATAATAAAATGGGTGAGCTCATTGTTCTGACAGATTTAACCGAAACTCGGCATCTTCAACAAAAAATTGCCCATTTACAACGCCTTTCCGCTTTAGGAGAAATGATTGCTACTCTGGCGCATCAAATACGTACACCTTTGAGTGCTGCACTGCTTTATGCTTCACACTTGGCAAATCAAAAATTAAAAGTATCAGATAAGAAAAAATTCCAAAGTAAACTGATGCAAAGACTCAATGATCTTGAAGTGCAAGTCAATGATTTATTAGCTTTTGCACAAGATCAACGCTTACCTTTAGAGTCCATTTGCTTAGCAGATGTGATTGAAATGTCTGTTGAAGTTGTACAGCCTATGCTCAAGCGTTCGGGTATTGAGATTCAAGTTGAGATGAGTACTTTAAGTGAAGTCTTAGGTCATGCTCATGCGCTGAGCTCTGTTCTTAATAATTTACTTATGAATGCGATTGAAGCAAAAGCTTCTAAAATTAAAGTGAACCTGTCGTCAGAAGACAAAACATTTGTATTATCGATTGAAGACAATGGTTGTGGTTTCGACCAAAAATTAACAGAGCAGGTTGTTCAACCTTTTTATACGAGTAAAAGCTATGGTACAGGTCTTGGCTTAGCTGTTGTACAAAAAGTGATGCGCCATCATGGTGGTGAACTCATTTTATCAAGTGAGTTAGAACAAGGTTGTCAAGTTGCATTAAATTTTCCTAAAATTTGCGGTGAAGGAGACTCAAATGAAGCATCGCATTCTCATTGTTGAAGATGATCGCGCTTTACTTGAAGCGTTGGTTGATACTTTAACTTTGGCTCAAATTGATTGTTTGCAGGCAGATAGCGCTGAATCTGCGATTTTGATATTGAAAAAAAAGTCGGTTGATTTAGTGGTGTCTGATGTGCAGATGGAAGGTATGGATGGATTGGGTTTACTCCATTATATCCAGCAGAATATGCCTCATATACCTGTGTTATTGATGACAGCCTATGCTGAAGTTGATAAAGCGGTGAGCGCTATTAAACAAGGTGCGGTGGATTACTTGGCAAAGCCTTTTTCTCCTCAAGTCTTATTAAATCAAGTGTCTAGGTATATGATATCACAGCCTCAAGAGCAAGATGTGATTGCTGCTGATCCGAAAAGTATAGAGCTTTTTGATTTAGCAAAGCGTGTTGCGCAGTCAGATGCTTCAGTGATGATTTGTGGTCCAAGTGGTTCGGGTAAAGAAGTTTTAGCGCATTATATTCATAGATATTCAGCACGCCATAAAGCTCCTTTCATTGCGATCAACTGTGCTGCGATTCCTGAGAACATGTTAGAGGCAACTTTGTTTGGCTATGAAAAGGGTGCTTATACTGGAGCGCATCAAGGCTGTCCTGGTAAGTTTGAACAAGCTCAAGGAGGTACTTTGCTTTTAGATGAAATTTCAGAAATGGATTTGGGTCTACAGGCAAAGTTATTACGTGTTTTACAAGAAAAAGAGGTAGAGCGTTTAGGCAGCCGTAAAACGATTGAGTTGAATGTACGCGTACTGGCAACCTCGAACCGTGATCTGAAGGCATGTGTTGCTGAGCATCAGTTTCGAGAAGACTTATACTACCGTCTAAATGTATTTCCTCTAAATTTGCCCGCCTTGTCTCAACGGGCTAAAGATATTTTACCTTTAGCTCATTTCTTCCTGAAGCTTTATGCGCAAAAGCCGATCACGCTTTCAACTGAAGCTGAGAAAAAGCTTATTCATTATCATTGGACGGGGAATGTGCGAGAACTTGAGAATGTGATGCAAAGGGCATTGATTCTATCTCATCAAAGCACCTTACAAGCACAAGATATTGTTCTTGAAGATGCTTCTGAAACCGAAGCTCAACCGCAAGATGAAATCAGCACAAACTCAGAAGCAATAAAAAAAGAAGGCACATTAAATGAGTCTATGCGCACACAAGAGTATCAACTTATTCTTGATGCACTGAACCAGTGTGATGGCCGTCGTAAAGATGTAGCAGAGAAGCTTGGTATCAGTACCAGAACGTTGAGATATAAGTTGGCGAGCATGCGTGAGTTAGGTATAAAAGTACCTCAATCATAAAAAATAGAGCCCGTGTTTTTACTCAGAAATAGAAGCTTGAAGGCTTCTATTTTTTTTTGAGATGAATTTGGCAAGAAAATTGCAGGTTATGAGGAAGGGTTGGCGCATACCGTCAAATATATGGCTTATTATTCGTGCTCTGATCTACGGAGAACATCATGGAATTATTTAAAAATGAATTAATACAAGAGATGAAATCTCATTTATCCGGGATTTCTCCATTTAACTCTGTTCGATCTAACCCTGTGAAAAATGCGACAGGAATGGATTTTACTTCACTACTTTCTCAGGCTATCGGGCATGTCAGAAAGTTGCAAGCCACTTCTTCGGATTTATCAACAAGACTGGATATGGGTGACAGCAAAGTGACTTTATCCGATACTGTGATTGCTCGAGAAAAAGCAAGCGTGGCTTTTTCGGCAACCATGGAAGTGCGCAATAAATTTGTTGAAGCATATAAAAGTATTATGAGTATGCCCATTTAAAATTCATTCAGGATGAAGGATGCTAAATGGCTGATGAAAAAGAGGCCTCTAAACCAGAAGCAAAAGATGAAGCAGCTGATCCTGTAGAGCTTGATCTGGACGGTGATTTTGGTGAGTCTGGTGATTTAGAAGATACTGTTGATGTTGATCTTACAGGAGTCGACACTTATATTGATGAGCCAAAAGGTTTCTTTGAAAGTCAAGATACCTTAAAGCAATTGGCGATGATCATCGTTTTGTTCGTTTCTTTAGTTCTTAGTGTGATGGTGATCAGTTGGCTCAGCCAACCTGAGATGCGGCCTATCGTCAAACTTGAAATGGAAGAAATGATTCCAGTTTTAGATTTACTCGAAAAACATGAATATGAATATGAGCTCAAACACAACGTATTAAGTGTTGATGAAGATCAATTACAAGAAATACGCCTTCTACTTGCTCGAGAAGGCATTAGTGTAAAAGGTGAGAAAAGAGAGAGTTATCTCAAAAAAGACAGTGGCTTTGGTGTCAGTCAACAGCTTGAAACAGCAAGATTAAAGTTTGAGCAAGAACAAAATCTTGCAGTGACCATTGAAGAACTGAAAAACGTTAAACGTGCTAAAGTCATTTTAGCATTACCACAGCAAAATATTTTTGCTCGCGAAAAAGAACATACCAGTGCTACCGTAGTAATTAACCTCAAAAATACCGATACATTGCCGCAAGAAGAGATCGATGCTGTAGTCGATATTGTAGCCTCGGCTGTTCAAGGGCTTGATCCGATGCGTATTACCGTCACGGATCAATTTGGTCGTTTATTAAATTCAGGCTCACAAGATTTACTGTCTGCTCGTGCACGTCGAGAACTTGAGCTGGTTAAACAAAAAGAAAATGAGTATATGGATAAGATTGACAGTATCTTACTTCCAGTACTCGGACGTAAGGAATTTATTGCTCAGGTTGATGTGATGATGGATTTCACTTCAGTTGAACAAACTTCAAAACGTTATAATCCTGATACACCAGCTATTCGAAGCGAAATGGTGGTCGAAAATCATAATAAAGGCAGTGCTGTTGCTGGTATTCCAGGTGCTTTAACCAATCAGCCTCCTATGGAGTCTAATATTCCAGAAGTAGCACGTCAGGGTGGAGATAAGCAAAATCATCCTCAGAGCAGTCACTCAGAAGCAACCCGTAATTATGAGCTGGATACCACGATTAACCATACACGCCAACAAATTGGTGTAGTCAGACGTGTAAGTGTTTCAGTGGCTGTGAACTATAAAAATATAGAAGTGATACCCGAGGAGCCCGCTCAACCTAAACCAGAGGATAAAAAAGTTGCTCCGGCGAAAGATCCTGCAGCCGAAGGTGATGATGCTGAATCTGAGTCTGAATCTGATTCAGCAGAAGAGGTGGTTTTTGAGCCTGAAGTTGTTTATGAAAGAATACCGCGAACCGAAGCTGAATTATTAAGTATTCGACGTTTACTTGAAGGTGCTATTGGTTTTTCTGAATCAAGAGGTGATGTGCTCGAAGTCGTGAACGTACGCTTTATGGAGCCTATACCTGAGAAGTTCCCACAGTTGCCTTTCTGGGAAACGGATTATTTCTGGAGTGCGGTGGAGCTAGGTGTCGCACTCTTATGTGTTCTTGCCTTTATTTTTGCTGTCTTGAGACCGCTGATTAATCGTCTCATGAGCATAGATGAAGACGAAGATGATAAAAATGTTGCAGGTGCGGAAGATGACTTTGCAAACGACTCCTTCGGCTTAGAAGATGGGATTGCCCAGTACTCTTATGCTGAAGATGGCTCAATACAAGTTCCAGAAATGAAGAAAGAAGATGAAATGCTACAGGCGATTCGATCTCTTGTTGAAAATGAACCTGATTTAGCTGTTCAAGTGGTTAAAATTTGGTTAGAAGAAGATTCAGTGAAGTAAGGACGCGAATAGGATAAGCTATGGCTGATGATAAAAATGCTGATAAAAAGGAAGAAGCAGAAGAAGTCGAGTCTGAGGAATATGACGTATCGCTGCTCTCAGGCGTTGAAAAAACAGCTATTTTATTACTCAGTCTTACAGAAGATGGCACATCGACTATTTTGAAAGCGCTCGAACCCCGTCAAGTTCAAGGGGTGAGCTTGGAAATGATGAATTTAGTCGATGTAACACAAGAGAAAGCTTCGGCTGTATACCGTTTGTTTCTTGAACAAATTCAAACCTATTCTTCTATTGGTTTAAATTCGCAAGATTTCCTACAAAAAGCCTTGATTGCTGCTTTAGGTGTTGATAAAGCTGGAAGTATCCTTGAGCAAATTGCTCAAGGTAAAGGTGCAAAAGGTATGGATACCTTGCGTTGGATGGATGCAAGACAAGTTACCACTATTATTTTGAACGAGCACCCTCAAATTCAAACTATTGTTTTATCTTATCTTGATCCTGAGCAGTCAGCTAAAGTGTTCAGCTTGATTCCTGAGAATGTGCAGCTTGATTTAATGATGCGTATTGCATATTTAGAAGAAGTGCATCCATCGGCATTGGCTGAATTGAACGAAATTATGGAGAAGCAGTTCGCTGGACAAACCAGTGCACAGGCAACAAAACTCGGCGGCTTACAAACTGCAGCCAATATTATGAACTTCTTGGACTCTTCAGTCGAAACCAGATTAACCGAGTGGCTGAAAGAAGTTGATCCTGAAGTGGCTGTCGAGATTCAAGAGCTTATGTTTATTTTTGAAGATCTCATTGAAGTGCCCGATATAAGCTTGCAAGTTGTGCTACGCAATATTGACGCTGATGTACTTAAAGTCGCTCTTAAAGGTGCAGATGATGCGCTCAGAGAAAAACTCTTAGGGAATATGTCGGGCCGTGCAGCAGAAATGATGCGTGATGACCTCGAGACTATGGGGCCGGTGAAGCTTGTTGAAGTAGAGTCGGCTCAAAAAGAAATTGTAGGTATCGCTCGTGCTATGGCAGATAAAGATGAAATCACACTTGGTAAACAAGGTAGTGAGGAGTATGTCTGATGAGTAAAGAGAAAGAGTTCAAGGAACTTGATGAAGACAACCAAAACTTTGCATTAGGTCAACCTATGGCCGGTGACCGTTTGGTAGGTTTAGAAACTTGGAAAGTACCTCGTATGACAGAAAATGATGCGTTGATTTTAAATAATGCATTCAATCATAATTTTGAGCCGCAAGAGTATATCGTAGATGAAGAGCCTGTACCTCCAACGCTTGAAGAAATAGAAGCAATAAGGCGAGAAGCTTATCAAGAGGGGTTTAAAGAAGGTCAGCAAGAAGGATTCAATAAAGGACTTCAAGAAGGTACGCAAGCGGGGCAAGAGCAAGGACGTGAAGAAGGTTTGAAAACAGGGCTTGAACAGGGAATAGCAGAAGGTTTAGTGAAAGCTGATGCTTTTCTATCGCAATTTGAACAATTGATGCATCAAATAAAAGAGCCTTTGCACAATATCAATGCAGAAACCGAAAATCAGCTTTTGCAGTTGGTGTCTCTCTTGTCTAAAAGTGTCATTATGAATGAGTTGAAAGCTCACCCAGAACATATTTTATCTGCAATTCGTTTAGGGATTGAAGCTTTACCCGCTAACCATCATAAGATTAAATTATATTTGAACCCAGAAGATATTGAGTTGGTTGAGCGTTTATATGATGCGCATGAGCGCGAAGAGCGTCAATGGCTTCTTGAGTCAGATACGAGCTTAACGCGAGGTGAGTTACGTATTGAAACGGATTATTCTCATATTGATTTAACGCTGGAAAAGCGTATTCAAAAGGTTTTTGAAGATCTAGAAAATTTAAAAGATGCTCCAGTGGGCGATTATCATGCACATGAAGATGAGGACATAACATCTGAACCAGATCCAGAACAAGTCTTACCTGAAGCTTTAGCAGAATCTGTTGATGATGAGGCTGCGCCACAAGATGTAGAGCAGGCGTTAGCTACATCAGATGAAACAGAACCTTCACAGGAATAAAGTATGAAACTCAAGCAGCTCAATGAAACTCTTGATCGGCTGATAGAAAGCTCAAGCAATGTAAAAACTGAAGCTTCAGGACAACTGATTCGCGTTGTTGGATTGACTTTTGAAGCCAAAGGCTGCGCATCACCGCTTGGTAGTTTATGCGAAGTAGAAACAGCTCAAGGTTGGTACAGCGCTGAAGTGATAGGTTTTGACGATGATGTGCTCTATCTTATGCCTATAGAAGATATTTATGGTGTTTTGCCAGGTGCTAGAGTGCGCCCTTCCAAGCAACAGCAACAGATTTATGTAGGTAAAGGAGTTTTAGGACGTGTTTTAGATGGTAATGGTTTGCCTTTAGATGGCAAAGGTGTACTCAAAGCCACCGAGTCTATGGTGCGTACTCAAGTGATTCTCAACCCTTTAACACGCCAGAAAATTGAAGAGCCTTTAGATGTAGGTGTGCGTGCTATCAATAGTTTACTTACCATAGGTAAAGGTCAACGTATGGGCTTGTTTGCCCAGTCTGGAGTCGGTAAAAGTGTATTGCTTGGCATGATGACACGAGGCACAGAAGCTGATGTCGTTGTAGTGTGCCTTGTGGGAGAACGGGGTCGAGAAGTAAAAGAGTTTATTGAAGAGAGTTTAGGTAAAAAAGGTTTGGCTCGCTCTGTTGTGGTGACCTCTCCTGCTGACACATCGCCCCTGATGCGGTTGCGATCTTGTGAGACAGCGACGATGATTGCAGAATATTTTCGTGATCAAGGTAAAGATGTACTCCTCTTGATGGACAGCTTAACGCGCTATTCTCAAGCGCAGCGTGAAGTGGCTTTAGCAGCAGGTGAGCCACCCGCGACAAAAGGCTATCCTCCCTCTGTCTTTGCCAAACTTCCTAAGTTGATCGAGCGCGCAGGTCAGGGCGATTTAGGGCGAGGCTCCATTACCGCTTTTTATACCGTATTGATTGAAGGCGATGTACGTCTGGATCCGATTGCCGATGCAGCGCGTGCTATTTTAGATGGTCATATTTACTTAAATCGTGATCTAGCTGAGTCGGGACATTATCCTGCTATAGACTTAGAAGCTTCTATCTCTCGTTTGTTGCCCATGGTCACCTCTGCTAAGCATCAAAGGTTTGTACGAGATGTCAGAACTTCAAGAGCTTTATATGAAAAAAATCGTGACCTGATCAGTATCGGTGCTTATGTAGCGGGGAGCGATCCACGTGTTGATCATGCTATAAAAATGTTTCCTTTTGTCAATGAGTACTTACAGCAAAGTATGGATGATGTGTTTAATATAGAAGAAAGTCATGAGGCATTAGAAGTCTTGGCGAAAAAGTGCCGCTTAGGTAGACCACAGTGACACCAGAACAGATAGAGCAACTCTATGATTTAGCCAAAGAAAGAGAAGAGAAAGCTCTACTTCAAGTGAAGCAAGCACGTTTATTTGTTAGTCAACACAAGCAACAGCTCGAAGCCTTGTATCACTATCGTAAAGAGTACATGGATGAGTTCAATCAGAAGCAACAACGAGGTGGTACTTTGAATGTGGGACATTATCAAAGCTATCATCAATTTCTTCATCAGATCGATCAAGCCATTGTAAAACAACAGGATGCTATGCCTCAAGTGGAACAGCACCTGAAGCAGGCTCTAGATATTTGGCAAGCTTTGCATCAAAAGTGTAAAGCTTTTGAAATGTTGGCAGACAAACAAAGAGATGCACAGTTTTTGCAAGATGAGCACTATGAGCAAACGTTACAAGATGAGTTTGTAACATTACAGTACCAAAGCCGCAGATCAAAAAAGCGATGACTGGCACGTTCTTTGCTCTATAAATCTTAGTTATAAGTTATACACTTGGCATCAGGAAGCTCAAAGGTGTATACCTGTTGGTGTTGTTTATGAGGTAGTTATGCAGTCCATAAAACCAACATTAGGCGATTCATTATCGTCTGCTTTGAGTTCACACCATAAGGTTTCGAAATGGAGTGGCGCAACTGTGTCTTCTGAAAATCAGGGTGATTTTTTGACTGTTTTAGCTGCACAACATAAAACGCTATTACAGGAGCAGAACAAGTCTTCTGCGCCGTCAGCTCAACTATCAAAAAAACCTGATGTACCTCAAGTACCTGAACCTCCTTCATCGGCTCTGCAGAATCGACAACAAACGAGAAACGAATCTCATCAAGTTGATATAGAGAAAAAAGCCGCATTTGAGCAACCTGTAGAACAGGCTGCGCGTAGGTCTAAAGATGATCAGAGCCCGAAACCTATCGAGCGTACCTCTAAAAATAAAGATGAATCTATTACTGATCAAAAGAGTACAGTCAAGACCTCGAAAGCGTCTGATGATACATCGGTTGTGCAAGATAAGCGCGATCAAGACAGGCTCTCTTCTAAGCAGGACTACCAAGCTGCGCCATCGCTTGCTCACAAGCAACATCGTACCTCTTCAGAACAAGAGGTAAGAGAAGAGATGGATCAAGAGCAGATAACTGTATCAGATCAAGATAGAGTCGTTGAGGAAGTAGACACTTTAGAAGATGAGGCTTTAGCAGCACAGAATATTGCTGATCAAGGTCAGCAAAATGTAGATGAAAATTTACTCGATGCTTTACTCAGAACGTCTATGTCATCGGAGATAATTTCTGAACACCGAGACAGTGTATTGCAGCTTACTACGACCACGATGGATGATGACGTATCAAAGGATTTAAATCTAGCACAACATCTATTAGAACAACAAGCTGTTGAAATTGAACTACCTCAGCCAGCGATGCAAACAGAAGATCTCTTACTCGTCCAAGCAGAGCGTTCACCCGATCTGGCCATAGTGCAAGAACATGCTGAATCTGAAGCTTTTGAGCTTCAACCTACAGATATGCCTGTTGAAGACCTTCTGACTTCTGCCTTACAACAAGAACTTGAAAATAAAACAAAAGTCGAGCAAGAAGAGGAGACTTTAGTCAAACAGCATCTTGAATTGAGTCCTAAGTTGCATGCTGAGCAAGACGTGGAGCCTGAGCAGAAAAAGAGCTCAGATTCAAGCGCACCTATTGCACACAATCAGCAAGAGCACGTAGAGCAAGAATTAACTTCTACGTTGCTTGACTCAGAGGTCGTGCGCACAGAACAAGTGAAAGGTGTTTCAGCATCGATTAAAGATGATGCTGTGGATCTCGATGTAAAAGGACAAATACAGCAGGTTCCAGAACAAGTAAATTTAACGCGCCAGTATGAAGCTAAATCATCTGAAGAGATCATAGATCAAGAGGCTGTAACGACTGAAGAGAAAGTCATACAAAGTGAGACGACACAGCAGATGGTCATGCCTTTACTCGATGATGTGCATATCGAGTTATCATTGGAAGCTGAACATCTTGAGTTGGCTAGTCAGAAAAAATCTAATACAGAAGCGGTTTACACACTTGATTTACAGGCCAAGCCACAGAGTAAAAAGAATATAGATTTATTTCAGCAACAGTTTGATATAACACGATCTACTGAGATGCCTCAAATCATGGATTCAGATTCTGAGATAGATTTAATGCAATCTGTACTCAAGAAAGAAGAAACTCAGCAGATCTTACAACAAGACAAGCAGGTCACTTTAAATCAATTAAAATCAAACATACCTGCGAAGCTGCTTGCTCAATACAAGCAGTTAGATCAGAACTATGACAAGTTACAGACTTCAGAGCATATCGTGGCAGAACGTGTACAAGCTGAGTCAAGCACGCCGGTTCAGTCGAGTGTGTATAGCCAAGAGAAAACAGCACACTATATGATGAAGTTACGTATGCAAGGGCATGCTCAAGCACAACAGTCACCTCATACTCAATTAGCTTCTCGTTCGGATATGATGCAAGCATTGCATGATAAGTTTGCACCTATGATGCGTCATCAGATTATGATGATGACAGACAGAGGTGTGACTTCGGCAGACTTACAACTTGATCCGCCTGAATTAGGCTTGATTCATATTCGTATTCAAATGCAAGGTGAGCAAACGCAAGTACAGTTTCAAGTGAATCAAGTTCAGACTCGAGACTTATTGGAGCAGTCTTTGGCTAGACTAAGAGACTTATTACATCAGCAAGGTTTTTCTTTAACTGATGGTCAAGTGAGTCAACAACAGCAAGATCAACAACAACGCCAACCTTCTAAAAGATACGGACATTATGCGGGACAAGAATCTGAAGAGATGGAGCAAATGGGACAGCTACGAGCCTATCATGAGCGTAGACTTGTTGATTATTATGCATAACTTAAAGAGAAGAGAATCAATTATATGAATATGAAAATAGTGATAGGTGGTGTGGCCGGCTTACTTTTACTTGTTGTGGCCGTGTTTTTTATTTTGGATTCTCAAGGCTACTTTATTCAAGAAGAAGTGGTTGAAGAAGAAGAGGCTCCTAAAGTTGATGTGGGGAATGCCTTTTATGTACCTATGCCTAAAGCCTTCATTTTCAATTTAAACGATGGCGATCGTGTGAGAACAGTGCAAATCAGTGTTCAGCTTGTGGTCAGAGGTGCAGAGAGCGAGAGAATCGCATTGAACAATATTCCTTTGCTTGAGAATGCTCTGCTTAATGAGTTTTCTTCAGCAGAATATAAAGACTTATTGACGCAGGCAGGTCGCCAGGAGTTGAATTCGAACTCATTGCGCGCGACGCAAAGTGTGATGAAGAAAGTGATGGGTGATAAAGTGATTACCCAGGTGCTCTTTACAGGTTTTGTTATTCAGTAAAAAGGTCATTTTAACGTATGGATTTATTATCACAGGACGAAATTGACGCGCTCATGCGTCCAGATTCCGATGATGGAGAGGATGATAATCAGGAATCCGTCTTCAACTTTGCGATGCAAGATCGCATTGTTCGGGGACGTATGCCGACGTTGGAGATGGTCAATGAGCGTTTTGCACGCCATATGCGTATCAGTATTTTTAATATGATGCGCCGCACGACAGATGTATCGGTCAATGGTGTGCAAATGATTAAGTTTAGTGAGTACACCCATAGTTTATTTGTACCGACAAGTTTGAATATGATTCGCTTTCGTCCCTTAAAAGGGATTGGTCTTGTGACACTTGAAGCGAAGTTGGTCTTTATCTTGGTCGATAACTTTTTTGGTGGTGATGGTCGCTTCCACGCTAAAATTGAAGGACGAGAGTTTACGCCTACAGAGCGCCGACTTGTTCAAATGGTCATTCAAATGATCTTTGAAGATTATGAAGGTGCTTGGGGAACTGTGTTAGATATTGAAATGGAATACTTAGATTCAGAAGTGAACCCTTCTATGGCTAACATTGTAGGGCCAACCGAAGTGATTGTGGTGAGCTCATTTCATATTGAAGCAGAGGGAGGCGGAGGCGATTTTCACATTGCTTTACCCTATGCTATGGTTGAGCCTATTCGTGAATTATTGGATGCGGGCATACAAAGTGATTCGGGAGAGTCGGATCATCGATGGTCGACAGCACTCAATGAAGAGGTAATGGATGTAGAAGTGGGTTTTGATGTACATCTTTTAGATACAGAATTAAGTTTACGAGAGATCATGCATCTAAGGCCTGGAGATGTGATTCCTGTAGATATGCCTGAACATGCTTTGATCTCTATAGAAGGATTACCAACTTATCACGCTAAAGTGGGTTCATCTCGCGATCGAGTTGCGGTGAAAATTGACAATATGATTGAACGTCCTGTCTTTGTAAACAGTGAATTACAACAAAAGCAAAAAGAGAAGCAAGATAAGTTGCGAGAGCAAAATGAGCGTAAGCAATTAGAACCTGATGATGATGACGATGATGATGATGATGAATAAGTAGAGGTCAACACTATGAATGACGAAAACCACTTCAAACCTCTTAAACCGAAAAACCTTAATCAAGCCATAGAAGAGGAAGAAGAGGAAGGTGCGATATCCGTTCCTCTTGATGAACTGAAAGTCGAAGATTTATCTGACGAGCAAATGGCTACATTAGAAACTGTTATGGACATTCCTGTGACGATTTCGATGGAAGTGGGGCATTGCGAAATCACTATTCGTAACTTACTTCAGTTAAACCAAGGGTCTGTGGTGGAGTTAGAACGGATTGCAGGCGAGCCTTTAGATGTGATGGTAAATGGAATGCTCCTTGCACATGGTGAAGTAGTGGTCGTCAATGATAAGTTTGGTATTCGTCTAACAGATGTGATCAGTTTAACCGATCGTATTAAAAAATTAAAATAACACAAGAAGGTGGCTATGCATACAAGGATGATCTGGCTCATTTTAGGGATATCATGTCAAGCTCAAGCACAATCCACATCCCCTTTAGATGAAGCACATTTGGGTGTGCAGGTCATGCAGATTACTTTAGGGCTTGCTTTTGTCATTGCGATGATTTTCTTAGTTGCTTGGGTTATCAAGCGATTTAAACTGAACCTTGTGATGCAAGGGCCTATCAAGACCTTAGCGGTGACGCCACTGAGCCATTCAAGCAAAATGATGCTGGTGGAGCTTGAAGGTCAGCAGTATTTACTGGGCGTAACACAGCAGCATGTGAGCTTAATTGATAAGTTAGATCAGCCTGTAACATGCGCATCCCCTCATTTTTCATCTCGACTAAAACAGGTGCAACAATCATGATCAACAAATGGATGATCTTTTTGTGCGTACAACTGAGTCTGTGGACGCCTTCTGTTTTAGCTGACCAAGGTGTAAAAGCTTTGACGGTAACGCAGAGTGTTGATGGTCAAAACGAATATTCAGTGACTTTAGAAATCCTCATTTTAATGACGGCGCTGAGCTTTATTCCTGCGATGGTCATAATGTTGACGTCTTTTACACGGATTATTGTTGTTTTGGCTATTTTGCGTCAAGCAATTGGATTACAACAAACGCCTTCGAATCAGATTATGATTGGGCTGAGCCTGTTTCTATCTTTTTTCATCATGTCACCTGTCCTAGAGGAAGTCTACAACAAGGCAGCCAAACCTTACATTGATAATCAATACAATGTGATGGAAGCATTTGATGAAGCAAAAAAACCATTTTCTAAATTTATGTTGCACCAGACACGACTTAAAGACATCAATACTTTCGCTAATTTAGCAGGTTATACTCACATTGAAACACCAGCACAAACACCTATGACCATACTCATTCCAGCTTTTATTACCAGTGAACTCAAAACAGCTTTTCAAATAGGTTTTATGCTGTTTTTACCTTTTTTAGTTTTAGATTTAGTGGTAGCGAGTATTCTCATGGCTATGGGTATGATGATGCTCTCACCTATGATTGTATCGTTACCTTTTAAAATCATGTTGTTTGTTTTGGTCGATGGTTGGAATTTGGTAATCGGCACACTGGCTAAAAGCTTCGGCCTCTAAATAGAAAGGAGTAGGCTATGCAACCTGAGTACTTTGTTCATGTATTTCAAGAAGGCTTGTACACGGTTCTTGTGATTGTCAGTGCTATTTTGCTTCCAGGTCTTGGTGTGGGGTTACTGGTCGCGATTTTTCAGGCCGCAACGTCCATTAACGAACAAACCTTGAGCTTTTTACCCCGTCTTTTAGTCACTCTATTGACTATGGGATTACTCGGACATTGGCTGATTAGGCAATTAATGGATTTTACGCTTGAGCTGGTGGCACGCATTCCTGTGATTTTAGGGTAACAAGATGGATTTTTTAATGGACACCCTCTTTCGCACTATGACCAGTCATGTATGGGTATTTACACGTATCGGTGGTTTCTTAATGGCGATGCCTGTTGTGGGAACACGCTGGGTGCCACAAAGAGTGCGTTTGCTGGCCGCGGTTGCGATGACCGTAGCTTTGGTACCTATGTTACCTGAACCTGAAGCTATACCTTTGCTGTCTTTAAATGGTTTTCTTGTCACGATACAGCAAGTCATCATAGGCATGAGTATGGGGTTTATGTTAAACGTATTTATTCAAATTTTCAATTTTGCAGGCTTTCTTATTGGTATGCAGTCGAGTTTAGGCTTTGCCGCGATGGTGGATCCTAATAATGGACAACAAGTGCCTGTAGTAGCTCATTATTATCAGATTTTCAGCTTATTGCTCTTTTTTCTTTTTGATGGTCATCTGATTATGTTTCAAATCTTATTTTATAGCTTTGAGTCGCTGCCCATCGCATTGAAGACTTTTGCTGCGCTTGATTTTGAATCTGTTGCGCGCTGGACCAGTACGATCTTCAAAAGTGGGCTCTTAATGGCGCTCTCTGGTATTGTAGCTTTAATGTTGATTAACTTTTCTTTTGGTGTGATGACTCGCGCTTCACCTCAGCTCAATATCTTTTCTGTTGGCTTTCCCATTACTATGCTTTGCGGCATATTTATCCTTTGGCTAACGGTCATTAATGTCTATCACTATTATCCTCATCTGTGGTCGACTCTTGAAGACAAGGTCTGCGCCTTCACTTTACAATCCTGTTAGTGTGTGAGCTATGGCTGAAGATACCTCACAAGAGAAGAGCGAAGAAGCCACTCCCCGAAAACTACAACGTGCGCGAGAGCGTGGACAAGTACCGCGCTCCAGAGAACTAGGTACTGCAAGTGTATTGGTTGCATCGGCTATCGCTATGTATTTATTTGGCGGTGTGATGAGTGAGCGTATGTTTATCCTGATGAAAGACTTCTTGACGCTCGATACCAATAAGTTAATGGATCCTATGGCGATGATAGAAGCTTTTTCGGCTATAGCAGAACAAATCGCTTTGCCTATACTTGGCTTCATTGCTTTTCTTTTTCTCTGTGCTTTTTTAGGTAATGTACTCATTGGTGGTATTACTTTTTCTTATTATGCCGTGAAAGTTAAGTGGGAGAAGTTAAGTCCGCTACGTGGCTTTAAGCGTATGCTTGGTTTACAAGCTCTGGTTGAGTTGGTGAAGAGTATTGCTAAGGTTGTACTCATTATTGGTGTGGTGGTTTTAACTTTATATATTTATTTTGATGAGATTCTATTTTTACCCTTTGAAAGCTATGAAGTGCCTCTAGAGCATGCTTTGGAGTTGCTGCTCACAATGTTTATGATTTTGTGTTTATCCATGGTATTTATTGTATCGATTGATGCGCCTTATCAAATTTGGAAGCACAGTAAAGATCAGAGGATGACTAAGCAAGAAGTCAAAGATGAGCGAAAGAACAGCGACGGCAACCCTGAAATCAAGAGTCGAATTCGGCGCTTACAGCAAGAAATTGCACAACGTCAGATGATGAACGATGTGCCTGAAGCCGATGCTGTGATAGTGAATCCTGAACATTATGCAGTCGCATTACGTTATGACTTGAAAAAAGCCAAGTCTCCATTTGTTATCGCTAAAGGTGTAGACGAGATAGCTTTTAAAATCAGAGAAGTTGCCAAAAACAACGATGTACCTATTATTGTTTCTCCTCGACTTGCGCGTGCGATTTACTATACCACAAACGTAAAGCAAGAAATACCTGAGCCTTTGTTTGTCGCTGTAGCCCAAGTCTTAGCTTATATTTATCAGCTTAATGAATACAAAGCAGGTCGAGGTAAAAAGCCATCAGCCTTACCTAAAGATTTTGTACTGCCAAAAGATTTTAAGTTGCCTGATCATATCCAAGAGCAATTATAAGAGCTTGGTGTGGATTTTGCAGGACGCTAGATTATTGTCAGAAAGCGTCATGGACTTGACTCACACGCATGGAACTTAAGCAAAAACTTGTTGATTACAAAACATCGCTGCTCACGCCTGAGAATTTAAAGCGGATCAGCTTTAAAGGTGTGGGTACACCTTTACTCTTAATCGCTATTCTAGCTATGGTGGTTTTGCCGCTCCCGCCTATGGTGCTGGATTTCTTATTTTCTTTCAATATCTCTTTAGCTTTGATTGTTCTTTTGGTGGCTATTTATATTCCAAGGCCTCTTGATTTTGGTGCATTTCCCTCAGCTTTGCTTATTGCAACTGTATTGCGTTTAGCATTGAATGTGGCCTCAACTCGTATTGTCTTGCTTGAAGGTCATAATGGTACCGCGGCAGCGGGTAAAGTGATTCAAGCTTTTGGTGAAGTGGTTGTTGGCGGTAACTATACCGTGGGCTTTATTGTGTTTATGATTCTGGTCATCATCAACTTTGTTGTGATCACCAAAGGTGCGGGCCGTATTTCAGAAGTGAACGCGCGTTTCACGTTAGATGCTATGCCAGGTAAGCAAATGGCCATTGATGCTGATCTCAATGCGGGACTGATTCAAGCAGAAGAAGCCAAAACAAGGCGAGCAGAAATTACTAAAGAAGCTGACTTTTATGGAGCCATGGATGGTGCCTCAAAATTTGTGCGAGGCGATGCAGTAGCTGGTATTTTAATATTATTTATCAATATTATAGGTGGCTTGTTGATTGGTACTTTAGAGTACGATCTCGACTTGTCAGAAGCCAGTGAGTTTTATGTGCTGCTCACTATTGGTGACGGGATTGTGGCGCAAATTCCAGGTCTTTTACTCTCTGTTTCAGCAGCTTTAATTGTAACCAGACAAAATGAAACAGGTGATATGGGTGAAATGGTCTTTGACCAGATGTTTGCTGATCCTAAATCTCTGATGATTGCTTCAAGTATTTTATTGATTATTGGACTTGTACCAGGGATGCCTTGGCTCTTTTTCTTCTTTGGTTTAGCGATATCCGTGGTTGCTTTTTATATGACTTACAGTGCCAAACAGCAACAGCAAGTAGATGAAGAGCAAGCGCACCAAGAAGCTGAACAGGCACCGCCTCCTGATTTGAGCTGGGATGATGTCAAACAAGTTGATATTGTCAGCTTAGAGATAGGGTATCGTTTGATTCCTTTAGTCGATACTGAACGAGGAGGCGAGCTCCTTGCAAGAATTAAAGGTGTAAGGCGTAAGTTATCGCAAGAGTTAGGCTTTTTGATTCCAGCTGTACATATTAAAGATAATTTAGATTTACCACCTATACGTTATCGTATTAATGTTTCAGGTGTTTCAGCCGGTGAAGCAGATATTCAACCCGACGAATTTCTGGCCATCAATCCCGGTCAAGTTTTTGGCCGTTTAGATGGTTATCAAACCAAAGACCCCGCATTTGGTTTAGAGGCGGTTTGGATCAGTGCTGATCGTCGTGAGCATGCACAGTCTCTGGGCTATACCGTTGTTGACCCTGCAACCGTCATTGCTACCCATTTAAATCATATTCTCGACGATAAAGCCTCTCAGCTTTTAGGTTATGACGAAACTCAGCAGCTTTTTGATTTGATTTCTGCAGAGTCACCTAAACTTCTCGAAGGTCTTATCCCAGATAGCTTATCTTTGGGCACAGTCGTTAAAGTCTTGCAGAATCTGCTTGATGAAAAAGTGTCGATTAGAGATTTAAGAACCATTGCGCAAACATTAGTAGAGTACTCGCCTCGCAGTAAAGACCCTGATTTATTAACTGCCGCAGTCAGGATATCTTTGAAACGTCTTATTATCCAAGAGCTCTGTGATGGAGAAGATGAAATTCCGGTTATCACTTTAGCGCCTGAGTTGGAACATATCTTGCACCAATCAATGCAAGTCAAGGAAGGAGAAGGGCCGCAGATAGAACCGGGCTTGGCAGAACGTTTACAACAGTCACTTCTTGATGCAAGCCAGCAACAAGATATGAAAGGACAACCTTCGATATTGTTAACATCAGGACTGCTACGCACAACTTTATCGCGCTTTGTGAGACATACAATTCCAGATTTAAATGTGTTGTCTTATCAGGAAATACCGGACGAGAAGCAAATAAAAATTATTGCATCGGTCGGACAATAGGAGGTTAATTTGAAAATCAAACGTTTTTTTGCGAGAGATATGCGCACAGCAATGGAGCAGGTTCGTACGGCTTTAGGAACAGAAGCGGTGATTATGTCGAGTAAAAAAGTGACCGGTGGCGTAGAGGTGGTTGCGGCGCAAGATTATGAATCTGCACCTTTACAAGAAACATCACAGGCTTCTGAGTTATCGAAGTCGCATTACACTTCGTTTGAATCTGATGTACAAAAAGAAATTTTACCTGAGCCACAAACCGATGCACTAGAAGTGGCACATCTTAAAAAAAATCAATCATATCAAGAAACTAAAAAGAAGGCTAAATATGTGAAGCAGCCTGTTATGGAACCTACTTTGAATGAACCACCTATGGAAAAGCCAAAAATTACAGATGAAGATGTTAACTCATTAAAAGCTTTACTTGAGCGTCAAAGTCGCCGTTTAGCTGAACAAGAAAGGCAACAAGAACAAGATGCTTTATTTACCACGCAAAAAGAGTCAGTAGTGGAAAACGAGATCCAACCCATAAAGCCCAACCCGAGTAAGTCGGCAAAACTACCAGAATGGGCTAAGGCGATGGCGCAACCCTATCAGCCTAGTAAAAAAGCAGAGTCTAAAAACACAACGTTGCATACTGTGAGTGAAGATTCTGAAAAAGTATCGCGTGAGTTGGTTGAAATCAAAGCAGATATGAAGTCGTTACGTGATCTCTTGACGCATCAGGTCTCCTCTTTAATGGGAGAACATCGTGAGCGCGAAGATCCTTTGAGTTGCATGCTAGAGAAGCATTTAATTCAAGCTCAGTTTTCCGAAGAAGTGGCGAAAAGACTTGCAGAAATGGTGTCTGATTATCCTCCAGAAAATATGCTACATCATTTACCTCGTGTGCTGGGTAATATGCTTTCAGTGCAGCGTGATGATATTGTGCGCCAAGGTGGTGTGGTCGCTTTAGTTGGACCCACAGGTGTTGGGAAAACCACGACACTTGCTAAGCTTGCAGCGCGCTATGCAGGAGAACAAGGCGCTGATAGATTAGGCATGATCACCACAGATCATTATCGCATTGGTGCTTATGAACAACTTGCAACCTATGGACGCATTATGGGGTGCGCGGTAAAAAAAGCATCGAATTTAAAAGAGCTGGAACAAGCTTTGTATCAACTGAGAACCAGACATCTTGTTTTGATTGATACAGCGGGTATGAGTCAACGTAACATGAAGCTTTCTCAGCAGCTCGATAATCTGATTGCTAATCCTCAGCTACCTATTCGCAATTATTTGGTGATGTCCGCTATAGGTCAGCGTCAAGTGCTTTCTGATATTGTAGAGCAGTTTAAGCGCATTCCTCTGTCAGGATGTATTTTGACCAAAACAGATGAATCTTTGGACATAGGCGGTGCTTTAAGCGTCATGATTGAGCACGACTTACCTTTAAGCTATGTCACGCATGGCCAAAGAGTGCCTGAAGATATGACAACTGCTGACCCCAAGACCTTAGCGGAACAGGCCTTGCAACAGATTTTAGAACGAAAGCCCGAATCTAAGCGCGCTCATTGGGCTGAAAATTTGGTAGAGGTTGTAGACTAAATGAAAAGCATCAAGCATACGAACGTACATCGCCCTTTTAGGGATTCTAAATCAAAATGCATGCAGGTGATAGCGGTAACAAGTGGTAAAGGTGGTGTAGGTAAAACCAGCTTGTCTTTTAATACCGCTGTAGCATTGGCACAGCAAGGACGTTCCGTTTTGCTTTTGGATGCTGATTTTGGCTTGGCAAACCTAGATGTGATGTTAGGTGTAAGGGTAAAACAAAATTTATCGCATGTCATCGCAGGGCAAGCCGAACTTAAAGAGATTATCTATGAAGGCGTTCATGGTATCAAACTTATACCTGCTGCATCAGGTCGCCTTGATATGGCGCAGTTATCGATTCAGCAGCAAGCTTCTATTATTCATGCGGTCAATGATTTGGAGATTGATTTTGATACTTTAATCATTGATACAGCAGCTGGTTTATCAAGCTCTATGTTTAACTTAACGAGCGCATCACAGCATGTCGTGATTGTTATGACCGATGAACCGACCTCACTTACTGATGCTTATGCTTTAGTTAAGTTATTACATCGACATTATCAGGTCTCGCATTTTAAAGTGGTGATGAATATGGCGAAAGATTTGGCATCAGGCATGGATACTTTTATGAAGTTGCGCAAAGTTTCTGATACATTTTTAGATGTGACATTAGATCTGATTGCTACTGTACCTTTTGATGAGCATGTCCGCCAGTCAATTCGGCGTCAAAAATCAGTGATTGATTTATATCCATCGGCATCTTCAGCCTATGCTTACCATCATTTAGCCAGACAGTTTGAATCTTGGCCACTTGCACAGAAAACGGAAGGCCACCTACAGTTTTTATTTGAAAAGATTTTACAGCAAAAGCATCACCTGAATGAGGGCTTGTATTGTGAATAAAGCACTAACTTATACAAACTTTCAAGATAAACAACAGCTTATAGAGAAGTATTCACCTTTGGTGAAGCGCATTGCGCATCATCTAGCGGCGAGACTGCCTTCAAGTGTACAAGTCGATGATTTATTTCAAGCAGGTATGCTTGGCTTATTCGAAGCAGCAGGTAAGTTTGATGCAAACAAAGGGGCTAAGTTTGAAACTTTTGCAGGCATTCGCATCCGAGGCGCTATGCTCGATGAAGTGCGTAAAGGAGACTGGGTACCACGTTCTGTTCATCGTAATAACCGCATGATTTCGGAAGTGATAGAGCGGCTTGAACAAGAATTGGGTCGTGATGCGCGTGATTTTGAGATTGCGAAGAGGCTTGAGTGTTCTTTGCAAGAGTATCACGCTATTTTAAAAGATGTTTTTGTTGGAAAAGTTATAGGAATTGAAGACCTTGGCATTCCTGCTGATATGTTACAAAACACATCGGATGAAAATTTTGATGGAGCTTTTGAGAAACTGGTCGATAGTTACTTTAGACAAGCGTTGATAGATGCAATTAGAAGCTTACCAGAGAGAGAGTCACTTGTGTTATCACTTTACTATGATGAAGCAATGAGTTTAAAAGAAATAGGTTTAGTCTTAAGTGTAAGTGAGTCACGTGTAAGTCAGATTCATAGCCAAGCGCTTTTACGCCTTAAAGCTAAATTAAGAAGTTGGAGTAATAATGCATCAATGTAAACTAATTCATATCTTTTTGATTGGAGGCTGTTTTGGATAAAAATATGAAAATACTTGTTGTAGATGACTTTTCTACAATGAGACGAATCGTAAAAAATCTTTTGCGTGATCTTGGCTTTAATAATACACAAGAGGCCGATGATGGTCTGACAGCCTTACCTATGTTGCAAAAAGGTGACTTTGACTTCGTTGTGACGGATTGGAATATGCCAGGCATGCAGGGAATTGACTTACTGAAAGCGATTCGAGCAGATGACAAACTCAAGCATTTACCTGTATTACTGGTTACAGCCGAGGCCAAGAAAGAGCAGATTGTTGAAGCTGCACAAGCAGGTGTTAACGGTTACATTGTAAAACCTTTTACCGCAGGAACTTTAAAAGAGAAATTAGATAAAATCTTTGAAAGGTTAGATTAAATAAGGGCGACCGTATGTCTAGTTCAAACATGAATTTGATTAATTTAGAACAGGCTAAAGAACTTGTTGCCCTTTTAGAGAAGGGAGATAAGCAAAAAGCTAATGAAAATTTTGTTAACTTAGCTGAACCTCTTAAAACTGAGCTTTTTGCGGAGATAGGCAAACTGACGCGTCAGTTGCATGACTCTATGAATAAATTTTCCGATGATACTAATATTCAGAGTTTAAAAGATGTTGATTTCGATGATGCTCAAGAGGGCTTAAGTTATGTGATTCGTATCACTGAAGAAGCGGCCAATAAGACTATGGATTTAGCTGAAAAAGTCCATCCTCTCGCAGTGGATTTACAGATTAAGCTTGATCAGTTTGTACCTATATGGAAAAAATTACTTGCTCGAGAGATTGATGTCTCTCAATTTCAGAAGTTATGTCGTGAAATTAATCTGTACTTTGATCAAGTGCAAAAAACAGCGGTAGAAATTACTTCTCTTACTAACGATATTGTTCTTGCTCAGGGGTTTCAAGACTTATCTGGGCAGGTTATTAAACGCACGATAGATATGATTGAAGAAGTACAAAATAATCTAATAGATATATTAAAAATTTTTGGTGATGTCACATCTACACCTGTACAAGAAGAGAAAAAAATCATCCCTGGCACTAAAGCTGAGGGCCCGATTGTTAATGCTGAGAAACGTGATGATGTAGCTCAAAATCAAGATGAAGTAGATGATTTACTGTCTAGTTTAGGCTTTTAACGGCACATCAGGAAGGTTGTATGGATCTTGATGAAGATATTCTACAGGATTTTTTGGTTGAGGCAGGAGAGATAATCGAGCTTTTGCAAGAGCAGATTGTCGAGCTTGAAAACAACCCAGAAGATGGCGACTTATTGAATGCTATCTTCCGTGGATACCATACGATTAAAGGTGGTGCCGGATTTCTTGGTATTACGCCTATGGTGGATATATGCCATGGCGCAGAAAACCTTTTCGATTTACTCCGCAGTGGCAAAGTTGAAGTTTCTCCTGAATTAATGGATGTGATCTTACAGGCAACAGATGTAGTCACCATTATGTTTGGCCAGCTACAAGAACGAGAGGAAATTCAACCCGCCGATCCCCAAATTGTTTCAGATCTACATCGTTTAGCAGGTCTTGATGAAGCTCCGCCTGCATCAGCAGCTCCGCCTGCAGAAGCAGCACCGGCTGCAGAAGCAGCTCCTGCGGCATCAGAAGGTGACTCGAGCGTCGATGAAATGAGCGCGGAAGAGTTTGAAGCGCTTCTTGATGGTTTGAAAGATAGCCCAGTTGAAGCCGAAGCAGCGCCTGAAGCCGAAGTAGTATCTGAAGCTGAAACCAGCTCTGGAACGGATGAAATTACAGACGAAGAGTTTGAAAGTATGTTAGATGATTTACAAGGTGAACCATCCGATTCTGAGCCTAGCGAGCAAGAGGAGGCAGCATCAGAAAGCGAAGAAGCTCCAGCACCTGTAGCAGAAGATGCACCAGAACCTGCGCCAGAAGAAGCGCCAGCACCTGTAGCAGAAGAAGCTCCAGCACCTGCAGCCGCTCCAGCAAAAAAAGAAACAAAGCCTGCCAAACCTAAAGAAAAAGAGGGGCCTGTTGAAACTGTAAGGGTCGATACAGCAAGGCTTGATAGTATTATGAATATGGTCGGTGAATTGGTACTTGTGCGCAACCGCCTTATCTTATTAGGCAATGAATACAGTGATCAAGCCTTGAATACAGCTTTAGCAAACTTAGATTTAGTCACGTCAGATCTGCAAGGTGCAGTGATGAAAACGCGCATGCAACCTATTAAGAAAGTATTTGGGCGCTTTCCGCGAGTTGTACGTGATTTATCACGTAGTTTGAAGAAAGAAATTACTCTAGAGCTTGAAGGTGAAGAAACAGATTTAGATAAAAACTTAGTTGAAGCTTTAGCTGATCCATTGGTTCACTTAGTTCGAAATTCCGTTGATCATGGTATTGAAATGCCTGATGTTCGAGAAGAAAACGGTAAACCTCGAATGGGTAAAATCGTCCTCGCAGCATCTCAAGAAGGTGACCATATTCTCTTGAGTATTGTTGACGATGGAGCGGGTATGGATCCAGATAAACTCAAGGATATTGCTGTTGAGCGTGGTGTTCTAGATAGAGATGCAGCCGATAGAATGAGCGATACGGATGCTTATAATTTAATCTTTATGGCAGGTTTTTCAACGAAAACAGAAATCTCTGATATTTCTGGCCGTGGTGTAGGTATGGACGTTGTGAAAACAAAGATTAATCAGCTCAACGGTATTTTACAGATTGACTCAGCTTTAGGTAAAGGGACGAAATTAGAGATTAAAGTGCCTTTGACTTTGGCTATTATGCCTACTTTGATGATTATTATTGCCAGCCGTCCGTTTGCTTTACCTCTATCTGGAATCAGTGAAATATTTAACCTTGATTTAGATCAGATCAATGTTGTGAATGCTCAAATGACTGTGATTGTGCGCAATAAAGCGATTCCTGTCTTTTATTTAGATGAATGGCTCGCTACAGATATTGACTTGATTGAAGGTATTTTTACACACGGTAGAGTGGATAGACCTAAAAAAGGACATGTTGTTGTTGTCCAGGTCGGTATGCAGTCGATAGGACTTGTGGTGGACTCGTTAATTGGGCAGCAAGAAGTGGTGATTAAGCCTCTAGGTGCTTTGTTAAATAAAGTGCCAGGTATGTCAGGGGCAACGATTACTTCGGACGGAGGGATCGCGCTTATTTTAGATGTGCCTGTGTTAATTAAGTTTTATACCAAACCAGGTAATCATCATAATAAAGAGCTTGCTAAAAAGCTTATGACGCATGGTTATCGCCACGGTGGTAGCAAGACATGTTGCGTTCCTCAGCCTGATGTAGCAGTACAAGAGCAAGATGATGAGCAGGAGCAAGTTGCTGATGAAAGTGAAGGCGCTGAGGCGCAAGAGTCTGAAGGTGGGACAGTTGAAGGTAGTAGTGAAGAGTAAGGTTGCAGGCTTATTCGGTAGACAATAAAATAGAGGATATAAAAATGCCAGTTAATGTTTTAATTGTGGATGACTCCAAATTTTTCAGAGCTCGCCTGATTGAGCTGCTGGAGTCGGACTCCGATATCAAGGTTGTAGATACAGCAGAAAATGGCAAAATTGGGGTACAAAAAGCTGCAGAGGTAAAACCTGATGTAATTGTGATGGATATCGAAATGCCAGAAATGAATGGTATTGATGCTACGCGAGAGATCATGTCAAAAACACCTTGTCCTATTTTAATGTTTTCATCTTTAACTCATGAAGGTGCACAAGCTACACTCGATGCGCTTGCAGCAGGCGCTGTTGATTTTATGCCGAAGAAGTTTGATGAAATTGCCGGCGATGATGCCTCCCAAGTTTCTAAAATTTTGCAAGATAGGATCTATGCTTTAGCTAAAGGTGCAGGGTCTGCAAGCTTACCTAAACCTGCACCTCTTAAGGAGAAGACCAGTGTTCCGGCAAGTTTTAATATGCATAATCCTCCACGCAAAGCGACAGGCAAAAAATATAAAATGCTTTTGATTGGTACTTCTACAGGAGGACCTGCGGCATTACAAGTTGTCTTACAAGAGTTACCTGCGGACTTTCCCTATCCTATTTTATTGATACAACATATGCCAGCTGCGTTCACTCCTGCTTTTGCAACGCGTTTAAATGGCTTATGCAACATAGGTGTTAAGCATGCTGAACATGGTATGAAGGTTGAAGCGGGGTGTGCTTATTTAGCACCAGGCGGTATGCAAATGGTGCTTAAAAAGGCCGGTGCTAACTATACTCTTGATGTCAGTGATGCTAATCCTGATTTAGTCTATAACCCTTCTGTTGATGAGACTTTTGCATCTGTGGCGCGCGTCATTGGTGGAGATATTTTGTCTGTGATTTTAACAGGTATGGGTGCTGATGGTTGTGAGGGAGCGCGAGAGTTGAAAGAGAAGGGTGCCACAGTGTGGGCACAAGATGAAGCAAGCTGCGTGGTGTATGGCATGCCGCATGCGGTTGCAAGTGCGGGTGTCTCATCGCACTCTATTAAGCTTGAAGCGGTGGCATCTTGTATCATGATGGAGATTAAAGGTTAACCATAAAAGCGAGGTGTAACAGAGTACCCATAAAAGAGGTATGATTTTTGCTTTGTAAAGTGTATAGAGTGGATTGAGGTTAGCTTTTAAATTAAACAAAGGACTGTCAACCGAGTGATAGAGTTTCTATTGCTTTAGATTCTGATAACGTAAGAGGCAATGTGGTTGAAAGTCTGGGCAGTTGCAAATCAGAAAGGTGGAGTTGGTAAAACAACAACAGTCATTAATTTAGCTGGCGTTGCACTGAAAGAAGGCAAGCGCGTTCTGGTTGTGGACACTGATCCTCATTCCTCGCTAGGTTATTACTTAGGCCTTGATGCTGATCGCTTAGAGACTTCACTTTTTGATCTATTTAAATCACATGAAAATCTTACAGGTGATTTAGTCAAACAAGCTATTGTTCATTTACCTGTTCTTGGTCTTGATATTCTTCCTGCAAACATTGGTTTATCCGTTATTGATCGGGCAATGGGACAAGATGCAGGTATGGGATTAGTACTCAAACATGTACTGAAGTTTTTAGAAGGGCGTTATGACCTTGTTTTGATTGATTGTCCACCTATTTTAGGTGTGCTGATGGTCAATGCTTTAGCTGCATGTGAGTTGATTGTTGTTCCAGTACAAACCGACTTTCTTGCTTTAAAAGGGCTAGAAAGAATGATTAAAACTTTAGTTCTTATGGGGAAAACGCAGCATATTGAGTATCGACACTTGATTGTGCCTACGATGTTTGATCGGCGTAATCAAATCAGTTTTACAGCTCTTGAATACTTGCAAAATGAGTTTCAAAGTCATCTTTGGGATCGCGTGATTCCTATCGATAATAGTTTTAGAAATGCAAGTATGTCCCATTTACCCTTGACGCATCTTGCGGGTAGTTCGCGAGGTGCTCGGGCTTACAGCCTCTTATTTTCAGAGTGCATGAGCAAGGAGGGTGGTCATGTCAACCGAAGCTGATAAAGAAGTATTCAATTTTTTTAATACACTATTGAATACGGAAACATCAGATTCTGTGCTCGATGAAGAGAGCGATTCTGCTACATCACAAGCAGCACAGTCCACTTCTGAAACGGAAGAAACCGCGGAACAAGAGCCACAAGTAGAATCTGAAACTTCAACCCTTTCAGATGCAGAAACTGAAGATGCCGAAATAGTCGAAGAGCCAGCCCCTGAGGTGCTGGCCCAAGAGGTAAAGCCTTTAACCGAGTCAGAGGAAACGACTCAGACTCTTCCATCTGAAGATGAAACCATTACAGAAAGTACGGATCAGGCCGAAGAAGTAGATGAACCTTCACCAGATGTTGAGACTGCTGATGATGCGCCTGAGTCGAATCAAACAGATATGGAATCCGTATCATCGGAAGCTGAAACAGGTGATCAAGTCGATCAGACAACAGATGAAGCGCCGCATCAACAAGAGTCAGCCAATGTTACGGAAGATATATCAAGCTCTGGAGCCTCTACTGAAGAAGTTGAAGATCATACTGAAGCCCTTGAAAAAGCAAGTGCTGAAATGGAAGCCCATTTGGAATCCAGCTCGGAATTACCTGAAGAAGCTGATGAGACAAGTCAAGAAAGCTTGGCAGAACCCGCAAGCAACGATCAAGAGATTACAGAAGAAAGCAATACAGACTCAGAAGTCGATGCAACAGACGCCGTTGTGGGCACAGAGAATGGCTCGGAAGCTGAACAAGTCACCACGGATCAAGAAGAGCCTGTTGCAGAGCAAGAAGATGAGCATCATATTGCAGAACCTGATGCAAAATCCGATCTTGTTGAGTTACCTGATACAGCGGATGTTGAAGAAGCTGAGATATCTAATGAACAATCCTCACCTGATCAGGAAGCAGATGAAGCATCTGTTACTGATACTACTTCAGAAAGTGAAGCTGATGATGCGCTTTCTGCAAGCGAAGATCAAGAACTTTCAACTATGGATGGCAATGACGCGTTACAAAATCAAGAGCAAGATGCAAGCGTTTCGCCCCAGGTTTCTGATGAAGTAGATACGCCTTCAGACTCAACTCAAGTTGAAGTACAAGAAGAGTTGATTGAAGAAGTTGTAGTTGAAGAAATCGTTGAGGAAATTTCTGAAGTTGAAGAGTCGGTGGCTATGTCTTCTGCAACCCCTTCAGAAATACAAGCTGAAGCTGAAACTGAAGCTGAAGCAGAAGCAGAAGCAGAAGCAGAAGCAGAAGCAGAAACTGAAGCCGAAACAGAAGCAGAAGCTGAAACTGAAGTAGAAGCAGAAGCAGAAGCTGAAGCAGAAGCTGAAGCTGAAGCTGAAGCCGAAACAGAAGCCGAAACTGAAGTAGAAGCCGAAACAGAAAATGAAGCCGAAAATGAAGCCGAAGCAGAAACTGAAGTAGAAGCTGAAGCAGAAGCCGAAACTGAAGCAGAAGCTGAAGCTGAAGCCGAAACAGAAACTGAAGCAGAAACTGAAGTAGAAGCTGAAGCTGAAACAGAAACTGAAGCAGAAGCTGAAGCTGAAGCCGAAACTGAAGTAGAAGCTGAAGCAGAAGCTGAAGCAGAAGTCGAAACTGAAGCCGAAACTGAAGCCGAAGCCGAAACTGAAGCTGAAGCTGAAACGCAATCCCAGTCTCAAGTTGAATCTAATATTGAATACTTAGCTCAATCAGAAGTGATGGTTAAAGTTGCTGAAGCAGAAGCTTTAGCAGAGGAAGTCATTGCAAAAGTTGCTGAAATTGATTCGTTAGCTAAGGCCATGATCTCCAAAATTGTTGAAGCAGAAAATTTAGCTCAACAAGGGAAAGAAGGCGATAAAGCAACAGAAGAACCCCTCGATGAATCAGTAGAAGCTCCCGAAGAATCAGCAGTAGAAGCAGAAGAAGTAGCAGAAGACATTGCAGAAGAAGAAGCTGTAGAAGACATTGCAGAAGAAGCCGTAGAAGATATTGCAGAAGAAGAAGCCGTAGAAGATATTGCAGAAGAAGAAGCCGTAGAAGATATTGCAGAAGAAGAAGCTGTAGAAGACATTGCAGAAGAAGAAGCCGTAGAAGGCATTGCAGAAGAAGAAGCTGCAGAAAACATTGCAGAAGAAGTAACAGAAGATCTCGCAGAAGAAGTTATAGAGGTTATAGAGGAAGTTGTAGAAGAGATCGTTGAAGAGGTTGTGGAAGAAGTAGTTGAAGACGTAGCTGAAGAAGTAGCTGAAGAAGTAGCTGAAGAAGTAGCTGAAGAAGTAGCTGAAGAAGTAGCAGAAGAAGTAGCAGAAGAAGTAGCTGAAGAAGTAGCAG
>MDTC01002428.1_pt1 | contig 47002 bp, 30 predicted proteins | sample 811181 | NCBI WGS metagenome assembly MDTC01 (sample SAMN05326644, study PRJNA326480) | marine metagenome | isolation source: seawater | place: Pacific Ocean: North | collected 2011 | reverse complement strand
GCTTGACCGGGGCCTTGCTTGATGCGGGTCACAAAGTATATGCGGTCGAACTCGACCCTGCTCTAACCTTGCATCTTCAGGAAACTTTTTCGGGACAGATCGCGCAAACTAGGCTGAACTTAGTGGAGGCTGATGCCGTGCAAACTCCTATTGGTAAGGTTCCTGAAGAAACGGACGAGTTCCACATCGTAGCAAACCTTCCCTATGCGATTTCTTCGCCTTGGTTGGAAGCAGTCCTCGCAAGCGGAAGGCTTCCTCGGCGAATGGTGCTAATGCTGCAAAAGGAATCCGCGGACCGTTACTTAGCAAAGCATGATTCCAAAAGTTACGGAGCACTCGCCATCTTCCTCGCGGGATCGTTTGTCGGCGGCGACATGCACATTGTCAGTCGTCGCTGTTTTCACCCCGCTCCCGCAGTTGATTCCGTACTGCTTCGATTTGATCGTCGAGAGAATCCGTTTCTTTTTTCCAAGGAGGTTCGTGAATTGGTTCGCCGACTTTTCACTAGACGGCGCAAGCAATTGGGAGTATTGGCCAAAACTGAAAAGCCGGAAGTTATTCAAAGGATTATGGATTGGCTCACTCGCGAGAGATTATCATCTACTCTAAGGCCCGAACAAGTGCCCGCTGATAGCTGGCGGAGTTTGTAGCCTGAAGCTCAGGCTTGTTGATAAGCTAGCCTGACTAATTCTTCACCGTATTTGCGCTCCAATCGTCGCACCGTGAAATGTCCATGAGCCATATCTTGAAAGTGGTCCATGAAAAGAGTATTGATCAGGGCGCCTCCGGCAGCCCCAATGACGGGAACGGCTTGTGCGGCCATCTTCTGAGAAACCTGAATGCCAAAACGAGTTGCAACTTGCTCGATCAACTTAACAAGCACGGGAGCCGCTTCCTTACTTATACCTTGCGATGCTATGTGCTTGGCCGCTTCCGAAACGGTCTTGCCCAAGGCCATTCTTGCGGCAAAGTAGGCCGACTCGGAGGCATCGTCTTCCTCAGAGCGTCCACCGAGAGCAAAAACCCGGATACATTCGAGTTTGGCATCGGATTCCTTGAGGTTCTCTCCTTCACTTTGAGCAATGGCCCCTATCGAGCGGAGCATAATGGTTGTGGATACAGGCAACTCGACGGTCAACCCGGCCAAGCCAAAAGCACCGCCCGCCGCCCCCGATGCCATTACCGCAATCTTGTGTGCGAAGTCGCTTGAGCCAAAACCTCGAGACTCACCCAAGCTATTGACCGCAAATTTCAGGGACTGCTGCAGAGCGCCTTGCGTGGCCATCGAAATACGTTCGGACCAATCGTCGGGAAGAAGGTCGAAGCCCTTCTCGATGGGTTTCCCGATCAGATTAGTAAGTTTCATAACTAGGCCCGGGGACTCGAGGATTTCCTTGGCTTCGCGAAGGGTGCTTGTGTCTTCGATCGAGAGATTCATGTCATCATCATTAGATGAAGTCGCGGTTGGTGGATTCATCCGAACTAGTGAAGGACATAATTTAAAAACTGCAATATTAACATTATCAGCACTCTGATCACATGTAGAACATGAACTCGTCAAAAAGGCGAAACAGTTCGCCACAAGAGAATCATTTACCGATGCAATAAAGCATTTCTTGCCTTAGGGAGCCATCGCGATGGGCGGTTCGAAGGTATAATCGATTCCCGGCAATTGCGGGAGATGAAAAGGTTTCGTCGCCCAATTTGTTGGTTGCCAGCAATTCAAAGGCTTTGGGATTCGCTCGATAGACGAAGAACTTGCCTTCCTCGTTGGCTGCGTAAAGCAAGTCGTCGACCAAGGTGAGGGATGTGCTGTGCGTACCACCGAGGCGAGCTTTCCATTGCTCCTCGCCGGTATCGCTTTTCCAGCAGTAGGCAATCCCCGCGTCGGCGACAGCATAGAGATACCCTTGCCGTACAACCATGGATGGAACGTAAACCCTGACCCTGTTTTCCCATACGATCTTGCAAGAGCCATCCGCCAGCAGGGCCGAGACGTGGTTCTTGGGATACCCTCCCGATGAGTACACGTGCCGACCATCGGTGACCGTGGAGGTGACACATTCCGTAGTAGCGCCCTTTGTCTCCCACAAAACTTTTCCGGTCAAAGGATTCAAAGCTGACACAAGTTCGCACCCCGTAAGGATGAGTTGCTCTTTCCCTGCAGCCTTCACAACGATGGGCGAGGCGTAATTCGGCATCTTTGGACGTTTCCTCTTCCAGACGATCTCTCCCGTTTTTTTACGAAGCCCGGCTACCACTCCCGCCTTCTTGTTGTCCGCGGCGACAAGCAAGAGATCTTTGTATGGCATTGGCGATGCACCATAGGCTTGATGCACGACGTAATCGGTAATCCGAGTCTGCCAAAGAATTCCGCCTTTGAGAGACAAGGCAGTCGTCCAGCCGGCCCCACCATTGACGAAACTGACGTACACGCGCTCACCATCGCAAGCGGGCGTCGAGGAGGCTTGTGAGGCCTTCTTGTTGCGTTTCATGAACTTGCCCCTGTGAACAGCAGTCTCCCAAACGAATTCCCCCGAAGTACGGCTGTAACAATAAACGCTCTGAACCTGCTTTTTCTCGTCGGCGGAACAAAGGAGCACTTGGTCGCCGAAAACGATGGGAGAACCATGACCACGCCCGGAAACAGGCGACTTCCAAATCATTTTCTCGGTGGAGCTCCAACGAAGGGGCAAATCTTGACCGGATGCCGCAACGCCCGAATAGCTGGGACCACGCCACCATGGCCAATCTTTATCGTGGGGAGAAGCTCCCAGTGCTGAAACGCCAATGAAAAGAAAAGCAAAGAATAAGTTTTTCATTCCACAAACACTAAGTCTTCGATCGACAAAGTCTCCAAGAAAAAGAGGCGAAAATCAAAAAACAAATAAAAAGACTGGTACACCCGGAGGGAGTCGAACCCCCAACCTCCTGGTCCGTAGCCAAGCGCTCTATCCAATTGAGCTACGGGTGCACAAATAAAAGAAACTTAATAAGACAGATTGGTCCCTAGACACAAGTTAGAAAGCCGGAGAGAATTAGAAAACCGTTTTCCAGTGGTAACCAGTTAGCTTTTAGGCAGGTGCCAAAGGGTGTAATAAGCTCCGGGATGGAGAAGTGGATGGCTTTCCTCTTTGGAGCGAACTCCGGAAGACTGGAGGTCATGAACATGACCGATCTGGAGACCTTCGACTTCAAGCGTAACCGTTTTGCCATCCTTAGCCAAAGTGGCGCTCTTGATGGTCGGTGTGGTATGATCAACCTCGGGACTACCGTACTTGGATTGGAAAATATAGGTGTATGTCTTCATCGTATATGAAGACAAATTCGTTGCGCTCTTGCGATCTACCGGCTTGGTGAATTCCAATTCAAAACCTTTGGGACGAATGCGCATCTCGAGGATTTCAAAGGGGGTCTTGCCCGTCCAGACTACGCGATCGAGGGCATGGCGACTACCTCCTCGAGCACCCCAACCCCGATCCGTTCCTCCGGAATAAAGAGAACCGTCCGGACATTGCATGAGTGGCACGTTGCCGGAACCAAATCCTTTTCTGAACGGAAAGCAAGCGCCTTGGTAGAAACCGTTGACCTTCTCAAGAAAGCAACGATTCACAACGCTATGGGTTTGGTCGGAAACGAAAAGTTGTTCCTTGAAGGGCCCAAACTTGCCTCCGGATTCATCGCAGGCGATCCCGCTGGCGGAATTGCCCAGTTTGCCATGAGGGATGAGAATGGCAGGCGGGCGGTATTTTGGAAGGCGTTCCATCTCCTTGTGGAAACGGCTACCGCTGACTGGAACGGCAGGTTTGTCTCCGAGGGCTTTCTTGGTGGCGTCGAGGTCGTACCAGCCAAAACCACCGGGATGCCCTTGAAAGCTACCGGGCATAAGGTGCTTGAGGGCGCTGGTTCCATTCCAAGGCCCTTGGTTGTCACAATAGAAGGCTTCGCCCAAGGCATTCAAGCCGATGCCACCCGGGGAACGGATGCCGCTGGCCGTTGGAATCATTTTGCCGTCCTTGCTCACCCGCACGCACCATCCGCGATACGGAACCTTACTACTGAAGGAACCAGTGAGGCAAAGTACAACCCACATGTTGCCCTCATTGTCGAACTTCGAACCAAAGGCGTATTCATGATAATCGCCGGAGATTTCCCATGCGTCGCTCACAGTCTCGAAAAGATCGGCACGGCCATCGCCGTCCAAATCCTTGATGCGCGTTACTTCGGGACGTTGGGTTGCGTAAAGCCAACCATCGGCAAAGGAAAGACCCAGCACCTCGTGCAATCCTTCGGCCCAGAGGGTAAACTTGGCATTGTCTCCCGTATCCTCGAAAGCGTTTTCCACCATGTAGACATCCCCTCGACGAGTGGATACTGCCAGTTTTTTGTTGGGCATCACTTCCAGTCCACCCGCTTCCAGAACGATCCCCTCGGGAATTGGAATCTTGATTAGCTTATAATAATCCTCCTCCGTGGGGGTGGCGTTTTGGCCGAAAGTCACAAGAGTTGAAAAAGATATGGCAGCCAATGTTTTAAATACTTTGCTCATACGGATGATTTATTTAGAGAATAGATTATGTTTACCATTCAAAAGTTTGCTTGATAACAAACTTTTTAGCATCGGAAGGAACGGGAACTAGTAGATCCCTCTGCTCGACGCGAGTTAACACCTTTGTGCCTCTGGGCAAGGAGAGATGGACGATCAAGTCTCCCAATTTAAAGATATTCTCGGAGAGCTGTTGCGGAGAGCTATCAACTCCGATGCGAAAAAAAAGGTCGTCGGATACCTTTCCCTTTATTGTCACGATACGATCCAAGGCGAAATCCTCATCATCCCCGTGCCGCCTCTCCTTGAAAAAGTCTTCCACCTTCAAATCGCCAAAAGAATAACGAAAGGTGGGGCGCCGTTGTTTATCCAAAAGATAACCACCAAAACGAAAGCCAACCGCTCTGGCATCTAATTTAGGCCAAGGCGCAAGAGGGTCGTTCAAGTTGGCGAAGGGAGGTCCATCGGGAAGAGTGAGACGATTAAAGCCATCGGGCGCCTGAAATCCTTGACCGCGCCCCGACCAATGCCGGGAGGCATCCATGAAAGGACCGTGCCAGAAAAGCGCAGGTCTGAGGTGATTGGCGTCCCAAGCAAGGTTCACTTCACCAGGATATCCCACGCCAATGGCTCTACTACCTGCTCCATCGATGAAATTGCGGTAGAGGCGGGCTTCTTCATCAACGCTTAACTGCATCCCGCTGCGAGCCAACCCGCTGGGAATGGGAGCCTTTTCACCCAGCGAGAGGTATTGGTGGATAGCTGCAATCTGCTTGCTCGTATCGCCATCGAGCACATCGGGTTTGGTCGACTTGCCTTGAGGCCAGAAAGATGGCATACGAGTACCGGGACGAAGTGAGGTAGGGTCCAAGAGATAACGGCTGAGCCAATCAAACCGCAACCGCTTGCTCATAACGGTTAGATCCATGCCCTGAACCCCAAGGGACGGAATCCCCGCAAAAGTGTGACAGGAAACGCAGGCCATGCCCTTGCTTCCGATAAGTTCCCTACCCTTCTTGAGAGCCTCGCGTCGGGAAAGTTTCGTAACCAGTGTTGAAGTCTCCTTAGGCTTGTCTACCTCAATGAAGCTCTCGGTCAAACGAGCGGCAAGTTCAGGACCATAGCTCGGCATTCGGGTCATCATGTAAGGACGCACCTTGGTACCCTTTGCAATTACCTCCTTTAGCCAATTGGATTTCAGCTTGGCTCCTACCCCACTTAGGTGCGGGGGAAGACGCCCCTCAGGCCCCATTGCTTGTTGAGTGGTTAGAAAATAGGAATCGCCCTCATCAGTGGGGCCACCTATTCCACTCCGCTTGTGGCATGCGTAGCATTGGTAGGCAACCAAGGCATGATTCAGAACCTCAGCAGGCTTAAGCTTGGCCGGCGACTTGCCCAATGCGACAGCGATGTCCTTGGTCTGGTTCAGAGTTAGCCTGAAGTGGGGAGCGATATCAATTGGGGTGCTTGACAAGCAACCTCGCCCCAAGGCTTCTTTCATCTCAACCAAAGCGGGAGGCGGACCCAAAATACCTTCCGGACGATGGAGTTTCCCGTTCGGTTCGACGGCGTGACACGCTGCGCAGTTCAATTCGGAAAATAATTGTTTCCCAAGCTTCACCTTGTCGAACTCTGCAATGAAACGATTTTTCTTGGAGGGACGAATACCAGGATGTTCATCGGGACTCTGAGTAAGAATATCACCTTCAAGCGCCTTTTCGGAAAAGCCCGGCCCACTCCATCTGACGTGGTTGTGCTCTCCGCCCTCCTTATCGAAAAAAAGAAGGGTGAAGGCATGCTTGCCGGAAGCGAGCGATATGGTTCCCTTTTTCGTAACTCCCCCGTGGACGCCATCATTATTAACGACCAGCTGTTCCCCAACGTAAAAACGCGAACCATCGTCGGAATTGGTTGAGAATTCATATTCCCCCGACTTGTCAATGAGCAGGAAACCGCTATGTCGCACGCCAAAGTAATCCTCCAATCCTGCAATGGTCGGTGAAAGATTGTCGACCACCCCTTTCTTAAAGGGCTTGAGTTTATCGAAGTCAGGCAAGCGATCCCAATCTCCGGCGTAGGTTTGATAGTAAACGCCGGGCCGATCGTTCTTAGGATTGTCAGGCAACCGCGGAGGACCGCCCTTGACTAGGGCGGACGCTACGTCCAACGCTTCTTGAGCATTCAACCCGAGGGAGGGCATTCGCCCGTGGAGATTGAGACGACGCGGGTTTTCCAAAAGATCTGCCAAGCCTTGGGTATTTGAATACTTCGCCTGCAAATTCATGCCAGCTGCCTGACCGTGACAAGCTACGCACCCCACTTGATCAAAGAGTTGTTGCCCCGTCTCAGCATTTCCCCTCAGGGATTCCTCGGGCACTCGAGTCGACTTGAGCATAGACAGATATTGAGCAAGAGCTTCGGCCCGAACTTTCGCCTCGGAGGGTGAAAGTCCCCCGAGAAGTACAGGATGACTAGATCCGGGGCTTACCTTTTCCGGATTGATCAAAAAGGCACGAATCCAGTTGGGGGTGAGACGACTTCCCGCCTCACTCAGGTTCGGGGCGCCGACAGGCGGCAAAAAGGCATTCACTTTCCCCTCGTGACAGGCCACACAATTCAGTTCATGGATAAGGACACCACCGTCCCCGGAATGATCGAACAGGGGGGAAGCGGGTGCCCCCATTGCTTCTTGGGAAAAAAGAAAGCAACAAGCCCAACCGAGTGATCGGACCAAATTCTTTCGAATTCGGAGACTACTCACGAAACTTCAAACGCCTAAATACGGGGAGGAAAGTCCTTCTAGACCGGAATCAAAAGGCTCAAAGCCTCTTGATTCTTATCTTCCGAAAGGAGACAGGGTCGCTATGCCCGGCAAAGCCAAAATGACCGTCTTTGCGATTCATCCCGGGGTGAGATTTACCTCCCATAAAGTCTTTAACCTTGCTCAAGTCGGCATCGAGAATTTCCGTACCATTAAGGATCACCTTGATAGTCGAACCCTTTACCGAGACCTCTTGCTGGTTCCACTCTCCAGTGGGTCGCTGAAAACCTCGCTTAGCACCAACCATGCCGTAAGCCGAACCATGAACTTGCCGCGGATCTAACTTGGCTTTCCTCACCTTCTCGTAATTGTCGTCAAGCACTTGAAGTTCGCACATGCCACCATAAGCGGTGTTTCCTTTGCCGGGATAACGAAGGGCTAGACCATTGTTCCCTCCGGGAGGAATCTTGAACTCAAAACGCACCACAAAGTCGGCATAGACCTCCTTGGTGAATATGGTTCCACCCTTACCTTTTTTACATTGGATGGATCCATCAACAATTTGGTAATTGTCCAAAGGACCTGACCAACCCGCAAAGTCCTTTCCGTTGAAGATGCTTTTGAAGCCTTTCTCCTCCGATTCCGACATTACCGGAAGAACGCTTGCTAAAAGAATCGATAGTACAGTTTTAGTCATTCGATGAATCCTTAGTCAGAATTTGGAGCGGATAACTCCTTTAAATATATATTCTTCCAGCGAATTTCCCCGCCGTGGGTTTGAAGCTCTATAGGGCCACGCTTAGGCAGGGGAATTGCTCGGTTAAAGTAGTTTTCGAGACGGACATTATTTACCACAAGCTTGTCGTTTAGATGAATCGTCACTTTTTCTCCCTTCATGACGATGCGAAAACTGTTCCATTCACCAAAAGGTTTATCAGCAAGAACGAGAGGATTCTTTCCCTCGGGTTTTTTGTTGTTCCATAGTCCACCCGACCCCTTGTCGGCTCCAATCTTCCACTTGCCACCTTCCTTCGTGTAATCCCAAATTTGCACCTGAGGAACCCCCCGCAAGTATATCCCACTATCCGCTTTGGCGACGGTCTTGTAGTCCACCTGAAGTTCAAAATCTCCGTAATTTTTTTCCGTCGAGAGATACAGTCCCTTCCCGTCGTTCACGAGCACTCCGTCCTCAACCGTCCAGTGCTTGTGGATGTCCACAATGCTAGCTTTCTTCTTAGCAGCAAGTTCTTCAGGCGAAAGCGCCATCCACTTGGCGGGATCCTCCGTTTTCAAACCCCACCAGCCATCCAAATTCTTTCCGTTGAAAAGGGCAACGAAACCAACAGGAGGCTTTGGCTTCCCAGCATGAGCTAAAACTACTGCGAAAAGAGAAAAAATTACTAAGAGTTTCATGAATGAGGACGATTGTCGGAAAACAGGATTTTTCAAATAATTAAGCGAACTCGCGACGAGCGTTCGCCGCAAGCTGAAAATATCTCGCTGGAGATATTTTTATGCGGCAAGTACATAGTGTACACCCTCTCGATATCCTCGATCTTGGAGAAAGGCGGAGACTTTCACACGAGCTCCCCGAGCGGCCACCATTACGACGATGAATTCTTCTCCGGGTTCAGGAATTTCCTCAATGGATTGTACCACCAATCCGGATCTTGGATCTCCCACTTTTTTAGGGTCAACATCATAAAACCCCAAGACAACGGTCCCTGCACTCGAAAGAGACTTAGACCGATTTCGAGTGATCCTTCCCGCTCCCCAAATCTTTACTTTTGGGAAGTGACGGTTGTTGTCCCTAAGCCATCGATGCAAATATTCGAGCTTCATTTTGTAAAAAGCCTCCACCGAATAGCGAGGATCGACGCGGGAGAGACGATTGTCGTGATCTCGCCAACGAAGTAGCATGACATCGAGCTTTTTCATTTTCACTCCACATTCTAGCCAGCGCAGCCAAAGCTCATAATCCTCGGGGAAGTCACCTGAACGATATTCCCCAAAAATTTCAGGAAGGCTCTTGCGGAAAACGACTGAAGGATGAGCAAAAGGAGATTCTACGAAGCGACGCGAACGAATGCTTTCGCTCTCCACTAGATCATTGATCCAATCTACATAAGTCTCGTAACCTTTTCGATTCTCACCATCTTCGGTCCAATGCTCAACAAGGCAAGCAACTAAGCCGACTTCCGGGTTGGCATCCAAGAAGTCGCACTGGCACTTCAATCGATCAGGCAAAGAAACGTCGTCGGCATCCATCCGAGCCAAAAAAGGGGATTTAGCCTCCGACAGTCCCAGGTTTAGTGCTTCAACAATCCCACGATTGGCGTTTGAAAAGACTCGGATACGCCCATCGGACACTGCAAACTCCTTGAGAATCCTAGGGGAAGCATCAGTTGAACCGTCATCGACCAACAGCAGTTCGAGATTTTTTTCCGTTTGGCCGAGAATACTCTCGATCGCCGAGGCCAAAGTTTTTTCGGCATCTCGGACGGGTAAAATCACCGAAACCCTAGGATCGGGGGAAGTCATGACTTCAAATCCGCAGAAGACCTACAAACAGTCGTGGGTAATTGAACGAATCTCAATTTGCCTAAGTGCCTCGTAGCAACCGATGGATGCGGCATTGGCTAAGTTTAGGGATCGCAATCCATCTTTAAACTGGGGAATCTTTACACTTTTATCGGATGCCCAGCGATGAACGTCAGGGGTTACCCCTGCGCTTTCGTTGCCAAAGAGCAGACCGTCCCCGTCTCTAAACTCGGTGTCCCAAATGGAATTTTCGGCCTTTGTCGTGAAGAGATGGAGACGCTCGGGACGCTCACCTGATCCGAGAAACGACTCCCAATCATCGTATTCTGAAACATCCAGTGAACGCCAATAATCCATACCTGCACGCCGTAGACGAGAATCATCAATCTCGAAGCCATAGGGCTTGATAAGATGCAAACGGCAACCGGAATAAGCACACAACCGGCCTATGTTTCCAGTGTTCTGAGGAATCTCGGGTCGAAGAAGAATAAGATGAATCACCGTCGGTTGTAATGTTTCAAAGCTTGTTCCGTTTCACGGTCGGCAGAACGTTTCTTGAGATCTTCTCGCTTATCGTGAAGCTTCTTGCCCGTGCAAACTCCAATCTCCAACTTAACCAAAGAGCCTTTGAAATAGATTCGCAAAGGGATGATAGACTTTCCTCCCGCCTCAACCTCCACTTTTAGTCGAAGGAGTTCACGCTTGTGCAAAAGCAGTTTGCGCAAACGCAAAGGTTCATGATTCTCAGAACCACCGAATTCATATTCGGCTATGTGGGCGTTAAAGAGAAAAAGCTCATCCTTAACGAATCTGCCGAAAGATTCCGAAATCTGAGCTCGTCCCGCTCGCAAAGATTTCACCTCAGTGCCACGCAAAGATATACCTGCCTCGAACTTGTCGCCGATAAAGTACTTATGGCGAGCCTTGGCGTTATTTACCGAAGGCGGTCTAGTCGTGTCTTGTTTGCGCTTGGACACGATGGATGGTCACCTAGTGAGAAAGCATGGGCGAAAGCACGGAGTCGCCCAATTCCGAAGATTTAGCTCTCCTCCTCTTCCTCGAAAGGTTGGTAAGTAATCTTACCTTCTATAATCTCTCGAAGAGCGATATCCTCAGGTTCTAGCTTCTCAAGTGATTCCACAAGGGGTTTGTTTCCAAACCTAAGTTGCTTTGCCCGACGGGACACGACGTTGATGAGGGCGTTAGGGTCCGTAATAATCTTGTGGGCTGCCTGTAAATAATCGTCTCTCACGCTTTTAATATACTAATGTTGACAAGGCTTTCTTGAACGGGAAAAATTTAATTCAATGCCCAATACAATATTAATTTGCAAACTATTTCTGCCGTGCTCAATTTGATTCGGGTAGCTCGCACAAGTCTCAAGACACGACAACAAGCTTTGGATCTTGGGCGAAGTTTGGTGGTATTGAACCTCGTCGCTTGCGCTCAAGTGGTTGGTCCCGTAACCTCCGTTTATCATTGGGAAGGAAAAATCGAAGAAAACGAGGAATGGGAATTACAATTAAAATACTCTCCGGAAAATGAAGATGCTTTGAGAAAATGCATAGGAGAAGAGCATCCATACGACGAACCACAATGGATAAGCTGGGAAGTTGATGCCTCAGAGGGTTATGCCAAATGGGTAACCCTGAAGTAAGGAAAAGGACTAAAATTTACTCCTCTGGCTTCGTTTTCGGAAGACTGACTACGCGATCACCTTCTTTCCACTGGTTACGTAGTCGAAGTAACTCAATACGCTGAAAACGCTTCAAGACATTGCGCTTTTTCAATAATCCGCCCGCGGGCTTTAAACTGGGATGTTGACTCATAATGGGAATAAAATACTTTTTTAATTATAATCGGCAAGGATATTTGAAGCTAAGCAGGTATTCAGGCAGGAACGCCTGCAGGTTCAGAACCAGGCTCTATACCACCAACATCGTCATCCTTTGAAGTTTCTTTCTCAGATTGCTCCTGCCCTTCCTCTGCATTGGCAATTGGAGTGGGAACATCTTTAGTGATTGGTGAACGGATTTCCCCTAACTCAATAATTTCGTGAACGTGCTTGCCCTCGATTGTCTCGTATTCAAGTAATGCTGAAGCAATTTTGTCGAGAGCGGTACGACGCTCGGTAAGAATACCGACGGCACGCTGATACTGAACGTCAATGATGTCCTTAATTGCGGCATCCACCTTGCGAGCAGTCTCTTCACTATAGTTTTGAGCTCGAGTGAGTTCCTTTCCGAGAAAAACTTGGTCTTGCTTATCACCGAGGGACAACATACCAAGTTCACTCATTCCCCAGTCACAAACCATATTGCGGGCAAGATGAGTAGCCATCCGTATGTCGCCCGCTGCGCCACTGGTCACGTCTCCAATTTCCAATTCTTCGGCGGCACGACCACCCATGGCACAGCATACCTGATTCAATAACCTACGCTTGCTGTGATTGAGAATATCCTTCTTCGGGGTAAACATCGTACTTCCCAAACTTTGTCCTCGTGGAATGATGGTCACCTTGTGAATGGGGAGCAACCCATCGTCAACCACAGCTTGTACAATCGCGTGACCGGACTCATGATAAGCAATTATCTTTCGATCTTCCTCATCCATTGCCCGCCGGCGTTCACGACCGAAAGAAATTTTTTCGCGAGCATCGTCCAAATCGATAGGCTCCACCATTTTCTTGCGACGCCGAGCAGCAATCAATGCACCTTCATTAAGCAGATTGGCAAGGTCTGCGCCGGAAAATCCTGCCGTGGAGCGGGCTAGCTTGGAAAGATCAACAGTTTCCGATAACTTAATCTTCTTTGCATGAACTTGTAGAATAGCATCGCGCCCTTCAAGGTCGGGTAGATCGATGACTACTTGACGATCAAAACGGCCGGGTCGAAGAAGGGCCGTATCAAGAACATCGGGCCGATTGGTCGCGGCAATGATGATGACTCCTTCGTGCCCGTCGAATCCATCCATCTCGACAAGAAGGGAATTCAAAGTTTGCTCTCGCTCGTCGTTTCCGCCGCCCATACCAGCGCCCCGTTGACGACCGACGGCATCAATTTCATCTATGAAAATAAGGCAAGGAGCATTTTTTCGGCCTTGTTCGAACATGTCACGAACGCGAGCCGCGCCAACACCTACGAACATTTCAACAAAGTCAGATCCACTTATGCTAAAAAAAGGTACGTCCGCTTCACCGGCAACGGCTTTCGCCAGCAAAGTTTTTCCGGTGCCAGGAGGACCAACCATAAGCACTCCCTTGGGGATTTCTCCACCAATTTTCCGAAACCGCTTTGGGTCCTTGAGGAAATCGACTATTTCGGAAACTTCTTCTTTAGCTTCATCGCAACCGGCAACCTCCCCAAAAACAACTTTATCCTTGTCTCGTGTAAGCAATTTGGCCTTGCTTTTGCCAAAATTCAAAGCGCCTTTGCCAGCTTGACGTAGTTGACGGACGAAAAGGAAATATAATAAACCTATGATCAAGAGGAACGGCAAAAGACTAAAAAGTAAATCTGTCCAAATGGTACTGGAAGGTTCTTCCTTGAGTTTTCCCGCAAGAGCAGTTCTAAGTTCCTTATAATCGGACTCGGTAATCCGTCCGGTCACAGCAAAAGGAAGAGTCTTGAACTCTTTGGGATCTCCCTCAAACCTTGGATTCGAGACTTTTCCCTTGACCAAGTACCATTCTTCTCCGCCCTTTGCGTCGCTTTGAATGGTAGCACTCTCGATTTCCTTTTTATTTGCAGCCTCCAATAGTTCGTTAACAGAGGAAATAGACCGTTGTGATGGCTTGATTTCTTCTGTCTGCACCATGAGTAGCCCAACAATGGCAGCAAAAATAGCTAACCAGATGAGCAATACCTTCGGATGAAAGGTACGTGGGGGATTCTCTTCCTCTTTTTTGGGTTCGTTTTCCACAGAATAATATCATGTAAGCGAACGAGTATAAGTCAAACGGATTACCCGTGCTGAAGACTCGATTAATTTCGCTTTCTCAGCAGGAGGTAAACCGGGAACCCAAAGGATTTCATTGGACTCGGAAACGATTACCGGAAGCTTGTCACGAAGATGCGTGCCGATTTTTTTATCAATAAATACATCTTTCAGCTTTCGCTCGCCAGGTGCTCCCAAATGATTAAACCGGTCTCCGGGTTGACGCTTTCTGACGAAAAGTTTAGCCGCCGGAACTGTATCCTCAGAAAGAAATGCCTGCTCGCCAGGTTTCACTTGACCTGCCGCAATCGAAGCAAAACCTTTTGGCGAAAGCGATTCAGCCTGCCAAATAAGAGAACCGCCCTCCGGCAGAAAGAGCCTTGCGTGTTCGGGCAAGGCAACGGGACTCCAGGCGCAGAGTGGAGGAAGTTCTTTAACAACACTCAAGTGCTTGCAATCTGTTTCAACCCAAAGATTAGATGATAAATTCGTTTTGAATCGCTCCCCTTGCTCCAGTGCATCTAGCAAGTAATCGAGGTTATTAGATTCGATAAAGCGACCCGGTACGGTTTCGTGAAGCCAACGCGCGATCAATTTTCGCCTTAAAGCAATTGGAAAACGAGTCAGAGCATGCACTTTTAAGATGTTTTCCTCAAAGCACTCGAGCCAAGCATTGTTTGCCCATTGCTCTAATGCATCATCTGCTTCCTCCAACAATCGCCGACTTCGAAAGGTTCCAACACCAACCTCGCGGTCGACATCCTTGCACCAAGCATCCATGGTTCCCATGCGAAGACGGTTACGCAAGTAAATCGGTGAGGTATTGCTATCATCTTCCCGCCAAGTCGCACCGACCGATTGAAGGATTCGGCGAACTTCTGCACGTGAAATAGACAGGAGAGGTCGAACGAATACGATGTTGCCGGATCGACGAACAGGTCTCGGCGCCGCTAGCCCCGCCAAACCGGCTCCTCGAGCCAATCGCCAGAGAAATGTTTCGGAAATGTCGTCTCGTTGGTGTCCCTGAAGGAGAATTGCCGCTTTATGGCCAGCGGTAACCTGAGATAGAAATGTCAACCTTTCCTCTCGCAGACTTGCCTCGTCAACTGCCGTTCCCTTTCCTCTGGTTGAGGCAAATGAAACCCCAAGCCCTTCCGCAAAACTGCGAACAAATGCTTCGTCACCGTTCGAGGCTTCTCCCCTCAGGCAGTGATTAAAATGAGCGACGGTAAAAGCCTCTTGACGGTCGGGAAAATGAGCAAAGGCCAACAATGTCGACAAAACAGAATCCGCGCCTCCGGAGCAGGCCGAAAACCAAGTGCCTTGGACACCTTCGTCTTGCAAAAACGAAACAGCCGTTGAATCCAGGGAGGTAAGGGGAAGCAGAGCCCCCACCCTCGCGGCAAGAACTGGCCACGACGACTTGCAAGATTCGTCGTGAACATTCATTTAGACTTCAAGTAGATAATTCTCCCGATAGAAAATCCTTGTCAAACCAAGTACGCAGACAATCGGGAACCTTAACCCGACCCTCGGAGTCGAGGTTGTTTTCGAGAATTGCCGCAAGAACTCGGGGAATGGCAAGAGCAGAACCGTTAAGAGTATGAACGGGCTGTGGTTTTCCGTCCTCTCCTCTGAAACGAATATTGGCGCGTCGAGCCTGAAAATCCGTAAAATTACTGCAACTCGAAACCTCCAACCAACGTTTTTGTCCTGCAGCCCAAACGTCCAGATCATATTGCTTGGAATGGGGAAAACCGATGTCACCCGAACAAATAAGTAGAACGCGATAGGGCAACCCAAGCTTCTGCAGAAGTCCTTCCGCATCTTTTCGCAAGGATTCCAGTTCATCGAAACTGTTTTCCGGATGAACCCACTTAACGAGCTCTACCTTATCGAACTGATGCAAACGATTCAATCCCCTCACATCCTTGCCCCAGCTACCAGCTTCCCTTCGGAAACAAGGCGTGTAAGCACATCGCTTAACGGGCAATTCACCGGAGCTTAGAATTTCGTCTCTAAAAAAATTAGTCACGGGAACTTCAGCCGTTGGAATCAAGTACATCCCCTCATTATTATCGACGTACATTTGTCCTTCCTTGTCTGGAAGTTGCCCAGTTGCAGTAGCGCTCGCGGTATTTACCATGATTGGAGAATGAACTTCTTGATATCCGTTCTTCCCTGCTTCCTCTAAAAAGAAATTAATCAAGGCACGTACAAATTTTGACATGTCCCCCAGATAAAAAGGAAAACCTGCACCGGCAACCTTCACCCCGCGAGGAAAGTCGATCAACTGCTCAAACCAAGAAATATCATAATGCGGAACGGCATATGGGAAATTTCCATCCACCTCCCCCCAAGTCGAAATCGGTTTATTATCTTCCTCGCCTTTTCCATCGGGGACCGTATCGTGCGGCAGATTGGGAATCGATAGAAAAGCCTCTTGAAATTGTTCGTCCGCCTCCTTTGAAGCCGCCTCCAAGTCCTTGACTTTCCCTGCCAATCCCTTCATCTCGTTAACCTTGGCGAGAAACTCCGGGCTGCCCTTGCTCATTTGAGACATCTCAGTATTAGCAGCCTTTTGCCCCGCTCTTGCCTGCTCGGCCTTCGATATCGCTTCGCGACGCCTTATGTCCAACTCGACCAAAGAATCCAAGTCACACTCAAACTTCTTGCGAGCAACAGCAGTCTTCAAGCCTTCTAAGTCCTGCCGGAGATGGTTCACGTCAATCATAGTTTAATAATGGATGTAGGATAATATGTTGATGATGGGATTTAGAAAGTGGGATGTTCGCGATGAAGAATTCAGATACAATGCACCTATGCGATCTCCTCAATTCGGTCAATTCACTTGCTGGAAATATTTGTTGAGGCTAGGGTACAAAGATGCCACAACTCCTTAAAACAAGTAGAGCATGCCCCATTAGCGGAAGCGAACAAGGCTACTTGGTAAGCGAGAAGGATCGCCACGGTCAACCCTTGAGAAATATCATTTCCAAGGAATCTGGTCTGATTTTCGTCGATCCTGTTCCGTTTGAGAACACCGAGGAATTCTACAAAACCGAATACAGAAAATCCTACAAAGGTGTTCATCGCCCTGAGCCTAAGCATGTTTACAGAGCCGGAGGCAATGCCTTGCAAAGGTACGAGAGAATCAAATCATTGGTATCTGAACATGCAAATACCCTTGATGCCGGTTCGAGCAGCGGCGAATTCGTATACCTGATGAAATCAAGAGGTTTTCGCGCTCAAGGCGTTGAAGCCAATCAACCCTATGCCGAATACAGCCAAAAGGAGTTGGGCATTGATGTTGCCGTAGAACCCTTTTCCGAATTCCGGACCGAAGAAGAGTTCGATCTAATATCAATGTTTCATGTACTTGAGCACTTGGAACATCCAATTCGCGATCTGGCCCATCTCTGCAAATCTCTTAAAAAAGATGGGGTTTTCATCATTGAGGTGCCAAATATCCTGTATCCCAATATGGCATTTAGAAACAAATGGCATCCGGGTCATTTATTTTCGTTCAGCGAAGAAACTCTTTCCGCCCTAGGACAAGCAGTCGGCCTGCAAGTCATTGATTGCAAACCGATTGGCGACGGCGGAAATCTCTGGGGCGTCTTTAAAAAATGCCAAAAAGCTATTGGTGAATACAAGAAAGCTGACACTACCTTCGCAGAACAAACATTGGCCACATTACGAAGGGCGTCATTTGCTTATTACAAGAACCCAAGCAATTATTTGAAAATATTCCAAAAGCTGGCCAAGCAGGGGAGGGAGAAAAGGGCATCGCGAAAAAAAACAGCGCAGCAAATCCTCAACTCTCTTTACCTATAGGAGTGTCTAATAAACTATCCTAGTATTCATTTCCCAACAAGGTACCTGCTGCTTGAAAAGCCTTGTTGACAGAAATTCCTTCCATGATCTCAGAAGCCGAGGAAAGAATCTTCGCATTGGGCTCAAAATGAGGGTATGGTCCATATCTGCAGGCTTCCGTAGGCCCGAACAGTCCAATCAAAGGACAACCTACAGCCGATGCCAGATGTAAGGGGGCACTGTCATTTGAGACGACCAAAGCAGCCTCACCGACAAGTACAGGCAAATCTCGAAGAGAAACTTTCCCGCGCAAGTCAATGCAATCTTCAAATTGATCGTCCGGATGGTTTCCAGCAATTAAAATACAGCCCAGTTTCGCCTGAGCCAACTTTTCCGTCAATCGTCGGAAATGAGGCCAAACTTTCTCTTTCCGCCTGCTTTCGGGGAACAAGAGAATTAAACGTTCATCTGAAGGGAGATTGAGGGCATCAAGACCATTAGAATGTTTGCAAACTTGAAAACACAGACTCAACCTATCATCAACATGCTCCACTCCAAATTCTTCAACAAAGGGAATCATTCTCTCAATTGCGTGTAATTCTCTTTTTCGGTCCGGTTCACCAACTGACCGATAGAAGAGCGTTGATCCTTCGCGACCATCGGCTCGCCCCAGAGTTTGCTTTCCGTTAGCCCACTTGGCAAGAACCGCGCTCCTCAACAATCCTTGCAGATCAAGAACATAATCATAGTTCTCAGCCCGAAGTTTCTGACCTAGCAGGTAATACTGAAAAAAACCTCCGCCTCTTTCAAAAAGAAAGATTTGATCAACAATGCCACTCGCTTCAAGAATGCCTTCCAACCCCTTTTTTACGACCCAATGAATTTCAATTCCAACACATGACCGAACAAGCAATTGAACGACACGCAAGGTATGAATGATATCGCCGAGCGAGGAAGGTTTGATAATTAAAACCTTCACATTTGAAATGACGATTGCCTGTTATAATACATGATCTTATGGGTAACTCATTTGTGGCAAGATGGCGATATTGATTAAGGCATCGGGGTTCTTTCTCTCCTTGCTCCCCTTCAAGACCTTGGAGTTTCTAACCGAATGCTTGGGGCGGCTATTCATTTCTTTCCCGTCGGCGAGAAGAAGAATACCTTTCTCCAATTTACATTATGCCTTTCCCCGGCGAAGTTTTGATGAAATCAAGAGGATAGCTCAAGAATCAGCAGCGAGAATGTTCGAAATGGGATTTTTCTCTCTCTACTATCCATTTCTAAGTAGAGACAAACTTAGAAGGTCGATACTCTATTCAAATGAGGCAGAGGAAAAGATTAGGGAATTGCGCGCGGGCAGAAAACCAGTGATCTTGCTGCTCCCACACCTTAGCCTATTTGAGACCTTGGCCACTTCACCTCAATTCAGACCTCAAGGGGGCAGAAGGCTTGGGGCAATCTACAGACCCAACAAAAATAAAGCGCTCGACCAATGGATTAATTCGTCTCGCTTGAACTTTGGAATTGAAATGTTTTCACGAGAAGCTGGTTTTTCTCAAACAAGGGAATTCCTAAGAAAAGGGAATTGGCTGGTTATCTTGTTTGACCAAAACGCCGGAAGCCAAGGTACCCTATCTTTGTTTCTCGATAGGCTTGCATCCATTACTACGCTTCCCGACATATTACAAAAAGCAACAAAAGCTCGCGCCGTATACATCTGCCCAAAGAGACTTAGTTTTTTCCGCTCGAAGATTGAACTTACGGAACTGGAGGGGACACGTTCCATTGCATTTCATAGCCATGACATTTTAGCTGATCAAATAACCAAACATCCGAACGGTTTTCCCGACTGGCTTTGGAGTCATTCCAAATGGAAAACTCAATACTATCCCGAAGTTAAGTTTGGATTGAAATCGAAGCGCAAGTTACTTCCTTCGGTTATTCCCAGAAAACTTATTTTTGTTATTCGAATGCCTAACTGGCTTGGAGATATCATGATGGCGATTCCCATTCTTCAGGCTTTTTCGAAGTCCAGACCCGACGTCAAATTCGTCTTACTGTGCAAACCACAGTACAAAAGCCTCTTGCAATACCTTCGCGTGGGAGATGTGCTTTTTTCTTCAGGAAACATTTTCAGCCCAATCGGTTTGAAGGTTGCCTTTAGAATCCGTAAACTTTTTCCAGACTGCCATTTCCTCTTCACGAATTCCTTCCGTGGTGATTTCGAAGCGTTCCTGTCCGGTTCCGCCCATCGCTTTGGCTTGAGACGACCAGGTAAACCAAGACCTTTACTTAGCCACTTATTCAGTCCCGACACCCGGATTATAGAAGGAGAGACTAGAATTCACCAATCCGAACTTTGGACGATGTTGGGAAGTAACTTTGGCTTGGACGGTCAAATTGATTTTAGTCCGCTCATTAAAACAATTACCCCCTCGCGTCTAAAGATCGGAATAATTTTAGGATCTGAAAACCATCCTGCTAAAAGGTGGTCGACCGACAGATGGTCTGAACTCTGCAAACTCCTTCTCGAGTCAAACAAATCTGTCCGCATTTGCTTGTATGGTACAAAAAAAGAAGCAAGTGACGCCCATGTCATTACCCACGAGTTGGATCGCGATAGGGTTTATGATCTCACAGGAAAAACTAGTTTGCCTGAGCTTGCGGATGAATTTGCGTCTTGTGAGATGGTTGTTGGTTGCGATTCCGGCGGGGTGCATCTGGCGAACTCCTTGGGAACTAAAGTAGTCGTTCTTTTTGGGCCAACTAATCCGCGTGTGACGAAACCTTGCTATGACTCCCCCTTGATCGTAATTCAGCCAAAAGATTCGCCAAGCGAAGGTGGATGGGACATGTCTTTGATAAAGCCCTCCGAGGTTTTCGAAAAGTGTATTTCCTTTTGGAATTAACCCTCATGAAAAATTTGAAGACCGAACTTAGCGTTGCCTTAATTGCATCCAACGAGGAGCGGAATTTAGCCAAGTGCTTGGACAGCCTAGATGGAATAGCAGATGAAATCATCCTGGTTCACAATGACTGCGTGGACGACACAATAAAAATTGCCAGACGATATGGGGTCAAATGCTTTGAGGAAAATTGGCATGGGCATAGGGATCAGAAGAACATTGCCCTGTCCAAGGCGAAAAAGCCATGGGTGCTATGCTTGGACGCGGATGAAAGATTATCTCCAGATCTCTTGGCTTCAATCCAAAGCCTTTTGCAGAGGGACTCAAAGAATGAAGCAGACGGATTCGCTTTTAATAGGAAATCTTTCTTTCTTGGAAGGTGGATTAGTCACGGTGATTGGTATCCCGATCGAAAAGTTCGTCTAATAAAAAAAGGTCTGGGTACTTGGAAAGGTTCTCGAGAACACGACAAACTTCATGTCGAAGGAACAGTAGATGAACTGAAGGGAGATTTATTGCATTTCTCGTATCCTTCGATGAACAGTTTTGTGACAAAAATCGTCTACTTTTCCGACATTTATTTGCAGAGGCAACTAGACGCTAAAAGTCAATGGAGGCTTAGCCATGTTTTGTTCAGACCGATTTGGCGATTTATTCGAGCCTATTTCTTCAAATTCGGGTTTCTTGATGGATTTCCCGGTTTGTTCATTGCCGTATCAACTGCCTTTGCAGCGTTCTTCAAGCACAGTCGCCTTTATGAACAAAATAGTTATGAACAACCTGAGAGTTCTGCCGCATCGGATGATGATAGGGATTGATCGATGAAAATTCTGATTACCACGACGAGTCGATTGCCTGCTGAAAAATATGGGGGCACCGAGCGAGTCATATGGTGCTTGGCAAAAGAGCTTAGTGAACTCGGTCACCAAGTAGTCTTTCTCGCAGCCCCGGACTCCGATTGCTCTTTTGCAGACGTCATCAGTTACACAGAGCATGATGACCTGAGACGCTTGATTCCGGAAGACGTTGATGTTGTTCATTTCAACTCCGATGTTCCTGATGACATACAGTTCCCATATGTCGTCACCCAGCACGGCAATTGCCCAAAGGATTCGATTCTGGACAGACAAACGATTTTCGTATCCTCAAATCATGCTAAAAGATACGGTTCGACTACATATGTTCACAACGGCTTGGATTGGAAAAACGACTCCCTCGATAAGTGTAAGCGAAGCGACTTTCATTTTCTCGGCAAAGCCGCGTGGCGAAGAAAGAACGTCAAAGGCGCCATCTCCACGACAATGCGACTAGATAAAGCAAAGCTAAACGTGTTGGGAGGGAGCAGATTGAATTTTTCTATGGGATTTCGCTTCACGATGAATCCACGGGTCAAATTCCATGGAATGGTTAACGACAAATACAAGTATGCAGTCATGCAAAGATCCAAGGGTCTTGTTTTTCCAGTCCGATGGAATGAACCCTTCGGCTTGGCTCTCATCGAGAGTCTCTATTGCGGGTGCCCGGTTTTCGGTACTCCTTACGGAGCATTACCTGAGATTGTACCAAATGAAGTTGGTTTCCTCTCGAACAAATCCGACGAACTGAGCGAAGCACTCAAAAATGCCGCATCATGGTCGAGTATTTCCTGCAGGGAGTATGCGGTGGAACAATTCAATGCAAAAAAGATGGCATACGAATATCTGAAGTATTACGAGAAAGCGATTAATGGTAGTTTCTTAAATGAAATAAGTCCCAAAGCAACCGATGACCCTAATGCCATCCTTCCTTGGTTCCATTAATTTCAAACCTAAGAAGCTTTTTCAGTGAACCGCTTGCATTTCAATTTAGAAAAAATATGAACTTCTGGGAAAAAATACATTTCTGGCATAGAGCCTGGAGATACCGGCTAATCAGCGAGAAGTTCGGGGTATCATTCTTGTTAAATTCCAATTTAAGTGGTCACACCGCATTGGATATCGGAGCGAACAGAGGAATTTTTTCCTACTGGATGCATAAGAAAGTAGGGTCGAATGGAAAAGTCATCGCATTTGAACCGCAACCGGAACTTAACAAAGAGCTTCATGCCCTAAGGGATGCTTTTTCGCTGCCAAGACTTGAAATAGCGCCAGTCGGTTTGTCTTCAGTTTCCCAAAAAATGAAAATGTATAGGCCAAAGAATCATTGGGGCGCAGCCTCTGTGGAAACTGGTGCAAGCGATGAATCCTTGGAGCAATTTGAGGTTGATGTAATAACACTAGACTCTTTTCTTGATAAGCATGCTGCATCTTTGGTTAAGTTCATAAAATGTGATGTAGAAGGTCATGAGTCTGACGTATTGCAAGGTGGAGTTGAGACGATTAAAATAGGGAGGCCCGATATCTTGTTTGAATGCCATGACGCCATGAACCCAAACTGCAAACCATTCGAATTACTTCACAGCATTGACTACCGTGGCTTTTGCTTTTTCAAAGGGGGGATGACACCCATAGACAATTACGGGCAACTCCGAGAAAAAGGCCAACTTCACAGAAAGACTTTAACTGATTTCGTTTTTGTTCCGAAGGAACGGTCGAACCAGTTGCTGTAAGCATGTATAACTTGACGAAAAAACTAACTGGTAATTGAACTATGCCCAGCTTTCTGATAATAGAAGCAGGGTCGTTAGAAGGTCACAGAAGTGGCAGAGGCGCTCGGGGAAGAAACTTGGAACTCTTCCTGAGAGAATATTACGGCTCCTCTTCCGTATCGACGATTGGAGTTGAAACACTATCAGGCTCAAGATGCTACAATGTCGATCACCTTTTTATCGGCATCCCGTCTAATATTTCGAGGAACGATTTGAAGAGAATTTCATTTAGAAAGATTCATCTCTTTGATTACGGAGATCATGAAAAGATCATTTGGGGAAATACCGAAAAAGAACTCTTGGCCTCAATGACCAAATCCTACCTTAAATCGTGGACTCAAAAGAACTGGGGCGATGAATTCAATTGGGGAACCTTGCCAATCAGAAGGCATAAATGGCTCTCTTTTTGTGCTAAATTCAATAACTTGATCAAAGGTAGTCCGTGCAATAACCAAGAGAGGCCATTTGATACCACTTTCTTGGGAAATCCCGTAGTCAGTTGGCAGGAGAATTATGGGACGATGAACAGAAATACAAGAATTCAATGGTTGGAAGAAATTTCAGCGGACAATCAGTTTTCTTTTTCAGGTGGTTTTTTTATGCGTGGAGCAAATGCTGAGGGAATGAAAGAGCAAGCAAGTAAGAACTTAAAGCAATTGTTTCTGAAAAAAGGGAGAGCCCACTTCATTTCCTACTTCAAACTAATGCTAAAAGCTAAGTCAGCCTTAGCACCACCTGGCAACGCTCTTTGGTCATATCGTCACTATGAAGCGATTTACGCAGGATCCATACCCGTATCAGGAGACTTCAGGGAAGCGGATATGTTGGTTCCGCTTCCGATGGAGGGAATGGCTCACGTAGGAAAGGGGGAACAGGTAATTCCTCACATTCAAAAGTCCCTCAAAATGTTAAAGGATAATCCTAGGTTGCCGAATGAAAACTTGGAGTCAGTTGAGCGGTATATGACCAACGGTTTGTATGACCGAAAAAAAAGTGCTCTGATTGAAAGATTCATGAGCCAACTCGAAAAAGACTGAATCTTGAAGAAAGTACTTTTTTTATCCTTTTATTTTCCTCCCCGTAATCGCATTTCAAGCTTTAGGGCACGAGGCTTTTGCAAATACCTGCCTGAACTCAACTGGAAACCAATCGTAATATGCGAAGATTGGCCACGGCATGCTCCGGATTATGATGAAAATCTGCTTCCCGAAGTTAGGGAGTCCGAAGTGCATAGAATCCCATCCTACGGACCGTCCGGAATGAATCGTTTTTTCATTCGAAATCTCGCACCTTGGCTGTTCCCCGACAAGACGCCATACAACTGGTGGAAACTCGCGAGGCGCAAAGCATTTGAACTTTGTGAAAAGAACTCCTTTGATGCCATAATAGCAACTCATGACCCTTTGGCAACACTTTCGATTGCTTCCGAACTCTCTCGGTGCTTCGGGACTCCTTGGATTGCCGACATCAGGGATTCTTGGAATGTACAGAAGCTCAGTTCCCCTCGTAAGCAAAAGCTCATTTCAAAACACGAAAGGATGTTGTCTAGTCTAGCCAATAAAGTAGTGTCTGTTAGTGACGGGATTTCAGATGAACTCGGTCGAATCTTGGGGAAAAAAATACATACCGTAAGTAATGGGTACGATATAGATGAGGTTCCCTTGGTTCAAAATAGAGAAGAGGGAGTTTTTACAATTTTGTATGCTGGGAACTTGAGTCACAGCCGAAATCCTCGTCCTCTTTTCGAAGCCATTGAAAAATGTATTGCCAAAGGCTTGATTCCTAAGAAATCGATTAAGGTTTGTTTTTTAGGAAGCTCTGAAAAGTTCGTCGAGCATTTTGATCTCCATAGGTTCAAGACGGTCTCCTTTTCGTGTGAGGAAAGGGTTTCCAGGATAAAAGCTCTTTCCAGGATTCGCAGTGCGTCGGTTCTTTTGGTCTTATCCCACCCAAACGAAAAGGGCGTTTTGACCGGGAAGGTATTCGACTACTTGAACTCACGGCGCCCTATACTTGCAGTCCCTGATGATAGTGGTGAAATCCAGCGACTACTTAACCTGAGCAAGTCAGGTGTTAGTTTAACCAACCCGAATGAGATTGCCCTGCAGCTTGCCAAGTGGTTCGAGGAGTGGAAAAAAGACACGCAATTCAAATTGGATTATGACGAGAGCGAAATCCGCAAGCACAGCAGAGAGAGAAAGACCGAGGAGTTGGTTGAAGTACTGGAATCCCTCCAATGAACTAAATTACAGCGTTTAAAGTTTTACACCAAAAATTTTCCGCCAACGATTCAGGCAAAGGATTTTCCAATAGATTGAATCATATTTTTTTTCTCCTCTTAGAAAACCTTCAAAGGATTCAGCAATTTCCGGCCCGATCAAACCGCCCCAGCACTCGGAAAGTTCTCGAAGATCTTTTAGGTAGAGATCCCTGCATTCGTTCTTTGCCCAGATCGATTCAGGTGTGACGAATCCCATTTTGTCCTGTCTGTGAATAACGTCATCAGGTAAAAGGCCAAACATCGATTTACGAATGATTGATTTGGACCACCCCCCTTCCACGCGCTCTGCGTCACTTAATGAAAAAAGCAAAGGCATAAGCCGATAATCAAGAAACGGAACCCTCGACTCAACAGAATGAGCCATAGAATTACGGTCTTCCCAATGGAGAAGCATTCGCATCCCTGTATTCATCATGTATACGGAGTGATCTCGCAAATTTTTTTGTCGTTCCATAGAAGAAGAGAGAAGTCTCTCTCGTCCGAAATACCAGCCCTTCATCCTTCTTTCTTCCTTTCGGGATGAAAAGTGATTACTCAAAGGCGTAGGAGTGGCTAGGTCGAGAAGCCCTCTCAGAAATGAACCGGCCGCTTTCCTCGTGGTTGGCCTGAGTAATTTAAGATTCCTCCATAGGGAAAGGAAATTGCACATTCGCAGTTGACCGGAGACATAGGGTCTAAGAAACGAATTATATCCACAATGAGTTTCATCTGCCCCCTGACCGTCAAGCATGACGGGAATTTCCATCTCGCGAGCTTTTTCAAAGACACACCACTGGGCATAAATACTTGCAGAGCCAAAGGGTTCGTCCTGATGCCAGACTATTTCATCAATTTTTTCAGAAAGAGCATTAGGGTCGGGGAATACTTTTGCCGACTGAGCATTGGTGAAATCAGCAACTTGATCGGCAAAAAAGGACTCATCAAATTCCTTGTGAATGGAGCACGACGTTATAGTGCTTATCGGCGATTCCGCCGACAACTCCCTCATTGCCCCGACAATCGAGGAGGAGTCAAGCCCTCCTGAAAGGCATGAACCCAGCTGGACATCCGATCTCATTCGAAGTCGAACTGAATCGAGAAACAATGCCTTGAATGGATCGAAGCCTTTTTCATACGGAAACTTAGGAGAATCGATCGGCAAATCATACCAGCATTTCTGTTTGATTGCCTGAAGACTGTAAACTGATTGGTCGATATCAATCGACATAAAATGACCGGGCAGCAATTGGTTCACCTCCTTGAAAAACGTTTTTTCAGTGTGATCCGATAGACTGTTGAATAGAAAATCGTGAATGGCTCCTTCGTTTGCCCGGGGATTCCAGTTTGGTAGTGCTTTGAAAGCTTTTATTTCGGAAGCAAATGATAATGACTGCTCTTCTGCATATAGGTAGAGAGGCTTAATCCCGAACCGATCTCTCGATAAAATAATTTTTCTACTATTTAAGTCCAAGATCGCCATCGCCCACATGCCATTCAAACGACTAAACGACTCTACCCCCCATCTTTCGTAAGCGGCCAGGACGACCTCAGTGTCAGAATCGGTGGCAAAAGAAACTCCTTCAGCCTCAAGTTCCTTTCTGATTTCAAGGTAATTGTATGCTTCACCATTGTAAGTGATCCATGTTTTCCCGTCTCGAGACATTGGCTGGTGACCATTGGGAGAAAGGTCGATGATCGAAAGCCTTCGATGAGCAATTCCTACCTCAACTCCTTCGAAAGAAAAATTCTCGATTTTGCAGTCTTTTAACGAATGACAGGCAATGGAAGACGGATGAGATTCGGCGCTTGACAGGGCCAAAGCCTGCCCGCGCTGAAGAACCATAAAACCTTCGTCATCAGGACCACGGTGCCTCAACAAGCGAGACATAGGAAGAAGTGATTCCAGCGAGGCAGAGTCTCTGCTAATTATTCCGGCAATTCCGCACATCAATAAAATACTTAGAACCTCGAGAACCAGCTAAATTGAGAAGAAGTCGAAATAGTACATTCAAAGCTTGGAGTCTGAAAAATTGGAGTAATTAAAAGAACACCGCTTCAGGCAACGAAGAGAAAATAAGTGAATGAGACTTATTCTGAAAGGTTAAAAGTAGTCTTGTATCATTAACCAAAGAAACTACCAAGAATTAAGAAGGATGTTCGATTTCAGCAAATTCCAAAAAAGCCTTCTCCAAATCCGGTCGATGCCTCAGATGCAAGGATTCAACGCCAAAATGCTTAACCATCCCACGGATATTTTTAATCGTGCATTCAATCGTTTGACCTGCACCTTCCAAATAAACAACGTCTTGCGGTTCGACCCACCAGTCCTCGGGAATGTCTTCCTGAATAAGGCGTAAATACCGACTTGCCACCTCAATGGGATTACATTTATCACGCACAAAGCTCTGTGCTTCTACGCCAAGACGCTCTCGCTCCTCTGAGTTCACGATCAGGCACTCGATTGCCTGTTCAATCTCGTCAGGATGACATGTCTTTGAAGGAGGATACATACCCGCAGGAACGAATCTTTTGAGGAGGCTAATATTATACCCTCCAACAATAGCAGGTTTTCCAAACCATGCTGCCTCCGTGGCAAATCCAGCCATAGGAAAATCCGAGTATATTTGATCGACTACAAAATCACAAAGCTTTATCTCTCGAATGACTTGGGAGTGAGGTTTTCCTTGAAGAAGGATTAAATTAATTTCGTAACCACGCTGCCTAAGGTTTTCGACAGCTCTTTGAATAATGGGAGAGCCTTTCACCGCAGGATGGCTAGGCGAATGCAAAATTCTAATGCCTACACCCTGTGTGCTCGCCACGGAGGTGGGAGAAGATGTATGCTCAACCATGGCATCAAAGGGAATACCAAATGCCGATGTAGTAACGAACTTGTCACGAAGAAAATGGCTCGTTGAAAATGGTGCTCCAACAATAATGCTTGAATATCGCTCAAATCTTCTTGTCCGTTTAAAATTTCGCTTGGTTAAAGAGAGTAATTCATTTGGTGACGGTTGATATGCTCCATCACCGCTTTGGTAACTGCCATCAATATAAGGTGGACGGGACTCTGATCCGTGAGAAAGTACGGATATTATTTTTTTCCCCAAACACTTTAACACTCTCAAGTCCCAATTGTTTCTTGGCATGAAAGAATGCCCAAACCCAAAAATAAAAACGTCGTATCGAAAGATCGAGCAAAAGACCCATAATGTCCTCAAAAAACAAGAAGGCAATGATAGGGCTACCTTATTAGCAAAGTTTCGATTATTTTTATATACTGACTCTAACCGCTGAGAGATTCGTAGAAGTATCGGTGTTTTACTTTCACCGCCATAACCAAAAGAGTGAGGAGTGTATGTAATATAGTCACAGTCCACACCAATTTGTTTCAAGCCTTTTGCCAGATTTGCGTAGTATCCAGCTATCTCTATCGGGCCTATAAAAACTCGGTGTTTGTTGGGCTTTTTCAAGACTTAACAGTGAACAATATTTTTTCTGAATGACTGGCAAAGGCAATATTTTCCCGAAATTGATTTGAATATGACTGCTCCAACTCCAACAAACGCTTTTTCACCAATAAATTCCCACTCCGCATAGGTCTTCACCATCGAGACCGCAATATGCAATTGCATCCAACGCCCTTGAGTATTGGGAATAATCAGGATTTCTTTCGAAAACAAGGTGCCCGACAATAACACACATATTACGGATGGTATTCCAAAACCTTTTCAATCACAAGATCCTGTTCGTCTTTTTTCATCCCATGAAAGATTGGCATCGAAATACTGCAATGGTTCGCCAAATAGGCGTTAGGAAAATCCTCGGGCTTCAATTTATACTTTTCACTGTAAAAGCTAAGCATGTGGACGGCATGAGTCGCAGGACGTGTCGAGATACCGTTATGCTGAAGTTCATCCATCCAATTGTTACGCTTTTCATTGATCGCTTTCACGCAACTCAGTGAGGTTCCTTCAGGCTCAAAGAGGCAAGGGTAACTCTGATACCCATGTTCATAATCCTGATTGGCAACAGGGACTCGTAAATATTTCAATCCGGTAAAGGCTTGGTCGTATCTACGAGCCAACCGCTGACGCTCTTGGACGATTTCCTTCGCACGATCCATTTGAGCAGAGCCAAGAGCACCTTGCAAGTCAGTCATTCGTTGATTGTAACCAGCGTCAGGGTGATCCGCGAGCAAGTAAGGTCTAGCTCCCAAATGTCTCTGTAAATCAGTCATTGCAGCACCATGATCACGAAGTCTACGGATTCTTGCGGCCAATTCAGCATCATTCGTCGTCACCATGCCACCCTCTCCGGTAGTTATTGCTTTGCGGGGATGAAAACTGAAACATCCAGTATCGCCAAAACAACCAACATGTCGCCCTTTGAATTTTGCACCGAATCCACAAGCAGCATCTTCAACGACCCAAAGATCATGCTTTTTCGCTATTTCTGCGATCGAATCCATGTCCGCGGAAAGGCCAAATAAGTGAACAGGAAGAATGGCTTTTGTTCGCTCTGTAATCTTTGATTCGATTTGAGCGACGTCGATATTGAAGGTGTCCAAATCAATATCACAAAAAACAACCTTCCCTCCAAGGTGCTCTACGACATTTGCAGTGGAAATCCAAGTGAAAGACGGAACAATAGCTTCGTCCCCCGGACCAAACCCAAGAGCGGCAAGAGAAAGATGCAATGCAGAGGTACAGGAGGTAACGGCAATCGATTCTTGAGCACTACTAAACTCGGACCACTTATCCTCGAATTCACGAACTTTAGGACCCTGCACCAGCCACCCTGATTTCAATGGCCCGAGAACGGATTGAATTTCGGAATCCGTAAGGCTGGTTCTGGCGATAGGGACCTTCAATGCACTTCAGTACCGTGAGAGTCCCGCCAATCGATTAGTCGCTGTAAACCTGTTCGTAAATCGAATTTAGAAGCAAAGCCAAGTTGGGCACTTGCTTTATTTGGACAACCGATTCGGTTTTGCACCAACTGACGAGCATCATCCTCGCTGTAGGGGTTGTAGGTTACTTTCAATCCTGAGTCCTTGAGCTCTAAAATAGTATCACAAAGCTCCTTAATGCTGGTCTGTATTCCCGTACCGACGTTGTAAAATTCATCAGCGACTTCCGCCTCTAAGGCAAGGACGTTGCATCGAGCAACGTCCTCGACATCAATGAAATCGTAAGCTTGAGTCCCGTCGCCATTGATCGCAGGAGGCTCATTGTCGTCGATTTTGTTAAGCATAATCGGGATCACTCCCGTGTAAGCCGCGGTTTGATCCTGATGGGGCCCATAAACATTCATGTAACGCAAACCAACGTAACTGAGACCGTATCGGTCAAAGTAGGCGCGGCACATCGCTTCCCCGGCAATCTTAGTGGCCCCATAAAAGTTCTTGTTGTTGAAAGGGTGGCTTTCAGTCATGGGAACCTGCGCAGCATCTCCGTAAACTGAAGCAGAGGACGAATAAACCAGTCTCTTGACATTATTTTTGACGCAAGCTTCCAAGACATTGAAAGTTCCTTCGATATTTACATGAAAGGCAGTTCGAGGAAAGTCCTTGCAGTGCAACAACCACATGGCGGCAAGGTGAATGACACCATCCACTCCTTTCATTGCGTCGTTCAAGAGATCAATATCCCGAACGTCGCCACCATTGGAATAAATCTCGCAGCGAGGATCTTTAAGGACATTTTCGACGTTCGATCTTTTTCCACGAGCAAAATTATCAAAAATGACGACTTTCGCCACATCTGATTTGAGTAATTCCGAAACAACAAAACTTCCAATGAAGCCAGTGCCTCCAATCACTAGGATTTTCGAATTAGATATTTTCATGATTAGATGAAACCTTCCTCAAACCGGTAGCCTCGAGATAAAAATTTTCAAGATATCTTAATGCAACGATCAATTGAAATTTTGTCGATCAAGAATTAGCCTCATAGGAAGGTAATTTGTCTTAAATGTCGATTCTTCGACTTGATTGTTAAACAGTTAATAATTCCAGAATGGAACATATTATGGTTGGGGTAAGCAGCAACCAACGAGGCACAGCTATTAAAATAACTGATTGGAATCAAAATCGTAATTGCTTGCGGAGTTTGCGAGCCGAGTGAAAAAGAAGATTTGAAAGTTTATTTCATTTGCTTAATCGATACCAATCGAACCGCGACACTTTGAATGGATTGCATAAAGAGCCCATGGAAAAGTCGGTGCGTTCGATCATAGCAGTAGATTGAGTTGAGGAATTAGAGAATCCCGCCACTTCTAACTGGGAGCAATCCATTTTACTGGTTCGATGAGAATCTATCAACGGGTCAGAATGAAATTATTACAATAATCCCTACTGTCCCAAAACCTGTCACCTACCTGACGTTGATGAATCTCTGGCAGAAAACTATCCAAATCAATCAAACCTTTTCTGGGATGAACAAAAAAACCTCCATAGCCAATTTTCCTGAAATACTCGAGACTCTCGTTAACGTCACCGTTAGGTAAATGCCTCGATTCACTCTCGCAAATTATGAGAGGACTGTGGTGTTTTATAATTTCTTCAGCTCCTTGGAGAACAGAGAGTTCATGACCTTCAACATCTATCTTGATCGCACTGATTTGCTGAGTAGTCCTTACAAAATAATCATCCAGTGTCGTAACTGAGACCTCATAGGATTGGAATTCACTATCCGAGTAAACACTCTTCTCAAATGAAGCTGATGGCGAAGTTGCTACAGGTCCTGGAATATTTAAATCCATCACTCCCATAACACTTGAGACCCCCATATTTTCTATGGTTATATTGGAGTAGCGAAGATCCCTAACCACTTTGCGAAGGTAATCGGCAAGTATTGGTTGAGGCTCGAATGCCACAACTCCACCCTCTTTTACGGATCTACTCATACTTAAAAGGTAACTCCCTTTGTTGGCTCCTACATCCACTGCCAGATGGCCGGAACCCAAATGGTTCGACAAAGCTTTCAACTCATGCCTCTGATCCCTAATCCTGGCCTTTAAACATCTATATAAAAAGGGGAAGTTCATTATGATTCTAGATTGAGTGGCAATCTTTTATCTCTAAAGCTTTTCGACTTCGCCAAACCCATTTTTTTCCACCAGCAGGATATGGAAATGTTTTCTCATTGAATAAATACCATTTTACTCAATCTTTCTTACCGGTGACTGAAGAAAATTCGAACGATGTTGAACTCGAAGATTTCCACCAGGATATTCTGGTCAAGGCAATGCGAGGTCTGGGCATTGGAAAAGGAGCATTAGCTGAGCGATTGGGAATGGACAGGTCCCGACTGGAGGCAGTGCTGAACGGTGAAGTCGAGGAAAGGGTAATAGCAGAAATGGCAAAAGCACTCGAAATTGATGTGGGGAAACTGCTTATTTCCGCTCGAAAGAAATGGATTCCTTCACCATTGAACGTTTCCGGAATCAAACAATTTAACCTTCCTTTCGGAGGGATGCGGGTGAATGCGTACGTTGTTTGGAGCAAGGAATCGAAACAGGCATGGGTTTTCGACACAGGACCAACGGCTGAACCCATTCTCGATTTTCTGAAACTCGAAAACTTATCTCTCGATTCCATCTTGTTGACCCACACGCATCCAGACCATATCGCATGCTTGGAGGAATTGAAGCAAAAAACGGGAAACCCTCGGGTTTTTGTTCATAAATTAGAATCCCTGAACAGAACCGAATCCATTGATGAAGGCTTTGAGTATGTCTTGGCAAACCTGACTCTTAAAGCATTGCATACGTATGGACACTCCTTAGGCGGGGTCTCTTTCTTGATTGATGGTCTGGAAAAACCTGTTGCGGTAGTTGGCGACGCGTTGTTTGCAGGGTCAATGGGAGGTGGAATGGTTTCTTATGCGGATGCCTTGAAAAACAATCGGGACAAGTTGATGGCATTGCCCGATGAAACGGTTGTGTGCCCAGGTCATGGTCCAATGACAACGATCGGTGAGGAAAAACAGGCAAATCCGTTTTTCCCTGAATTTACCGTCCAAAATCTGTCTTCTTAGAGCCTAAAGTAGATTTTTTTGTAAAAAATAGCCTAATGCTCCCTGTAGTAGCCCATTTGAAAATGCTTCGCCAGTGCCGGGACCAGCAATTTCGGCCTTAAGAAGAAAGGTTTTCAATTTAGCGGGGAGATCCCCTGCGTACCAATTAAACCAATACGGAAAAAAATCGGTGCTTTTTTTAGCGGCAAGAAGGGGCAAAAAGCCGTCCACTACAAGGGTGTCCAAACGGCTACCACCTATTTCACCGGAAAGTACATCAGTCGCTACGATTTTTCGCAATCCACTTATATTTAGTGACTTGCGCGTTACTGCACCACCACCCGAAGCATCACAAGAAAGCGTAAAGAGGCGTTCGGTCCAAGTAGGGCCTGCCTCAACCAAATCGAGGTACTGAGCAAGGCGGACTTCAGGATGGTTTGCAGGACGTAGCCCCGCAAGCTTCCACTCCCCTTTCCTTTCGAGGAATAAAGTTTTTGCATTCACTTTGTAAGTAGATAAATCAGATAGCGTATGGGATAGAGAAATCGCCGACATTGGAGCACGATTACGGCGGTAACCTAGGATTTCCAAGGTGAATTGATGACACGCCTCCGACCAACATTCTCCGGATAGCCGCTTTTGAGCATGAGCTCGTTTTTTGTCCCAACGTTCTCTGCCATATTCGAAAAGACGTGCACGTCGTTCATTTACAGCAATTTCGAGCCAACCTGATAAAATTTCCTCGAAATGAGCTCCGGATAAACTTCGAATGGCATCTCTTTCGGCAAATTCCTCAAGGCTCTCATGAAGAACGGGTAACAATTCTATGGTAGGGAGGCGAATACCGCTGAGGGTAATCGCCCCGTTGCAATTTTCATGATTCGATAATGGAAAAAGAATCACATGAAGAACCACCCTTTCAAAAGAAGGGTCTTTATGGTGTCCATGAGCGCGCCAATCAGAGGAACGGAAATGAATCTCAACATCGCCAAGGACGATACTTCCGGCGATCTCTATTTCGGCGCAGAGGAAGTCGGGGCCCTCCCCGGAAAGGTTCCACTTACCAGGAGAACGAATGTGAATCGAATCTCCGTCGGTAGTCCGCAAGGCATTCTTATCAAATTCACCGCGAAGCCATATTTTCTGAATAAGCTTTTCCGGTATACGAAAGGCACCGTAAAGCCCGGGAACTTCCTCAAACGCAGCAAGCATAGGCGGGTGCTGAGGCGGGGTTATTGATTCTTTCCACGGGACTTAGGAATCTGAATCCGATTTTCGAAAACAGGAGCAGCCTTTAACAAAGGGACATTTTTTAAGACCTCTGTTTGATGACTGACAGCACGATCCGCCCACTGAGGAAGATCTTCAGCTCGTACTGCTGAAGCACCTACCTCATAGGCGCAACTTCTAATAAGATTGTCGTTAGTGGCCACCGTAATCACTTCGGGTCGTTTAGCCGCGAGGAGCATTCGCTCGATCGCTCCATCGGCGGATTGCTCAGCCGAGGAATAAACCACACAAAAGCGTTCGTCGTTTCCACGTTTCTGAATGGAGCCGATCCCTTCACGGCCATCGAAAACAACAGTCAATCGACAACCCTCGGAATCATGAATGGGTTGAAGAAGATTCAATAGACCCTCACGGGCAGCTTGCCGGTCATAGGAAAGGATAGAGAGCAAATCCGGTATCGCATGAATCGCATTATTTCCGTCGACGATGAGATGAACTTGCGTTTTCAAAATGGGGATGGATATTTGAAAATAATTAATCAGAACAATTTCTCACCGCAAACCAAATCCTTTTAAAAAATACTTATGACCCGAGCCTTTCTCTTTCCCGGACAGGGATCTCAGCATACCGGAATGGGCGAACATCTCTTTTCAGTATTTCCTGAAATCGTTGCAGAAGCAGATGAAATTCTAGGTTACTCATTGAGCGATCTTTGCCTCTGTGCACAAAACACAGAAAAACTTGATCATACGCAGTTTACGCAACCTGCACTTTATGTAGTAAGTTGCTTACAGGCGATGAGCGAGCTAGTTGGCAGTGGAAGTGAGCCTGTTTTTTTAGCCGGTCATTCCGTGGGAGAATACGCTGCATTATGCACCTCTGGAGCCTTTTCCTTTGCCGACGGATTGCGCTTAGTTGCGAAACGTGGCGAAATCATGGCGAAAGTTACTGGCGGAGGTATGGCCGCAGTAATCGGACTTGAACCCAGACGAATAAAAGAAGTTCTGAGCGAAATTGGTTCTGAGGACGTGGACTTGGCGAATTTTAATTCCCCGGGGCAGACGGTTCTTTCCGGTCCCTCAGCATCCATGGAACCTTTGGGAGGTCCTATGAAGAATGCGGGCGCCAAAATGTTCGTCCCCCTCAAGGTCAGCGGGGCTTTTCACTCCCACATGATGGAGCAACCCTCCAGTGAATTCTCTACCTTTCTGGAGGGCTTTTCCTTCAGCGACCCCAAAACTCCAGTAATTTCAAACGTGGAAGCGATACCTTACTCAGGGGCAAAAGACATTCCGGACCTCCTTGCCAAACAAATTCATTCCTCCGTTCGGTGGGCCGAGACTATCCAATTCATGCGCTCCCAAGGTGTCGAAGAATTCGTAGAGTGTGGTCCTGGAAAAGTTCTGAAAAAATTGCTAAGGCAAATTCCGTAATTAACGACACTGCTAGTTATTGGTATACAATGACTTAAGCTTAAACAGGAAAGATTTTTCAGCGAAAGCGCATAAAAAGCAAGCTTTCCGCTAATATAGTAACGAAAGTAAAGACTTATTCCAAAATGTATAGGCAACGAAAGAATGGACAAAAAACATTCTTGAAAGCCATTCATAGAAAATTAAATCTCAATGATTAAACGATCCTTCTAAAGAACTTGCGGACAATCACTTCATTCATCAGGAAAAATGCCTCGACGAAAGTCATAATCCATTCATTTAAAGCCTCTTGGAAAATAAAACAATCGATGCTAAAACTTTCTGGAATCGCTAATTTTTCTTATCGAAAAAGAAATACGATTTGCCTTGATGAAAACTTGAACAAGTCTTTGAATTAAACCCTATTGCATGCTATCTTTAACTCGCGCATGAGGTTTCCACTGAAAACATTGTTCCTAACTACGGTTTTAGGAATTATGCTCTCATTGGCACATGGGGTTGTCCGCAACGGTGACCTATTGGTTCGGTGGACCTTCGATGAAGGCAATGGTACCCTTGCACAAGACGTAACTGGCAACGGTGCGCATGCAACCATTTACGGAAGCGCTCAATGGGGGACAGGAATTTCTCGGAACGCTTTGGATTTAACAGGGAACTCCGGATGGGCGGAAGCCGGGCCTAACGATAATCTTAAGGCTCAAGAAAAATACTCTATCGCCCTTTGGTTCAAAAGCTCCGGAACACAACAGGGATGGACTCAGATACTTTCAAAAAGACAGGAAGTATTTTCTCCGTATTTCGTACAATTTGATGAAGGTGGAAACTCCATAAAGGTCTACCATCGCTTTCAGGCGGATTACGTCAATTCAGGGACATTTTCAATCAATCACGGAGTTTGGAATCATCTAGCATCCACTTTCGACGGCCAAAAATTCAAATCCTACTTAAACGGAAGGATCGTCGGATCCGTCGATGAAACGAGAGGAATTACTCAAGACAACGGAATACTGGGAATTGGCGGCACTCCCGGTGGAGGTGACGTCTTTGAGGGACTAATTGACGATGTCCGCCTCTACAACGTAGCGCTTTCTCATGAAAACATCGTAGTAGCACATGGTGATGGCATGGGAGATTTCGGACCGAGCGTGGAGATAAATGCGACCTTGGCTACTCACGATCATCCAATTCCCGTTTCGATTATCTTTCGCGACAATTCAGGCAACGATGCCAACGTATCTGGCTTTCTCGAGACCGACATTCAAGTCAAGGGAGCATCCGTACAGAATTTCACTCCTTCCGACGTCAACGCCTCTCGATATCAATTCGAATTGATACCGGACAGAAACCAGACCTTTGTATTCATCACCATACCCACAGGAACGGCTCAAGACGTCTATGGAGACCATTCCATCCTAGCCACTCATAGACTCAACTTCAACGTAAAGGTTACGCGAGTTGCAGATCTCGTGGGATGGTGGACCTTCGACGAAACATCCGGAAACATAGCAGCCGACACCTCGGGCGGTGATGCCAACGCCACCGTTTTTGGCGGAGCCGCATGGGCCGGAGCAAACGCCAAATTCGGTACGGGAGCACTTGTTTTAGATGGAACCGATGATTACGCAATGGCCTCCGCCTTAATGACTCCCGACAGAATCACCAGGGTGAACGATCTCCTCGCATACTGGCCTTTCGACGAAGGCGCGGGTACGCAAACCACCGATACAAGCACAAATGGCAGAGACATAGGCAACATTGGCGGAGCAACTTGGACAGACGGCAAGTTCGGCAAAGCTCTCTCCTACAACGGGGGATCCACTGCATTGCCGCTTTCGGCTCATCCGCCCGCCTCCGGGACAGAGTTTTCGATATCATTCTGGAGTTGGGGAGACCCTGTCAACTTACCTGGCAAAGCCACCTCCATTATGGAATCTTTCGGCACCGGAAGAATCATCAACATTCACTTTCCTTGGAACAATAGCAGCGTATACTGGGACGTCGGTTCTAATCGGATCAATCAAACTCCCGGAACATCATTCCTCTGGGGAAACTGGACGCATTGGGTGTTCATTCATAATCGGGCATCCGGCGAAATGAAATGGTACGTCAACGGAGCTCTAGACCATAGCGGAACCGGGATGACACAAACCTTGGAAACTCCGGTAAGATGGTTTTTGGGTTCTCATAATGGCGGAAACGGAAATTACTGGTATGGTAAAGTCGACGAATTGAGAATTTACGACGTCGAACTATCCTCCTTCGACGTAGAATCGATTTATCGGGAAGCTTCGGGTTCGCCTCTCGATTTGGGAGAAGGCAACTACACGATTTCCACTTGGTTCAAGCCTGCATCCAATCCCAACTACGTACCAGGACTCACTGCGGGAGGTCTAAACGGCGACATGAGCTTTGCCGCAAATCCCGGAAACTTGAATTCAAACACTTCCAATTCAGGAGCCACCAATGGAATCGATCCGCTTGGGCCCTCGGTATCCGAGTCCAAATCCAAACCACCGTGGAAAGACCAGTGGACGGTCGTCTACAGCGGCCAAATTTACGACGACGACGGAGTTATGGCTTTTCAGGAAGACATCGACGACAAGGCATGGCTTGTCGTTAACAGTCAGCAAATTCTTAACGACACAGGCTGGAACAGAGAGACTTCTGGCAACACGAACTTCGGAACCGGAGGCTGGTTCGACTTCGAATTGAGATTGTCCAACGGAGGTGGCGGAGCCGGGCGAGCCAACGCACCGACGGGTTTTGGCTGGGATTCAACAGGAGGAACGACTTGGGTTCTGCCTCGGAACTCCAATGCCAATACCGCCGACCTTTTCCGAACGGAGGAACCACCAAACCTCTTAGTCGCTCGACTAGGAACTTCTGCCGACAAAGGTCTGTTCCACAATCTTTTGGGACGAATCGAAGTTAAACACGCGTTGAGTGGCGGTTCGGTGGAAAAAGCTCTTTCCCCCTCTGGAATCTCTCTAGATGAATGGCACCATATGGCTAGCGTGGTCAACCAATCCACGGGCTCGGTCAAGTTGTTCGTAAACGGTGCTCTGGCAGGTTCTAAAAGTTTCACCCCGAACGCCTTGGGTGAATTCTCTCTCACCGACTGGTATTTCGGTTCTTCTGGGTCTTCCATATTCGTGGATGGAATCCTGGATGACACTAGAATTTACTCAGCGGCTTTATCGGCGGATGACATCGCAAACATCTACAACGGTGGCGAAGGCGACATGGGATTGATGGCCAATTTTGATACCCCCATAATTACCAATCTAGGGCTCATACCCGTTGAAGTGAACTTCTCTCGTTTCGCGGAACCCGAATCAGTTACCGGTTTCCTCGAAGGAGACATTGCAGTTACCGGAGCAACAATCAGTAATTTCCAACCGGCGGGTGATAGTTCCAACTACACCTTTGACCTTACTCCGGATGCAAACGTAACGAGAATAGAGTTATCTTTGGCTTCAGGAGCCGCCACAGGAAATTCGGATCCGTCTCTTCCTACCTCATCCACCATTTTACTTACTCCCCCTGTGCGGAAACACGGCGACATCATTGGCTGGTGGTGGTTCGATGACGCCAAAGGTACAAAAGCAACTAATGCAGTGGGAACTACTCCCGGAGAACTGCAAACGGGTTCCGATTGGTCCCCGAATGGCAAATTCGGCTCTGCAGTTGAAGTAAGTGTCCCTGGAGGACTTGTCGAACTAGGCACCGATCCAGGTCTATCATCAGCAGATGGCTTTTCGATCTCTTTTTGGTTCAAGCGCAATGTAGATTCGTTTTCCTGGAGCGAAAACACAGTCAACAACGTAATGTTAAGTTTACGAGGTTCTGTCGGTTCCTCCATTGAGATTGGAACTGAAGCTGGTAATCTCGAGGTGTTCCTAAACACTGAAACAAAATCCGAACTGGTCTCTTCACCGGCAGGCATTCTCGACAACCAATGGCACTACTTCTCCCTCACTTACGATAGTACAAGAGACAGTGAACTCGAGCTCTACGTGGACTCCATACCTCTTGGCTCTTGGAACCAGTTTGGCGGGGCACTCGTGGTAGATACCGATGCCGTACTTCGATTGGGAATCGCCGATCCTGAAAAACCTTCCAAAGGTCGTTTCGAAGGGATCATAGACGACCTCAGAATTCACAACACGGTTCTTTCGACTGATGACATTCTCGCCACTTATGCTAACGGAGACGGAGACCTCGAGCTAACGGTAATTCCTGCTTTTGCTACCGCAACCCATGATTCCTCAATTCCTATCTCCCTGCAATTTTTCAAGTATGGTCAGACTTGGCCGATAACAGAATACGATCAGAATCTGATTTCCGTTAACTCAGCAAACGATGGTAACCACTCGGGAACAGGCAGTAGTCGACAATTCACTTTAACTCCCACTGCTTCCGCAGGTCGCATAGTGGTTGCTTTGCAACCCGGCTTGGGGAAAGACTCCGTTGGCGACCTTAGCTTGGAGCATTCTTTTGAAATCGTCTACGGCATGCCTGTAACACGAGCAGATCACCTTCAAGCATGGTGGCAATTTGAAGATAACGCAACCAGTCTTCAAACCAAAGACTACTATGGCCGATTTACCGGATTTTTTGACGGCAACAACGGCAACGTTCCTAAATTCGAAGCCAACGGCAAATTTGGGCAAGCTCTTTGGCTAACCGGAGACACTTGGGTAAGAACAAACGCATTCGGCAGCGCTCTCAACGTAGGAGGCAATAAACCTCGAACCATCTCCTTCTGGATGCATGTTTCCGATGGACAGCAAACCAATGCAGGACCCTATGGTTACGGTAGCCGATCCTCTGCCGGTGGTCAAAACCAGGCTTATGCCATTCGCGAACTTCATCAGAGCAATTATAGGAGAATTCGAAGTCAGCACTGGGGTTGGGATCCGACCTTCAACGCTCCAACCGACATTCGAAACCGCTGGATTCACGTGGCCCACATTTATACGGGAACTAACGTTCAAGTATATTTCAATGGTTCTCGTTTGGCCAATTGGAACCGTACTCAAATCTATACCGGTGAGGGTTATCCCTTCCAATTCGGTCGATGGACCGACGAAACACGAGCCGAGCGCATCTTTCTAGGCTTAATGGATGACTTTCGCATTTACGACATCGCCTTCTCACAGGCTGAGATAGACACAATTTACGGCAATGGAGAAGGTGACATCCAGTTAAAAACCTATCTGGAAGTAGACAGAATCGTTCGTTCCAATCCTTTTAAATTGGGCATCAAGTTTGAACAATTCGGAGATCCCGTAGAAGTCGTCGGTTTCGAAGAAGCGGATCTGAGTTTTGCAAATGGAAGCTTTATTCCCACGCCCGACTCTCTCACAAAGCTTGGTCCGGGCCAATACGAGGTAGCCGTTCAGTTCGGTTCACCTGGCCAAGACGAGACGATTAACATCAACGCTGCGGCAGCAGTCGACCAGCGTTATGGAAATCCCTCTCCTCAAGTTAACACCACCACTCGCTTGATGTGGCGTTCCGTCACCAGAGGAGAAACTCTCTCCGCTTGGTGGCCCTTTGACGATGACACCGGCAACATTGCTCGAGATCGGTCAGGAAATGAAAATAATGCTACCTTGATTGACTCGGAACTCACCGCAGAGGGTCGCTTCGGACAAGGCGTGCGCTTTTCCCCGGATAAAATTGCCGCCCGAATTCAGACCAACGCCGCCTCAGGAATAAATATCGATTCCAACTCTTACACTCTGTCGGCTTGGTTCAAGGGGTTGTACCCCAGCACCGGTAAAAACAGTTTATTTAGCAGCAATGCAAAGCCAAGCAACCGCGACTGGGATCGGATGATACTCTTTCGCGGAAGCAATCGCACCCTTTGTTCATTCGATGGCAACGATGGCAACGGCAACAATCGCTATCGCTCATCAGGAAAAACCCTAGATCCACTTGCTTATCTTGATTGGCACCATATCGCAGCAGTAGGAAAAGCAAATCGTACGTATTTCTTTATCGATGGCAAACCAGTTGGCAGTTCGGATAGGCAAGAAACCTCAGATGTATTTCTGATTGGCAATCACGAATCGGGAGAAGCTTTCGCCGAGTTTTTAGACGATGTCCGAATCTACTCCATATCCCTCTCTGACACAGAAGTGTCCGACATCTACGGAAACGGTTTCGGCGACTTGGGATCGACTCCCATTATCACCGCATCTTCTCCTGCTCACTCAAACCCCATTCCTGTTTCCGTCAGCTTCGGAAATAAGGGTAACGACAACAACGTCACCGGTTTCAGCATTTCGGATGTTCTAGTCACCAATGGGACTGCCTCCGACTTCTTCGGCACAGGATTCACCTACGATTTCAACGTCACCTCTGATTTGGAAGAGGGAGAAGTACTTGTCAGGATACCTTTTGCGGCAGCCACCGACGATGCCACCTACGGCACGGAAGGCAGTTCCAAAAGTGTGCTCTTTCACACTGCCGTATATCGGGAAACGGATCTCATTTCGCATTGGACCTTCGACGAAGCAAATGGCTCATTGGTTCGTGATGTCGGAGCGGCTCGAAATACTCTGGTTCTAAGAGGGGACGCTCATTTAAGCCCTGGTAAGTTTGGAAAAGCCTTGGACCTTGACGGATCCGGAGACTATGCCGAAGTGCCCAAGTTCAGAGGTATTTATTCCGATGGAGACTTTACCATTTCCTCATGGGTCAACCTCAACAAGCTTGGGCTGACAAGCAACGCAGACGACGCCGGCATATTTTGCCGTGCCGGCAATGGCAACGACTCGGTTCTTCTTTGGTACAACGTAAACGGTACGAGCACGGCCAATCGTACGTTCACCTTCAACGCAGGGAACCCCGGCTCCGCAGCAAATCGGCTCGACGGTCCGGACAACATAGCCCGGGTGGGCGTGTGGCAACACGTCGCCTGTGTAATGAACGGCAACGAGCGCTTTCTTTACGTAAATGGCGAGCCAGCCGGTTTTATGCCGCTTGGACCTACCTCCAATACAAGGATCGAAGGAAATTCGGTTCGAATCGGTTCTTGGGACATATCGGCGAATTTTGATTTCCATGGCATGATCGACGACGTCCGCCTATACGACGTCGCTTTTAACGATTCTGAAATCGCCATATTGCACGGTGAAGATTTCGGGGACATTGGGGTGGTGCCCTTGATCACGACAACCTCCCCAACTAACGCCTCGCCCATTTCCGTCAGTATTAATTTCAAACGATTCGGAATTCTCGAATCGATAACGAACTTTGACGTCAACTCCACTAGCGACCTCTATGTTACCGGAGGATCGATAATTAACGCCAATGGATCTGGGTCAACTTACACTTTTGACATTATACCCGACACCCAGCCTGCTAAAATCTCGATAACCATTCCCAAAGGAGCAGGGATTGATGCATCGAATGAAAAAACCTCTGAATCCACCGGATCATTCGCTTTTCGACCTAGCCTTACAGGAGAGGACAATCTCTTGTTGTGGTATCCCTTCGAAGAACTAAACGGAACCATATTAAAAGACTTTTCCGAAAATAACTTTGACGCAGAGATTTCAGAAGAATCCGGTCTCCTGCTCTACGATGGATTCGCTGGATACGCCCACAACGGTTCGCTTTGGGGTATAACCACTACTGATCCTTCACAAGTAGGTTTCAACACAGCCAATACTTGGGGGACGGGTACAAATACGATCAAGGGCTGGAACGTGGGACTGGGATATCCGGTGGGATCCCCTTTGACACCATCCCTCGGTTCGGTGAAGACTTCCTACAAGCAGAAACGGGGCTTGGCTAGGGACTTCTCCGGTTCTATAGGCAGATCAAAGGCTGAAACCGGCATATACATGACCGGTATCGTTCGCTGGGTTCATGCTGAAATGCTAAATTCTTTCGCCGGCTTCGTTTCCTCCGAAACCAATGCCAACAACACCCCGGCATGGGACGACCTGCGGGGTGGACTCATTGGTTTCAAGCAAGATGGTTCGAATCGCGATCTAGTGGTTCGCTACCGAAATATGGCAGGCACCTCAAGCGACGAGGTACTAGTGGACAACATCACTATGGGTAAAGACTACTTCATCGTGGTGAAGATGAAACAAGGTTGGGGTACCGACAAATTGTGGGCTCAGGCTTATTCCTCGGACGATAATTATCCCGTGACGGAACCGGCTTCATGGACCGTAGGAGGCGCTGCCGGCCTGGACACTGACAATCTTGACGAAGACAACTCACCAATTAAATACCTTCAAATATGGGGTGGTGACGGAGCTGCCGGAAGTGTAGCAGGCGGAACAGGTTCTCAAATCGACGAAATGCGCCTCGGCATATCGTGGAACGACACCTTGACGTCCCCCTCAACGGGCGTTCCTCATAATCTCGGCCTTGTTCCCGGAAAGTTCGGAAAGTCCATTTCCTTTCCCGCTGATGGTTATGCTTGGACCGACTCTGAAAAAATATCTCTTGCCAAGGACATGACCCTGTCGGTTTGGACAAAGATTCACGATGACGACAACGGCATTATCGCTCGCAACGGACAATTCAGCCTGCAATACGAGAACGACAATACCATAATTGCCTATGTGCGCCGAGGTGGAACTTGGACCGGCGCCAGAGCCCGTTCCATTTTGGGAAGATGGGCACACCACACAATGACTTACGATGGGAACGAAGTGAAACTTTATCTCAACGGAATCGAAGTCGCTTCCACTCCCGCCACGGGCTTTCTGGAATGGGGCGATGGAGCGGATCACAAGTTATACCTTGGAAGCGGCTCAGCTGGAGGGGCTTGGATGGCCAAAGTGGAAATGGATGATTTTCGAATTTACAACAAGGCTTTGTCGCCTTCCGAAATTTCGTCCATTTATAATTATGGCTCGGGCGATGCCGGTCTACTTCCTAAATTCGCAGGGACGACTCCGTTCGGATTAAATCCGGTTCCGGTGACTGCTAGCTTCGTAAAGGGTTCTACGTCCCAATCGATCTCGAATTTTTCGGTTGGAGACTTGAACGCCACCAACGCAAGTATATTGAATTTCACGAACACCGGAGCAAACAACGCCTATAGCCTTGACCTGAATGCTACTGGCGATCCCGTGATGGTTCGCTTGGCTGTTCCTGCCAACACGGTCGATCTCAACGGAACAGGCAACCAGGCGGGTGCTGCCGAATTTCTTTACAGGATTGTCACTTCCGTTGAAGACGATCTTCTGGCCTGGTATACTTTCGACGAAGACAACGGTTCTTTCGCAGGAGACTCCTCAGGTCGAAAAAGGCACGCAATTATTTCATCGGACGTACCCCGCGTAGTCGGTAAATTCGGCAACGCCATCGACATCAATGGCAATCACGTCTCGATCCCCTTCTTCATCGATCAAAGTTCCTCCGCAAGCACCGGTCTGACCTTTTCGGCATGGATCAATCCGGATTCAGTGGATGGCGGATTGGATGGAGAGAAAACTCTATTTGCCACTGAGGATACTACAAATGGATGGGACTGGGGATTCTTCATCCGCTATCGCCGAATGAGTTTATGGACAGGGCAAAGCCGTGAAGAGATTGCACATAGAGTCTTCATTAAGGAATGGTCGCACGTCGCGGCCACTTTCGATCCTGTCACACAAGTGGCAACAGCCTACCACAATGGCGAGCCTTCCGTTGCCACCACGTTCAACTTCACCGATACGGCGAACATGATTCGCATAGGCAGCGACTACAATTCGAACCGTATTTTCGATGGTCGGATCGACGACGTTCGCATCTTTGGCAGACCACTAAACACACAAGAAATCAAAGCGATTTGGGGCGGAGGCAGCGGCGATCTCGGCCCTGCTCCAACTTTCGTCGTGCAAACCCCAACCACTGAGACAGTCATACCGGTCACAGTCAATTTCAACCAACCGGTACTGGATTTTAACGCAAGCGATGATCTGCAAATCACAGGAGGCAGCATTATAGACTTCAATGCCACAACCAATACCTTCAAGATCATTCCCACAGCCTTTGACTCCAATATCACAATCGAAATGCCGGCAAGTTCGGTTACAAACGGTTTTGGGCGCAAGAACGAATCGGCGAGCTACAAGATTGAATATCGTGCCCATAGAGTAGGCGAAACCAACTTGATTGCATGGTGGAAATTCGACGACGCAGGGGGCAACAATGCATACGATTCAGCCGGTGGCGACGACAACGGCACAATCTTTTCAGATGACTGGGTAGGAGGAAAGTTCGGAGGCGCAATGTCATTTGACACAGACAACAACATGAGCGTCGCAGGCCTATCGAAAGAACTCAAAACCGCGACCATTTCCTTCTGGGCGCTCCCAAGAGCTGAAGGTAACTTGACAGTCATCAACAACGACCAATGGGCAGGAGACGTTGATTTACGCAGCATTAATCGTCGCCTCCTACTGCGTTCCTCCAATCTGGACCAGCGCGGTTTGCCAATCACTGCAAATGATGAGTTCTGGAGCGGATCGGTGCTTAAACTCTACCAATGGAATCATGTGGCGTTAACCTACGACTTGTTGAATAAACGCGTCCGATTCTATTTGGATGGAGTCCTTGATGCCGAAAGTCCATTTGCGGGAACCCACGCACTAGCATTAGACCATCAATTTTGGGTCGGTAAAAACGATACGGATACAACAAATTTCTTTCTGGATGATCTTAGAATTTATGATTCCGTTCTCACTCAAAACGAAATTGCCCGGCTGTATGGTGGAGGATTTGGCGATTTCGATAATCGACTCGTAAGTTTCGAATCCAAGCCATCTCTTACAACTCCTATCCCTGTAACGGTTCGTTTTCTTCAGGATGGTTTCCCCGTCGAAGTAGCAGGTTTCGACCAACTTGACCTCAATGTCACCGATGGAACCATTTCTAGTTTTTCCAAACAATCTTCAGGCG